>Ga0334889_1000181_pt1 | contig 105350 bp, 93 predicted proteins | sample GraSluR1_MG_2_FD_207222 | JGI IMG/M metagenome (GOLD analysis project Ga0334889, IMG submission 207222) | Sludge microbial communities from methane-producing bioreactor in Wageningen University, Netherlands - Granular Sludge_8_08-R1 | ecosystem: Engineered > Bioreactor > Anaerobic >...
TTATAGTCAATAATTAGGCAATTTTACCATGAGCTGATGTCCGTTCGGGGAGAAGTAGACTTAGGACCTTGAATCTGTATATTTATACGATTAAGATTTAGTCATAGGCTATTATGAAATTGCCTCTCTTAATTCAGAATTTGTTGAAAAATACACAAGGTGAATTGCAACAGCGCGAGGCGCAAAGCCCTTTTCAAAAAACTCCTTTCCAATTACTGAAAAATCAGAGAACCCTTGATATCCTTCCTCTCGATAAAATAAATGATCAGTCGAGAATACTTCATCTTCCAAATAGTCAGCTGATCTTCTTTGCTTTATAAATCTATCTTCGCATAGTACTTTGTTTTGTCGAATACTTCGTTTAAAGGCTGTTTCATCAGGAATAAGAGTAAATCTTAACGTATTATCTTGAAACAAATCATTAAACGCCTTTAGACAATCATAGTCATCAATGAAGGCCAATAAATTACTTAAAGGAATGTTTTGATTGATTACTTCGTCTAAAATCTGAGAAGCCTTCTTCTGAATCAAAATACCAGGAATAATATTTGCGTTTCGACAATATTCATCAAACTCCTTTTTCAATGAGTGCATTCTACTTCCTTCTGCGGCATTCCCGTATTCTTCTTCAAAAGAACCAACAGAAGGATTTCTAATAATTGAGACCATATGCTCGTTCTCTATGCACGTTGAAATAGCTTTTGTCAAAGTACTAGTTAGCTTAACTGGTTCTATGACAGGAATTATATTCTTACTTAGCAAGCCATTTGAAACTAATTCCCGGATTGCCAACAACTCAAATTGCTTACCTCGCAAAAATGGAAAATACATACACTCACCCCCTATAATGCTGAGAAAGATATTCTTGTAATTGCAATTTCTCCTTGGTAGAAATATTGGCGAAGTATGCGAGCGATTTTAGAGAATCGGGAATCTCATAAATATCATGTTCTTTTACTTTGCTACGCTTTTTTAGTTCCCGGAGAACCATCACATACGCTTCATCGATAGGGATGCCTGCGAATCGTGCAAAGCTCTCGTCATAGTAAAACACAGCAGTAGCAGTAGGAAGTTCATGGTAATATGTGAGCAAGATCTGCTCATACTCCCTTTTCCGCAACAACGAGAATAGAGAAAAATGATTAATTTTTGAAGCATCTCTTTGTGGATCCTTCTTGATTTTGTTACTAATTCTGTTCATTTTATTCAGAACACAAATACCTACAGGACTATCCCTCAGTTCAGAGAGAAGCCTAGAATATGAAGATTCTGACGAAACCACACATACATGATCAAAGGCTTTGTAATAGTCTTCAAGCTGTCCTTGTAATCGATCAAATGTATCCAGTTCCGTTTTGATCTCGTACACAATGGCCTTACCGTTAATCAACACAAAATCCGCTATAGACTTTCCTATAGGAACTTGGTTAAGTGCTGTTGTTGTGTGTACGCTATGCTTTCCCAAAAGCAATTTCAAAAGCAAAGTATTTTGATAGAAGTATTCATTTCTATACGATTGTCCCATAAAATGGTATATCTGTGATACAATCTCACCATTACTCAACATCTGTGGGGAATCAAAATACCTCTGAACAATCTGAGTAAGGGTATCAGAAGTTTTATGCTTTAGGAAATCTTTGAACATTGTTTGGGTGAAGAGCTTATTAATTATTGAATTATTAGTAGCCAATAGCGCTCCTCCCTTGCTCACTCTTGCTTCCTAATAATTACATAAATCTCACTCTGAAGCAATTGTTTCCTTATGGGCAAGATATAAATATACACTATCCGTACAAGTTAATAAAAATGTAAAAAGCTTCTACTCACCGTACCTTGGCAATAGGATGGCGAATTACCGTCTTCAGCTTCTGCTCGCTACACTTACGAGGATCAGAAAGATAGATTTCGTGGTGCAACCGGCTTTCAGAGAAGTCCAGGACACAGTCCTGCTCTTGCACAAACGCATGCATGGCCTCTACGGTCACCGGCTCTGAATCATACGCTCCTATATGTAAAGCTTGGACGCACAAGCCTTCATCAAGAGTTACAATTTCTACGTCGCTACAGTTCAGCCCCTTTTTTCTTGCTACTTCTCCGGCGGCCCACTGAACGTCCTTTTTTTGAATAAACGGGGGCAGGCGTAGTAATGAGATGAAAGTAAGCAGGTCTTTGCGCTGATAGTCAAAACCTGCTATCCCTTTCTGGTACCAAAGGCCTTCAAGGGGAGGGACTACATAATCAAAGTATCCTTGGATCTGATAGTCCCCCTTCTTGCTCATCTTCAGCGTATACGCCATTGCATAAAGCTTCTCGATACCCCTCTGGTAAGAACCGCCCTGCACATTCGGATCGCCTTCGCCTTGTATACTCAGGTACTGCATCGGCCCAATAGTGATAATCTGTGGTTGCTGGGTCGGAAAATACCAAGACTTATCCACTTTCTTAAAATCATACACCATATAAGAACCTCCTGCAGTTACCACTGTTACATTACTTGCAAAACACCTTCACTGTCGACTCATCCGTATCAACATCGATGCTCATCTGCTCAAGCGCCTCGATGATATCCTCGAAGTTCTGTGCGTCAATGTCGCTCAGCTTGAAGGGGATTCCACTCTCTTGCATGGTTGCCTGAATCTTATCCTGGGCTTCAACAGGAATCAATTTGGTGATGTTCAATCCTGCTTTTACCAAGGCAAGCGGCACTTTTACAGAAACTCGCTCGGAGGACTTCCCTGCTTTGGGCTCTACCTGAACAAACAGGTGCTTGCCTTTGACATCCATCTTCGACTTCGATTGGGCTGCTTCTTCTTTCTTGGGCTCTCCCTCCAACACCTGCAGCAGTTTATCAGCCTCTTCGGCAGTTAATTTTCCTTCTGCGAGCATATTTAATACTCTCAATCTCTCTTCACTCATATAATCACTCCTTATGTAATCCGTATTAATATATCTGTCGTTTCTGATTGCACGACTACTTCGGTTCCAATGCTGGCGCTGAGCAAGGACGGCAACGCCCAGATCAAATCTAGATAGGCTTGCGCCTGCTTTGCTGTCTGTGGAATGACAAACAAAACCAGGAAAGCCACAGCTCCTAGAGCAAGGATAGGCAGGAACAAGAGGTAGATGAGCAACATAGGCACAAAAAAAGAAAATGATCTTGCTTCGTCTTTTACTTTGACCCGTATCAACATCGGCAGCATTATGGAATCTCCTTAAGGGCTTGTTCAGCAGTGATATCTCCCCGTTCCAGACGATCGAGGATTGTCGAAACAGGGGTGGAAACCTGTATGGAAACATTAACAACATCGAGCTGACGAGCAATCTGATTCAGCCGATTCTTTACAGTCGGATAACTGATATTGAAGATCTGCTCCATTTGCTTGATCGACCCATGCGTCTTTACAAATGCGGCCATGAAGAGCTGGTCATCCATGCTGAGATCTGCAAAAGGAGGTAGCTGAAACGCTCCTTCAATGGTTATGTCGTCTTCAGGGATATGTATCTGTGTAATGGTGAACTTTTTTCCACCTGTTAGAGTCAATAAGCGTTGCCATGCGTGTTCCATATACTCTCCTCGCATGGCAATAGTGTACTCAGTAAATTAATTTTGTCAATATTTTTTCTAATTTTTATTAATTTTATTAATCTTTGTTAAATCTTTACTGATTTTTAATGTTTAAGCTACACCAAAGTTGTACTTGTCAAGAAAAGTTTACGCAGAAAGTGTTTTTTGTTTCTTAAAGTAAACAGATTCAATACTTTATTGAACCAAACCATAAGAATCATTGTTGAGACTATCTGCTTATCTGACTAACGTACTGAGGTCATCACGCGCACCGTAATCATTCCCTGCAAGCAGTCGCCTCAGTACCTCTTGGGACTTTATGGAGAGATACAGTTGTGTATCTGCTCCATGCCAGGGTAGATCAGGATATTGCCCATAGTGCAGGAGTCCATGAAAGTTATCCGGTGAACAAGTCGGTAATTGGTACGGTTCTTTTACCAGAGGGGCCAATCTGTACCTATGAAGATCGCCCGGTACTGAACCATCGGGCTTGGGGAGCAAGAATTGGATCTAGAGAGAATGTAGGCATAGCCGTCGTATTACCTCTGGATCATCCCTTGGCAGAACCTGCCGAACACATGCTGAAGTTAGTGAAGGAAGCAGCCGATCGCATCTATACCAATCTTAAAGAAAAAAGATTGTAGCTAGATTGGAGTATATGATGATTGAACATTTTACTTGTACTCCATAGATATAAAGATCTCTCCAGGTTACAAGAAAACATAACTTCAGATGATTGAGCAGAATCTAGTTTGTAGACTGTAGGTCAATCTCGTTTGATCAGCTCCGGAACCATCTTATGCACAATGGTGTCCCGCATGCCAATTTCATTGGCAAGCATTTTGATCACGAGGTCGGAAACCATCAATCCAATCTTCTGTGGGTGTTGGGAAATAGTAGGGAAGCTTAAAAACCGTGATATTTGAAGACCATCATACCCAACAACATGCATGGGAACCTGTTTTTCGCGTATAACACTCACAACACCGGCTGCAATCTCATCACAAAAGCAGAAAACCCCATCGTACTTCCCTTCCTCGATGATGTCATACGCAACCTTTCTTCCCGATTCCTCAGTAAGATCACTTTTATAGATACCAATATAATTGATCCCATTTGCTTGGAATACTTGTTTCATGCCAACCAATCTATCTTGGCTGGACTTGGAGTTTTGTATGTCTGCAATAAAACAGGGATGCATGACACCTTTTTCGAGCAAGTGTTGCGCAGCGAGTATCCCCCCATGGATGTTGTCCATATACAAACAGCGTTCACATAACACAGGGGAATCAACATAGAGGTATTGGATATTTCTGTTATAGAGAAGCTCTCTTTCCTGGTCATCAAGGTGAAAGTTAAAAATCAGGAGGATGGAAACCGCTGAATCAAGTATTTTGTTGATTACTTCAACATGGTGCTCCTCATAATTGAAAATGAGGATATCCACACCATGTATTCTCAGTTCTCGATAAATGACTTCAAATATCTCAAAGAAAAAGTGGTTGCTTATATCAGGAAGTAAAAGACCGATGATCGTTGCATTGTTTGCTCTGCGAGCCAACCTGACTGCAGCAGCACTCGGAATATATTCCAAGGCCCTCATGACTTCGAGTACTCGTTTTCGGGTATCTTCAGACACATGACTGCTGCTGTTCAGCACTCGGGATACCGTACCGACCCCGACTCCTGCCTTTTTTGCAATATCCTTGATCGTTATTTTATCCATGCTTTACATTCAACCTCATCCAGTATGTTAATAAACACCACCCATCCTATATCAGATAGCTAAGCCATTTTGCTTGTCTTTCGATCATGAAATCAGTCAGTTCCCTTGCAGTATGGTAGGAATTGACTATGGGGTTGGCCAAGATGGCTTGTACTACGTACTCCTTATCTTTTTGCAAGATGGCCTCTGCAACCAAATCATACACGCCACAGTAATTTCTCAACAGGGCTGCAAACCCCTTGGGATAATTGGGAAAACCTATGCCCTGTATTCCTTTCTTGGTGACAATTCCTGGCACTTCCACAGCAACCCAATCCGGCAACGACGGGATGAGCCCTTGATTAAGCAAGTTTACGGCAGGCTCCTCATACCCACTGTCAGTTTCTATCCCCTCAAGAATAAGAATAACCCGCTCGTGACGCACCAGTTCAATCTTAGGTCTAAATTTTGTAAGCATCAACTGATACACCGTATAAAAATCCTTGATACCCCTATGGTCGGAGACTTCGTTCGCCCACGGGATGTACTCACCAAGATGGCTGTCTGTTGTGATGGGCAACAGTCTATACGTATCGAGAATTTCTTTAAAAAGGGTCCGGTCTGCCCATGCTTTCTTGCTTTTTGGTGAATCAAGCAAGAATCGTTCTGTATTTCCTTCGGTATTTGGCAGTTTGCCATGTTTCCTGCTGTATTCCAGGAGGTCGGAATAGCCGGGCTCTGTTTCGAAGAACTTGGGGGCTTTCTCAAGGATGTCTGGATAGGCATCTTTCTGGCTGTCTTTATACTTGGCTTCCAATAGAACACTGAAATGGTTGAGCCCGCCAGAGCGTAGCGTGAGATTTTCGAAGTGCGTACCCAGAATAGATGGAAGATACCGTTCCAAAGAAGCAATCTCATGACACATACCAATGAACTTAAGATCAGGGTATTTCCGCAACACGGTTGTGGATATTGCGGTCATAGGATTGGAGTAGTTGAATACGAATGCATCTGGACATAACCTATTGATAGATTGGCAGATATCCATGATGACCGGAACAATTCTCAAAGAGTGGAAAATCCCCCCAACTCCCCCATTTTCACCGTATATCTGCTTGATCCCAAATTGCTGAGGTATCGTCCAATCCTCATCCCACAGCTGGAATCTGTTGCCGATTTCAATCGAAATGAGGACTATATCTGCACCTTGGAGCACCTCATCACGATTTGTTGTTGCTTGCAACTCGAATGGCAACGAATGCTGCTGTATGAAGTCTTGGGCAACCGAATACACATTATGCAAGGCTTCAGCATTGATATCCACAAGAGCAATCTGGCTTCCCGCCAAGATCCGGCTCTGAAATATATCTCCCAAAGTACCCAATCCAAATTGGCCACTTCCGGCCCCGATCAATACTATTTTCATCTCTTCTCCCCTTGAAAACGCATCATGCTAGCACTCGATTGTCATTGAGTCATACGCAACGATAAATCCGTCTTCCTTCACGTTCTCTTCGATTTCTTCATGCAACAACCCACCATTGTGGGAAAAATGATTGACCACGATTTTCGTCTTTTCATCCAAACAACCTAAAGCACGCAAGGTCTTCACAAGTTGCCGGTTGTCAGCAAGGCCCATATGATTGTTCCCATCCTTCAAGGATCCCATCGTACAATCCATGCTGATTACATCAAATCGAGTTCCTTTGATAAAATCGTTTGTAGCCTCTGGAAAATGTCCTGTATCATGAGCATATAACAAGCACTTATTCTCACAAGCAATGCTGTAAAAATAACACCGCTCCCGTTTGTCATGAGTTGCAAGCAAAGGGGTAACCGTATACTTGCCGAATACTATGGGAACAAATGGTTCTACCAAGTGCATCTTGACGGATGCCGACAACAACTCATCCTTATGAAACTCCAACGCATCAAATTTCTGTTTGACAGTCTCATTCCCAAAAATCTGTAGCGGCGTTTCCACTCCCCAACCGTATGGAGGCTTCCTGAATAACAGGTCATTGGGATACCAATGGTCCTGATGGGAATGTGTTACAAAGATTACGGGAATTTCCAACAGCTTGATCCCTTCCCTCTGTGCATGCATCAGCGAATCAGGAGGGAAATCGATGATGATCGTATCATCAATCAATACTTGAGTCCTTGTACGATGGTTTTTTCCACCTACAACACCAGCCTTCGTACATACCGGACACGAACAAAAAAGTGCCGGAATGCCCTCTGCAGCAGCAGTTCCAAGATATTTGATCTTCATAGTACTTCCTAATCAAGTTTTAACAGCTCCGGACGTCAACCCAGAAATAATCTTCTTCTGCATGAATGTATAGAATATCATGATTGGCAAAATGGAGAGAACAAGCGTTGCAAAACTGAGCCCATAGTCAGTGGTGTATTCAGTTTTGAAGTTGTATTGGAACAGCGTCAAGGTCCAGTATCTCCACGTGCGATTCAACACGATCAAAGGCATCATAAAGTCATTCCACATCCATAATCCATCCTTGATCATAATAGTTGAGATCATAGGAGTTATCAAAGGAAGGATAATTGCGGAGAAGGTTTTTCTAGTTGAAGCCCCATCAATGTATGCTGCCTCTTCAATATCCTTTGGAATGGAGCTGAAGTATCCAACATAGAGGAACGTGCTTTCACAAGCAGCCGATCCGATCGCTAAAAGTATCAGTCCTGTAGGGCTGAGCAATCTCAATGAACTCATGAGCTTGGCCAACGGCATCATTTTTACCTGGAAAGGGATGAATATCCCCATCAGGATAAAGTAGTAGACGAACCTATAGAACCTGTGGGTATGCATAGATCTCGATATTGCATAGCTCATCATTGGCATGACCAATACCGATCCTATCAAGGTGAAGACTGTAACATAAATCGTATTCAGCAATGCCTGATAGTATCTTGGGGACGATAGGATTGTCTTGAAATTGTCCAGGTACAGCGTTCTAGGAAATGAAAAGAAACTGACAGAGTTCTCCATAGGTGTTTTGAAAGGTGTAATAATCGTTATATACAAAGGAGAAAGAATCAGAAGTGCTCCGAGGCCTAAAAGTATGTATTTCCCGGTCATGGTAAGCTTACTTTGTTTCATAGTTCGATCCTTCTTCTATTGGAGGCACTAATCTGAATAGCTGAGATTAAACTTATAATAATTCCTGCCAGGATAGCTTCAGCAATACTGTAACTAAATCTATCTTCAGCAAATCCGTGTCGATAGATAAGAAGAGCAAGACTTTCAGTAGAACCGCCAGGGCCACCACTGGTCATACTCATGATGTAATCGAATACCATGATTCCGCTTTTCAATGCCAGAACGAGCACCACACTCAACACAGGAATGAGGAAAGGGAATGTAATGAGGAAAAACTTCTGAACTGCTGAGATGCCATCAATTTCTGCAGCTTCGTAGAGTTCTGTAGGTACTGTCTGCAATCCAGCGAGGACCAGTACGGTAGGGAGTGCCAAACCTTGCCAGAGATGCACGAAAAGAACCCCGAAAATTGCGGTACTCGTTCTAGAGAGGAGGCTTTGTTGGAAGAATTGAATTCCCAATAAAGAACCAAGTGGAGGAAGGACGCGATAATACACTTGGTTGAAGATGAGTCCTACGGTAAGCATACTCAGAACAGCAGGGAAGAAATAGATGGCTCGAAAGAAGGATATATGTTTTAGTTTGGAATTCAACAGCAATGCAATTGCTACGCTGAGTGATATCAGTCCTATCACTAAAAAGAATGAATACCTGAAATTGAAGGAAAGGGCTTTGTAGAACCGATCATCACCAAGAATTGTTCGAAAATTCCTGAACCAAATGAAATCATAACTTCTGCTATAACCATTCCAATTTGTAAGGCTGTAATAAAAACCCATAAGTATCGGTACAACTGAGAACAGGGTGTATAACCCAAGACCTGGTATTGTGAATAGAAAAAAGGTCAATGACCTGCTAGAGATCTTTTTATTCCCTAAACTTCGAACATTTTCAATGGTTTTTCTAGTTTTCAAAAGTCGTCTCCCTATGAAATGGTATAGAACCAATCTGGAAAATGATGGGAACCTTTAAGAAAAGAGGGTGGATCACCCACCCTCTTTTTAACGTAGTGAGTACTAATTGTTATAGTATCTATTAATTGCATTGCCAACGGAAGTAAGGAAAGCATCAACATTGCCGTTCATCAGCAACAGCTGAACCGGAGTCCTGATTTCCTCTCTCAAGCCGGTAGGCCAGAAATTAATTGCAGTAACATAGATATCACCAGCAGCAAGGTAATCCAACATCCTTGCGTGAGGTACTACATTGTATTGAACTCCCTTGACGATGTTTGGAGATTTCTCCATGTCTGCATAAATCTGTGCATTTTCTGTTCTCGACATGAACTCAACAAACTTCAAAGCTTCAGCCTTGTGCCTTGTGTCACTGGAAACACTGAAAGAAGTATCCACATTGATGGGTACATTTGTTTTTCCAATTGGGTTCGGGAAAGGAATCAACTCTACAATCTCATCAATATTTGGGTTGTGGGTTCTCATGGTTCCCAAAGCCCAAGTACCGGAAATAGTCATTGCAGCTCTTCCATTTACCACGTCAGCTACGGAAGTCTCATAGTCAATCGCCAAAGAGTCAGCCTGACCATACTCATATGTCTCAAGCATCATCTTTGCAAATGCATTCAAGCTCGGTGAATTCTGTACCCTCATCTCACCACGGGCAATCTGCCTGAACTCTTCATCGATTGTATTGTTGATGACACCAAGCAAACGTTCAGTTCTCTGTGCAATGTTTCCGATATCCTTGTTGGCAAAGCTAAACGGAGTAACTCCATTGGCCTTGAGTACTCTCGCAGCGTTCATCAACTCTTCATACGTTGTAGGAGCTGACAGCCCATACCGCGCGAAGATATCCTTGCGATAATAGATTCCATAGACACTCAATGTCATTGGAAGTGCATATACCTTTCCTTCATACCTGATAATATCAATTGTTGACTCAGGGATGTTACTAAGGAATGGCTCATTGGTTAAATCGAGAAAGAATCCATCCTTGAACAAATTCTTATACATGTTCTCTGCTGGAAAAGTATTGGTAATATCAGGTACTTCGCCAGTAGCAATACGTGTTCTCAAAACGGTACCCGGTTCAGGGGTAGCTGTTTGGGTAACTTTGATTCCTGGATTCTCTTTCTCAAATTTCTCGATAAGAACATCCATTACAGGTACTGCTTCAGGCTTCAATGAAAAGTACTCCAGTTCTACAGTTCTTGGCTGAGCTTCTCTTGACCCTGCACCAAAAACCATTCCAGTAATCAGTAATAAGATACTAATCGATACCATTACTCTTTTAATGCTCATAGAATCCTCCTTGTGATTAAAGATATATAAAATATCTCTATGGAACCGGTTCCATACTAAAGTATGGTATACCACTAGTATCTATCTGTCAAACGAATTTTTCTCTTTCTACTTCGACTACAAACAATATCGTAGATGCGTTCTTAAGAAATCGCTTCCAGTAATACAGAAATCTTACTCTCTTGGTTATATATTGAATACCTGCAGAGATGAAAAGTAAGCAAAGCAGCCCATACTGTTTTTCGGATCTCGTAATTGCTGGTAATTATTGCAAATATTCTTGATCAAGCTCCTGGGGTTGAGCCCCATTTCCTTTGCTATGCGGATATCCTCTTCATTGAGTCTGCATAGCTTTTTCGCTTTCTTCCAATCCTGCTCAGAAAATGCCATCTATTACTCCTATCATGCAACTCACAGATGCTACCAAGAATAGGAGAAGGATTACAATGTGTTGCACATATTGAGACATCAAATAGCCGTTGTATTTGAGATGGAAGATTGTAGGGATACTACCAATATTTGAAATTCGCTTGTACAACCCAACAAGTATCATGAAAATCGCCGATTTATTATGGGGTTACCGTTCAGAACTTCTATCGCGATGGAGAAATCTTGGAGACGCTGCAAACGAAGCTTATTGCTCAGAAGTCCGACATATCAGGGTTTACAGACAGGTTGTCGTTCATTGTAAAAATTTTCAAAGAATGCATTTACAGTTTCATTTCCATTACCATATGAGAATCCAAGAAGAATTGCTCCTATTGTCGCCTCTTCGAGAAAAGGAGGAATCTTACAGGGTAAGCCGAACTCCTTTTCTATAGCCTGTTTCATCAGTGGACTTTTTCTTACAGCATTCCCACTGGCAACCATAAATGGAACATCATTCAAGAGGATACTTGGATGATGCAGCTCTTTGAGAATTCCTTGAATAAAGCCATAGGCAAAATTGGCTATGGATAAGTTGTTTGTATCGATGTTTTGTATTGATCCACGTTTTTCTGGGTCTTCTCGGGTTCCTAAAAATAGTGTATTAACCTCAAGCGTATCACAATTCATGTTCTCTTGTGCCAAGATATCCAAACGATCAAAAATCTGTTTATCTGTAAGCTGGAATCCAAATTGAGCTAACAGGTTTTTGCAGAAATCTTTAAGATATGCATACGCCCAACCCCCACAGAGGCTGGAATAGACCTGTAAGTAGCCAAATCCAGGGAATGGGCGAACTTCGATAGCCGCAGAATAGTTGAAGGTTTTCGTAGGAATGGAGAATTGGCCACTGGTCCCAATGTTGAGAACACCAAGACGAGAGAATCCAATAGATCCAATAATACTTGCCTGATTATCACCGACAGGAGAACATACCTGCACTCTGTCAGGGATTCCAAATCTTTTAGCAAATGAAGGAAGAATGAAACCCATGGGAGTCCCTGAAGGTACTACTTCACCAAAAAGATCAGGAGGTAGACCCAGATTTGTCATCTGACTCTGATTCCACCTACGATTGATTATGTCATACACTCCAAAACTTGCAGCGAAGGTTTCATCGATGCAATAGGAATCGCAGAGCATTCCCATAATAAATGTGGCGATGGATATAACACGACAACCCTTACTTGTAATCTTTGATTCTTTGAGGAGCCCCAGTACTGTGTTGGCTCCATACCCAACATGCATCGAGCAACCATTACTAAGAGCATCTGCTTCTGATGAGCTTGCAACTGGATAACGATTATCTCTCCAAGTGATGAAATTGGTTATTGGTTTGTTATCCCCATCAATAATCATCACCCCGTGCATCTGACCTGTAATTGCTATCAAGGATACGAAATCTGTCTGCTCTTTAACCCGATCAAACAAAGATATAACCAATTCCCAAATCTTAATCGGATCTTGTTCATGATGCGATTTGGGAAGAAGTTCTATCGTAGCCGTATTGTCCACTGATTCACAGGCAATTACAGTAAATGAATCGAGGTCAAATACGAGCAGACAAATTTTTGATGTACCAATATCAATTCCAATTGCCCTATTCATGAAGTTTGTTTTTTATCCTCTTCAAATATACCGACTATGAGTAATGTGTAGGTCAGCTTGGAACATTGCAGGAATCAGGCCTTCCCTGCACTACCAAACACTTGCATTCGCTCTTCAACAGTCTTCTGATATGCATTCATCATGGTCCATGCCAAGTTTGTCATATCAGTATAATTTCCATTGAGTTCTTTCATTTTCTTATCCAAGCTGTTGAAAACTGCAACACTTGAACCAGTATAAAAATTAATCTTGCAAATTCCAAGTGATGCCGCTTTTCTGAAATCATCATCAGATATTCCAGAACCTCCATGCAACACCAACGGCACTGATGTAACGGAAGCTATCTTCTTAAGCAAATCAAACTGCAGATTGGGTTCTCCTTTATAAAACCCATGCACATTGCCAATTGATACCGCCAATGCATCAACTCCTGTCGCTTCAACAAAGGGTCTTACAGTATCTACATCTGTATACAGCCCAGCATCAGAGCCATCTACATCCTCGGTTCCTTCCAAACCTCCGATCACACCCAGCTCTCCCTCCAATGATACTCCTACATGATGCAGCATCGATGCATATCCTTTTGTAAGACGGATGTTCTCTTCATAGCTGTGTGCTGTTGCATCGAACATAATTGAACTAAACCCGCAACGAAGTGCGGTCATGATTCCATTCTCGGTTGTTCCATGGTCGAGGTTGATTACGACCGGAACTGAAGCTTCTTTGGCCCCATGTACAATGGCTGGATAGAAGTTCATGATATCAACATCCTTGAACGAAACTTCAGCTACGTTAATGATCAACGGTGATCGTTGAGCCTCGGCTGCTCTCAATAGCGGAGAGAGACAAAGAGGATTTGTAATATTGAATGCTCCGACGGCATATTGTCCCGATTTAGCTTCCGTTAATACCTGTTTCAATGTAACCAACATACTATAGCTCCTTATTTCGTATGAGAACTTCCACTTCTTCTGCAGAATGGATATGACCAGATGCACCAAGATGGGAAGCATTGATGGCGGCCGCAGCATGGGCAAATCGCGCACACTCCTCGACGCTCTTCCCCGAAAGTAATCCGTAACAGAATGCTGCTACAAAAGTATCACCACATCCTGTTGTATCAACAACTTTTGTATCAGGTGTAGCAGGTATCATGACTTCCTTTTCAGGCGTTGCAATATAACAACCTTTTGCACCCATCTTAATAACAATGTGCGAAGCTCCATATGCTTGCAAGCATTGACACATTCTATGAGGATCCTCCTCGCCGGTCAGCTCACGAGCTTCCTCAAAGCTGGGCATCAGATAATCTATGAGAGGAAAGTACTTGCTGATATACCTGAACCCCTCACCAAGAGTATCACAGGTCATATCGGCAACAGTAATCGCCCCGACAGTCTTAGCAGCACGCAAAAGAAGCTCCACACCTTCATGGTCAAATCGGGGCATTACAAAAAAACTACCAATGGAAAGAAGCTTGCACGATTTAACTGCTTCAATCGATAGGTGGTGAGGAATATAATCAGCGCCACAGCCTCTATCAAACATGAAGTTTCTTGAGCCATCGTCACCTACAAGTACAATTGAGGTAACGGTGTCACCTGATTCCATTGTTTCAATGAGTTCGGTTCTTACTCCTCGTTCTTCGAGAAGTCGTTTGAGCTGATGCCCTTTCCAATCATTCCCGATACAGGTAAGCAAACCGGTCTGGAGACCCAACATCGATGCTGTTACTGCTTGATTAGAAGCATCACCTCCTGAATGAAGGGAAATACTGGAAACAGCAGTACTGTCAACTTGGAACACATTTGGGCTGACATTTCCTGATATAACAATATCAAGACAGGCAACCCCTGCACAGATTATGTCATACATGGCAGTTACTTCACTTTCATATTTTGGCGATAGATATCGATTATGACCGCTACAATAATTACTATTCCTTTGATAACTTGCTGCCAGAAATAGGGGACTCCGATGATGATCAGTCCATTGTTAAGAACGGATATGATCAATGCTCCGACAAGCGTGCCTCCGACACCCCCGATACCTCCATTGAAGCTGGTACCTCCCAGAATTACTGCTGCTATGGCATCCAACTCATATGAAACCCCTAGCAAGCCGCTCGCACTATAAAGTCTAGCAGCCATCACCACACCAGCCAAACCGCTGAAGAGACCACTCAATCCATGAACAATGAGAATGATAACAGAAACAGAAATCCCTGAGAAAATCGCAGCTTTCTCATTCCCTCCGACCGCATAAATTCGCGTACCTATAACTGTCCTTCGAAGAAAAATCCAAGAGAGCCCTATGATAATCAACGCAAAGAATACCTGCCAGGGTACAATGCCCAGATTATTGTTACCGACCCAAGCAAAATTCAAGTCGTTGTTGATTACGGTAGTTCCATCGGCCAATAAATACGCAGCTCCACGTAACGAGGTCATCATACCGAGTGTCGCTATAAATGGAGGCATCTTAAAAAAGGAAACCAAGAATCCATTGAGAAGACCTGCTGCAATACCTGCCACCAGAGCGATGGGAACGGCAAGATAAGCAAACGGAGTGAGTGACACCCTAAGTGCAACAACGGCGGAAACCGCTAGGATGGAACCAACCGAAAGATCGATACCACCGGTAAGAATGACCATTGTCATCCCTGAAGCAATGATGATATTAACCGCTGACTGACGGAAAATATTAGTGATATTGTTTACTGACATGAACTTAGGTTCCAAGATAGCAAACATAATACAAAACAAAATGAGAACTGGTAAAACCCCAAATTTTTGCAAATCAAATTTCTTGCTCGATTGATTATTCATCATAGTCATTATGTATTTCCTCGTCTTTATACAGTACCATTGTCAGTAAAATGATAATCTGGCTTCTTAACACCAGTAGCATACTGCATGATATGGTCTTGGGTTATCTGGCTTTTCTCTTTGATTTCCCCGACAATCGATCCATCACGGACAACCAATACTCGGTTAGCCAACCAGATGACCTCAGGCAACTCACTTGAGATAAATATTACCGATGTCTTTCCATCAGCAACCAAATCAAAGATAATCTTGTAAATTTCGCTTTTTGCTCCAACATCAACGCCTCGAGTAGGCTCATCAAGAATGAGTATTTCTGGTTTGATCGAAAGCCAGCGAGACAAAAGTAGCTTTTGCTGGTTACCTCCTGAAAGAGACAATGCTTTCACTTTAGGAGATGAGAGACGAATCTGCATTGAATTGATGTACTGCTTTGAGAAATCCTCAGTAGTATCCCTGCCAAGGAACCCATAGGAGGCAATCTTACGTAGTACATTAAAACTGATATTATCCGCTGCAGACATCTCTATAAACAAGCCGGAGCCTTTTCTATCTTCAGATAAGAACCCTATTTGATTCCTCATTGCATCGATAGGACTGGCGATTTCCAGTTTCTCACCTCTTTTGTAGATATCTCCCGATACTCGTTTATCGAGTCCAAAAAGCATCTGAGCTATCTCAGTTCTCCCTGCACCTACGAGTCCGGTAAGGGCAAGAATTTCTCCCTTATAAAGATTGAAAGAGACATCTTTGATGAATGTATCATCCGAGAGGTTTCGTACCGATAAAACTACATCATCAGAAGTGGAATTTTTTGCTTGTCCATAGAAATCTGATAGAGTCCTACCCACCATATGTTTAACGATGTCGTTCTCATTTATTTCATGCTTCTCCAATGTTGCGACAAGACTTCCGTCTCGTAGTACAGCAACACGATCAGAAATATCCACAACCTCCTTCAGTCGATGACTGATGTAGATGATTGAGATATTCTTTTTCTTCAATCGTTCAATCAACTTGAAAAGAGACTCCATCTCATGCTGACTTAAGGATGCTGTTGGTTCATCCATGATCAAGATTCTACTATTCTGACCTACAGCCTTCGCAATTTCCATCAATTGTTGCTCTGCGATGCTGAATTCTCTTGGATATTGATGAGCTCTGAACGGGGCCTCCACCATATCGAGAATTCTATTGCTCTCAGATATAAGTTTTTTTCTGTCTATGAAGAACCCATGCTTAAGAGGTTCCCTGCCCATGAAGAGATTCTCTGCTACAGTAATGTCCGGAGCAACAGAAAGCTCTTGATGAATGAGACTGATTCCCAAATCGAGGGCATCTCTCGGGGCTTTGATATCAACAGGCTTCCCATTGAGAATAATTTCACCAGAGTCTCGATTATAGACCCCTGCAAGAATCTTCATCAATGTGCTTTTGCCAGCTCCGTTCTCTCCAACAACAGAAAGCAGCTCTCCCTCATTAAGATGAATCGATACATCATCCAAGGCCTTGCAACCAGGAAACCGTTTTGAAATGTTACGTACTTCAAGTATGATTCCCACCGTAATCTCCTTTCCAGTAAATGGGTCCCTCTATGAAAAGGAGAGACATGCCGGGAATACCGGCATTATCTCTCTTAACTAAGTCTAATTGCCCCAATTACCAAGGAGTATAGCTGTTCATGTTATCCTTTGTAATTAAAGTAACAGGATAAAGAATCTCTTGTTCTGCAGGTCTATTACCCTTCATAATCTCAAATCCGAGTCTTGTAGCCTCCATGGCCATCTGTCTTGGAGTTTGTGCAGGAGTTGCCGCAAAAATCGAATCAGGCTTCTTCATTTCTACAATCGCATCTGAAGAACCATCAACACCTACAACAAACATTTCATTCTGACGACCGGCCTGTCTGATAGCGAGGATGGCGCCAATAGCTGAAGGATCATTGATTGCGAATACAGCATCAATATCTCTGTATGCAGTCAAGATATTGGACATGAGATCAAGACTGACATCTCTCTGTCCTTTACCATTCTGGTCTTCTGAAAGAATCTTGATACCAGGATACTTGGCAAAAACTTCTTTTGCTCCACCAACACGTCCAAAGACTGCAGAAACCGGATCCCCTGTGATAATTACCACATTGCCTTTTCCATTGAGCCTGTCAGCAATATACTGACCAGCCTGGCGTCCTGCCTGCCAGTTGTCGGACTGAATTACAAAATCAGCTCCAACAGCACCAACGTCGGCAGCAACCACGACAATCCCAGCTTCCTTTGCACGTCTGACAGCAGGACCAATACCTTCATGGTTTACAGCATTGAGAACTATCAAATCAACACCAGCAGAAATTAAATCATCTATCTGGGTGGTCTGTTTTCCAAGATCGTTGTCACCGGAAAGGGAGATGATCTGACAATTCGGATTAATTTCCTTTGCTGCCTGCTCAACACCCCTTACCATCTCAACGAAAAAGGGATTCGCCAACGTCTGCATGGTAACACCGACTTTCCTCAATGTCACTTCACCGCTAGATTCTTTGGCTCCGGCAGCTGTCAATCCTGACACAACCAACGAGACCAGTACCAAAAATACCAATACCTTTTTCAACATGTTCTGTTCCTCCTATGTTTCTGAACCTAAAGGTTCATTTTCTCTTTTGTTGTTAGTTCATTGTAAACATCAGATTCCATATTTGTCAAATTTATTTACAATAATTTTTACATCATGTTTACAACAGTGTTTATTTTATGGCCTTTGACTTCACAATATTTCTTACAACCTCAGCAATATGACTATCTGTCAACTCATAGAGCTCCATCAAAGCTTCGGCATTCCCTGATTGCCCAAAAGTATCGTTGCTTCCGATTCTGAATACAGGAACAGGACACTCGGATGACGTAACAGCCTCTGCTACGGCACTCCCCAACCCACCGATGATGTTGTGCTCTTCCGCGGTGATGATTGCCCCCGTCTCTCTAGCTGCAGCCACTACGGCCTCACTATCCAAAGGCTTGATCGTGTGCATATTCAGCACGCGTACGGAAATTCCTTCTGCCTCAAGTATTTCAGCCGCTTTCAGTGAAGCTTGCACCAGCATCCCAACAGCGATGATGGTTGCATCGTTTCCTGACTTCATCAACGAAGCCTTTCCTAGCTTGAATGTATATCCTTCTTTTCCGGTCACTACATCAAGGGCAGCCCTGCCTAATCGAAGATAGCATGGCCCTATGTGAGCAGCAATTGCCTTTACCGCTTCTTTCGTTTCATTTCCATCGCAAGGATGAACTATTGTCATACCGGGAATGGTTCTCATGATTCCGATGTCTTCAAGACATTGGTGTGTCGCCCCATCCTCACCAACAGATAATCCAGCGTGAGTACCCACCACCTTAACATTTAAATGTGGATAGGCAATAGTATTACGAATCTGCTCAAAACAGCGCCCAGCTGTGAACATGGCAAAGCTATGGACAAACGGAATATATCCAAGTGTCGATAGCCCGGCGGCAATCCCCACCATGTTTGCTTCAGCTATTCCCACATTGATGAACCGATTGGGATAGATCTTCCCAAAATCACAGGACATGGTACAAGTTGATACATCTGCATCCAATGCAACTATCGATTCTTGTGCTCCGAGTTCCGCCAACGCTTGCCCATATGCATGCCTGGTGGCAATTTTATCAGCCATAAATAGCCTCCATTTTATTTCTTTGTTCTTTTAATTCCATGAAAGCTAGGTCAAATTGTTCTTCTGTGGGGGTTTTTCCATGCCATGCAGACTTCCCTTCCATGAAGGAGACTCCTTTCCCTTTTATGGTATTCGCAATGATGATGGTAGGCTTTCCTTTTGTTTTGCAAGCTTCTTCCAAAGCATCTGATAGTTCTTGAATTGAATGTCCATCCACACTAAGCACATGAAAACCAAACCCGGCAAACTTGTCTTCCGGAGAGCCTGAGTTTTGAACCTCCACAACTGTGCCATCAAGCTGCACTTTATTGTAGTCGAGTATGGCTACTAAGTTATCGAGCTTTGCTGATGCTGCAAACATCGCAGCCTCCCAAATTTGACCTTCTTGAATCTCTCCATCACCCAGAATTGCATATGTCCTAAATGATTTTCCCGCAATTCTCGCTCCATAAGCCATACCAACTGCTACAGAAAAGCCTTGCCCAAGAGATCCTGTGGACATATCAACTCCAGGTACATAATGCATTTCCACATGCCCAGATAGATGCTTTCCAATTTTTCTAAAATCCTTCAATCGTTCGATAGGGAAAAACCCTCTCATTGCAAGTGTTGGATACAACGCGACAGTCCCATGCCCTTTGGACATAACCAACCTGTCTCGGTCATCCCAATGAGGTCTACTTGGATCGATATTCATTTTTTCGAAGTATAAGAGGGCCATGATCTCCGACAAGGAGAATGCACCGCCTATATGTCCTGATCGTGCCTCACGCACCATGTTAAGCCCTAGAATCCGAATATCTTGGGCAATCAGTTGTAAATCCTTTCGCTTACCTGAGTCCATACAGAGCTCCTGTTCATTAATTGTAAAAAATAGATGCTTACAAAAAGATAACTCAAATGTAAACTAGTTGTCAATTTTTATTTTTAATACTTGCATTCTAATGTTAACAATTATTGCAATTATCTTTTATTAGGGTTATTATCAATTTTGGAGACACTGCAATGGGAAAAAATAATGTTTTTTCAGAAATCTACTCTGAATTGCTCGAAATACTTCAAAATCCAGTTTATAAGGTAGGGGATGAAATTCCATCTGCCTCCAAGCTGGCCGAACAGTTCTCCGTTTCACGTCCAACTGTGCATAAGGCATTGAAAAAACTTCAAAATGAAGGAGTTCTTGAAAGCCGGGTAGGGTCAGGAACTTTTTTGCTAAAGAAACCGGAAGTTGATGGAAGGATTCCACTCTTTGGTCTAATATTTCCTTTACTACGGATGGAAGGGTTCTTTGGGAATGTTGCCCAATCAATTGCCGAATATTCTAAAAAGTTCAATTTCAACCTACTCTTTGGGGAACAAGTACCTCAAGGATCAATCGATCTCTATAGTTTGGGACACATGACCGATTATTATATAGAACAGGGTGTTGACGGGGTGTTTATTGCTCCTGTTGAGCTTGCTGATGATAGTCGAATCAAGAATGAACTCATATTTAAAAAGCTTGCCGCTGCAAACATCCCTGTTGTGATGATCGACTGTACCCCCGCAGTATTTCCTGCTAATCAGGGATGCGACTTGGTCTCAATTGACAACTTTCGTGCTGGGTACATGCTCGCTGATTACCTTTTGCAAAACGGATCAAATCGAATTGATTTTTGTACTATGCCCAACATCGGACAAGCTGTACAGCTTCGATGGAAGGGAATCCAGAATGCTCTCATTGATCATGGAATTATGCCACAGAAAGAATGGATTCACGTGGTAACAGAAGAAGAGAGACTCGGAACAAAGCTAAAAGCTGAAGGTGCAATCAATGTTGTGGGTTCCAACGACTATGTTGCGGCTCGTATTATGAGAGCATTACAGAGAAAATCATATGCCATCCCAAAAGATTTCCGTATTGCCGGATTTGATGGGTCCAAGCTCGCAGAAGAGATGTATCCATCTATCACAACTATAGTCCAGCCTTGTGATGAAATTGCAGTTTTGGCGATTCAGGCTATGTTCAATCGGATTCAATTCCCCGACAGACCTATCAGTCATGTTATGGCGAACTTCTCCTTACGAATTGGGGGATCGACATAACTATCCAATCTTGATCAAACTCTTGGGGTTGAGACCCATTTCCTTTGCTATGCGGATATCCTCTTCATTGAGTCTGCATAGCTTTTTCGCTTTCTTCCAATCCTGCTCAGAAAATGCCATCTATTACTCCTATCATGCAACTTGTAGATGCTACCAAGAATAGGAGAAGAATTACAATGTATTGAGACCTCAAATAGCCGTTGTATTTGAGCAGTGCTTGTGTATAGTAGTTCATGATATTCGCTATTACCATATGGAGATTACGGACTGCTCTCTTGAATCATTCTCATATATCAATAGGAATTAAGCGTATAAACTGAGCAGAATCTCACCTTAAGACCTAGTGTGTGTTCTTATTAGATTAAGAATTCAGCTAGTCTTGTCTAGATACTGTTCGCGTATTGCAACAACGAGAAAGCAATGCGCCACATCACCAAGAAAATCACAGTGTGCAGGATCCTCCATGTGATTGCCTTTTTGAAGAGAGGGGCGAGCAATGCTGCTCCGTAGGACAAGAGGAAGAACCAGAAAAATGACATGGTTATGGCTCCTGTTGCAAAAAGATGCCTGCTCTGTCCACCATAGGTACTGCTGATCGCACCCAACAGTACCACGGTATCAAGATATACATGAGGATTGAGCAACGTGATTGCCAAAGTAGTGAACACCACCTGTTTTCGGCTCATACTGCCAGTCTGCTCTGAGAGCAGCCCACTTTCTGACTGAAAGGCAGAGATCAAGCTCTTCAAGCCGTACACAAAAAGAAAAAGCGCACCGCCACCGGCAGCAAAACCGAGCAACCTTGGGGATTGCTCGATCAAGCTCCCCATACCTGCCACACCCAAAGTTATGAGCAGTGCATCGAGCGTTGAACAGATAATCGCTACAGTAAACCGATGTTGAGCTCGAATGCCCTGGGTAAGGACAAACGCATTTTGGGCCCCGATTGCAATGATAAGGGTGGCACCGGTAGCCATTCCAGTGAAAAAAGGTAGTTCCATGGCATAGAGAGTACACAAATGCGATGTGATGTGCAAAGCACCACGGTGCATTCCTAATCAATTGATAGTAAGAATCTCATTATGAGATACGCCCTCTCTTTCTCTTTGGCTTTGATTCACTCTTGACAATCTCATCGAGAGAAGTATAGGCATCTTTTGGGACCTCGACAGCTTTGATAAGAGCATCCAACATCCCTAGTACGATTGCAATTTTCAACAGTGATTCCAAGGAAATTACTCCTTGCTGTTCGAACTTGCGCAGAGTTGCTACAGGTACTCCCGAACGAACAGAGAGCCCTTCTTGAGTAAGATCAAGCAACAACCTGCGTTCGCGAACATTCTGTGCAATAATCTTCTGTGCCTTTGATGGACTTATTAGTGATATCATAGTATTACTTATTACCTATATTATGAACTTATTACTAATATAGTAGCATTTATTCATATAAGCAACATGTGAATACATTGCACCACAGTCACAAAGTACCCTATATAAGAATTATTATCGGATTTTAAGACTAAAGTACGCTATAACGTACTTACTTTTCCTTAACAAGTTTTCCTTACATGCTTCGAGCGAAAATGGTGAGCAGCAAGACCAAGGAGTACTATGTCCAGCCTCTACGAGCTCCAACAGCATACATTGTTGGGATTATCAAGCCCTGTTTCTCTTTACAAGAAAGAGGACATTCACTAGCGTAGAGCAATGAGTGTTACATTATCAACTTTGTTGAAGCTTCCTTGTCTCAAAGACGCAACGGTGGTTGCTGGGCACAGTTCGCTCTCACGTCCTGTCACCTCCGTCTCGGTTCTGGAATATGCACAGCCCACCGCCTTGCTTGACGAGTTCTTTGAGAAAAATCGATTCATCGGCAGCGAAGTAGCCCTCACCTGTTGGTACAACATCCGCTTTGACGTAGAGGCTCAATGCAACATCCTCAAAGGCCTAGCCAACTATGGGGAGGTGGGGGTGATTCTCTACTACCTGGGTATCATCGTACCGGAGCTCGACCAGAGAGTCCTTGACGTCGCCGATGCCAATAATATCGCCCTAATCGTCATGCCGGTGGGCAACATCAGTTACCGATACAGCGAGGTCATCACCTCTGTCATGGAAGCGATCATCAAGGACAGGACGGAGCAGACACTTTTTTCAGGGGATCTGCTGAACCAAGTTACAAAGCTTCCGGAACACCTGAAAACCATGGACACCTTGCTCTGTATGCTTCGCGACCGACTGCACACGAGCTTCATCCTCACCGACCAGAACAACACACTGCTCAATGCGGTAGCCTACCCATTAGCTGCAGAGACTCTTTTGGTCCAAGCCTTGGACACACATCGATTCCCGCAAAGCTGGAAAAAATACAAACGAAGAATTACTGCAGCAAAAGGACCTGCAATGTTCCTCTCTGTCATCACCACTGATGGATCGAACCTCTCGGAAGAACTGCTCAGACAAATCGAGGAAGTGGTGCAACTGTTTGTAAACATCTGGAACCCTCAGCACAACCAGTTCATCTCAGAAGAGATGATCCGGACCATCCTCAGAGACGAGCCGATCAAGATGCGACGCCTGGGAGAGCTGTTTCATATCGACGTGGCGGCCCTTCAGGAGATGTGGGTGTTGATTCCAGGCAAACAAGGCAGTTCAGAAGATCTATGCAAGAAGCAATTGAACCGTGTATTGAAAGAAAACTACAAAACCTGCCTCTGTGATGCATACGAAAAACAGATTGTTGCCTTCACCGACGGGTTTTGCCTAGGAGAACGTGAGGCTATAGCACAAGAGCTCGCACCGCTAGGGGGTACGTTGTTCTCCATCCAACATACGCTGACCACAACGGAGGTCAGGCTCTCCTATCTGACCATCCAAGAGACCAAGGATGCGTGTCGCCTCATCTTTGAAGCTGCACGCTACTATACCGCCCAGGACCTTGCCTTTGCCAAGGAATGCTTGCAAACCATCGAGCAAGGCCAGATTGCCATCGAGACAAAAATGCATTGTCTTCGTCCAACAGGACAAGATTCTGAAAGCCTTAAAACCCTTGCAACATTATTGCTCGATTGCCAAGGTTCAATTGCAAAGACTGCAATAAAGCTCAATCTTCATACAAACTCAGTCAAGTACCGAGTACAGAAACTCAACACTCTGTTCGGATCTGAGGTTACCTCCTTTCCGCTGAGCTCGTTTCTTGCTTCAGCCTTGGGAATCTGGAGAATCCTAGGCTCATGATTTTGTCTTTTTGGACAAAGATTACAGAAATAATTTTGGAACTATAGCCAATGACGGATTTGTAATCACCCAGTATGCTCCTAACAAATCTTAATTACTTGCTAGGAGAGACCATATGAGTGAGCACAACACAGGGTTTGAAATTCCCGCCTCACAGCGACAGAGTTGGGGCAGTCTGGCTATGATCTGGATCGGCAGCATGATCTGCGTACCTTGTCTGATGATCGGGGGCTTTCTGGGGATGGGATTCACCCTAGGCGGCGTAATACTGTGTGTGTTGCTCGGCTATGGTATTGTATGCACCTACATGTGCTTCATGGGCATGGAAGGCTGTGACACCGGTCTTCCCACCGTCTCCATGGCAGCTGCTGTTTTGGGCGAAAAAGGAGCACAGTACATCATCAGCCTGATGCTCGCAGTAGCCTGTATCGGATGGTTCGGCATCCAAAGTGCTGTCTGTGGCGCATCATTCTCTGCGATGATTGCATCCATGACCGGCTTTTCCATCCCGGTTCCTTTAAGCTCCTTCGTCTGGGGCATCTTGATGCTGCTCACTGCAATGTACGGTTACAAAGCCTTGAAGTACCTCAACTATATTGCAGTACCCGCCTTGCTGTTGGTCATGGCCTATGGAGTATTTGCAGCCTTCACCAAGAACGACGGTCTGTCCATCATCAGGGCTTATGAGCCGGTAGCTCCGATGACCCTGGTGACCGGCATCAGCCTCACTGTCGCCACCTTTGCACTCGGAGGGGTCATCAGCGGAGACTACTCACGCTTTGCAAAAAACCGTGCTGATGTAATTAAATCATCGGTATTGGGCGTATTGCCTGCAGGACTGCTCATGATCCTCATCGGAGCGGTTCTCTCCATCGTAGCCGGGCAGTACGACATTTCTGCCGTTCTCGCTTCAGTCGGGGTACCGGCAGTGGGTCTGGTTGCCTTGGTTCTTGCAACGTGGACAACCAATGTAACCAATGCCTATAGCGGCGGTATTGCCGTTTCGAACCTCTTTGGAGTTGGTGAGAAAAAATTCAAGATTGCAACAGCTGTAGCCGGCTCGTTGGGCACCATCCTTGCTGCGGTAGGTGTAATGAGTAGATTCCAGACATTCTTGAGCATCCTTACTGCATTTATTCCCCCGATCGCCGGAGTGATCATAGCTTCCTATTGGATCCTTGGAAAAGGAAAGAGAAAACAGCTTACGAGTATCGAAGGCTTTGCTCTTGATGGAATCATCGCTTTTGTCCTGGGTGCCGTTGTTGCCTATGTGACGGGCAATGTAGTCGTCTTCTTCATTGGGCCCATCAACGGGATCGTGGTATCGATGGTCAGCTATATCCTGCTGCATAAACTGATGAAAAACAAGAAGGTACAAGCATGAGAACAATTGGACTGAAAGAGATTGAAGACATTGCCTTGGGCGCTTCCCTATTAGGCGCAGGAGGCGGTGGAGACCCCTATATCGGAAAGCTCATGGCAATGAGCGCCATCAAGGAGTATGGTCCGGTCTCCTTGATCAGTGTGGATGAAATTCCCGACGATGAGCTGATCGTCCCCATGGCCATGATGGGAGCTCCGACCGTACTCGCAGAGAAAGCGGCGAACGGACGGGAGGCCAAAGCCTTGTATGATTTGGTAAGCAAGTATTTCGGCAAAAAGGTGTACGCATTCATGCCCATGGAAGCCGGGGGCTTCAACAGCATGTTCCCCATCGTCTGTGCAGCCACCCTGGGCCTGCCCTTGGTCGATGTCGACGGCATGGGAAGAGCCTTCCCCGAGCTGCAGATGGTTACCTTCTCCATCGGAGGCGTCAGCGCAACGCCTATGGCCCTCACCGATGAAAAGGGCAATGCTGTCATCTTCGAGACCATTTCAAACAAGTGGACCGAGGAGCTGGCCAGAGCTGTAACGATGAGCTGTGGCGGTTCTGTGGCAGTCGCGCTCTATCCCATGAACGGAAAAACGGTGAAAAAGTATGGAGTGCGGGATATCGTCACCCGATCCGAACAACTGGGCAAAGCAATCAGGACGGTGAAGAAAAGCACTGACAAGAGCCCTGAGGAAACCTTCCTTTCATTTACCGGCGGCTACCGCCTTTTCAAGGGAAAGATCAGTGATGTGGTACGAGAGACACGAGGAGCTTTCAATTTCGGAACGGTGCTGCTTGACGGTATCGCCGATTGTAAAGGCAAAGAAGCCAAGGTGGAATTTCAGAACGAGAACCTCTCAGCCATTGTCGATGGTGAATATGTTGCCACAGTGCCCGATCTAATTTGTCTCGTTGACACGGAAACCTTCCTGCCGGTTACAACCGATGCATTGAAATACGGCAAGCGCGTATTGGTGGTGGGTCTTCCTTGCTTCCCCCTATGGAGGTGCGCTGAGGGCTTGGAGTTGGTGGGGCCTCGCTACTTTGGTTGTGATACAGATTATATTCCGCTCGAGGAGCGCTTTGAGGAGGTTAAGTGATGCAGTACCGCCTGGGAATTGATGTCGGGGGAACCAATACCGACGCCGTGTTGATCGATGAGAACCTCAATGTGGTGGCAGAAATCAAACAACCAACCAGTGAAGATGTTTATACAGGAATTCTCTGTGCACTGCGTTCCATCCTACAAGTATCGAAGATTGATCGATCCTTGGTTACCAAGGCCATGTTGGGCACCACCCAGTGCACCAACGCCATTGTTGAACGCAAGCACCTTGCAAAGATAGGAATTCTGAGAATCGGCGCTCCTGCAGCAGAAGCGATACCCCCAATGATCGACTGGGCAGAAGCACTGCAAACCGTGGCTGTGGACACTGCCATCATAGGCGGAGGGTATGAATATGACGGCAAGGAGATTGCTCCACTGGATCAAGAGGCCGCAAAAGCATTCTTCCTCTCTCTCAAGGGACGGGTACAAGCAGTGGCCATCAGTTGTGTGTTCGCATCTGTAAGGAATGACCATGAGCTGGAGGCTGCTCGAATTTGTCGAAAAGTGATGGGGGAAGACATCCATATCTCCATCTCCAGTGAGATCGGGTCCATGGGTTTGGTGGAACGGGAGAATGCCACCATTCTCAATGCAGCTCTGCACCAGGTCGCCAAGACGTTTACCGATGGCTTTGCCGAAAGTCTACAACAGGAAGGACTTGTCAATGCAGAGCTGTACCTGTCCCAGAATGATGGAACACTCATGACGATGGAGCAAGCCCGTCGCTATCCGATCCTGACAATCGCCTGTGGACCGACGAACAGCATCCGCGGAGCCGATTACCTCTGCTCCATCCAGGAGTCTGTGGTCATCGATGTCGGAGGCACTACCACTGACATCGGAGTGATTCAGAACGGCTTCCCTCGTGAAAGCGGGGTAGCGGTTACCATCGGAGGGGTGCGCACCAATTTCAGGATGCCCGACGTCATCTCCATCGGACTTGGAGGTGGTTCAATTGTACAAAAACAGAGTGATGGAAGTGTTACGGTAGGTCCTGAGAGTGTCGGCTATCAGATTACACAAAAGGCTCTGGTGTTTGGAGGGGATACGATTACGGCAACCGACTTGGCAGTAGCCTCTGGCTTGGCGAATCTTGGTGATCCTGCAAAGGTGGCACATCTCGATGCTGATTTCGTACAGAAAGGGCTAGAAGCTATCAAGATGATGGTCGAGGATAATCTGGATGCCATCAAGATATCCTCCGATCCGATGGACGTGGTCCTAGTCGGCGGGGGCTCGCTCATCATCCCCAAGACGCTTCTCGGGGCAAAGAGTGTACAGACGCCACCTCACCACGGGACGGCCAACGCCATTGGGTCGGCGATCAGCAAGGTAAGTGGAACCTATGAAAAACTGATTTCCTTTGATAAGACATCCAGAGAAGAAGCTCTACAGGCTGCCAAACAAGAAGCAATCGCCTTGGCAGTCAAGAGCGGGGCATTGGAAGAGACCGTACAGATTATTGACGTCGAGGACGTTCCTTTGGCTTACTACCCCGGCAACACAAGCAGGGTGAAGATTAAGGCAGCAGGAGAACTTGCCTGAGTTGCAGCGTTGAACGCTGAGTTCCCTAGAACGGGGAGCTCAGCTTCGCAATGAAGTCGTCACGCTTCTTCTGTACCTCGGAAAGGGCCTTATTCAGGGCCTCGATGGTTGCAATACAGTGTGACTGAAGAGTCTCTACTATTGCCTGTTGGACAGACAAAGGAGGGAGATTGAAGCAAAAATCCCGTATGCGGTCGAAAGGGATGCTCCTTCGCCCCTTGGAGGCTCCTCCGGCAATGACGTCTATTCGACATACAGGACTGTTCTGGTACCAATAGCAAAGATAGGCAGGATTCACTTTCGTCGTATCAACCCTGATCAAGGCTACATCAGGCTCCAGATAATAGCGGTCATCAGCATCGACCACAGCCACATGCCCAGGTGTACCGACATAGGAAAAGAGGATGTCATTTTTGTATAAACGAGAACCGCTGATCATATGAAGGATCTTATCATCAAGGCGTTGAGCGCTAGAGAGGTCTAGACTTCCATTCTTTATGTTGCACCCTCTGAGGGCTAGACAGGATCCATCCTCAGAGTACTTCACAAACTTGTTGTAGTTGTATCCCAGAATTTTAGTGACCTCAGCAACATCGCAGATCTTCACTTCAGGCTCATCGGAAACAGAAGCCATCAACTCATGCAAACATCCAGCAAAGTACTGTTTTGCCATTGAGAGCTTTTCAGTCATCAGATATTCAGTTTGCTCGCTGGCGTTGATCGCTTGGACAATGCGCTTCTGCACCGCTCTAGGCGGCAGCTTGATCGTAGCTTGTACAGCCTCTGAGAGTTTCAGGATCTGCGTACGATCGACCCTTGCAAGATACTCGTTGCAAAGCCAAGAGCCGAATGCATACAGAAGATACTCAGGCTCGATCTCCTCTGTTGCATGAAGGCCCAACAGGTTTCCGTCCACAGCTGAACGCTGTGCGAGGATCCCCCGCCTGCCGGACCTTATGCTTGCTGCACTCTTGGGAAACAACACGGTATCCTGTTCAAACATCTTTACAGAGGCAGCATCAACAAAGATTGGAGGCTCTTCAGATTGAACAAGATTACTCGTACTGAGTACCTGGGCAAGATCTGACAATCTGATATATGCAACAGCTACAGAAGAACCGATTGCAGTGGATGTCTTTGCATTTCTTCCCATTTTTACCGTAGCGCAAGAGAGGACAGGCTGAGACGGGGCAACCATAAGGGTTGCTTGCAACTGCTCAAATGATTCACAAAAGGAAGAAACCGAGGCAATCTGGCTTGTTATATCTTCCATGGTTTTGCAAAGCGACGTGCTGTCCATTTCCTCAGGACTTCGATGAGTGCGGACATACACAAAGGGGGTCAGGTCGCATCCGTTTGTGATCACCTCATGCCTGTCCACGAGAACCGAGTAAGATGGCACTTCCTTTCTTTGACAGTAGATATCAACTATTCTCCCTACCATCCCAAAGTCGAATTTCTTGTGCTCGTCTTTCAGCGTCGCATCAACAAAGAGTATGCTGTTGTCACTCTTTCCTTTTCGAATGACCAGCACACACTGTTGCCTCTGGGAGGAAGGAAGAGCAGTGTTTGGAATTCTTACAACAGCGTCAACCAGATTATTGTCCAAAAGCCATCTTCGTATCACTTTTTCAGAGCGTATCCTGCTCAGAGCCCCGATCGATATTGCAAAGGCTGCCGTTCCCTTGTCGGCAAGAAATGCTATGCTGTGCATGACGTAGGCAAGTTCCGTCTTCGTCTTCGGTGCAATCACCCCGGCCGGAGAAAACCTCTCGTCACCTAGGAGCGACAAGTCATCATCACCAAGCCATCGCCTCTTCTTGGGAAGAATGCTGGCAATCACCTCGAACCTGCGCTCTTCGAAGGTATTTCCACATACAAGTGAATCTTCATGAGAGAGCACATATGAAGCTGGGTCGATGTGCAACAAAAACATGAAAGATCGAGCCATATTGTACTCAAACAAGTTTTCGGATTGTCCATACAGACAGCCTTCGGACGAGAGTCTATAGCGGGCATGCGACAGAAGAAAACCAGTTCTGCAATACGGGTCGTAAAATGATTGTATGGTTCTTCTCCCCCTGCACCCAAGGAGGATGAGCAGATCCGGAACCAACCGACTTTCGAACAACACATCGCCGGTTGCCTTGGCATTCACCCTACTATAGCGGACAAGAAGGTACTCGAAGGTAGTCGCCAGGTCGGAAATGGCCTGCTCACATACGTTTGACACCTCGTCCATCAAACATAGCAGCTTCTTTTTCCTGCTTTTGGATACAGGACCAAGTGCCGGACCATCGATATCGATGTCCTTTGCAAGGTCCCTGAATACGCTCTCACTCGGATAGCCTGCCGAGGATTCTTCAATGTCTGAAAAGACCCATTCCAAGGTTTTTCCAAGATTTCCATCTCTTGGGGCGTCGTTGTATACGTTGCAAAAAAGGCTACTTGGCTCAATAAAATATCCCAATGCAAGACAAGCCTGTCCAGATATGGATTGCGCTTGCTCATCATCAAGGCTTCGATAGGGTTGAAGGACATGCTTCTGCTCTTGGGCAAACTCCTCCATCTTCTGAGAGAGGTATCTATAGATAAGCATTGCAAAGATATATCTTCTAGAGTCCCATCCTGGGAACCGTTGCTCAAGTCGCTGGGCTATCATCCATGTCTCTACAAACATGCCCTCTTTGTTTGAGTCTTGCTCGCTATCCTTCATCTCTGCTCTCTTATGCAATCTTATACTTTTTATAGACCTCAAATCGTTTGACTTTCTTCGTTGACGTTATGGGAAGCGGCTCATCAACTACTGTGACCATATCGATACGCTTGTAAGATTGCAAGGTAGCATTGACCTCTTTGACTATCTCTTCCATCCTGTTCTGGATTTCTTGATTTGTTTTGCCTTCGATAAAAGCCTGATCGGGTTGCACAAGCAGTCTCACACCTTCGATGTGCCTGGATGCATCCTTGAGATACGCGATTATGCACAGTTGCTCGATTTCTGTATAGAGCTGAAACTTGTCCTCAATCTCTTCCGGATAGACGTTCTTTCCCCCTTCAGTGACGATGACCGATTTGGCCCTGCCGGTTAGATACAGGTACTTGTTCTCATCAATATGGCCTATGTCCCCTGTGTTGAGCCAAAGCTCAACGGGGTCAAGGACCTCGGAAGTTGCTTCACTGTTCTTATAATATCCTCTCATCACCTGGGGCCCTCGGATGTAAATAAGGCCGTTTCCCTCTTCATCGGGATCCACGATCTTGCACTCAGTCATTGCAACCGACTTGCCCACTGATGATTCAATGAAGGCATATATCGGATTGAGATGGGTAATCGGGGATGTTTCTGTCAGTCCGTAGCCCTGTACGAAATCGATGCCGAGTTCGTTGAATCCTCTGAACGTCGACGTTGGAAGCGGTCCGCCTCCACAGATGCATATCCTGTTGGTGTCGAGCGAGAGTTTCTTGAGGATAAAGCCAAACCACTTCTTTCCCACCTTGATCCCGAACGTTCTCTTGAGCCAGCCGGAGATGCCCATAAGGCCTCTTATCATACCATATACGAGCACACCCTTCTTCTTCAGGCCATCAATAACCCCTGCATACATCTTATTGAAGAGCATGGGAACGCCAAGGAACATGGTCACCTCACCTTCTTTCAGCTCCTTGAGTATTTGCGATACGACCAGTTTCTTGCCAAAGACAACACACGCTCCGACACCCATTGCTTCCAGAAAGACAGAGAGCAGAGTGTAGGCATGGTGTATCGGCAAGATTGCATAGAACACATCTGTTTCATAAATGTTCATGTTTGCCTGTGAGATATAGATATCTGAGACAAGATTCTTGTGCGACAACATGACTCCCTTCGGCTTGCCCGTTGTCCCTGAGGTAAACAGAATCTGTGCAATGTCGTCCATGGTGCATGCTTCTGCTTCAATGTATTCAGATTTGCAGTTCATGATCCACGGCTGTGGGCCATCTTCCTCAAGACAAGCAACAGCCTGCAATGGAAGATGTGACGCAACCTTGGAGAGCCTAGCGCCATCGGCGAACATCGCAACTGCATCAGAGAAGGTTGCCAGCCTGATGAACTCCTCGTCACTGAGTGCGTTGTCCAAGGGAACGACTGTTGCTCCTGCAAATATGGTGGCAAAGTAGCCAAAGGCCCAAGCAACGCTGTTCTTTCCGCTGACAATGACCTTGTCGCCCTTCGTTATACCAGCCTTCAGGAGCCAAGAGGAAATATAGCGGATCAAAGGCAACGCCTCTTGATAGGTATAGCTCACTGGCTTTGGTACAAACTCCTTGAAGCAGACCCTTTGGGCAAACCGCGCAGTAGTGATCTCAAACAGTTCTTTGACAGTGGGCCATTGTGCATGATACAGCGTGCCTTTATATGGATAGAGTACGTCCCATGGGGTGAATGAGTCTTTTGTTCGCATGTACAGCCTCCTACCGGTACAACCTGACAATCATATGTCCGGAAAATCTTTAGCCTTTCATCCAATGTTCCTCATTCCTCTACAGCTGTCAACGCTTCCCTTTTTACTAAGGGCTATAATTACAGTTTTTCATTTAATGTAATTATCAAGCCTTCTTTTGCACACACACGGTATCGAGATTTCTGTCTTCAGAATTGGGAAAAAACCGAGGCAAACATCCCAAAACGCTTGATGTTACAGTGATTTGAAACAACTACTCCATGTATCAAATATTTGAGAGAACAAAAATGTATACCATGACTGCAACCCAGCACTTCTTCACTCAACGATACGCAGAGTAATCATCGCTTGTTTGATGAACCCATATGCTTCTTCGTATACGACAGCTCTTAGCTCAGACGTACCGAGAGCAATGGTTGAGGTATCGAGTTCCAAGGTATTTGCTTCCAACCTCGCCTCAGCTGAATCAGATGATAGCTCATCCCCATCCAAATACCAGCGATAGGACAAATCCAGATTCTCTTCTGTAGTCTGTACTACAGCCGTGCAGGTAACAACACTTCCTCTTGTCACCTCTAGCGCTAAAGCGGTACCTCCAGCCTCGGATCTGGTTTGGATGAGCAAGGAGAGAGCTCTACAACCACTAGGACAGTCACCTTTGAAATACCCTGATCAATCAAGGGGCATTCAAATCTTTACAACTGATTGCTACCACATATATCAAACAACTATCGCCATAAGGAACATTTTCTGATACAGTGTGTTGCATGATACTTCTGTAAAACCTTTTTCAGAAAATCAGATCTCCCAGACGGCAATTCGTGGGTTCACTCTGCATGCTGGGAACAAGAAGAATACAATACAAAGAGAATCTACTAGCTGGAATGTTGTTACACAATTCTAGCATTCTCTTTTTTGTCCCTTCTTCTTTACCAAAATACCAAGGAGATCAACCATGAGTACAGACCTGTTTCGCAAATCAATTCTTTTCGGAGGGGACTACAACCCCGACCAATGGCTCGACCGACCTGATATACTTTCACAGGATATCAAGCTGATGAAGATGGCCGGCGTAACGGTAGTCTCTGTAGGAATCTTCTCATGGAGCACGTTGGAACCACAAGAGGGTGTCTTCTGCTTTGAGTGGTTGGACGAGGTGATCGAACATCTGCATAAAGAGGGAATCTCAATTTTTCTATCGACACCCACTGGGGCACGTCCGGCATGGATGGCAACAAAGTATCCACAAGTACTGAGAGTCAGAGCGGATGGCACACGAAATCTCTTCGGTGAACGACACAACCATTGTTACAGCTCTCCCATCTATCGGGAAAAGACAGCAATCATCAACAAGAAGCTGGCACAGCGGTATGGTAATCATCCTGCAGTGAAATTATGGCACATCTCAAATGAGTATGGGGGGCAATGCCATTGCGAACTCTGCCAGCAAAACTTCAGAGAGTATCTGAAAAAACGTTACATAACGTTAGAAGCCCTCAACAAAGCATGGTGGAGCACCTTTTGGTCCCACACGATAACAAGCTGGGATCAGATACACTCACCTGTCTTGCATGGAGAAAACAGTGTGCATGGACTCTCTATTGATTGGATGAGATTTGTCACACACATGACCACCGACTTCATGCAACACGAGGTGGCAGCAGTCAGAGCAGGAAAAAGCACTCTACCGGTAACCACGAACATGATGACAAGTGCTGAAGATTCTGCTAGCGATCCCGGCCTTGATTACTGGAAATTCAAAAACCTTATTGATATTGCATCCTGGGATTCGTATCCTGCCTGGCATCTTCCCGGACATTTGAACCTGCCTCGTAATGTAGAGGCAGAGCAAACCCTGCCTGTCGATGATTTTCGACGGGCAGTTGAGGAAGGCTTCCAACACGATCTTTTCCGCTCACTTTCCGATGGGCCCTTCCTCCTTATGGAGAGCACTCCGAGCAATGTGAACTGGCAACAAATCTCAAAAATCAAAAAACCGGGGATGATTCGTCTCACTGCCTTCAGTGCAATCGCACACGGAGCAAACTCAGTACAGTACTTTCAGTGGAGAAAAACCCGAGGAAGCTTTGAGAAGTTCCATGGAGCCTTCATCGGCCATGATGGAAAGCCTGACACCCGTGTGTTCAAAGAATTGTCAGAACTGGGCTCTTTGTTGAAACAGCTTTCAAAAGTGGCTGACAGTGATGTCAAAGCAGAGGCGGCAGTTGTATATAACTGGGAAAACCGATGGGCTATCGAGACCAGTAAAGATGCGGTGAACACCAATAAGAAGGCTTATCTGGAGACGGTGAAAAAACACCACTATGCATTGGTCCAACAAGGTATCCAGTGTGACATCATCTCAGCAGAGGAGTCTCTTGAACAGCTTTGCTCCTACCGATTGATTGTTGCTCCCATGCTCTACATGGCTACCCTTGCAACCTCAAGCAACCTGGAGAAATATGTCGGATCGGGAGGAATCTTGGTTGCAACATACCGAACCGGATATGTAGATCAGAGCGATTTATGCTACGAATCATTTCCCCCAGGACCCCTGTCACAACTCTTCGGTCTTGAAGTTGAAGAGTGTGATGCACTCTATCACGAGGAACCAATCACCATCGAGGTCCCCTTTGAGGCAAACAGAACCTCGAGAGCAAATAGCTGCACGCAGGTATCCGATTATCAAGATGTGATCAGGGACAGCCACAAAGCTGAGGTGATTTCTCGATTCAATGGTGGACTTGCCCATGAGAAACCTGCAGTGCTGAAAAACACCTATGGCAAGGGTGAAGCATGGTACCTTGCCAGTCGTCTTCAGGTACAGACGCTTGAAGGTCTTTATAAGAACATCATACAAGAAGCAAAGATCTATTCGGTACACACAGATATTGCCAACAAGAGTCCGTCGATACTCGTCAAGGAAAGAACCGGCTCGGACGGAAGACGCTTTTGCTTCTTTCTGAATTTTTCCGCAACCACCGCATCGGTCCGATTTACAGATCCCCAAAGAGAAGACATCACCCTAGGGCCCTGGGGTTCGGTAATGGTTGAAAAAGAGAACTCCCCTTCTGAAGCCAAAGGAGTTGTAAAATGACCAATGGTACATTTGAAGTGTGCATCGATACACAGACGGGGACCCTTATATCAGTAACACATGCAGATGATGAATATCGGATGAACTGGATCGAAGGAAAGAGAAGATGGGGAGAGATTACTTGCTTAAACCCAAAACTGTGTGCCTTCACAGTCGTACATCAAAAGACGATAGAGGACGACAACTCTTCTCAATCACTTTTTCAAACCGATGATCTGCACATCAAGGTGGAACGTTCTTTTTTGCAGGATGCTCTGTTCTGTGAGCGATATACCTTCACGAACATCACCGATCATGCGATAACCTATAGTGAGAGCGACCTTGGAATAGTAACACCGTTCAATGACAACTATCAGGATTTTGCAACCTGCAGCACCAATAGGTGTCATACCCATATTTGGTGTGGGAAGAATGTAAGCTATGTGAACGCGCTTCGCATGGGAGGCAAGCCTCCCCACCTAGGCCTAGTGCTTACATCAGGCAGTATTTCTGAGTACAGCATCATACGAGAATCCTCTTCAAATGACAGAGGAGATTTCATACTGCATCCCTCATGGTTCACGATAGAACCCCGAGAGAGCTATGAAATCTCTTGGGTTCTCTTCTGGCATGAAGGCGAAGAAGATTTCTATCACAAGGCATCGAACATCAAAGACTTCATCCAAATAGAGGCAAAACACTACACCTACTTCCCCAATGAGCAGATTCTCTTGCATATAAGGGATAAGGAGAAAGGAGAAAACCTCACAGTAACAACACAAGATCGTCCTCTTGAGATAACCTATGAAGGGAATACGCTTACCGTTGAGGATTTGGCCCACACATTTGGCGAACGAGAATACCTTGTTACCAGAAAAGAGCGGCAGACCTTCTGCAAAGTGCTCGTGGTTCCTGAACTGAAAGACATCGTCAAGGCTCGTTGTACGTTCATCAGAGAAAAACAACAATACATCAATGAGGGCCAACCACTTCATGGAGCATATCTCATCTATGACCGAGAGACGGCACAACTTTGTTATGGACACAGGCTCTACGATCATGGATCCGGACGAGAAAAACTGGGCATGGGAGTACTCATCGCCATGCTCCTGAACAGTGAGTATGGACCAGAGGACGAACAACAGCTTTTAGGGAGTCTTGATCTCTATTATCGATTTGTTGAGAGAGAGCTGTATGATCAGGAAAAAGGGACGGTCTTCAACCGAATCGGCAAATCCAATTATCAGTGGCACAGGCTATATAATTATCCATGGCTGGCGACTCTTCAGATGGAACTCTATAAGGTCACCCAGAAGATTGAATATCTGCATAAGATGACCAAAACAATACAAGCGTACTACGAGCATGGGGGCGAACGGTTCTACAGTCTCTGTCTTCCCATGCTAGAGTCTGTCCGCTTGCTTGAGCAAAACAGTCTGAAAACAGAGAGTGATTTGCTGCGGTCATTGTACCTGAACCATGCCGATGTGATTATGGGCAATAAATTGGCGTACCCTGCACATGAAGTAGATTATGAGCAGAGCATCGTTGCCCCTGCAGCTTCCTATACGCTCCAAGCGTATCTGCTTTCAGGACAAGAGAAGTACCTACAAGCGGCAAAAGAGCATATCAGGGTCTTGGAACTTTTCAATGGGAACCAGCCTGATTATCATCTGAACAAGATCAGCATACGGCACTGGGATGGGTTCTGGTTTGGGAAGCGGAGACTGTATGGAGATACCTTTCCCCACTATTGGAGTGTCCTCAGTGCGGAGGTCTTTTCTTATTACTATGAAATCACCAAAATTGAACGATATCATACGATGGCACAAACCATACTGAGGAACAATCTGTGTCTGTTCGATCAGTCTGGGTTCGGTTCAAGCGCCTACCTCTATCCATTCTCAATCAACGATGAACGAGGTAAATTCCTCGATCCTTGGGCGAATGATCAAGATTGGGCGCTCATCTATGCCATGCGGTTTCTCTATCGGTAGCAGTGGTCAAAGACCCCTTTGCTGCATATATTGCTTTGGAGTCATCTTCGTATATTTTTTGAAAAGCTGGCTGAAGTACTGTGGGTTGTTCCCACAGCCGACCAGTTCGGCTACTTCATATACTTTGTAGTCGTAATTACGGGAGAGAAGCCGTTTTGCCACTTCCATTCTCTTTTGATTGAGGTAGGTCGAGAACTTCATGCCTACCTCTTTCTGAAACTGCTTGCTTACATAGTCGGGACAAAGGAAGATATGCTGCTCAGACACCTTCTTGAGTGTCAGGTTTTCATCCATATAGTGCTGATCGACATATTCGATCAATTCTCTGATCTTCGGCTTAAGATCGTTGCCAAAAGGAAGATCTCGCTTTTTCTGAAGACAAACGGCACAGACATCCTTCACCGCATCAATGAGCTCTGCATTCTTGCATGGTTTGAGCAGATAGTGCCGTACTCCATACCGCATTGCCTCTTTTGCATATCTGAAATTATCATGACCGGAGAGGATGATGAACTCAATCTGGGCGTTATCCTTGAAAAGTCGTTCGATTAATCGGAGTCCCGAATAGCCCGGCATTTGGATATCGGTAAGAATGATGTCAGGGTAATCATCTATGACTGATTCATAGGCCTCCATCCCGCTCTTACACACGGAGACCACTTCTATTCCCAATGCCGTCCAATCTATCAACGTACTCAAGGACTCCCGTATTATGTGTTCATCATCAACAATCATCATTCTGAGCATCTACTTCCTCCTTCCTTATGCAAGGTATTGCAATCTGAACGACAGCATTCTCTTGATCATTGTAGAGCTGCAACCCATAGGATTCTCCATAATTAAGCTGGATTCTCTGTTGGATATTGAGTAATCCAATGCCGAAACCCGAAACTTCAACCTCTTTCTGTTCCAACTTATGAAGGAGGTTATCCTCAAATTGGGATCCACTGTTCTGGATCCTGACTTTCAACTCATCCTCATCTCTGTGTGCAGAAATTTGGATGTGGCATTGTTCCCCATCAATCTCCAATGAATACCTGATCGCATTCTCAATGATTGGTTGCAATACCATGTGAGGAAAACAGAAGTCATAGAATGCTTCTTTGCAATTCAGGATATAGGTCAGTTGATCACCATAACGGATTTGTTGGATATTCAAATAGTGTTTTACAAGCTCAATCTCTTCTTTCATTGTAAAATACTTCTTCTCACTCAGGCTTCCCCGTAGCAGGACGGATAAGGATTCAACAATCTCTGTTGTCACAGAATCGCCCGCAAGCTTAGCCCTCCAGTTGATGGAGTCCAGTGTATTGAAAAGGAAATGTGGATGTATCTGAGCCTGAAGATATCGTAGCTGCGATTCCTTATACAAGAGCTCATTCTTGTAGTTTACTTCCACCAGTTGTAGGATATCCCTCGTCATCTTCTCAAACGTTGTGTATAAAGCTCCTATCTCATCTTTTCTATTAATAAAGTGGTCCTTGATGGATACAAGCGGTTCGATGGAATTACCGAAGGTCTTCATATTGACCACGAGCTCATGGATTGGTTTGGAGAATGAGTTTCTAAGAATATTGTAGGTGATTCTGACCGAGAGCAGACCCACAGCCGATACAATGAGAATCAAGAGAAGTCTCAGTAGATTACTGGTTTTTAGTACGTCCTTGTAGGGTAACAATGTAAACAACTTCCACTGTAGGAAAATATCACGACCGATGACCATATAAGGATCATCCGCATTACCAAGGATTGAGTAATCTTTATTCTTATAATCGATACCATGGAGCTTTGAACAATCAAATAAAGCATCAGAACAATATATGGTGTTGAAAGTCGAATCAAACAGTACGTATTTAATCTCATTCAGGTTCATACGCTCTGGGACAATCATGCTAAAGAGTTGCTGAGGATTTATTGCAATGATCAGCGTCCCAAGATAATCGAATCGAGGTTTGTCAAATCTCCTTATTGGGTACACAAGAAATATTCCATAATCCTCGCTGTACTCGGTTACATAAAAACTTCCATAGGAGTCTTGTGCTCTAGTAAGAAGATCCGCCTTTATCTTTGTTGGTAAAAGTTGACTTTTAGGAGTGTAGGGCTGAGCACTCATTCCCTGTCCATCAATCAAGAGGTATTGCACATGAAAATTACGAAGCTGATCATAATAAATGGAAAGTATGGTACTTATCCCATCTATTGCATTCACCAAAGAGGTATAACCACCCACGTCCTTAAGGTCGATGAGTAGGTTTTGAATCTCCTTATCCGATACTATGACACTGGAGAATTGTTGAATGGTTGTAAATTTCTGACTCAAATTCTCCGTTGCCAAGAGGATATTCGAGGTTACCTGTTCATACAGCTGATGATTGTTGAACTCCATCACAATGTAAAAAAGACCAAGGGTAATTATCAGTGTGATAAAAATTGATATTGCTACCACAAACATGATCTTCTTACGTATCGAGATGAAGTTTGTATATCGTCCGATTACTTTCATCCTGCCCTCTTATAGAATCGCTCAAAGTATACCATAAGGAGGAGAACCACTGTAAAAGCGTTAGGATTTTTGCACAAAAAAGTCTGTTTTTTGAATTCTCTTCTCAGATTGACCAACTATACTTGAGGATATCAATACTCCAAAGGGGGGACAATATGAAGAAAAAAGGTAATACAAGGTGTATGACCATGATGATGGTCATCTGTATGTTGCTTGTGCTCACAACAAATGTGATGGCTACAGGTGTAAGCGAGAAGGCTGATGCTGCAAAAGAGATAGAACTCTCGTTCGGGTGGTGGGGAGCAGAAGGCAGACATGCCTACACCCAGCAGTTGAGCAAGCAATTCGCAGAGTTGAACCCGGGTACATCATTCACATTCCAGCCGAACAGCTGGGGAGGCTACTGGGAAAAGATAGCTGTCCAAGCAGCCGGCGGTAACCTTCCAACTGTCATGCAGTTCTATATCAGCTATATTCCAACCTATGCAGACAACAATCTGCTTCTCGATTTGACACCCTATGTTGAAGACGGAACCTTGGATGTAAGCACCATCGAAGCAAACCTTCTGAAAACAGGATACCACAACGGCAAACTCGTCACAATTCCTCTTTCCATGAGCGCCAGAGCAGTTGTATGTAATCCTATAGCACTCCAAAATGCGGGCATGCAGATGCCTTCAAGTGATTGGACCTGGAGCGACTATGAGAGAATGGCGATAGAGTACACCAAAAAAACCGGAAAATATGCAATCGACGGATACAACAACCACTGGATGCAGATGCAGTTGATGCTTTTACAACAGGGCTATCAGATTTTCAATGAAGATGGCACTGGCCTTGGTTTTGATGATCATACTCCCTTATTGGAATTCTACAGTCATTGGAAGAAAATGGTCGATAATGGTTGTGTCTACACCCCCGATGTGAATGCAACAAGAAAGCAGGTTCCTTCTGAACAGTCTTTCTTGGCACAGAACCAAGCAGCATTCCTTTATGATTCCAACAGTCTGCCTGGTTGGACTGGTAATCAGAGCCTCAAGCTCCACCCGGCTCCTTATAGAGACGGCCAGGTAGGAGAAGATGTCAACTGGGCAATCCCAGGCCTCTCATTCTCTGTATCGGCAAAAGCAGATGAAGCTACAGCAAGGAAAGCAGCCCAGTTCATCAATTGGTGGCTCAACTCAGAGGAAGTGGCCGAGGTACAAGGAACAGATCGTGGATTCCCAGCTTCTCAAGCTGTCCAGAATTATCTGAAGCAGAAAGAACTGACCGCCTTGCAACAGGATACATTCGACTATTTTGCTTACCTGCAGGATCACTCGGGTCCGATGCCTCCAATCGATCCTAATGGTGCCTTCGAAGTCAGTGACCATGCCACTATCATCCTCGAAGAGTTACTCTCCGGTAAGATTACTGTGCTTGAAGCGGCGAAAAAGGCTTATAAGGATTTTACTGAGATTCTTGTGAGAAACCACGGTTAAATTCATACATTATTTATAGATGAGTCAAAGAGCCGGTCCTTGATCCCGGCTCTTTGACTCTACAAGATAACCCTACAGCTGTCATAGGGCTTGCTTCTCTATGCACAATGTTCAATCCAAGGAGAACATGATGAAAAGCGGTTCACTTCATAAAGAGCATAATCTACTGGCCTATTTCCTTCTGGGTCCCTGGTTATTTGGCTTCTGCCTTCTTTTTTTGATTCCTATGCTTTCTTCGCTCTATTTTTCTTTTACTTCGTTTAACATGCTCAAACCACCTAGGTTCATCGGAGCAGCAAATTATGTACGGCTTGTAAATGATCCCGATTTCTGGCTATCGTTGAAAATCACATTCAGCTATGTCCTCATGGTCGTACCGCTTCGCCTTGTCGTAGCCCTTGTTATTGCAATGCTTTTGGTCATCCCAAGCAAATCGAGCGGTATCTATAGAACCATTTACTATATACCCTCGGTCATAGGTGGCAGCGTAGCTGTTTCAATCATCTGGAAACAGATTTTTGGAAATCCAGGAGTAATCATGACCTGGCTCAACCAGATAGGAATTCCCATGAAAACCTCTCTGTTGGGCAATGAGAATACAGCTCTACTGATAATCGTATTGATGGGAATTTGGCAATTCGGCTCATCAATGCTGATCTTCCTCGCTGCTCTCAAACAGATTTCCAGAACCTTCTATGATGCAGCCCTTATCGAGGGAGCAAACCCAGTACAGAGATTTTTCAAAATTACGCTGCCGATTATCACTCCTACCATTTTCTTCAACCTCATGTTGCAGATTATCAATGGTTTCAAAGTGTTCAACGAAGGATACATCATAACCGGAGGGGGGCCGAATAAAGCTACTCTCTTTTATGTATTGAATCTCTACAATCGAGCATTCCGATATCTTGATATGGGCTACAGCAGTGCGCTTGCCTGGGTCTTGGTTGTAATCGTAGCCTTGGTATCTGCATTTGTTTTCAAAACTCAGAACAAATGGGTGTTCTACGAACAGAAAGAGGGTAAATAAATGATATCTCAAAAGCGAACGTATCAGATTCTGTATCATACTGCGGCCATCTTGATAGCCATCACCATGATCTATCCTCTTCTATGGATGCTCATGAGCTCCTTCAAAGCTAATAATGAAATTTTCATCACTGCAACAAGTTTGATCCCAAAAACATGGGATATCGCTCATAATTACAGCAAAGGCTGGAAAGGCATCTTGGGTGTAGGGTTTTGGATGTTCATCCTCAACAGTCTGCTTGTAGCATCCATCTCGACCCTAGGCGGTGTCTTTTCCTCACTGCTCGCGGGCTACGCCTTTGCCAGGCTAAAATTCAAAGGATCCAAAATCTTCTTCGCCTGTGTAATGGCAACCATGATGATTCCTCCCCAAGTAATGATAGTTCCTCAATACATCATATTCAAATCTCTTCATCTGCTTGATAATCGTCTGGCTATGATTTTGCCTTGGTTGTTCGGATCAGCGTTCTTCATCTTTCTTATCATGCAGTTCTTTCGAGGCATACCGATTGCAATGGATGAAGCTGCAGAGATTGATGGATGCAACAAGCTTCAAACCCTATTCTTTGTACTGCTGCCCAATGTAACCCCTGCATTGATCACCAGTTCAATTTTCTCCTTCTACTGGTCTTGGCAGGATTTCTTCAACCCACTCATATTCATGAATACAACCAAGAAATTCCCGGTATCCTTGGGACTCAGGCTGTTTCTTGATCCTGAAAGTGCCAGTGAATATGGAAGCATGCTTGCGATGTCTACCGTATCTATCATCCCGGTGCTGGCAATCTTCATCTTCTTCCAAAGATACCTGGTTGAGGGAACCGCAAAAAGTGGAATAAAAGGATAAGAAAGAACATGATAGACAGAGAGCTACTGGAGAAAAAGCTTGAACGATATAAGCGACTCTTCTCTTCTGAGACAGGAACACTCCTCATTACCAGGACCACTACATGGGGAACAGAGCAGAGTGGATATATACCACTAGAGGATTATGATCTTCCAAGACAATGGAAGGAATATATGCACTCAACCATCAAACGCCATGAGTCAGTGTGGAAAAACCGGACTATTGATGACGATCTTCTTCCCTCAATAAACCCTTTCTATGGAATTGCAGAACATAGCTCATTTTTTGGAGGAAGCGTATCCTACGGTGGCGATACCAGTTATCACCATCCCATTCTAAAGTCACTGGATGAAATTTCCACTCTGCAGATAGAGGAAAACAACCCACACTACAAGATGCTCCTTGACAGCATGGCCTACTTACAAGAGTGCAAACATGAAACTAATCTAATACCCTCACTCAGAGGTGCAGAATCGCCTCTTGATATAGCCAATGCAATTAGAGGCAACAATCTTTTTCTGGATATGTATGACCGTGAAGATGATGTACACAACCTTCTGGACAAGTGCAGTGATGCACTTCTTTGGAATCTTGAAAACCAAATTTCTCGTGTAGATGCAATTGATGGAGGAATCATCACAGGATTTGGAATATGGATGCCGGGTCGGTCGGTAGGTCATATCTCAGAAGATACCAGCAGCATGTGCTCATCTGATATGTATGAACGGTATGGTCTTCCTTATACTCAGAAAGTACTCAATCACTATGAGGGGGTGCTTGTGCACATACATGGACTTGGGGCCCATATCCTGCCACAGCTTTGTTCGATGAAAAATCTTCTCGTCGTCCAAATAGAAGCAGACCCAAATCAACCAACCCCATTGGAAATTTTCAAGAGTAACGAGAAGATTCTTCGAGACAAGATAATCATGATGCGCCTTGAGGCGAAGGAGTATTATGACAATCGGGATTTCCTGCAGGATAAACGAACCATTTTACAGATTGCCCCATCATGTATGGATGAAGCTCAAGAGTTAGTCTCTTGTGTTCGGGCAATGCACAAATAACAATATGGACCTACTACAAGGAGAAAATAATATGATACACGTAGCAATCATCGGGGCCGGAAACATTAGCGGTGCTCACATCGACGGTTACAAGGCCTTTCCTCAAAGGTGCAAGATTGTAGCTCTGGTTGACATCAATCGTGACAAGGCTCAGATGAGGATGGAAAAAGAACATTTGTCTGTGCCCATCTATGACAGCTTACAGTCTCTCTTTGAGGAGCAGGAGGTACAGCTAATCAGTATCTGCACACCCCCTTTTACACATAAGGACCTAGCCATACAAGCATTGCAAGCAGGAGTAAATGTGCTACTTGAAAAACCGATGGCGTCCTCACTACAAGAGTGTGATGCCATTCTTGAGGCAGAAAAAGCAAGTACAGCCACACTCTCGGTTGTAGCGCAGAATCGTTTTCGCAGCCCGGTTTGGAATATGAAGAAAGTCCTTGATGAGGGCCTGATTGGAAAACTACTCCATACACAGATTAATTCCTACTGGTGGCGAGGGTATCCTTATTATGATCTCTGGTGGAGAGGAACTTGGGAAAAAGAAGGTGGTGGTTGCACTTTGAACCACGCCGTGCATCATATCGACATGATGCTTTGGCTTACAGGAATGCCCAAGGAGCTGACTGCGATGATGGCTAACCTGGCCCATGACAATTCAGAGGTGGAAGACATCTCCATGGCTCTTCTTCGTTATGACGATACGTCTCTTGCCCAAGTAACCAGCTCGGTGATTCACCACGGAGAAAAACAGGAAATCATCCTACAAGGCAGTGCAGCACGCATCTCTGCTCCTTTGGAAATCGCTGCAAACATCACTTCCCCAAATGGGTTTCCGAATACAAACGAACAATTGGTGAATACAATCAAGGAAAGATTCGAGGAGCTCGGAGAATTGCCTCATCAAGGCCATGAAGGACAGATCGAGGATATGCTTGAGGCCATCGAACAGAACAGGGAGCCTCTTGTAAGTGCTCAGGATGGGAGAAACGCTATCGAGCTTATAATGGGTATCTATAAAGCAGCCACTGAACAAACGCATGTATCCTTTCCTCTTGGCAAGGAAGATCCCTTCTATTCGGAAAAAGACATCTTAAAAGTAGCTCCTAGATTTTATGAGAAGAAAAATTCCGTATCTGATCAAGGAGACTATGAAATTACTCTTGGAAGTAATTATAAGAAGCCAAACGCATAGCGCGTACAAGAAAAATCTACAATACTATAAAAGGAACACGATATGAGTACTACAAACAGAGCATCAGGAATGAACTATGCACCATCTGGAAAACCCGATCCAGTATGCAAGAAAGGTGATTTCATATTTGCAGCAACGGCACTGGACCACGGGCATATCTATGGGATGTGCAATGGACTGACTGAAGCAGGGGGTACCTTGAAATATGTCTACGACCGCGATCGACAACGTGCAGAAAAGTTCGCCGCTGCCTATCCGGGTGCAACTGTGGTCGACAATGAGGATCAGATTCTGCAAGACAAGGAGATAGCTTTGGTAGCAGGAGCCGCCATAGCCTCAAAACGTTGCGATCTGGGTATCAGGGTGATGAACCACGGTAAGGATTACTTCACAGACAAGGCACCGATGACCACCTTGGAACAGCTTGATCGGGCAAAAGAGGCTGTAACACAGACCGGCAAAAAGTACATGGTCTACTATAGTGAGCGTCTGCATGTTGAAGGGGCAGTATACGCTGGACAATTGATCGATGCGGGAGCAATCGGGAAGGTTATTCAGGTCATCGGGCTTGGGCCTCATCGTCTGGGAATCCGCCAAGGTTGGGATAGGCCCGATTGGTTCTGGCAAAAAGAACAGTATGGAGGAATCCTTTGTGATATAGGCGCCCACCAGATCGAGCAATACCTCTCTTACGCATCTGAAGAAGATGCAACGGTGGTAAAAAGTCAGATAGCCAACTATGCCAACCCAGATCATCCAGGACTTGATGATTTCGGGGATGCCATGCTGGTGGGAAACAACGGTACTACAAACTATTTCAGGGTTGACTGGTTCACTCCCGACGGGTTGCCCACGTGGGGTGATGGTCGCACCATCATCCTGGGCACGAAGGGATATATTGAGATCCGTAAATACATCGATATCGGCAGGGATGGAGGAACCGACCACGTCTATCTTGTCGACGAGACGAAAGAACACCACCTTGATGTAGCTGGAAAAGTCGGCTATCCTTACTTCGGCAATCTCATCCTTGACTGTTTAAACAGAACAGATAACGCCATGACGCAACATCATGCTTTCAAAGCTGCAGAACTCTGTTTGATTGCTCAAAGGGATGCTGTAAGAATTAGATAGCATACGTTTTTCAGAAGCCCCCAAGGGAAAAATATCTTTCTCTTGGGGCCTATAAGAGGTTATTCGTTGAGTACTCATCCATTTCGCCGACCGCTGCTTCTTGCAAGTGTCTTCATCATCCAGTTCTTGGCTATCTATGACCTCGCGCTGATGTTTGCTATCGGGCCTACCATCGCTTTGCGCTACGGCATCAGCTCTGCGAACATCCCTTTGCTGCATACAGGCTACTTCATGGTCGGCATAGCAGTACCGCTTTTCGGTAAGCTGTCAGAAAAATTGGGCTTATCTAGGACGATTCTCATTGGAACCTCCTTCTATGCAGCAGGAATGATCGGAATCGCTTTTTCTGAAAACATGTTTCTGTATGCTACGGCAAAACTCCTTGCAGGAGTCGGTTATTCAATCATACTGGCAATGATGCCGAACTTTGTCTTGATGATTGTCGGCGATGAGAAAGCTACGTTGGGGAGCGCTATACTGAAATTCTCCTTTGCTCTGGCATTCTTCATTGCCCCGTTCTCAGGCTACAAGATGTATGTCGTATTCGGTCCTCGATTATTGTACATGCTGTTATCAGCTCTCATGGCAGCTGCAAGCATCCTTCTTGTAGTGACGGCTGATTCGTCGTATCCAATACCTCGAAGAGCCAAAGACGCTTCGCTCATTCGCCACAGTAGACCAAAGACACGTCTGCTCGTCATCATGGCGATTCTCTCTCCTGCTCCCATCCTTTTTGTGAGTAATTTCTACAGTATTTATCTCTCTAATCTGGGGGTGGCTGGAGAAAGAATCAGTTTATATTATACCGTCATGGGGCTGGGTTCCATTCTCTCGGCCTTTTTCATCCTCTTTGCAAGTACCCGATTTGGAAAAAGGAAAAGCACCATCCTGGCTCTTGTGGTCGCAACCCTCTCTCTAGTGTTCATCATGCAACCCGCAGGTCCCCTGCTCTATCTCTCTTTATTCTTCTTCTATTTCGGCTTTGACTTGTTCACCGGCTTGATGTATGTCATCAGCGCACTGAAGTACAAGCAAGAGCGAGGAGCGTTGATCCCCCGCATGGCAATGGGTGTCAGCATAGGAATGGTTGGGACCAATTATTTGGCCAAACTGGTATACGCTTCGTTTGGATTTAAGGCAAACGTACTGCTTGGAGCATTGTGCATGATACTCTGCATTCTCATCATAAAGCACGTATTCTTCAATGCAAAAGAACACGAGGCTCTCTGATCAAGCGAGGCCTTTGTTATCAACTCATATCCTCTTCAAACACAACCTCAGCTTCAGCTTTCTCATACGCCTCGATTCTAGCGTGGATATCGACTTCAGAGACAAACCAGTTGTTTGCACGACAAAGTTGCATGAACTGGGCAATACGGTTTACTCCGGTAATCTCTCGTAGGGTAATAACTACTCCAAAATGCAAGAGACGTCCGCTCTTCGTTTCCAAGCGTTCCTTTGTCTTAATGTTGATACCCCAGTTGGAAGATAATGGATTATATCGTTTTTTTGGAAAGTTCCGACTCTTTATTCCTTCTGATATATGCTTCACAGTATCCCATTTTCGGTATTTCTCTCTTACATCCTTCTCAAACAAAGCATGCGGAGCATCATCTCCCTGTAGATTATTATCGATTGATTGAACCTTACCATTCTTTTTCAATCTTCCGAAATGGAGATCCATCTCTGTGTCGGTGTAATCTACCCCTTGAGAACGAGAACACTTGGGAAAGTAGCAGAGTGTCGCTCTTGCAACATACGGAAACCTATCTTTGACCATAGGAATAGGAATGGTATATGCGTACGTCTCATACGCTTCACTGCGACCTTGGACCACAAACTTGATTTCGTCATTCGAAGTACGCAAGATGTCTTCTATTTTTGTTGGTACAACTCCAAATCCTATAAGGTCGCTGTATTGCTCATGAGTATTCCACCCTTTTGCAGCGTCAAGGAGCAAAGCTTTGGCAACCTCCCGAGAGAACCCCATTCTTTGTATGAGATATGCAAGTTTTCGAGTAATCCAAGGAGTTGCAAACGATGTGCCATATTTCTTTACTCTTCCATGGCTGGAATAGACCACCATCCCATCCTGTCGATCCCCTCCAAACGCGGCTACATCCGGTTTCTTAAAAAAATACAGGACAGGGCCACTACGGGCATATTCAGCCGGCTTTCCTATCAATGATACAGCGTTTACCACTACAGAATTTATAGAATCAGCGGGAGCACCCATTCTTGGATGGTCTTTATAACGGTCTTGGTTGTTTGTCCCTGCTACTACAAAGATAACATCATTTCTATATTGCAGCTCATCTAGAAGCGTAGCTTCGGGCGAAATGAAATTCGGCTCGGTCTCCAACAATGAACCAAGCGACAAATTCCATACTTTTATATCCTTATTCGTTTCTACTATAGAGCGAATCGACTCCATTATGCTGGCAGAACTGTTTCTTGTATGTTTGGCCACCCCGAAATGCCTGACACGAAATCGGCCACACCCATCATCAAGATGGGGATTTAAAGAGGGACCATCAACAATAAGAGAAGATACTGCTGTACCATGCTCATAATCTTCGCTTTCGATAAGATCTGCTCGTACCATACAGTGAAAGTCAACCCAGGAAGAAAAATATGCCTTTGTATCAAAAAGGGTATCAATGACACCAATAATAGGCTCGTTTTTCGGTTCAGAGATAGTAAAATCAGAAGAACAAACTGCAGTATCCTGTTCGAGGAAAGCTCCAATTCTTCCAAAGTCAGAGACAGCCATTGCTACCAGGTACGGGGCAACTTTGATAATCTTATTGTACTGGTCGGGAGTCACCATCCAAGTCACATCATCAAGGGTCCTGATAAATTCGCGCACCATTCCTAGTTTTTGGAGAATTTCGTCTTTTGTAAGTCCTGTGTCGTATAAGGTAATAATCTGGCTCCCTGAAATGGGAGCTCTTCTCTCTTCAACACTAAAGAAATCAAGATACCAAGCATCCTTGATGACACCACAGAACTGTGACTTACTCAAACCATGAGCAGCAAACACAGACTCCAATGCTTTGTTTTTACGTTTTTCAACAGGAGAGAGTTCTCTTTTTAAACGAACAGTATTACTATTGAGAACATCCATCTCTTCAGAGGTCAACGTGGAATGAAACGCTTGCTCCAACAATAAGCAGGTACTTCGAAGCTTCTGTAGTCCTCTTTCAATGGTATGCACATCGATACAATGGGTAATGATATGCTTTGGTTGCGTGTCATTCGAGAATTTCGCCCCTACGATTGTAGCATTAGCAGTACCAGAGCCCTCATTGAGTATGGTACCCATCCGATTACTCTTTGCTACAATACTTTTGTACTGGATTGCAACCAGAGGCTTGAATAATCTAGGGCTTTCTGTCCAATAGCGAAGGACTTTCTCAAGGGATTGCACCAATCTTTCAAGATCGGTAATACAGACACTCCCCTGTTTGGGCAATGAGGGTGCACCAGGCCTATTTGGATTGGGAGCCTGATTAAACTTTCCCCTCAACTCCAATACCTTATTCATGGTCTCATCCCCATCAGTTCTCGTGATACCTGGCTTTTTGAGACTTTTGATAAAATTTCAATATCACGCACCGAAAACCCCTGATTCTGTAACTGTTTGTAATCAAAAGAAGTGTTATCCTGAATCTGTTTATATACTCTCGCCAGATAATCTAATTCCTCATTAGGATTACTGAATGCAATAGCCGTTTTTATTAGATTTTTCAGGTCCCCCGGATAAGGAAGAGGATCCATCAAGGCCAGTATCTTTCTAAACAACCTGATATTTCTCGCTTTAAACTTGAACTGCTGCAATAGATCCTCAAGAATGATTTCCGCGATATCTTTGAGGTCTTCTTGAGTGTAGCGATTAAAATCAATCACTTTATCAAATCTACGGATCAAGGCCTTATCAAATGATTCATATAAATTGGTGGTAGCAAGCAAGACGATTCGACTGTTAAGACCGTCCAATCCTTTTAATACAGCTGATGTAGCCCTCCCCATTTCCCGTAAGTCGCGAGTGTTGGTCCTATCAAGAGCGATTGAATCGAGTTCATCAAAAAGGATGATGATTTGCTCCGGATACGATACTTCATTGATTTCTGAAAACATTTCTGCAATATTCTTCGAGGTCTGGCCCATTTTACTATCGACCAATACATCAAAATCCACCACATAGAGTTGACGATTTAGAATCCGTGCAAGTTGTTTTGCACTTTCACTCTTGCCTGTCCCCGGAGCTCCTTGGAAAAGAAATTTGTTCACACCCGCACCATAGCTTACTGCATTGACAATGCCCATCAACTCATCCTTGATGCATTCAGGAAGAGGTAGCGTGGTAATTGAAGAATCAACTTTCCTTAGGTAGTCCATCCTATTGTTTACTACTTGAGGGACAAAGGTATTCTTGTCAGACAATAAAGCCATTATATAATCAGCAAGCTCGCTGTCATTGGTCCTGTTGAAAGACACAGCAATCGAGTATGCCTCATCTCGAAATGCAGCGTCATTTCCTTCAATATAATACTTTATCAAATTTATAACATTCTTCTTTTTCATAGCTTCATTCCTCCTTACTATAGGTAAGGATGTCAAAGGTGTGGACACATAGTGCCAATTATGGGACACATATTACAATACTCTTGATTTCACTATACTCACTCAGAAAGCCTAATACAAGAGAACTGTTGCCACAAAAGTCCAACAAAGCTGAATTTCCGTTGCTGTATACTGAGATTTCCCTTGAAGTTAAATATTACTTGTAGCAATACTATCCTTTGACAGAGCCGCTTGTAATGCCTCGAATAAAATATTTTTGAATGCAGATACCAAAAATGAATACAGGTATCGTGGCGAGACTGGCCGCTGCAGAACTTGCACCCCAGTCTATCGATACCGAGCCCATGAATGAGGAAATCCCAATCGGGAGGGTCCTTGTCGTCCTTCCAGATAGAATAAGAGCAAACATGAACTCATTCCAAGAATTCAGCAGTACCATGATTCCTGTAGTTGCAAGTCCAGGAGCGATGAGAGGGATAGCTATCTGAGTGAAAATTCTAAAATGACCACATCCATCTACTTGAGCTGCCTGCTCCATCTCAAGTGGAATCTCTCGAAAAAATCCCAGCAGCAACAGAACTGCAAAGGGTAGGTTCAAGGTAGTATGGGCACAGATTACTGCCGCATAGGAACCGGTGAGGCCCAACCTGTGCATGATTACATAAATAGGCATCATCAATGCACCAACGGGAACCATTCTCGTAAGAATAATAAAAGATGCAACCAACGCCATGCCCGTAAACTTGACCCTTCCAATCACATAAGCACACATCGATCCAAAAACCAATGAGAGAACCATCGTAATCATTGCGACAATTACACTGTTACCCATATTTGTCATAATGTTGCTACGGCCGAAAATTTTTCGAGCATGATCCAGTGTAGGTTTGAAAAAAAATTTTGGAGGATCTGAAAACATGATCAAATCGGGCTTGATTGCTTGCAAAAACATGAGGAGTATGGGGAAAAGCACCCAAAGGAGAAATACACCAACGATTACATAGCTTATCCAGGGATGTTTTCTTGATAATGATTGCATAGGTCAGTCCAACCTCTTCAAATAGTTCTTCCGCAGTATTTGCACGAGATATGCCACCAGGAGAATCAGGAGCAGAGAAACAATAGACAAGGCCATGGCATACCCCATCCTATATTGGGAAAAACCAGCTTTGTAGGTATACATTGCCAACGTCTCTGTAGCATATTTCGGCCCACCTCTGGTGAGGACATAGATTGTATCGAAAATTTTCAGTAGATCCATAAGACGCATGAGCAAAATGAAGAAGAGCATCGGAATAACCGATGGTATGATGATAGCCTTCACGATGGTCCAGAATCTGGCGCCATCGACCTGAGCTGCTTCTATCCATTCTTCTGAGATACCCATCATGCTTGCATAAAGAATCAGGCTCGTAAATGGTGTCATCTGCCAGATATCAACAATGATCACACTCAACAAAGCAGTTTTCTCATCTGCAAGCCATGCATATGTGGAAAGGCCAATGTTTTGCAAAAACCAGTTGAGAATTCCATATTGGGGATCATAAATATAGCGCCAAATAAGTCCTACGATAACCGGAGAGGTAATCATCGGCAGGAGGATGATCGCTTGAACTATTCGTAGCGGCCTTCTAATCTTCCATAACACCAAAGCAATGAAGAAACCCAACAAAGTCTCCACAAGCAAACAGGATCCAGTGATTATGAATGTATTTTTCAGTGCATACCCGAAAACCTCATCATTCATCATTTGCAGATAATTAGAAAAACCCGTAAAGGTTTTTTCTGCTCCCAAATCGAACAAACTCCAATCATAGAAACTCATGAACAAGCAATACGCTATCGAACAAAAAATGAAGACAAAAAGGAATGATACAGCAGGCAAGGAAAAAGAAATACCGAATATGTTTCGTCCAAAATTTAATTGCGTCCTGTTGGTTACATTTACTTGTTTCACTTGCTCACCTGCTAGGTATCAGAGAATAGTAATCGATGGATCTGGTTCCAAAATACGAGAACCAGATCCCTCCATTTATCGGCATGCTTCTAGAGCATCGCCATCTTCACTTTCTTCATGGCCTCTTCTGCCGTGAGATCTCCAGTCATGACCTGTTGCAGAGATACTTCAAGAATTTCCTGCTCCTGCCCCCAAGTACTCCAAGATGGAGCGTGTTTAGAGTTTTTCAGTGTTTCTTGCATTGCTACAAGCACTGGTTGAGAAGCTTGCAGCTCTTTGTTGGCATAGTATTCTTTTGTCGCCCCGCAAGTACTAGACTTCTCAGTGAAATAGATTTGGGATTCTGTACTTGTGATGAACTTCACAAACTTTCCGGCATCTTGAATATTCTTGGAATCAACAGCTACCGACCAGCAATAGTCATCGACCAGTCCACCAGGATTTCCTTTATCTGACACGATAGGGATATAACCCCACTTGCCAGCTGTCAGACTCTTTGTCTCATCCTCAAGCCAAGCGCTATTGGGAGTAGCGATTACTGCCATGGCAGCTTTGCCACCCGATGCAATCCTTGCATTCTCATCCCAATGGACATTAAATAATCCCTTAGGGGTATATTCGAACAATTTCGCAAGCATTTGGGCTGTCTCGATTGCTGGTTGTGAATCGATTATAACGTTTCCCTTCGAATCAAAATACCATCCTCCATTACTGATCAAGAAGCCGTTGAAAACACTAGAGAGAGTCCCTCCCTTTCTCGCAGGAAAAGTGATAGGTACATAGTCTTTATTGCCGGCCAGAGATTTACAAACTTCCAACAATTCGCTCCATGATGAGGGAGGAGTCAAGTTCTTCTCTTCAAAAATGTCTTTTCTATAGGCAATGACCTGCGTCGTAATAAAGTCAGGGAGCCCATACACCTTACCATCCACCGTGTAGTTTTCAAGAAGGTTTGGCACAAAGGTATCTAGTACACTCGCGTCTGCATACCTATCCACTGGAATTAAGTAGCCGTTTTTCTGGAACGCACCAAACCATGAAGGGTGCACATAGATTACATCGTATGAGCCTGTCTTGTTGGCGATTTCTAGAGCGGTTTTCTCTCTAAGATTTTCCCAGGGAACTGCATCAATTACAACTTTGATACCAGTATCTTTCTCAAATTCCTTCGCCTTATCCTTCCATGCTGATTCGAAGGGATCTCCTGCCCAAGTAGCCACAACAATTTCACGGGCCTTTGCTTCTTTCGTTCCCGCAGCAAATACGGTTGCTGAAAGAAGCAACACAATCATCAATACACTTACAACCTTTTTCATACAAATCTCCTAATAATAATTGATCCTATACTTACGATAGGTAATCGATTTTTGATGATATAATTCAGGGACAGAGGACCTCATATAAATTAAGTCTTTGAACTTCAAAAGGAGTCTGTCCTCGGTCCCGAATTTCCCTATTGGTTGATTAAGCCATCGAGCTTCTTTCAAGCGGGAGACTGGAAAACGGGATCCACTTTCTAACCCACAGGAGGTTTTCTTATGTCCATCGTCGCATTGGATATCGCCAGCAAGTCTGCCACATTCTGTGTTCTGGGAACCCAAGGAGTCCAAAGCCAGGGTTCGCTCACTTTCGACCACGACGGCTTCTCTTTCTTCATCGCTTCCTCCCCGGTAAGCGATGCCTCTCTGTTCGTGATGGAATCCACCGGGGGCTACCACCTGCCGCTGTACCACTTTCTCTTGAACCACGGCAGGAAAGCCCGTATCATTAACCCACTGCTCGTCAAGCACTTCCACGACGGGCAAACACTCAGAAAGACCAAGACCGATGCCCTGGATGCCGTCACCATCGCACGGTATGCGCAAGCCAACCTGAGTGCATTGCAGGAGGACAGGATGCAGCTTGACAGTGAAAGCAAGATGCTCGCAAGGCGCAGGGCCCGCAACGCCGAGGACCTGGCCAAGGCCAAGACCATCCTCAAGAGCGACCTGTCCGTCGCATTCCCCGAGCTGCTGCGCTTTAATGTCTTCACCAAGACCCTGCTGGAGTTCCTGAGCATCTACGGGTGCGCAAAGGACGTGCTTGGGGCCACCGACGGGCAGTTGCAGCAGGCCCTGGATGTGCAAAAGGGACGCAAGAGCGAGGAAATAACCGTACAGAACATCAAGGATCTCGCCCAGACCTCCATAGGTGTCAGCTACCGTGCCGCCATGGTCCGTGACAGCGCAAAGGCCGTACTCGCATGCCAACAGCGTGACGAGGATCTCACCAAGGCCCTGGTGGAGCTCGAGACTGCCCTGCACAAGCGCCAGATGGAGATTCTCACCTCCATCCCCGGTATCGGCGAGGTGACTGCTTCCCACTTCCTCTCCGAGATTCCCGACATCTCCCAGTTCGCCACCTACCAGAAGCTCATCGCCTTTGCGGGCACCGATCCGGGCATCTACGAGTCGGGAGAGACCAGCAAGAACCTGAGGATCTCCAAACGAGGGAATGCAGTGCTGCGCAAGTATTTGTACCTGATGGCTGACAGTTGCAAGCGCCACAACATCGTCTTCAATGCGTATTACCACAAGAAACGGGAGGCCGGTTTCCCGCACAGGAAGGCCATGGTCGCAACTATGAACAAGCTCGTAAGGACTCTTCATGCACTGTTGACCAAGGATGAGATGTATTCCATTTGAGCCTTGAAAAACATTATTGAAGTTTTTCATTGTTTATAGTTGACTCCTTTTGCTCGAAATATTTATCAACGTAGTACCGAAATTGCGGCCCTACGAAGCATATGCCTCTGTCCTTTTATTGCTCTTGCAAAGGCCATTACGTTTTCCGGGACGCAACACCCCCCATAGACACTGTCACCGATCATGAACAAATCGGCACCTGTCATTTTACTGTCTATTGCAAAACGCCTGATTACATCCGGGTCAGCTCCCTCCTGAGATGTCCCAATTGTCGTTTCTGCAAGAATCCCACACTCATGTACAGTCGAAACCCAACTACGTACCAATTCAATAGTTAGCCCAGGAACAGTGCCAGGAGAGGGAAGAATAATTACATCTGCCCCTGCTTGTGCCAACTGCTCAATCTCTGTAGTAGTAACGAATGAATCGGCGAGCTCCTTGAAAGAAACCCCTCCCCAAGGCATTTTTCCAGCCTTGACAAGGCCTCTGTTTCCAACACCCTTCCGTACCTCGGCTACACAACCGGCAAAGGCAGTACTATCCATCGAAGGAGTCCTGATGATGGTCACATAGCTTGCACCCTGTGCAATACCCTTGGCAGCGTTCTCTTCTGTGGCAACCCTCGAAGTGGGATATCCACTGTCATCAGCAACAGGCTCAAGCGTCATCCCGATAGGAATACCAGTCAGTCTTTTCACTTCACCGATGGTTCTCCCGAAACCGAACTGCCAGAAGGCTTTCTGGAAAGACTCCTCCAATATACAGGTTGAAGGTCGGCAGCCCTGTGATCCATCGATATTGAAGAGCCTGCCGAAATGCTCAACCCCCGCCTCAGTAGAGTCGAGACCGGGAATACAGGGAAAATTGACATCATAGTGGTTGATAGTCGCCATATCACAGCCCCAACTTTTCAAAAGCTCAAGGTTTGTGACACCATCTATGGTCGATTGTTTGAACGAGACAGTCTCCCCGATAATCACCCTGCCACTAGCAGATTTTATCGCCTGGATCAACTGCTCTCTTCCAGAATCATATAGTTTTGGTCCGATGTCCTCTAAGAATTTGACAGCCATTTCATTCTCCTCTTATTCAATTCAGCTTGATGTAGGTAGCATGTTCCTTGATGATATCTTGCAGTATCAGCTCTGCATCATTGACCGATTTGATGAACGGGTGGTTGACCAGGGCAAGAAGAGCTTCATCTGCAGACTTATGACAGGCGGCTTCAACGGTAAGAGACTCATAACTCTTGACATGTTGTACCAGTGCGGTGACCGCCTTGGGCATCTTGCCGACATGCAACGTTCTGATATACTCTTTGGAAACGATTGCCGGCACCTCGATTACAGCTTCATCTTCGAGATCCTCGATGCAACCATTGTTAGCGGTGCAGATTACATGGGTCTTTCCATCATTGGTCTCCATAGAATTAATCAGGGCAACCGCGGCTTCGGAGTACCACGCACCACCTCTCAACTCCAATCCTGGAGGTTTGGTCTTTAGATCAGGATTACTGTAATCCTTCAATAGCTGTTGGTCGACGTCGATCAGGAGCTCTCCTCTTGTCTTCTCTTGGATTGAGAGCTTTTGGTAGATTTCCTTCTGGTGGTAGTAGTACTGGAGATACCCCACCGGCAGAACTTTCATAGCCATCGCCTGTCTCTTGTTGAAGGCATATCCCAGCATATGATCACAATCCTTATGGCTGAGTATCTTCTCGAACAACTCTTCAGTAACATCATTCCCATGAACATAGATACCCTTGATGAAACCAAGATGGTTCAACCCGAAATAGTCGTAAAATACCGACTCTTCATCCAAACCAAAGGTGGAATTTATACGCTTGAAGGTAGTAATGGGACCATTACAGAGACCAATAACCCTGATATCGGTATAGCGACTGACCGCCTCGGTGATTATTCCGGAGGGATTGGTGAAATTTACCAGCGTCGCTTTTGGGGCATATTGTTTCATAGCCTCTGCTACATCCAAAATTACCGGTATCGTCCTCAGAGCCTTTGCAAACCCTCCTGGACCGGTTGTCTCCTGTCCGATGTACCCATGCCTGAAGGCTATCCTTTCATCCTTCGCCCTTGCAGGTAGCAATCCGACTCTGAACTGAGTTACCACATAATCGGCATCACGAACAGCATCAATAAGATTGTCCGTCAACGTAACGAGGGGGGGCTTTTCGAAGGATAAGCACATCCTTTGTATCAGTCCTCCGACTATCTTCAACCTATCCATGTTGATATCCATCAGAGCAAACTCTGCAACGCTCATGGTGTCCTGACGGTTGAGAAAGCCATCTATCAGCTCTGGAGAATAGGTACTACCAGCTCCGATAACACAAATCTTCAGTCTTTTCACTTATTTTTCCTCCATTGTCTCTTAACTAAATCAATGACCTCTTGCACATGAGGATACTTTTTGGTCTTTTCAAATTTCCCAAGGCTTTTTGCGGCATAGACTGTTGCAAACTTTGCACAATCTGTTGCATGCCACTTTCTACCAATACCATAACAATAGGCCGCACCAAAAATATCTCCAGAGCCGACAGCATCATACACCTCTACTGGATAGACAGGTATGTTGGTCAACACACCCCGCTCAGCAACCGTACACCCTAATGCGCCATTCTTGAAAATCGCTGTCTTATCGTACCCGAGACCGCTCAGCTGCTTTATCGCCTGCTCAGGCTCTATGGTGCCCAAGAGACTGAGCATCTCCTTCTTTGCAAACAAAGCATGGTCTACGACTGAAAGGATCTGAGGCAACCGGCAAAGCTTTGAGAGCTCAATGTCTGCGATAGGTAGCAGTTGGCAATCCAGCACAATGAGTATCCCTCTTTGTCTTGCCTCAGTAAGTAATCGTAAAAACCGCTCGTTCCAGAGCTCAGGATACAGGGCGTATCCTGCAATATAGAGCAGGTCGATTCCCAAAAGCTCCTCAATATGAGGAATTTCTATCTCAATCATTGGAGAACAACCTATGAAATCCTTCTCCGATCCATTACAGACAATCATGCTTTTAGTAGTCTTCGTGTGTTTCTTAATACTGATTGTGGAACAATCCACAGATTCAAGTAACATAAGCTGTCTTAGTATTCTTTCTGCCGATTCATCATCACCGAGTGAGGAGAATATCTTAGTAGCAATACCCATCTTATCGAGAGCCTGGCATGCATATGAAGCCGATCCACCTGCTGCAATTGTGATATCCTCAGCCCATATCTTCGTTCCTAGAACTTCATGTGATACAGGACAGTGCATGATGATGTCTTCACACAGTTCACCTACTAGTGCTATCTTCATCCTTTTCTCCAAGTACTGACTTAGGCGCTCTTATTAAATCTTATCTTCTGCAAGAATTTTGTCTGACTGATTAATAGCTACTTTTGACTGCTCGAATCGTTTGAATGCCACTGCTACAACAAGAGCATCCATGATGGCCATCTGAACGATTCTTGAGGCCATCGCCACACTTCTAAACATGGTTTCATTTGAAGTAGATACCAAATTAATGTCCGCCTCATGGGTGATTGGGCTTTTTTCGAAGCCTGTAATACAGATGGTTAGTGCTCCGCTCTTCTTTGCCTCTTGGAGCATCTTGATTGTATGTTTCGTGCTGCCTGAATGAGAGACAGCAATTGCCACATCCCCCTTTCGTAGCATCGATGCGTGAATCAAAGAATCATACGAATCAATTCCGATTCGGGAGTTGAGCCCTATTCGTAGGAATCTGTAATGAGCATCCTGAATTATAGGGTTGGCGTTCCCACAAGCATAGAATTCAATCATATTTGAAAAAGCAATCGCATTGACCGCCTTGATAAAAGCGTTTCTATCTATCGCCTTGGAAGTATCCTGAAGAGCTTGTATTTCACTCGAAAAAACCTTATCAAGGACTGTTCCTTCATGATCAGTTACTGATACATCCTCAAAGATCATCTGTCCTCCGAGGTCGATTTCAGAAGCAAGATTGATTTTAAATTCATTGAAGCTCGAGTACTGTAGATTTCTGCAAAACCGTACGACGCTCGCTTCACTGACCGCTGCATTTTCCGCTAACTGGGCGACAGTCATATAGATTGCATCTCGTTGATTGCTCAGGATGAAATCTGCGACACGTTTGGAGGTATTTGATAATGTTTCATAGAGCAGCTCGATGCGTTTCTGACAGGGATCTTTTTCTTCAATGGTTGGTTGGTGTCTCATTATGAAAATATTTTTCCTTATTCTGAAATATAATTTCTATTTATTATTATAATACCACCAATTTGCCATATGTCAACGCAATTTAGAAATTTTATTTCAGTTTTATGAAATTATTAGCGCAGTCATTGCCCTTGATTATTTAGAACAAGAAAACTTGTACAACAAGGGCAGATGAAAAGCAGACAAAAGCCACTGCAACCTGTCTCAACATTTTCCTTGACGCCTGAGTATTCCCATGCTAGTGTTATAGACATCTAGAAGACTATAAGAGGTTTAAGAAACTATGATGGGAAAACAGCTACGGTATCTTGAGATTGCTCAAACGATCAAGACAAAAATTCGACAGGGTGTGTTTCCTCAAGGACAGTGTCTTCCTAGCCAAAAAGAGCTCGCTTCCATTTTCAACACCTCGATAATGACCATCAGAGGGGCTTTGGCAGAGCTTGCCCAGGAAGGAATCGTGAACATCATTCACGGAGTGGGCACCTTTGTTGGGTCCACCAGCTTCAACGCAAACTCAATAGGGTTGCAGGGTTTTCAAAATGAGATGGGCAATCAGAAACGTTCCATCTCCAATACGGTCCTTTCCTGCGAACATGATATCGAGGACGCAAGACTGGATAAGCTCTTTCGCAACGATGGGGATCGTTACTCTTGCCTGACACGTCTGAGAACCATTGAGGACACTCCTGTTATTCTTCAACGATCCTACGTAGCTCACGTACATAAAGACATCTTTGCCAGTTACAAGGCAGAGGATTCTCTCTACCAGCATTTTACCTCTCGAACCGGGTTGCTCGTCACACAAGGCAAGGAGATCATGACACCCATCCTGCTGGAAGACAAGGAAAAAGAGTTTCTCAAGTTGAGCGGACCTGCAACAGCTTTCTTCTCACAACGGGTGAGTATCAGCTTGGATGATGCAATAGTCCTCTATGATGAGGCGTACCTTGCTGGACCGTATGTCGTTATGGCGAGCCGGAAATTGGGAAAGACCAATGTATTCAAGTACATCATCAACAATGCCGGCAAAGCAGAGCCTGAAAACAGCTTTTCAGACCCCGACTTGTGGGAGGACTTGGTATGAGCAAACAAGACAGGCGTGAAGTATTGCGCATCGAGGGACTAGCGAAGCAATACCCCGGAGTCCGGGCATTGAAAAACGTTGATCTTTCTTTCGACAGTGGAGAGGTTCACGGCCTTGTCGGAGAGAATGGTGCAGGAAAATCCACCCTCATAAAGATACTGGCAGGCATTGTAAAGGCTGATGAAGGAAGCTTCCTGTTTGACAGCACCCCTGCGTCAATCAATTCCAGCAAGGATGCAAGCAAACACGGCCTGTGTTTCATTCACCAAGAACTCAACTTGGTCAATTACTTCAACGCAATGGAGAATATATTCCTAGGACACCGGTATCCTCATCGATTTGGCCCCTTGGTCGACTGGAAAAAACTCAAGCAGCAAGCACAGGAGATCCTGGACGTCTTGGCAATTGACGTACCCCTTGAAATACCAGTGCTTCACCTCTCGGCCGTACAGAGGGCGATGGTTGCAATAGCACGGGCCTTTGCGGTCAAGGGGTCTATTTACTTCATGGATGAGCCTGCGACGGCACTGACGGACATCGAGAAAGAAAAACTCTTCGCTGTTATACAGAATTTGAAAAACCAAGGCAAAACCGTGGTCTATGTAACCCACAACCTAGAAGACATACTGCGCATCACCGACCGGGTGACAATCATGCGCGATGGACAGGTGGTCAAGCGAAGCAATACGCGTGACATGACCAAGGACAGCCTGATCAGCGCCATGATCGGTAAGTCTTTGGAATCAGCATTTCCCTCTAGCAAAACGGTCATCGGGAAGCCTCTGTTTGTGGTAGAACATCTCAAGAACGCCTACATACATGACATCAGCTTCACGGTACATAGCGGAGAAATCTTGGGAATCGGGGGCTTGGTTGGGTCAGGAAGAACCGAGTTGCTCGAGACCCTCTACGGAGTACGCTCTATTGACTATGGATCAATCTTCCTGGAAGGAAAGCCCTACCGCCCCTCTTCACCGAAAAAGGCGATTGAACAAGGGGTTGTATTGGTCCCCGAAGAACGACGAAAAAGCGGCCTCGTGCTCAACCGATCCATCAATGAGAACATCACCCTCATGTCCCTCTCAGAGGTTTCCCGTTTTGGGCTGCTCAAGCATGCCTATCTACGCCAGAGGGCAAAAGAGGCCGGAAAGAACGTGCATCTGAAAGCATCTGAGTACACCCAACAGGTAACAACACTCTCAGGTGGTAATCAACAAAAGGTGGTATTTGCCAAGACGATCATGAACATGCCGAAGGTCCTCATGCTTGACGAGCCGTCGAAGGGTGTCGATGTAGGAGCTCGGTTTGAAATCTACAGCATCATCAGGGATTTGGCGGCCAAGGGCGCGGCAATTCTTATCGTGAGCTCCGACTTCAATGAGGTACTCGGCCTCTCAGATCGCATTCTTTTCATCAAGGAAGGAGCGATGACCTCTATACAGCCAAACAAAGAAATCGATCAGGAACGCTATCTGCACTACTGTTATGGGAGAACCAACGCATGAAGACAAACAACAAAACAAAGGCCTTGGCCATCATAAAAACGTGGGGAACCCTCATGGGCTTTTTCTTGCTCCTTATCATATTTTCCTCTCTTCGCCCCGATGTCTTCCCCTCAGGACGAAACTTGAAAAATATCATCGAACAAGTCGCCACACTCGCAATCGTCGCCAGTGGGGTTACCGTAGTCATGATCACTGGTGATTTTGACCTCTCTGTAGGAGCGATTGCATCGTTGGTCGGGGTCGTCGCGGCATTGTTGATGAAATCTGGAGTCGGCACCGTACCAAGCATTCTCATCGCTCTGTTGTTGGGTACTTCTGCTGGTTTGCTCAATGGAGTGCTCATTGCTTTTGGCGGACTCTCCGCTTTTGTGGGAACCTTGGCAACCATGACTGCATATGGGGGTATAGCGCTATTGATCTCCAAAGGTACGACAATTTTTGCCCTGCCTGAGAACTTTAGAGCATTGGGGCAAGGGATCATCGGGTTTCTTCCCATATCCGTTTTGATTATGGCGTTCACGGTCTTTGTCGTGTATATCCTGCTTGAACAGACCACCTATGGCCGGCGTCTCTATGCTATAGGAGGCAACGAGGAAGCGTCGTTCCTATCAGGTATCAGGACAAGGGAGGTCAGGCTCATAGCGTTCGGAATCTCTGGGTTTTTTGCTTCCTTGGGAGGAATTGTACTTACCAGCAGGCTGTTTTCAGCACACCCACAGGCAGGCAGTCCCTTCATGCTCAATGCAGCGGCCGCGGTGTTTTTGGGGATGACGTCCTTCCGTGAAGGAGAGGCAAACATCATGGGAACCCTGTTGGGTGTATTCATCATCGGGGTGATGGGCAACGGCTTGAACATTCTTGGGATCAATACGTACGTGCAGTCGATTCTTACTGGCGCCATCATCATTTTTGCAGTACTACTCTCTTCGATCGCCAAAAAGAGACAGAGGTGACCATGCAACACTATGCTCCGATGTTCCGTAGGCAAGATCAGGCTCCCTCCCTTGTTGGGTATCTACCAGCGCTCTATCCCAACAAGGATGAATATATGCACATTCTCAAGGCATGTGCCCAAGCAGGGTTGCGCTATCTGGAAATTGGGATTCCTGTTGAAAACCCTTACCTTGACGGGAAAGCCATACAGGACGCCTTGCTGAGGGTGCAGCAACAATATCCTCAAGTGGATCAAGTGATAAGAATGGCCATCCGTGCTGTTCGTTCTGCAGGTCTCATAGGGATAGTCATGCTCTACTATGAAACGGTAGAACAGTATGGTCTCAAGGCCTTTGCAGACTTGCTCATCGAAGAAGCTGCAGAGGGTGTACTTATTCCCAACATCCCTTTTGAACAACGCCAAAAACTGGCAAGGTTGCTTGCAGGGACATCGGTGGCCACCATCAATTTCGTACGGTACGAAACTGATGAAACAGAAATGCGAAACATCATACGAGATACTACCGGATTTCTCTACCTGCAATCGATGAAAGGAGCTACCGGGGGAACGTTCAAGGTAGACGAACAGCTTGGGGATAAAATCAAGACACTGCGCACCCTCGCCAAGGATGCCAACCTGCCTGTTGCCTTGGGATTCGGCATCAGCACTGCAGCAAATGCAAAAAAAGCAGCTGAGACCGATGCTGAGGCGATCATCATTGGAACCGGATTGGTACTATCTGCAAAGGAAGGACCACAACAAGTGAAAAAATATTTAGGTCAGTTCTCACCCTATCTGAACCGGGAAACAACATTGCAATACTTGCTCTCTGTAGATGCAGGAACCACTGCACTGAAGAGTTCGATCATTGCAAGTGACGGGACCTTGATCGACAGTGCAACAAGTGAGTATCCCTTGATCGCTGAAGGCAATACCGTCGAGCAAGATCCTGAGCTATGGTGGAGCGCCTTCTGCACCACGGCACGAACGCTCCGTAGCCGAAACGCTTCGATAGAGCTTGCCGGCGTTGTTCTTAGTGGCCAAATGCAGGATTTGATTCTTCTTGACGCCAAGCACCAACTGATCGGCAACGCCATCCTGTACTCAGATACGCGCGCACAAAAGGAGTTTGAACGGTATAAGGAGCAGTTCACTCTTGAACGTGCTATGCAGATTACCCGCAACAGCAGCGATGCGGCCTCACTGCCTCCCAAGCTTATGCATATCTTGGCAAAGAGAGGCTCTCTTGATGATGTACATTTCTTGCTGGGATCTCATGACTATCTCTGCTTAAAGCTTACCGGAAAACAAGTCACCGATCTCACCAACGCGGCGACTACAGGCCTGCTCTCCTATGAAACCAAGACATGGAGTGAAGAGATCCTTCAATACGTCGGAATTTCAAGTGACCAACTCCCCCATTTGGAAACAGAAATCAGCGTGACAGGCACGGTAACAGCCCAAGCGGCTATGGCGACGGGTTTGGCGCAAGGACTGCCGGTCATACACGGCTCGGGAGACGCAGCATCATCAACAGTCGGCGTAGGGGCTGCGGATGAGAACGTATTCTCCTGTTACTTGGGAACCTCGGGGTGGGTTGCTGCTACGCTTCCTACACCGATCGATCCCGCTAAGGGAGTATTCAACCTGTGCCACCCTGACGGAAAACAGACCATTACGATTGGGGCAATGCGGACCACAGGAGGTAATATTTCCTGGATTCTGGAAGCTTTTGCTATTACCGATGATAAATATGCACGGATGCAGGAGATTGCTGAGAAAGCCCCTGTAGGTTCAGGTGGAGTATTCTTCTTACCGTATCTGCAGGGAGAACGCATGCCGTTCAACGACCCGTATGCGCGTGGGGCGTTTATCGGTCTGAACCGAGACACAGCTCAAGGGCATATGCTGCGCTGTGTCATTGAAGGAATTGCCTATGGGTTGGCGACGATTTTTGAAGTGCTCAAAGAGTCATCAGCCGGACAATCAATTCGTGTGGTCGCCAGCGGAGGTGGAGCTGAGAACCGGTTGCTCACCCAGACCCTATCTGATATTTTGGGTGTTCCTGTCTTAAAGATACGCGACGCTTCAAACGCCGGGGTACGGGGCAATTTGGTGTTGGCGGGAAAAGCTCTGGGTTGGTTTGATTCTTTCTCCCTTCAGCAAGTGTTCATGCAGACAGAACAGACGTTCTACCCAGATCAAGAAGCCCACGTATATCATATGAAGGCCTTCCCCCTGTTCAAGAATTTGTATCTCGCGTTAAAAAATGAATTTTGCAACATGGCAAATATTGTGTAAAAAAAAGGAGAATTGTGCACATGAAACGAACATTGGTACTCATTTTGGTGGTTCTGATCAGCAGTATTTCACTGTTGACGGCTGCAGGGACAAGTGAGAAGTCGAGTTCCACACGGGTTGCAGTGGTAACCCCGTATATGGCTAATGCCACCACTGCCTATGTAATCGAGCAGTTCAAGGCTGAGGCTGAAAAGAAAGGTTGGAGAGTATCCATCTCCGATACTGCTGGAGATTTCGGTTTGTTGGTAAGCCGCATCGAGGATGCTGTTGCCCAAAAAGTGGACGCCATCATCTTAGGAATGGGAGATCCAGTCCAAATGACCAAGGGTCTTGATGCTGCAAAACAAGCCAACATCCCCGTCTTCGGCTTGGATGCAGGGCTCGTTGATGGTGTATTGCTGAATATCACCTCCGACAATGCCGATCTTGGCAGACAGACAGCAGAAGTCCTGGCCCAGGCGATGGGCAAAAAAGGGAACGTCGTCATGTATACCCACGACCCACACCCTGGGGTGCGAGCTCGTGCTGTAGGAGCTCAGGAGGTATTTGCAAGCTACCCCGATATCAAAGTGATCCAGAAAGTACATATTGAAGTCCCGGGTCCTGTCGACAACGCTCGAAAAGTCACTGAAGACTTGATTACCGCCAAGACTCCGATGCAGGGCATCTGGGCTGGTTGGGATGAGCCTGCCTTTGGGACAACCCAGGCCCTCGACGCTTCCGGTGTGAAGACCGTCAAGGTTGTAGGTATCGACGGTACAGACTTTGCAAAGGGAGAGATTGCCAAGAAAGGGCCGTTCCTCGCCACCATCGAACAGGATTTCGACGCTATGGCCTCTACCCTTGTTACGGTTATCGCAGACTACTTCGCTGGAACGAAGCCTGCATCCAACCTTATTCAAATACCAGGCAACTTGATTCAGTAATCACCATCTGCAACCATCAGGGGGATATGCATGTGAAATCCCGGGAGGTTTGCAATCCCGGGATTTCTCTCTTACGAGTACTCTTTGCCTCTCTTGAACAGCAGGTCGTATCGCTGTCAGCATGTATGAATATTCTTATGAAGGGTCTCTACAAAAAAGTCATCGTCCTTTAGCAGAGCTACTGATATCATGGCCGCAGGAACAACAGAACCAGTGGATATATCCACCCGTACTGACATAGCGTAAATGCTCCGTTGTCCTACCACATTTTAGGCACTGTTTGGAGGCCTCTCCACTTATATTCCCCACCTCTGAACCTGAAGAGGAATCCTTACCACAATTGGTACAAAGTGAGTGAAGGTAGCCGCCTTCGCTGATGTAAATATCATGAACTGTCTCATTATTACACCTTATGCAATATGTTGATGTAAACCCTGGCATCGTATCCTCCCCTTCTTCATTCGTAGAGTCTAGCTCCTGAAATATACTTCAACTGTTTTGAGTATACTATAGGATGTAAAAATGCACGATTAATTTCTCTGAGTACGAAAATAATTCTGAAAAATCTTGTACATGAGCCAAAAATCACAATCGTTCTTCAAAGCTGTATTTATCCGGAATGAAAACCAGGTACCCTAGGTTGCACCTCTTGTGCATCGCTGCGTTGTAATCTTAGCCTCAATGAGGTTGAAGACTTCGTTGCAATCCTCAAGCACTGTAAAAGGAAGCAGGAAGGCCCTTTCTTCTGTGATGAAAAGATAGATGGCATCTTTTTCATAGTATGCATGAAAGACGTCCTTCCAACGATAGACGGCCTTCTCTTTGTCATTGGTAATCTCGAATGTTTCTGAGCCTTTCTCGAGTTGCAATGTGTATACCAGACGGGGAGGATTGAGGTTTTGTTGTTTCACCTGCTTTCTCAACGAGGAGAAGAAGGATATAAAATACACGGCCGGGACTCCCAGACCTACGAGCAGCAGTACAGAACCCAAAAACACAGCACCTTGGACACGGTGCATGATAAAGCTGATAATCGCGGAAGTTGTGAGAATCGAGGCAAAGATGACAGGACTCTTATAGAGCTTGAGGCGCTTGAGTATATTGAAGATGAGAAAGTTTCTATAGTGGCTTTCACTGAGCCAAACTGCTATGGTCATGCGCTCACTATAGCATAGAAGAATTTCCAGGCCAATCGGAGAAGTTCCTCCTTAAGCCCAAAAAGAGCGCTGCAAAAGCAGCGCCCATAGTAAAGCATAGTTACGAATGTCTGTTCTTCTATACCAAACCGGATCTTCTTCGGGTCGTGGTATCGTACAATACGGCCAGCAACAATACAGAAGCCTTGACCACGTACTGCCAATCGGCTCCGATATTCATGAGGGACATCCCGTTGTTGATCACGCCCATGACCAAGCCTCCGGTGATGGCTCCGATGATAGTCCCCACCCCGCCTGAGGCTGACGCACCACCGATAAAGCAGGATGCGATTGCGTCAAGCTCAAAGAGCTGGCCGGCTTGGGGAAGAGCTGAGTTCATATATGCGGTGAATACCAAGCCTGCAAGGGCTGAGAGTCCTCCCATGATGGTGTGGACGGTAAATATCACCCGCTCAGAATTGATACCTGAGAGCTTTGCCGACTTGGCGTTTCCTCCTACAGCATAGATATACCGTCCCAAAATAGTGCTCTTGGTGATGAACACAAAGAGAGCGATTACCACAGCCAAAACGACTGCAACCGTGGGAATTCCCCGATAATCGGCAAACTTGTAGAATAACAACGCTATCAGACCGACGGTAAAGACAAGCTTCATGACGAAGTATCGGAAGGGAAGCACCTCAAAATTATTCTTTATTTTATCGTTTCGGCTCCAGAATGATAGCACCAGATAGAGCACAATCAATACAGCTCCCACCAGTAGTGCAGAGTAATGAAGGCCGCCGATGTGCAGTGCCTCTAGAGAAATAGAGCCTGATGATATTCTTCTGAATTCATTGTCCCTGAGAGAAATAGGACTCACATTGGTGATGATGTACGTCAATCCACGAAAGAGCAACATTCCACCGAGAGTCACGATAAAAGCTGGGATTTTCAAGTATGCAATCCAGAATCCCTGAAACATCCCGATTCCCAGACCAATAAGCACCGAAAGAATCAGGGTAGGGACCATGCCCAAACCTGTATTATAGATCATCGCGCTGATCGCTCCGGTAAAGGCACACAAAGAGCCGACCGAAAGATCAATATTTCCAATAATGATCACCAGAACCATACCTACTGCGAGAATCAGGATATAGCTGTTCTGGATAAATAAATTGGTGATGTTTCTTGAAGTAAAATTCACCCCACCGGTAAGAACGGAAAAAACAATGAATATCAGCGCAAGCATGAGGAACATGGAGTAGTTTCTCACGTTTGTCTTTGCCAGTTCTAAGAACGTTACCTGCTCACTTGTTGACTGCTTCACTTTCATCAGTTCTTCCCCTCTGCTACTAAAGCCATGTGCATGATTGCCTCCTGGGTTGCCTCACTGTGTTCAAGCACACCCTTGATCTTACCCTCGTTCATTACATAAATCCGTTCTGCCATCCCAATCGCTTCAGGAAGCTCTGAAGAGACCATGATGATGCTCTTGCCTGCTTTGGCAAGATCGTTCAGGATGCAATAGATCTCATACTTCGCGCCCACATCGATTCCCCGCGTAGGCTCATCTACTATAAAGATTTCTGGACTAGCCAGCAGACAGCGACTCAATACGACTTTCTGCTGATTCCCTCCACTTAAGTTCCTTACTATCTGGTTGATGTTCGGAGTCTTGATGTTCAACGATTCACAATATTCTTGCGCCGCCTTGATCTGGGCATAAGAGTTCATTACACCTAATTTGGAGAGTTTTTTCAGACTGGAATTTGTTATGTTGGTCTTTATATCCTGGATAAGGACAAGACCCAAATCTTTTCGATCCTCTGAGACATATCCAAGCCCCATCTTTATCGCCTCATAAGGCGATGAGAGGTGTACTGCCTTACCATGAATGAGTAGCTCCCCTTCACTACGATGACCGTAGGATTTGCCGAAGATGCTCATCATGAGTTCCGTCCTCCCGGCCCCCATAGGTCCGCAGAAGGCAACTATCTCCCCTTTTCGTACAAAGAAAGAAGCTTGGTTTACCACCTTGATGGTATGATATTCAGGATGGTATACGCTCCAGTTATTTACTTCAAATACGGTCTCTCCGACGGTACTCTCCTTTGGAGGAAACCTCTGGGTCATATCGCGGCCAACCATCCCTTTGATAAGCATAGACTCGTCCACCTCTTGAGCATGAGTATCGTAGGTATGGATTGACTTTCCGTCCCTAAGAACCGTGATGGAGTCTGCTATCTTCAATACCTCATTGAGCTTATGAGATATCATGATGCAGGTAAGCCCCTCCTTCTTGAGTTCAAGAATCAGCTCTAGCAGTCTTTCACTCTCATCATCATTGAGGGAGGAGGTTGGCTCATCCAGTATTAGGATATCTGCTTTTTTTGAGAGGGCACGAGCAATTTCAACAAGCTGTTGCTTGCCGACGCCCATCTTGCTTACAATCGTCTCAGGGTTCTCGTTCAGCCCAACCCTTTTAAGGTAGGGACGGGAGGCCATAATCAGCTTATCCCAGTTGATGACCCCGAATCTGGTCTCCATATGACCGAGAAAGATATTCTCAAAAATAGAGAGATACGGGCTCAGGGCAAGCTCTTGATGGATGATGGCAAGACCGATGCGCTCACTGTCCTTTACTGACTTGAAGAAGCGCTGCTCGCCATGGATTATCACCTTCCCCTCGAACTCTGATGAGGAGTATACACCGCTGATTACCCCCACAAGGGTTGATTTTCCGGCGCCGTTCTCTCCGCAAAGACAGTGTACTTCACCTTTTTTTACCCGGAAGCTCACATCATCCAGAGCTCGTACCCCTGGAAAATCCTTTATTACATGTTCAACTTCAAGTATGTATTCACTCACCTTTTTCACCCTGTACTACGCATGCAAATTGCAAGGAACAGAGGCGGCATACACTGTATACCGCCCGTGTTTTCAACTCCTCTACTGTTTTCTAGAGATCAGCTTCGCTATAGTATCCGCTGTCGATCATCACTGCCTTAAAATTATCCTTAGTTACGATGACCGGTTCCAGCAGGTAAGAATTGATAACCTTCAGACCGGTATCATAGGTTTCCGTATCAAGACGAGCTCCGTCGATTTGGGGCTTCTCGCCTTTTATCAAGGCATCGGCAAGGTTGATTGCAGCCTCAGCGAGACTTCTCGTGTCCTTGAATACGGTCATATACTGCCGTCCGTCACGGATAAACTGGATTGAAGCAAGCTCGCCGTCCTGTCCTGTTACTACAGGCAACTTTTCGACGGTGTCATACTTTGCATCTGTTGAGAGAGCCTCAATGATTGCCCGGGCAAGGGTGTCATTCGGAGCAAGAACTGCATCGAGCACAACGTTCTGGGCATCGCTGTTGAGTAGGTTCTCCATTCGTGTCTTGGCAAGGTCTGCTCTCCAGTTCTCAGTTGCAATCCTCGTGAAATCAGGACTTGAGGAGACCAAGGGAGCTGGTCCTACAATTTGCAACACGCCTTTTTCTACGTAGGGACGCAGTACTGACATGGCACCATCAAAAAAGAAGTTGGCATTATTGTCAGTGGGGGACCCTGCAAAGAGCGTGATATACTTTTTGGTTGTGGCATTGGGCAGGTCGAGGGCTTCTTCAATTGCAGCACCCTGGAACTGACCTACCTTGAAGTTATCGAAGGTGATGTAATAATCGTACGCATCGCTACCGGTGATTAGGCGGTCATAGGCTATAACGATTACTCCGTCATCCTTGGCATCACTTACTACAGGAACAACCCCTTCATTGATCGATCCAATGATCAGTAGTTTTGCACCCTTGGTGATGAAGTCCTGAATCTGGCGATTCTGAACTCCCTGATCGGCATCGCCAAATGTCACTTCCGCCCGGTATCCTTTCGCTTCTGCAAAAGCGAGCAGGTCTGCTCCATCGCGCTGCCACCGCTCAACATGAGTTTCAGGCATGGCCAGCCCGATATCCAACGTGGCCCGTTGTCCCTGTCCAAAGACAGTACCGGCTGCAAGAAGCAACACAACACTAAGAATAAGTAGTTTTTTCATAGCATCTCCTTTTTATTATTTCTTATAGTATCGGAGGAGAACTAGGGGAGCGCTATATGAGATTCTTTACAAACCAGAGAGAATTTTGCTTTCCAAGGCACAATGTATGTTCACTACAAGAAAATTATGACATCAATATTTTTCTATATTCAAATTCCTATAAACATCTGCTGCAGAATGAAATCCGTCTCGTATGATAGTATCGTCCATATTGTGCTTATACACTGCATAGGGAACCTCCATGAAAAAAGGAATCGGCTCATCACTATTGTTATCCCGGTACATGTCCGGCTGGCTCATGCGCCCCTCAACCAGGTCCACCGCAAGCCTCGCCGCCCTGATCGCCAGGCGGTCGATCGGCTTGTATACCGTCATCAGTTGCAGTCCTTCAACTACACTCTGACAAGAAATCAGATCTGCATCCTGTCCGACAACAGCAACAGTCCCGGCCATACGCCGCTCCGAAAGCAACTGGATGGCAGCACTTGCAATCTGGTCATTACCGGCAGATATTGCATCGATATCGGTGGTCCGCTCCAATACTGCTCCGATTTTTTCCTTTGCTTCATCGAAATCCCATTCATCGAGCCAGATTTCCTCAACCACCCCGATTTGTTTGGACTGTACAAAGGGATCGAGGATTTCATGCAGTCCCGCATTCACCTCATAGCTGTTGTCGTCATTCACAGAACCGTTGACGATCAGGTAGTTGCCTTGGGGAACCTTCTCGATGAGAGCCCGTCCAAAGAGGCGCCCGACCTCCCTGTTATCGAAGGAAACATAGGCTGTTACCGGTACACCCTGAATAAGCCGGTCATAGGCTATCACCGGTATCTTTTTCTGATTCACCGTTCCAATAACCCCTGCGAGCATCTCTGTATCATGAGCTATCACCACAAGGATATCTATTCCCTGATCAAGCAGATACTGGATTTGTGAAATCTGCTCGTTCGTCCCTCCGGCTGAAAGCTGAAGGATTACCTCAGCACCCAGCTGTTTTGCTTCATTGGTGAAAATTTTGATATCCTTGTTCCATCGTTCTATGATAAATGTGTCGGTTGCTAAAGAAAATCCAATGGTGACCTTCTCACGGGTACTTGCCTTTGCGGTTGAGCTCTCTTTACCTCTTGTACAGCTGACAAGGACAAGTAATGCGAATATTAGAAGCAGTACATACTGCCTAAACCTCCGATTTTTCATCTTCACTCCTTATCCTGGATGTATTGTTTCGGGGATGCCCCCACATATTTTCGGAAGATCTTGCTGAAATAATTCGGATCATGGAATCCTACCTCATAGGAAATCTGCTTGACCGAAAGATCTTCCTCCTTCAATAACGCTTCTGCTTTGGTTATCCTGAGTCTGGTCAGGTACTCCACAAAGCTGGTGTACAGGTGCTCTGAAAAAAGCCTGCTCAGATAGGCGGGAGAGACCATGCAGGCTTGAGCAACCATAGTGAGCTGCAGTTGACTGCGGTAATGATTATCGATATAGCTTACCGCCCGCTTAAGCGGAGACGGAAGATGCTCATCTCTTCTACAGAAAAACTCGGAAGCAAGGATTTCATAGTGCTTTTGTGCCCACTTCTTCACCTGCGAGGCTTCCTCTATCGGCATGATTTCCTCAGCCGGATCAAAATGAACGAGCGTTTCAAATGTATCAACACAACGAAAGCAATCCTCAAGCAGCAAGGCGAAACAGTAGATGAGCTTCCCCTTAGCCACAGAAAGCTCATAACAACCAAGATAGCGTTCCAGCAGGGTATCAAAGAGCTGTCGAGTCTGGCTTTCCAAAGATCGAGCAGCCAACCCCTTTCTCAACCCCCCGATCATCCTGATTTCCTTTTGGCTAGCTTGCATTTCCTTCTGATCAGACTCCATCCGGCGTATCAGAAGGCTCCCTTGCTGAGCAAACTCACTATAATGAATTCGCTCTGTTCGCCCCCATATACATATTTTGGATGGGGTTACACGCTTACCCAAGGTGCTTTCCAACAGGGTATCGAGTCGGGAGAACTCAATGTCCTCAGGAATAAACAGAAGCAGCAACCCTTGGGATACACCCCAAAGACATCTCAGACGATAGGATAGTTTTTCAACCAGGCTCTCAAACGAGATTGCCTCCTGTTTTTCAGAGAGGACCTTTTCAGATATGCAAACGAGAATACCGTAATCATCCTTCAGGGAGAACAATTCTCGTTTCTTCGCCCATTGTTCTTCGGTTATCTTCATCCAAGGAAGCTGCTCTACGAACGTCCGCTCCTCTTGCAGCAGGGACTGCTTGGCCATCTGCAGGCACTCCAGATATTCCTGAGTCTGTACCCGTCGCTCATCCAAAAACTCTTTTACCTGTTCAAGAGTTTCCCGGAAGGTCTTCTTCAATATTGGCTTGACGAGGTAGCAAAACACTTTGAGGGGTATTGCCTGTTTAGCTAGGTCAAACCGTTCATACGCAGTCGAAAGGATGCAAACCGTCTCTGGATACTCTTTCTGCATCAACCTGATCGTTTCAAGACCGTCGATTCCCGGCATCCCTATATCCATGAACACCACATCGGGATGATGGATGCTGCACAGCTGAAGAGCCTCGTAGCCGGAACGGGCTATAGAGCAGAGGGAGAACCCTTCTATCCCCTGTTTCAGCATGTAGGAGAAACTATCCAATACAGGTTCTTCATCATCGACAATCATAACTGTATACATGGCTGCTCCCTCGTGTCGATAGTGATACTGATTTCGGTTCCCCTTCCCGGTTCGCTCACGATATTGATAATATGTTCTTGCTTGGGATAGAAGAAATACAGACGCTGTATCACATTCTCAAGTCCCATCACCTTTGAGCTGTATTCCGACTCTCGGGTCTTGTGGCTGAGCAAGGCCGATGCTTTCTCTGCAGGAATTCCAATTCCGTTGTCCCGGACAAAGCACTTCAAAACATGCTCATCCTTACAGATCTCCACCTCAATTAATCCCTTGCAATCCATGCCCTTGAAAGCGTGGATCACACAGTTCTCCACCAACGGCTGGAGCATCATGGAGGGAATGAAACAGCTATCCAACAACTCTTCAGCCACATTGAGATTTAGCTCAAGGGTCTTGGGAAAGCGGATGCGCAGGATGTTGAAATACGCCCAAAGCCCATCGATCTCATGGCGAAGGGAAACAATGAATTTCTTCTCTCTTATATTATGCCGCAAAAACTCCGCAAGACTCTGCATAAACTCAGAGGTTTTATCAGCATCCTCCAAGATGGCGAGCTGTACTCCCGTGTTTATGGTGTTGAAGAGAAAATGGGGATTCATCTGCGCCTGCATGGTATAGAGTTCCATCCGCTTAAGCAGTTGTTCCATTTTCAAATTTCGAAGCCGCTCATCCATATAGTGCTGTTCTATTTCCTTTTGTCGATTAAGCTCAGTAATATATTGGCGGATATCATTTTTCATACCATTGAAAGCCTCAACAACCTGATGCACCTCATCAACCGAGTCTACATGGATATCATCAACACTGAAGTTGCCTCCTGCCAGTTCTCCGGCCATGGCAGAAAGCCGGTCCATAGGATCGGTAACCTTCTTCATGGACAAAAGCATCAACAAAATCGAGAACAGGAAGGCAGAGAGGACGAGTATGAGATTCCAGAATTGCAGAGATCTGCTGGTCCTGACAAATCCTTCATACACAGACATCTGTTCTCGAAACCCATGCAGGCTGATCTGGTCAATCTGGCTGCTGATATAGGAGTTGAGATCCGCCATGATGTCATACAGCTCAATATACTCTTCGATTGCCCTACCTCGCTTGAACTGAATCGCATCATCCATGAGATCCAGATAGGAGATAAGCAATTGGAAGACTTCTCTTTTTTTCAGTTCCACCTGATCATGACTAATCGGATAGTTCGAGGGAATCACCTGCCTGAGCTTCTGTGATTCCATTAACAGCGTCGAGAGAGCCTTTGAGGATCTGCTGGAAAGAAAATCAAGGAACGGTGCCTGAATATCCAGTACATCCTGCTGAAGCTCCTGAAAAAACCGTTCTGTCTCAAACTGTCGATCCATCATGTTTTGCAGGCGCATGGAGGTATAGAGGGAATAGGACATGGAGATTAAAATAATTGCCAGACCTATAAAAATATAAAAAAACAGTTGAAAGCGTAGGGAGGTCTTCATAGTTGCCCCCCTGAATTGTTTCTGAATTGAGAGAGATTTCTCTGGGTGACGGCCTGGACTCCAGTATCAACATATGAGGGTGTATGACCCTTCTCCCTGAGTTCTTTCAGGGCCTTTACTGCGTTGTACCCTATTTGGCGAGGGTTCTCGGCAATGGTTCCGAGCAGGATATATTTCTCGATGTATTCAAGGATCGGCCCCTCGGTTCCAAAACCGATTATCTGCACAGAACCTACGAGGTTCATATCTATGACCACTTGGGTTGCTGCAAGGGTGTCGTTGCTGTCGGTAAACACAACCGTATTGATATTCGGTTCATCCCGTAACATATGATACATCAACTGTTCTGCATCCAAGGGATTCAAGTTGGTCCGCCTGCTCGTGATTGGAGCTCCTAGGCGGTCACCTAGGTGAGCGATTATACCCATCTCAACAAGCTCTCGCTCTGCATAGATTCCTGGAGATTTATTACTGTAGACCACAGCCATCTCAACCGGAGCCTTGTGATACAGACTAATGAGCTCTCCAATCTTTCTACCTACATCGAAGTTGTTTGTTCCTACAAAGGGCCACGGCGAATCATCCTGCAGATCATGCTCTACCAATATGATAGGTACATCAGAGCGGTTGATCTCATTCAGAATCTTCCGCATGAGATGATCCTCCAGATAGGGGTACACTATCATCCCGTCGAACCTGGAGTATTGAGCCATGAAAAAATCCAGTTTCTCCTCTCCGATGGGATGAAAGGAGAGGGCGCATCCCAACTCTCTGCCTGCCTCCTGGGCTCCTAATTTCAGCTCCTTGTAGAAGGTATAGTTGTTATCAGGAAGAAATACGGCGAAGTGATACAGTATTTCTGAGCCTCCCCCATTAGCCGTCGAAGGAGTCTCTGAAAGTGAAACAAGAGTCATTACTGAACTATAGAGAGCAATAATAAACAGCAAGCCAATACAGCATGCTGCACCTTTCATAATGGTTTTCACACATTCAATTCTAGTATCAAAACTTCTGAATGTACATGAAAAAATTAAGCACCTCAACTTACAGCATATAATTCAGAACTGATGGATATGCATCTAAACAACAGAGCAGTCATAAAACAAGCATACCTCTTTTACTTGATTTTCAAACCTGCAATGGTAGTATGAAACAGAATACCGATGAAAACACAAAAAAAGCGAAGAATACAGTTAAATCTCTTTCATAGGATCTTCCTATTCCTCCTTGTCTTCGTCCTCTGTATAATTTTGCAGCTAGGTATTTCCGCCTATCAAGGGAAGTATATTCTGAACCCTCTGAAAAAGAGTGCTTCAAACGTACAGACGATCAGTCTGTTGCTCAATTCCATGGGACAAACAAGAGAACTGCTCTCATCCTATCGTTGGGACTTTGGGGACGTTGCCACACTTGTATCCAATCTGAGAAAAGAAAAAAGCATAGCTGATGCAAGCATTGGCAACATTGACGCTTCGCTTGCAAGCATCGGCTATGAACAATACCTGCTGGTACAAGCGGTGCACACCACATTTGACAACTGCAGCAACTATCTTGCCGTGATGCAGAATCTGCTTATCAACAATCAGGTCGACAAGGCTTCAGAGTTGTATTACGCAGATCTTGAACCCTGCATGTATCATCTGTATCGCTATATGCAACAACTATTGGAGCGAGCAATCGTGGACAATCAGGCGACCCATGAACGTCTATTACGGCTCAATGAAAGGCTTGACTCACTGTATAACTTAACCGTATTGGTTATGATCTTGTTTGGCATTGCTGCCTTTAGGGAGGTAATCCGGATGCTCACCGTCGTGCAGGAGATGGCACGCTCTTCAAAGGCTATCACCTCAGGCGACTACGACAGGGGGGATATCGTAGTGCATCGCAAGGATGAGATCGGGTATATGACCAGGGCTTTCAATGAGATGAAGCGCGCTATGAAAAACCAGGTTCAACTGCTCAAGGCAAACAATGAGATGGAAAAGGAGATCTACAAGAAAGATACAGAAGCCCTTGCCATGCAGAATTTGCTTGAACGAGAGAAGCTGCAGCTGCTCAGAAGTCAGATAAACCCTCATTTCCTCTTCAATACCATCAATGTCATCAAGTATACTGCACAAGAGGAAACGGCACAAAAAACCGACGCTTTGCTCTCATCCTTATGCAGAATCTTTCGATACTCCTTGGCGGACAATGAGGTCATGGTTCCTCTTTCTCGTGAGATTCAGATTGTGGATGAGTACTACAGCCTCTATAAAGCACGATTCAAGGAGAAGGTTTCTCTTGCATGGAACATTGACCCTTCCTTGATACTGACAGAAACACTGGTTCCTTCCTTCTTCTTCCAGCCTTTGGTGGAAAATGCATTCAAGCACGGCCTTGGGCCGATGGAGAACCCTGGAAGTGTATCTCTTACACTCAAGCAAGAAGAGAACATGCTGTGTGTCATCGTCGAGGACAACGGGATTGGGATGGAGGAAGAGACGCTCAAGATGATTCGATCCAGACTTCTCGATCCTCCAATCGAGGGGGAGCATATCGGTCTCTACTCTGTTTGTGCACGACTGAAACTGATAGATGCTCGTTGTACCTTTGAGGTTAGTTCATCACAAGGCAAGGGTACCGCTATTCATATAACGATGCCGCTGATGCTCAAAGAGGAGGAGTATGATCAAGATATTGATTGCCGATGACGAAATCGTTGAGAGGGAAATTCTTTGTACAATTCTTAATTCCTATCCCCAAATTAAAATCTACCAAGCGGAAAACGGGAGACTGGCTGTCAACTTCGCGCAGTTGTTTGATGTGGATATTGTGTTGATGGACATTGAAATGCCATCGATAAATGGCATAGAGGCTTCCAAGCAAATACTGAAGGCAAAGCCTTCCTGTCGTATCATTTTCGTCACCGCCTACAGTATTTTTTCCTACGCTCGGGAAGCTGTCACGCTGGGAGCTATCGATTATATTCTTAAGCCTGTGGATAAAGAGGATGTGCTGAGGGCTGTTACAAGAGCTGTCAGCCAGTTGGAAGCTGAACGACAATTGAAGGCTGTAGTCCCTCAGGTGGAGAGTCTGGAAGATGAAGAAGGAACTGAAAAGGCAGCCTTGATGATGTCAAAGGTGAAAAAGTACCTGGAGCACAGCTATATGAACTACGACCTTTCGCTGGACTCAGTGAGCAGCTTATTGCATCTCAATGCATCGTATCTGAGCAGTATTTTCAAACGCTATACGGGTATCAACTTCATTGACTATATCACAAACCTCAGAATTTCTGCTGCAAAGGAACTTCTTGTCGACCCCTTCAAGTCAGTCAGTGAGATTGCCTCAATGGTAGGATATGATAGTTCCAGCTATTTCTGTCGTGCTTTCAAGAAAAACACGGGGTTTACTCCTACCGAATATCGTAAGCATTTTGCAGGAGGTGCATAGAGATGAAAAGGTTGCCTCTTTTGTTCATTGCAATATGTTGTGCCCTTGTCTTTTTTTCATGCAAGAAGGAGGAGACAATCCAGCCGCAGCTGGTGCTTCGCTACGCAGACAACCAAGCAGACGGCTATCCGACTGTGGAGGCTGCTAAATACTTCGCCAAGTTGGTCCAGGAGCGCACAGGAGGGAAGATCGAGGTCAGGGTCTATTCTGACAGTGTCCTAGGCTCGGAGAACAGTGTGATGCAACAGATGTTCTACGGAGGAATCGATATGTCACGGTTCTCCTTGGGAAGCCTCTCTCAATACTTTGTTGAGCTTTGGACTCTTCATTTACCGTATCTCTACACTGACAGTGACCATATGTGGAGGGTTCTTGATGGGGAAATAGGAGATATGTATTTACAGAAGATGGAAGGACGGGGCCTCATCGGTCTTACTTGGTTTGACGCCGGTGCGAGAAGCTTTTATACCAGAAGTCCTGTTACCAGCAAGAAGGATCTACAAGGACTTACCCTCCGGGTTCTTGAGAATGACATGATGAGTCGCATCATAACACTTCTTGGTGCCAAGGCGGTACAAATTCCCTATGGAGACGTCTACTCGGCACTGCAGAAACTCCGCATCGACGGGGCGGAGAACAACCTTCCCAGCTATGTTTCCACCGATCACTACCAGGGGGCCCCCTACTTTTATCAGAATGAGCATTTCCGCCTTCCCGAGGTTGTAGTACTGAGCGTCCATGCCCAAAACAAGATTGCTGAGATCGACCCTTCTTTTGTCGAGATTTTCAAAGAGTGCGCCAAGCTGAGCGGCCTCTATGAGCGCAAGCTCTGGAAGCAAGAGGAAGAGCGTGCCTATGAACATGCACTACGATCGGGTGTGCAGTTTACCCTTCCAAGTGAAGAGGATTTACTTGCCCTGAGAGAAGCTATGGCTCCGCTATACCAAGAGCTTGGAGAGAAAGAACGAAAGATTGTAGAGCAGATTGCCAATACATAAGAGAACTTCTTTTCAATTTTTTTGATATGTTGCACATTCTTTGGATGCTTCTTGCGCCCTCACATTTCGTCCCTTAGATTTTTATCATGAACCTAGAAAATCTAGGTTGAAATCATTTAGGAGGCGACTATGAAACGTGTACTGTTTATTATTTTGGCACTCGCTCTCACATCTTCCCTGGTTTTTGCAGCGGGGACAAAAGAAACTGCTGATCCAGCTGCGGAAAGAAGCGTAAGGCTTGTGTATGCTGAGGTTAATCCTCTCGAATCAATTGTTGGAAAGACAGGTCTCTATTTCAAGGAGCAGGTAGAAAAGCTCACTGATGGTACTGTCACCATCCAAATCCAGGCTTCCGGCGTTCTTGGTTCAGAGAATGACGTTCTCGATTCCATGCTCGGCGGTGGTACTTCGATCGACATGTCCAGAATCTCTGCTTTTGCTCTTACCAGCTATGGCGCTGAAAAGTCAAAACTTCTGTCCATTCCGTTCACGTTCGAGAACAGAGAGCACTTCTGGGCATTTGCCAACTCTGATCTTGCCCCTGAATTCCTCAACGAACCCCAGACCATCGGTCTTCCCATTCGCGGAATTTTCTATGGTGAGGAAGGTTTTAGACATTTCTTCGCTGCCAAGCGCATTAACAGCATGCAGGATCTTCGTGGTATGAAGCTTCGTGTATCCAACGATCCAGTTATGAACGGTATGGTTCGCGGCCTCGGCGCTTCCCCGACCGTCGTTTCTTTCGGTGAGTTGTACTCAGCTCTGCAGACCGGCGTGGTCGACGGCGCCGAGCAGCCGATTGCAAACTACAAGGCTAATGCATTCCATGAAGTTGCACCAAACTTGATCCTCAATGGACATACCCTCGGTGCTATTCAGGTAGTTATCACCGATACCGCTTGGGCTAAGTTGTCCGAAAGACAGAGAAACGCCATCATGGAAGCTGGTAAGCTTGCACAGGCATACAACGCACAGATCAGTGAGAATGCAGAGAACGAAGTTCTTGCCCAGCTCAAGGCTGAGGGCGTGAATGTTGTAGAAGTCGCTGACAAGAGTCCATGGGCAAATGCCACGAAGGCTGTTATCGAGGCAAATACAAAAACACAGGCTGCATTGTATCAGAAGATCATTGATATGAAATAAGGGCGACTAATCAGCTATGGGTGGGATTGTCAGAGCAATCCCACCTTTTCGAGTCTCAGGAGATGAACCATGCCAAAGTTCTTTGCAACAATGGATAAAATTAAACTGGCTTATGATTGGACAGACAAGATTGTGATGATAATTTGCAAAGTATTGCTTATTGTCGACATCCTGATCACCAGTTATGCGGTAGCCGGTCGTTTACTGAATAAATACATTCCGTTTCTCAAAGATCCTGCTTGGACGGAAGAGGTCGTGCTGACGTGCATGGCTTATATGGCCGTCCTCTCAGCCGCTCTTGCCATCCGCAGGGGTTCTCATATCAGGATGAAGGCTTTTGATAAATACCTGCCAAAAGTCACTATCAAGGTTTTGGATATTCTTTCGGATATCGCAGTGCTCAGCCTTGGGGTGATCATGCTCTACGTGGGGTGGCGTTTTGCCACTACCATCGGCAGTAGAGGGTTCTACGTCTCTTTGCCATGGCTCAGTCGCTTTTGGATGTACTTCCCTGTACCGCTTGCAGGCCTTGCGATGATCATCTTCGAGCTCGAGGCTCTGTATAACCATATCAAGTCCTTCTACGTGAAGGAAGAGGAGGTGGCATAATGGACCCAAACAACGTTGCAATTCTTATTCTCCTTGGAAGCTTCTTTGCCATGATCTTCCTTCGTTTTCCAATCGCCTATGCCGTTGGACTCTCTTCAGTCTTCTGCATGCTGTACCAAGGGTCCAGCTTGAATGATATCAGCCGTTTGATGGTAAAGGGTATCAGTTCATTCTCCTTGATGGCCGTTCCCTTCTTCATCACAATGGGTGTTTTGATGGGTTCTGGGGGGATTTCCCAAAAGCTCATTTCCCTTGCGAATGCCTGTGTGGGCTGGATGCGGGGTGGTCTTGCTCAGGTGAACATCGTAGCTTCCTACTTCTTCGGAGGTATTTCCGGCTCCGCCGCTGCTGATACTGCTTCACTGGGATCGATCCTCATTCCCATGATGGTCGAAGAGGGTTATGATGCAGACTTCTCCACCGCGGTAACGGTTACCAGCTCCTGTGAAGGACTTTTAGTCCCTCCCAGTCACAACATGGTCATCTACGCCACTACTGCAGGGGGGATTTCGGTGGGAAGCTTGTTCCTTGCCGGATATCTTCCGGCGGCTTTGCTCGCCATTACGTTGATGATCGGCTCTTACATCTTCTCGGTAAAGCGGGGCTATCCAAAGGGAGAGCCGTTCAGTTTGAAGAACTTCATAATCCAGCTTGCAAAATCCATCTGGGCTTTGGCTGCCGTCGTCATCGTAGTCGTCGGTGTCGTTGCCGGTGTTTTCACTGCTACTGAATCGGCAGCGATTGCGGTCATCTATTCCTTGATCGTTTCGGTCTTTATTTATAAGGGCCTGTCTTGGAAAGGTGTTTGGAAGGTTCTGGATGATTGTGTAGGAACCTTGTCGATCGTGCTCATTCTTATCGCCACATCCTCGGTCTTCGGCTACTGTCTCACCACCCTCCATGTACCAGCCCTCGCCGCTGAGGCAATTACAAACCTTACCAGCAATAGGATTCTTATTATTCTGTTGTTGAATGTAATTTTACTGGTGCTTGGAGCAATCATGGACATGGCACCGATCATCCTCATCACGACCCCGATCCTGCTTCCTATCGCTACCGGCGTTGCTGGTCTTGATCCTATTCAGTTCGGTATCATGGTGGTGCTCAACTGTGGTATCGGTCTGTTGACTCCTCCTGTCGGCGCTGTTCTGTTCATCGGATCGGCAGTCGGGAAGGTCTCCATGGAGAAGGTGGTAAAGTCCACCCTGCCGTTCTATGTCTGTATGATTATTGCGTTGCTTTTGGTTTCATTCATTCCACAAATCAGCCTTATCCTGCCGCAGGTCTTAGGCGGATATACTCCCACCAATATGTGATGTGATACTAAGAACTCCAAACAAGCCAGGGCCTGTGCTCTGGCTTGCTTATGTTCGAGCATCCTCTTTGTCTACCCTTGAACCAGGGACTCCAACCTTAAGGTATTCTCGGACTGCATCCATCTGACCAATTGATTTCTTGAGTCTTGCCCTATTCTCCTCACAAAAGAAAGGATTGACGGCCACCTCAAAAGGGATACGCTTCTCCCTGGCTACTTTCGTGGCAAACATGGTGAAAGCCTCGGTAGTTGTCAATCCAAGTTCTGTATAGGCCTTTTCGTATTCACTCTTCAGCTGGACATCAACTCGAAATTCAATATCTACTGTTGTGCTTACCATGATATGTCCCAATCTCCTTAGTATGCTAATTTCGATGTGCAGATCTATTTTGTAATAAGAGACTAAATCCAGGATCGTTATCTCAAGATAGCCTACCATCGAGCAAGAGAACATACGAGCACGCTGATCAACTTTTCACTCATTCGTATACTTTCACCACCGTAGTGAAAGTACCGTTTTGAATGAAAGCAGGGCTGTTGGGTCTTCCCATCCTTATCACCTGATTCGCCACCTGGTGAAGCTCTAGCATTCTACAACAGGACAACAGCATCACTTTGGAATTACCACTGCTCTTTTAAACAAAGAGCAATGTAACCATATGGATACTTGACTCTGAAAAGAGAGTTCTTTAGGATACATGTAACCACTTAGTTACATGTATTCGTAAAGGAATCCCTATGAAAAAACTACTTACCATCTTACTGTTCGCGATGACGCTCAGCTCTGTGTATGCCAAGGCTAAGAACGTCATACCCGCTGGTGTCGTTCCACTTAAGACCGACCTGTCAAACATTGAGGTTTCAATCATCCCAGGGGAGCGGTATCTGCATAAATTCCCGCTCTTTCTCTTCTTTTCGCTGCGTAACCCGCCACAGATGGCTTTATGGGCTGAAACAATCGACGGGCAATTCCTCGACACCTTGATGGTCACCAAGAAAGTGAGCGAACAGAAGTGGGCGAAAGCGCCCAAAGACCCAGCCGGCAAAGATGAAATAAGAAGGCCGGAGGCTCTGCCTGTATGGACGTACAAGGCAGCGACGGCTCTGACGGAGGAACACCGTCTTGTCGACGCAATCACCCAAGCTACACCCAAAGCCGATTTCTCAGTGAACACCGACTTCTCAAATGAGTATGATGAGCTGTACCTTTACTTTGAAGTCAACCACTCCACCGACTTCAATGAGGCATATCCTGCTGACGCCAAGGCAGGAGAGAAGAACTACAACGGAGGAGTAATGGGAAGCGGGCAGCCTGCGTTGGTCTATCGCGCATACGTGGACTTCACACACCCAGAGCTCTCGAGCAAGTCCTTCGAATGTATCGGCCACAGTTCCCCTTGTGGCGAAGATGGTACTATCTATACCGATATGCAGGGCATTGACAGCGCCCTCTCTATCATCGATTCAATTCTTCTTTCGTTTAAATAGCAACATTACGGCTCTTCCTGCAGGGCTTTTTCCAACAGCAGTGCAAGGGTGGAGCTCAGTCTGACCCACCCTTCCTTGCTTTGGATGTCCACTCCATTGAACATCTGTACAGTACAAGATCGTAAGGTCAGGTACGTGATGGCCGCCGAGAAAATAGCAAAGATTGCCTCAAAGTCAAGGCTTTGTGATTCAGTGTTCTTCCTGACTTCTGAAAACATCGTCTTCACCTGCTCAGTAGCCTTCAGTCCTTGCTGTTCCCTCGCTTGTGCAAACGCTCTGGTTATTTCGTTTTCTTCACTTAACTCCTGAATCATCAGGTTTTGTGCAAATTGGTCATTGCGCAGCTGCTCATGTATCGCGAGAAAGCCTTCGGTAAGAAAGCTCTTGAGCTCTGGTTTTTCTTGGTTCTTCAGCTGGGAAAAGTCGATTATGCTCGTTTGGGTGAGGTCCAGGGCTTTGGCGGCTTCGCACATGAGCCCGTCCAGGCCGTCAAAGTATCTATAGATGAGAGCTTTGTTCACCTTCGCTTGCTCGGCTATGGCATTGACACCCAAAGAACCGAACCCGTTGGTTCTCAACAGCTCAAGGGTTGCATCGATAAGCTTTTGCCTCGTCTGTTCTTTATTTCTTGTTTGTTCCATGCTTCATTGTAACCTTCTGGTTACAACAATGCAAGGCAGGTTTGATCATTCGCTTTCTCCTCGAAGGATCCTTTCCATCATTTTGCAAACATCCAATCAGAGAGAGAGCATCGCCTCGGCCAAGGAAGAGTCTATCAAGAGATGGTTGGCATATCCTTTTTTAATTGCCAGATTGACCAGTAATGCCTTATGGGCTCCTGCTGCAGCAATGATGATCTTGCATCCTCTATCCGCTTTCTGTCTCAGCAACTTGAGATCGATTGACTTAATGAGCGAAGTTGATTGACTGCTTCCTATGGATGCAACAAGAGGAGGACAGTCGAGGACATCTCCATCCTTATTAAGAAGGTAGTAATTTAAATCCCCTACGGCACCACTTTGAAGAATATCATCCAGTTGAGAAGAGCCCAAGGATGCTGTAATCATCTTGGAGTAAAGACCTTGCTCTGAAAAGGTACCAATTCCGAGTAATGCTGCATCAGCGAGCTGCATTGCACCAAAGACCTCTGCCTCTGAGGTCGGATTTGATTCTGAACATCTACCCTCATTGCGATATCGGTATGAAGAAATCAGAGACGTAGCAGTTAAGGAGAAATCAGCAGGGGTCATTGTAAAATTCAGAGGGAAGAGTTGCAGATTCCCTATGCTGCCCCGTTTCATATGATCCATGATGCGGGCAACAGTGTATCCGTTGCTGACACCGAGGGAAAAACGATCGGAAGCTCTTGCCCACTGCTCTATCCACAGAGCACCATATCTGCCGATGATCATCTCCTTGACAAGTTGCAGTTTGATCGGACGTGTCTCCACGATGCGAACACTCTCTCTCTTCAATCCGGTGAAGTGAGCAACAGAGTTTTCCAACTCCTCGTTGCGAGAAGATGAGAGGATCCTCCTTTCGAGTTCACCTCTGAAATAAGCATCCCTGATCAGGTTTTCTATGCTGTCTTCTGGTAAAAGATGAGAAAAGGATTCTGTGCCTGAGCCTGAAAACACTGTATCAATATAGTGCTTTGCAGATGAAAGTGCCTGCCGTATCCCTTCTTGCAAGGAGTCCTTATCAAGGTAAGAGAGCTCAATAAACTTCGATATATCCAGAGAATAAAACTCACAGATGGCATTGAGGTTCTCAATGTTCGAGGAGTAGCTCTTCTCCCAGCTCTGATAGGTTCGTAGAGGAACTTGCAAGGCCTCTGCAACACTTGTCTGGGAGAGTTTTTGAAAGAGGCGCAATTCGCGTATCAGGGTAGTAACACGATCTAATAGAGTATTCATGAGTATATGATACCATACATTTTTGAATAATGCAAGAACTTGCGTATTAATATTAGTTGTAATACATTATTTTGTGTGTTATGGTTGTTGTATCAGAGTATGCAAAATATTACATACTCAAGGAGGAAAAGATGAAAAAACTTGCTTTATTTGTAACAATTCTTCTTATGGCAACCATTCTTTTTGGTGCCGGCAGTAAAGAAGCTGCTTCAGAGAAAAAAGTTACCCTGCATTGGTATTCCCACGCATCATCGTTGGGAAATACAGAAAAGACAATCATTGACAAATTCAATGAGACAAATCCTTCCATATCCATCGAGGTGGTGGAACTCCCTGAAGCAACAAATGACAAGCTCCAAGCTCTATTGATCGCATTACAAAGCGGTGACAGCTCTATCGACTTCTTCAATGCCGATGTCACATGGACTGCGACCTTTGCTTCAGCTCAACTTATTGAGCCTTTGGATGCTTTTTTCCCAGTCTCCGAGCGGCAGGCATTCCTTCCTGGCACTATAGCAGCAGCCTCCTATAATGGAAAACTTTGGGGAATTCCTTTCAGAACCGATGCTGGCGTCCTATATTATCGATCGGACCTGCTATCCAAGTATGGCAAAGATGTCCCCAAGACGTACTCTGAGCTGTTTGCAACAGCAGAAGAAATCAACACCAAGGAAGGTGGTGGCATGTACGCCCTGGTTGGTTCTTTGGCAAATGGTGAAGGATTGACCTGCAATGCGGTCGAATGGTTTTACTCCAACGGGGGCCAAGTCATCGGTGAAAATGGAAAAATCCTCATCGACTCTCCGCAAAACAGAGAAATCTTGCAGATTATGGTAGAAGCCTATCAAAACAACCTCATGCCCGAGGGTGTCCTCTCATACGGCAGTGGCGATGCCCGCTCTTCTATGTTCCAAGGCAAGCAGGTGTTTATGAGGGCATGGCCGAAAGCCTATGCCATGGGACAAGATCCAGCAAAAAGTCAAGTAGTGGGAAAACTCGGAGTAGCGCCGCTTCCACGAGGACCTCAAGGAACCATGGGGAAAAGTGTGCTTGGCGGATGGCAATTATTCCTAAACAAAAACTCAAAGCATAAGGAAGCTTCAATAGAATTCATGAAGTTCTATGCCAGCGAATACGCTCAGAAACTGCACGCATTGAACGACTCCTATATGCCTGCAAGAAGCGCTCTGTATACAGACAAAGACATCCTTGAAAAATATCCTTATTACAGCGACTTTCCTCAGGTATTGGAAACAGCGGTTCCTCGCCCTCAGTCCCCATACTATGCAGAAATTTCTGCTATTCTCTCCGCTGAAGTGCAGAATGCAATGAAAGGGAGCAAAAGTGCACCAAAGGCACTCGCTGATGCTCAGAAAGCTATGGAACAAGTTGGAAGATAATATTGTCCCAATCCTTTGCAAAGGTCCTTCCTTCTCTATGGAGGAAGGACACCACTCTAAGAGAAACACCTTATGAAAACACTCACACGAAAACAGTTTGGTTATCTTTGCATGATACCTACCCTGTTGATATTTCTCATATTTGCCATCTATCCAGTATTCAGAACTATTTTTTTAAGTTTTTTTCGCTTCAGGTTACAGACTGGACCAGTAAAAACCTTTATTGGCCTTGACAACTATAGCTTCATGATGGGAGACAGCAGATTCTTCAACGCCCTTTTCTTCACCTTGCTGTTTACCGTCCTCACTGTTGCTATCGAGGTTGTCCTTGGCTTGGTCTTCGCACAGCTCATGAACCTTCCCTTCAAAGGACGAGGGTTTCTTCGTGTCGTAGTACTCATTCCCTGGGCCATCCCTACCATCGTCAGTGGGTTCATGTGGAAGTTTATGGTGCATGACCAGTACGGTGTCTTCAACCAGATTCTCTTTACATTCGGGTGCATTGACAAATTCATTCCTTGGTTAAGCCAGGACAACACAGCTCGCTTGATACTTATTCTCTCAGATATTTGGAAGACAGCCCCCTATGTTTCCCTCTTGGTCCTGGCAGGTTTGCAGACCATCCCCAAAGCTCTCTACGAAGCAGCACAGATTGATGGAGCTGGCCCCATCCGACGATACTTCTTTATCACCTTGCCTTTGCTCAAACCGGTTTTGGCGACCGCTGTCCTCTTCCGCCTTATCTCATCCTTCAAGGTTTTCACCGTCATTGTGGCCCTAACCAACGGAGGTCCTGGATATGCTACTGAATCACTGACCATGTACACCATGAGAACGTATTTTGACGCAGGAAACTATGGCTATGGATCAACGCTTGCAACCTTTACCTTGTTCATCACCTGCCTGATAGCGCTGCTGTTCACCGATGTCATCAAAGGCAAGATCGATGGTGGAAAGAGGAGTAAACTATGAGAGAGGAAGCTACATTACAGAAGATATTGTTTTACCTCTTTGCCGTATTCTTCATCGTTACGATAGGTTTTCCGTTCTTTTGGCAAATACTCAACTCATTTAAGATGGAGAAGGACATCTTTGCCCTCACGTGGTTCCCTCGCTCATACACAACTGACAACTATCTCAAGGCGTTCACGACAAGACCGCTACTGAGTTATCTGGGCAACAGTTTCATCATAGCTGCAGTTGCAACTATATGCTCCTTGAGCATTGGAAGTATGGCAGCCTATGCAATTGCGAGAACCCCTATTAAAGGAAAGACGTCTTTCCTCATTCTTGTTATGTCTATATCCCTGTTACCTCCAATTGTCATCATCAGTCCCATTTATGGAATCGTCAGGACAATGGGGCTGCTGAACAGCTACTCAGGGCTCATCATCGTAAATGTCCTTTTCACCCTCACGATAGTAATTTGGTTCCTCACCCCGTATCTTCATGCAGTTCCGATGGAACTTGAAGAAGCCGCACAAATCGATGGAGCCTCTCCTGCTCAAGCGTTTGGTAAGATAGTCATTCCTCTTCTCGGGCCAGGGGTCTTCACCGTAGGCATCCTCGCTTTCATTCAGATTTGGAATGAGTACCTCTTTGCCTTGGTTCTCAACCCCATCAGGATTAAGACAGTAACCGTGGGGCTGAAGATGTATGAATCGGACAACTATATGCCATGGGGTACCATCATGGCTGCAGCAGTCGTCATTGTAATACCCCTGATCACCTTGGTCCTCGTGTTACAAAAGAGAATCATCGGGAGTTTGATGACAGGAGGTATCAAGGAATGAGTCAACATCTGCCCTGTTCCTTTGCCGACTACCAGAATACGAGGTGGCATCGCCGGCTTGTTTCTGGCGAGTTCGTCCTCCAATTCGACCAATATCCTGACCGAGAAGTCATCGTCGACCACCTTTCGGATCAACAAGAATCTTGGAAAGAGAGAATTAGAATGATCTGCACACAGGATGATGAGTCATGGAATAAGCTCTCACCGGGGGAGTTGGTAGAAATTCTCAGAAAAGAACGGCAACAATTCATTTCTACTTCCAAGCTTCACTGGCGTACCTCTTCCTTTTGTTTCAAGAATGAAGATACAAACCATGTTATATCTGAGAGTACAACAATAGCATCAAACTATCGGATGTTTATATTTCCAGACATCTATGATGCCTGTCCTCTCGATACACAGGTAGCCATCCTATCTCACTCACAAAAAGATTGCATAGTATGTATCCCTGAAGATCACAAAAACCTTAAACATATGATACCAGCCTATAAGGTAAAACTCTTGGCAAATCCTTCCATGCTCACTGTGGAGGAACTCAGAGAGATGGGTAATTCAGGCAGCATAATTTGCGCTGATGTATGGTATGCCTTGGCATTTCTCAACGCTGGTGTTTCTGTGCTCTCTTATTTAGATAAGCGAGAATGGTTTGCTTCTGTGGTGCTCAAAGAAAACACCTATGAAGAGTGTGTTCCGGCTCTTCCTGAAAACACTCGATATGGAAATCTATTGACTGTTGTGAAGAACAACCGTCCCATGCGGTCCTTTCAAATGCTCTCCGATTCTGCTTATAGTGGAATATATGCCGATCTGGAAGAGCCCTGCATGCTCCCCAATTGGGTACAACAAGCTAGAGAGAAAAAAGTCCTCGATCTCGAAATGGGGTTCTATGAGAAACAACAAGGTACTTGGGTCAGAGTTGAACACCCAAACAAGAATACTATACATACGGCTTTCTCATCTTTTGCTAAGGAAAAAATAAGTCTTAAGCCGTATCTGTTCTCAGGCAAGCACTCTCCTCTTTCTCTTTCATTCCCTGAAGGAGGATTTTTCACCAGTTTCAATTACTACTTCACAGACAATCTGAAGAGCTGGTATGCAAAAGTGGACAAAAGGCCTCTCCCTTGGAATGACTTTTTGCTCGATTATCTTGCCTTTCCTTTAGAAGATAGCTTGTATGAATCTGTTCCGTTATACAACAAAGCCCTCTTAGGGTATGGCAAAGATGGTTCATTCTTTACTTGTACAGGAGAATGGACACACATCACACTCACACTCGATGAAACAGAGTCGTTTGTATTTTCAAAGGAAGCAGACAATGCAAAGACTCCACAACACAATCCCAACAAGATATACTTTCCTTCTGAAAGAGAGCCTGTGGGAGAGGGGATGTGGTGCTTGACCTTCATTCATGATTATCTGTGGGATGCCTGCGAGGGGCCTGTCCGAGTGCCTCCATTTGGAGTGGTGGTGACAACTAGGCAGAGAATCGAGCGGGTTGAGAAAGCAGCATGGTCCGTCAACTGGAAGGATCTCCCTCTCCAAAAGAGTGAGGTTGCTTGGTTGGTCGGGGGGTTCAACCTCTTAATCAAGGATGGTAAAAATCTCGTAGCATCCGATGATGACACATACGCCCAACTCCAGAAAGAGGGTTGGTTCACCCCTTCTTCCATACAAACCCAAGAGACAATGTTGGACGTTCTGGGTGTGCAGCCACGTTCAGTCATCGGATATGGTAATGGTAAAATAATGGTTCTGTCGGTTTCTGGAAGAAATTGCAAGTCGGAGGGAATTACCTTCAGTGATGCAGCTTCCTTATCTGCACAGGTCTTTAGGCGTATCACAAAATCACCGTTGGATTTTCTGGTTAATCTTGACGGGGGGGCTTCCTCCGTGCTGGGATGTAAAAAAGACGGAGAGGCTTCTTGTTTGCTCACAAAACCTTCTCCGTCCATCACCAATCCAGCAGGATGTCCTCGATGTGTGCCCTCATTGCTGACAATTCAATTAAAACAAGGAAAGAATATATGAATGTTAAGGAAAAGCAGGAATACAAGAAAGAGTTATTTGTTGTAATTCCTACCTATTGGCAAGGAAAGAGTACGAGAAAACCCGATCCTGATGATTTGGTGTTTGACCATCCCACCTTTCTCGATGGTGATGATACGCTTTCTGCATCACTCGAGAGTCTTGCAAAGACAGAACATCCTGATAGCTTCAAGGTTTTGGTGCTAAGCGCTGCTGTACACCCTTCTCTTGAGTATGAAGTCCAAGAAGCGGTAGATAGAATCATTGAGCAGTTCAGGACAAGACTTGATATTGGTCATTTCCATGCAAAGAAATTGCGAGAGGTGCAAGATCGTCTTCAATCGCTTTCGTTGCCTAGATCTTTTTTAACCCTTGACGGATACGCCTCTATTAGAAATTGCCAGTTGGCAATTCCCGCAATTCTGGGTGCAGAGGTAATTGCTGCCATCGATGACGATGAATTGGTGGAAAAGGATTATCCATCCATGGTTTTGGAATATGTAGGTAGCCCAGGCATGGATGGTATTGCAGGAAGATACCGCTACACAGAGGGAAAAACCCTAGTGCATGATCGCTTTGAAGATATCAAGCAACCTTCTCTTTTTCAAAAGAAACAAGCCTATCAGAATGAGGTATACAAAGCAATCGAAGCCAGAGCAGAGAGAATAACCGATACCTCCATTGTATTGGGAGGCAACATGGTGTTCTCTAAAAAGTTGTTCATGAATGTTCCTTTTGACCCTTTTGTTCGCAGGGGCGAGGATATCGATTATATGATCAATTCAATGATGACCAACTTTACTTGGAAGTGTGACAAAAATTTGATGATTGACCACTATCCTCCTGCTTGCAAAGAAACAAACAAACTTCAGGAGGATGTGATGAGATTCCTCTATGAAAAAGCCAAGATAGAAGCATCTCAAAACAAAGCAGGGATTATCCCGGTCAAAGCAGAGCAATTAGGACCATACCCAGGAAACTTCTTGAAGGAAGACCTTCAAGAAGAGGCGTTTAAAACCTTGAGCGATCGACCAAAAGAGATTGAAAAAGAGCCTTGGTATCTTTCTGCTGAAGAGGTTATCCAAAGAGGAGTGGCATTAGGGGAACGTGTTGGAGAATTCTTTGCTTATGCTGAGCTTTGGCCTAAGGCAATGAAAGCGCTTTGTGCAGATAAACAGACAATTAGAATACTTGAGGAGATGTTTTCTTAAGGAGATACCAAGAAGTCTTGCATAGAGTATTCCCAGACATCTTTATATCTTAAGGAAGCTGGGATTACTCATACAGTGTGAGCATAACTATCGCAGGGTAAGACCCAAGTCCTCCAACATGGCTTTGCCATACTCGATTGAGACGGCATAACTAAAACTTGTCTCATATCCAGGCAAAGATCCTCTTACGAAATCCCCTCCTTCTTCTTTTGGAACAAAAAGCCCTATCATGATGCTCCAACGGGAAAGCCTGCACTGGACACCCTGAAATTTCCACCTACGGCGTCAGATTTAGTCAATGTTATAGAGCTTTCCTTGGGGCAAGAACCGAGACAGTGATAGAGTAATCTTGGAGGAAATAATATTTATGAGTGAACTGATACAACTTCCAAATATTGGGAAAATGCTCGAACAACACTTGCTTTCTGTAGGTATTGAAACAGTTTCTCAGCTGAAAGAGATAGGAGCCGAGCAAGCCTTTCTGTTGATTCGCGATCAGAGAGACAGCGCAGCTTGCCTTCATATGCTGTATGGCTTAAGAGGAGCAATCCTTTCAATACCCGACGCCCAGCTTTCTGAACAGGAAAAGACTCACTTGAAGCAGTTCTATAGAAGTCTTTGAGGTATTACCTAATAATGGCTACTCCTCGTAAAGGTATGTGAGTAAACTCGGTCATTCAGAAAGATATTCATGAAGCGATAGAGGTCAGGACTATGGTTGAGCCCTTTGCTGTTCCTACTGCAATAAGAGCTGTGAAAATCAGCAACCATCTGCTCGAATTGCTAGTGCCCTGGAAAGACGAGCACTTGAATAGTAGCTTCTAGCAAAAATGGTGAGTAACACGGCCAAGGAGGAGAAGATATCTATGATATCTGATCCGACAAGAACGCTGCTCCCGACGTTTGGGCCAAAGAAAATTTTAGAACTATGATTTACAGACCACTAGAAACAATTATTGCTGTGGACGAAATGCTAATATAAACATATGTTCTTAACTATCTATGTAGCTGGAGCATGTTTGTCAGCTTTGTCGCTGCCCGATATGCCTCAGATAAAAAGGAGGCAACAGCTTTGGGAAATCTAGCAGCAAAAAACGGATATGATACTTCCAAGGTTAGAGGCCCTGTATAAGACGAGCGGCCTATCATATCCATGGCTTTGTTCCAATCTATGGAGGCTGTGAAGGGAATCATGTGATCGTCCTTCGTTCCAAAATTGTCGCTTAAGTGTATACTGATCATACGGCTAAGAAACAACTGTGTATCCAGCGTATCAAATCCGGTCAGATTTGCATGCCCTGTATCAAAACAAAATCCGAACCAGCGAGGGTCGAGTCTTTTTACAAAGGGCATCAGCGTTTTCGTATTGAATGAGGGGACATCCCTTAAGTTCTCAAACGCGATGCGAACAGTATGCTTGCAACACAAAGTGTTCAGCGCCTCGGATACTGATAGCACTCTATCAATCAGCTCTGATTTTGGAGAGACGCTACTCTTCTGATGCATAGGAGTCTCTTCTGATACGTCAATCACCAGATTAGGATCTAGATGCAGCACAACCGTGTCTCCTCCCAAAGCCTTGACCAAGAGCATTCTGTTTTCAAGTAAAGCAAGAGCTGCAGATCGATTCTTCTCTAGTTCCGAGAGCAATAGAAATTGGTTTTTTCCATGACTGGCGTGTAAATCGCACACTCGCAAGTCATTTTTCTCTACATCAAAAGCAATGCGTGTAATCTCTTGATCAGAGTACATCCGCATGGAATTCCAATCTTGGCACCAGTGGATATAGGTAAATCCGGCTGAGCGGATTAAGGGAAAGAGAGAGCCGGGATACGTTGAGTCATCAAGTAAATCCGTACTGATACTTACCTCTTTTTTCATAACCTCTCCTTTCTTAACTAGGTGTACAGTATACTGCAGTAGAAATCTTTCAGCGATACAATCCACAGATGACAACGCCCAATACAAGTAACAAGATTGCCAGCAGTTTTTTTATTGAGACCGATTCATGGAACACCACTATGCCAATAGTTGTGCTTAATGGTATAGATATTTGCCTTAGTGCAGTAATAACACTTGCTTTTCCACTCAGGGAGATGGCAATTAAAATAAGAATATAAGAAAGGTTAATGAAAAGCCCATTCAAGAAAACTGTCAGAAGATATTGGTAATTCAAGCATTTGCCAGTAGATTTTTCAAATCTCGACCCACCAGCTGATCTTAGACAAGCAGGAAATGATACTGCTGCAGGGAAGCCCCTTTTTGCTATATCAAATAACAAGAATACCAATGCGGTTGCAGCCATCTCTCCAAAGAGAAATAGAGACGCAGCAGAAAACCCAGAGAACCGACCGGTCCTCATTACATATTCCAAACCTTTCGCATCAGAAATTGTATATCCTGCTATACCCAGTACTACAGGGAACATCACTTTTACTGCCGCATGAAACGCCTTGTTCTTTTGTTTAAACAGAGTCCCTCGTTGATCGATGAATAGTACTAACGACCCAAGTATGATGATGGCTATTCCCAACCAAGTCCCCATGCTAACTGATTCTCCAGTTGCAGACAGAACAACTGAGACCAACACAACTGGAAGCGAGCGGATCAATGGATATATGAGAGAGATTTCATGCGAAATATAAGACACTGAGAGATTGCGGTAATACAAAAACTGAAAGAGTCCTGAAAGACCCATGAGCAAAAAAGCTTGGACAGGGATATAGCGAACGAGTGAAATCTGCACAAGGAAAAGAGGTAAAACCGGAATAAGACTAAGATACATGGAGTGGATGATAAATGAAGAATCCAAGGATCTTTTCTTTGTCATTGCATTCCAAGTGGCATGTATCGACGCTGAGGCAAGGGTCAGTATTACTATTTGTGTGTTCACTACAGATTCTCTCTTTTTCTTAGCTAACCAATCTTAAATATGGAATTTTATTTGATTATATACAGTTTTATGAAGATTAATCAACATTTTAAAATTCAAATAAAGATTAATCAACATAAAATATTGACAAATCCAGATTAAAGGATACAATTAATCCTAATTAAAGGAGAGTAGTATGAAAAGTTTTAAACTATTACTTACACTATTGGCAATGATTATTCTTGGTTCGGTGGTGTTTGCTCAGGCATCTACTGAAAAATCTACCAAAAAGACCCAACTCCAGATTGTGCACTGGAATAACTTAGGTGATGATGTAATTGCCAAGTTTGAGCAAGAAAATCCAGATATTGAGGTATTGTTCGAAAAGTTCACAGTCGACCAATTCATGCAAGTCATGAAAACCCGTGTCGCTTCAGGAGAAATCCCTGATATCATTGGAGCGCAGGAGAATGACTTTCCAGTATTTTTGAAGAATGGTATCTATAAAGACATTACCGATTACGATTTTGTGAAACGTCTTACGCTGAATGCCCAAAAAGAGCTACTTGCATTTGGTGATGGCAGAATTTATGCAATTCCCTCCAATGCATGGGCAATGGGCATTTTTATAAACGTCGATATGTTTAAGCAACATGGTATCAAGATTCCTGAGAACTATCAGGATTTGCATACTGCAGCTCAAGCATTCAGACAGAAAGGAATTGCTCCTTTTGTGCAGGGAATAAAGGATAGTTGGACGGTTAACCAAATGTTTATTCCTCAGTTCAGATTACAAGTTGACACTCCTCAGTATTATGACAATGTAAAAACTGGAACTGCAAAATGGACAGACCCTAAAATGGTTAAGGCATATCAAGAGTGGTATGACTTATTTGCAGCAAAGGGCATGATGTTTGAAGGAAGTCTTGGTATTACCTATGAGCAAGCCTACCAACTTTTTGCACAGGGCCGCGTTCCGATGTGGCCGATGGGCACTTGGGCAGCAGAGCTGTTCAAAGACGATGCCGGCAAACCGGTGAAGCTCTCTTTTGAAATGGACTTCATTCCACAGTTTGGAAACGATACAGGAGAAGAGGTCATCAATGCAGCAACGAACATTGGAGCGATGTATTCAATCAGTAGTTCTACTAAAAAACTTGATGCAGCCATTCGATTTTTAGATTGGCTAACAATGCGCGAAAATGCAGAGTTTTTTGCTCAGAAAACTGGTTTGCTTTTCCCCATACAGGGTGTAGACTTTTCCGAGGTGGTTCCTTATGGAAACAAATTGATTCCAGCTACCTTTGAAGTGAAGGTACTTAATCCTTTCGATGTCTTTGTTGATCCGGCCGTCAAACAGCAACTCACAGTTATGAACCAGAACCTGCTCGCTGGCATCGGAACAGTGAAATCAGAATTGGAAAAGGTACAAAAAGCTCAGGAGATTGCTAATCTTGAGCGAAAGTAGCAGGTATCGAAGAGTAGCGGCTACCCCTTTTTGGGGTAACCGTCTGAGACACATGGAGCAAGTGAACTGTATGACTTTAGATAAAAAACATATTGCTGCATATTTTCCAATTGTAGTATTCCTTGCTCCCTCTCTTCTGCTGACCGCTGTATTTCTATTTTTCCCTGCAATACTGGAGGTATACTTCAGTTTTACCGACTGGGATGGCATCAGTAGCTCAGTTGGGTTTGTGGGTTTTCGTAATTTCCGGTTGATGCTCCAAGATGATGTATTCGCCTTGGCGCTTCGCAATACAGTGGTTTTTTGCCTTTCTACTGTCGTATTGCAGCATTTGCTTTCCCTTTGTTTTGCCGTCCTGATTCATAGAAAAGTTTATTTCGGGAATCTTCATAAAGCTTTACTGTTTGTTCCGAGTATTTTGTCTACGGTTGTCGTCAGCTTAGCTTTCAGCTTTATCCTCAATCCAATCAGTGGCCATTGGCATGAACTATTCTCATCTTTCGGCTTTGATTCTCTGAGCAAGATCAACTGGCTGGGGGATCCGTCCTATGGTATGGCCGCTTTGGTGTTCGTAAGTGTTTGGCAGTACACAGGGTATTGCATGGTAATATACATGGCAGCCTTGGCCGATATTCCTAAAGAGATGCTTGAGGCTGGAAGTATAGATGGCACAAACGGCTGGCAACAATTCTGGTTCATAGAGTTTCCTTCTATCGCTCCAGCCTTCACCATTAATACCGTACTTTCAGTAATTGGGAATTTAAAGGCTTTTGAACTGGTGTTCGCTCTTACCGGAGGTGGCCCGGGAAATTCGACAGAGGTTATTGCAACTTACATTTATCGGGTAGGATTTACCAGTGGAAGAATGGGCTATGGTACAGCAGTATCGCTTGTGTTGTTCATAATGATCAGCGCTATCTCATTCATTCAAATCAAGCTATTGCGTTCGAGGGAGCAGTAATGAGCAGACGAAAAACTCAGTTTATTGGTAGTTTGGTAGTCACAGTGGCTTCTTTGCTTTCACTGTATCCTGTTGTATACATCATGATGATCTCTTTGAAGTCTAAGGAGTCATTTTTGATGTCCCCCAATACGTTCCCCGATGTATTGCGTTTTGATAACTATGTACGGGCATGGTCTATCGGTAGAATTGGGATACTGGGAGTGAATACTCTTATTGTTACCTTTATTTCCATCATCACTTCTGTCCTTATCGGTATTGCCGCAGGATATGCAATGGAGAAGCTGATTAAGGGAAAGCGTACTCATCGGTTTCTCTATAATTATTTTGTTGCAGGAATCATTATCCCTTTCCAAGTAATTATGCTGCCGCTCTTTAAAATTTTGCGAACTCTTGGTTTGTTTAACAGTTTAAGAGGAATGGTAATAGTCTATACGGTATTGAATCTGCCATTTGCGGTCTTTTTATTCTGCGCATTTGTGAGGGCTATACCGAACGAACTACTTGAGGCTGCACGAATAGATGGGTGTAGTGCCTACAGAATTTTTGGCTCTGTTATTATTCCTCTAAGTCGATCAATTATTATTACCGTTGCTATTTTCGTGGGAATTTATATTTGGAAGGATTTTAGTGTTCCGCTTGTATATGTATCGCACCCATTGAGAAAAACATTATCCATCGGGCTTCTTGCTTTCAAGAACGAGTACAATACGAATTGGCCTGTACTTGCTGCGGCGATGGTTATTCAGACATTTCCTGTGTTGCTTGGTTATATTGTAGCACAAAAACAATTCATCGAAGGCATCACGGGTGGCTCTGTGAAAGGGTGATAGAGTACGATAGGGATACATGAAAGACTTTTACGTGAGGGGAAGGTATAGATGTTGCAGGAAGAACGGTTACAGAAGATCTTAATGAAGCTTGAAAACGAAGGAATTGTGAAAATTTCTGATTTGATTGAAGAATTTCATGTCACCGGAGAAACGATACGCAGAGATTTTGATATTTTACAGAATGATGGCCTAATAAATCGTATTCATGGGGGAGCTGTGCTCGTGGAAGGTGTTGATTATGCCAGCTCCTTCGTATTCAGGAAATTCATTTCTTCGATTGAGAAACAGCATATTGCTTCTAAAGTTTGCGAGCATATACAGGAAGGTCAAACAGTAGGGCTTCACTCATCTACCAGCAATTTCATCTTGGCCAAGCAACTGGTAAAAAGTTTTACCAATTTGACTCTGGTAACCGATTCAATACCTATTGCAACAGAACTATCCAGAAACAAGGGATTCCGTGTCTTGATCTTAGGGGGAGTCATCAATCCTAATGAGGGATCTGTCGATTCTTCAATCTTTGACACATCAATATTGGACCACTTCTCCATTGACGTCGCCTGTATTGCTCCAGGGGGCATCTCGTTACGTTCGGGAATTACTGAATACATCAAGGACGAGCTAGTGATTGAAAAATCATTGATCAGATCTGCAGTAACACGCATTGTGTTATCTGAGAGTGCAAAATTCAACAAAAACTGTATTTTAAAAGTCTGCGACCTCAGTGATATAGATATGGTTGTAACCGATCTGACGCTCGCTGATGATGTATTCAAGGAGTTTGCTGACGCAGGAGTGAACATTGTACGGTAAAAATCCAGACGATGATCGCTGATGAAAAACTTCCTGCAAGCAAGGATTCTCAGTCCTCTACTCCCACCTGGATTAAATATGCCTCTACCATCTGAGAGAGTTCTTGTAATAGCACCAGGCTCTCCTGTTGCGACTTCTCTGATAATCGAAGCTCATGGACAAGCTGCTCACACACGATAAAAATCAGTTTCGCTACGAGTGACTTCTTCTTTTCATCCAGAGCAGGATACGCGTGAGCGATAAGGCCTTCAACCCACTTAAGAACTTCCCTATCGAGCCGCTGTACGTATGAGCTCACCTTGGCATAGAGCTCGGCATCGGGACTCTTGCAGCTGGATGGGCTTTTACTCTCAAGCAGGAGGATGGTGATTTCTCTATGTAAGCCGGGTTCAATGGTATGGGCTTCGTAGAGGGCGATCAGCAGTTCCTTGACTACAGCCACAGGAGAGTCTTTCTTCTGGAATGCTATAGTGCCGATTCGTTTAATTTCATCGAAAATCTGGAGATAGTACCTCTCAACGATCGAGCAAAACAACTCTCCTTTGTCTTTGTAATAGGCATAGAAACTGCCGGTGGCAACCCCTGCAGAACGTGCTATCTCCTTACTGTTCGTATGGTGATAGCCTTTCTGAGAGAAGAGTACTTCTGCAGCTTCCCTGATTCTCTTCTTTGTCTCCATCGATCTATCCTGAGTGGGGATTCGTACTTTCTGAGACCTATTGCCCATCATTATTCTCCTTCTGACATCTTACACGCGGACAGGCTCTTGTGCAACAAACATGAAACAAGGTTCACTTATTGACAATATGAATATTAGTTCATATTCTTGAACCATGACTACAAAAAAAGCATTAGTACTAATAGTGGTAATCGGTATTCTACTAGCAGGAGGAGCGTTCTTGGCCGTCAAAGCCCTCGATAACAAGATAGCATCCTCCCACGATAAGATTGTAACTCGCTATGAGGACGACAACGGAAGGTCTTACTATAAGATTACCCCATCGGTCGCCAATGCTTACCTCCTGCCAATCGACGAAGGATATCTTATGATTGATACCGGCTACCCAGAGGATATGCAAATCGTCTTCGACGCCCTCTCTGAGGAGGGGGTCGAGCTCTCTCAGATCAAATATCTGTTTATAACCCATTCTCATGACGATCATGCAGGGTTTGCGGCAGCACTCAAAGAGAAAAGCGGCTGTCGCTTGATTCTTCCCGAACAGTCCCTTTCCGATCTTGCACGAGGTACCTTCGACTGGCAGGGAGAGAGCGTGAACCTTCTTGTTGATATATCCAGCAGAATCTACAATTTCGTCAACCAGAGAACCTTCTCTTTCGAGCCAGTCTTGCCTACAGAAGACGACATCATCCTCTCAGGAAACAGAGCCTCTCTTCCTGCCCATTGGGACCTCCAAGGAGCCTTCATCCATACACCGGGACATAGTGCCGATTCATGGAGCCTCGTACTACAAGACGGAAGAGCCTTTGTTGGAGATGCTGCAATGAACATGCTCAATCTTCTAGGAACAGGGAAAAGGCCAATATTTATGGAAAACCGCAGCGAGGTTTACGAAAGCTTCGAGAAGATCAAACAAGAAGGAGCAACCATCCTGTTTACTGGCCATGGCCTACCTATACATCCAGCAGAGCTCCCAATGCTTAGAGATCGTGCTTCTACAGGACCGGGATTCGGGGCTCTTCTGCCCTATCTTGGCAGACTTGTTATTGGAATTGTGCTCATTGTATCCTTCTTTTTGCTAGCCGCAAAAACGGAGCTGCTGATGCGGATCATCTGCTATATACTTGCTTTCATTCTTATGCGGGACCTCATGACTCCGTTTGGGTTTTGGACCATCTTTTCTGACCCTGTATTTGGTATCAGGTTTGCTGCAGACCCCCTGCTTTTGGGTGTTCTTGCCTTCGGATCGCTCGCGTTGAGTCTTACGATCATACGTATCGAACGAGGGCTACCGAAGCAGGTCCCTCTTATAGACGGCCAACCACTGGTGGCGATAGCCTTTGGTTTGCTCGGTTCTATGCTTATCATAGCACCGGTAGTGTTCTTTTATAGGGGAATTGGGCAAGCAGAACGAGGAGGAGCAGTCCCTCTAGGATTGATTCCCATGATTCCTGACTTCATGACTTAAAACTGCCGATTTATTCCAAAACCTTAAACCCAGGAGCGGGAACACCGTTTTCTGGGTTTTCTTATCTTATATATTTGTCCACTTAGAAGCATACAAAATGCTTGTACAGTTCCCCTTTCTATGATAGTATTATCCCAACAGGAGAGCAGGCCCATGTATGTCACCACCTCAGGCGTCGAGAAGTACCGTGTCGTCCAGTTCAGGGAAGATATAAGGATCCCGGGCACCAATAAGAAGAAGACCAACATCATCAGGACCGTGGGAAAATATGCCGACCTGCTTGCCGAGGACCCCGACTTCATGGCCAAGCTCAAGCAAGAGGCCAAGAGGCTTACCAAGGAACTGAAGGAATCGGAAAGGCCTCTGCTCATCGAGGCCGACATGAGGGAGATCATGGCCTCAGGCGATGTCACCCCCTCCTTCCTGTTCGGCCATGCAATCATCGCCAGGCTCTGGGAGATGATGGGGATGGATTCCTTCCTTGAGAAGCACTGCACCAAGAGAAATGCCAAGAATGTGAGGGATGCAATCTATTATCTGGTCGCCCACCGCTGCGGCAATCCAGACAGCATACGGGCTACGGCCTTGGACCAGGTCCGGTATGCCGGCATCGTCCCCATCGGCTTGGATGTATTCTACTCGGTGTTGGATGTGCTTTCGGAGCAGAAGGATGCGCTGGTGGAGCACCTGTGCTCCTTCTTCAAGCGCAAGACTACAAGAAAGGAGGACATCGCCTGCTTCGATGTCACCACCTATGCCTTCGAGAGCACCAAGTGGGGGGAGATGAGGCTTTTCGGGTTCTCCAAGGACCACAAGAACAATGAGGTGCAGGTGGTGATGGGCCTGCTGATCGACAACAACGGCATCCCCATCACCTATGAGCTGTTCCCCGGCAACACCATGGACCAGAATACGCTCGTCGACTCCATCTCCAAGCTCAAGGCCTTCTATGGCCTGGAAGGGATAACCATAGTCGCCGACAGGGGCATGAACGCCAATGACAACCTCCTGTTCCTGCAAGGGGGTGGCTACCATTTCGTCGTCAGCTATACCCTCAAGAGGTCCAAACAGGAGTTCAAGGATGCGGTGCTCAACGACGGCACACCCTGGGAAGTCGAGCACTTCGATGCCAAGACCGGTCAGCTTGCCTATGCCTCAAAGGTCCTGAAACAGACGGTGGAGGCGAAAGTCGAGCTTACAGCCGAGGAAGTAGAGATGCTCAAAATCCAGAGGAAACTGGAAAAGAAGAGGGGGCGGTGCCCCAAATACAGAAAAGAGAAGATAGAGGCCAACGTCCATGTCACCTATTCGATGAAACGAGCAGACAAGGATGCAGGTGACAGGAACAGGATGATCGAGAGGCTGAAAGCCAAGCTTGAGGACCCCGGGAAACTGAAGGCTTCCATGAAAAGGGGTGGGAACCAGTATCTGCAGATGGACATGGACACCGATGGGGCCACCCTCGACGAGGCGAAGATCCGCGACGCAGCCAAGTTCGACGGCTACTATGCGGTGGTCACCGACCGCCTGGAGCTCACTACAGACGAGGTCATGACCATCTACCGGGGCCAATGGAAGATTGAGGAGAGTTTCAGGGTGCTGAAGACCGACCTGCAGGCAAGGCCTGTCTTTGTCTGGACCGACGGGCATATCAAGGGACACTTCGCCATGTGCTATGTCAGCTTGTGCATCATCAGGTATCTGCAGTACCACATGCAGGAGAACGGGATGGACGTCTTGTCCGCAGAGGAGATAATGAAGGCCATCTCCCAACCGAGGGTTCTGGTCCAGGGCCAATTCCCCAAAATAGTCGTCACCCCCACGGAAGTGCCACAATCCTATCTGGATATCGCCTCATTATTGAAATTACCCCCGCTGCTGACCAACATGAGCCTGACCAGGTTCAGGTCTGCGACCAAGCTGAACCTCATGGATAACAAATTCTAAGGGGACAAATGTATTCATTCGAAATCATTGAAAAACTGCATCTGGGATTCCCATTTGCAGTTTTTTAAGCACATTTGAGTAAACTGGTCATAAACTCAGGA
>Ga0334889_1000185_pt1 | contig 104585 bp, 98 predicted proteins | sample GraSluR1_MG_2_FD_207222 | JGI IMG/M metagenome (GOLD analysis project Ga0334889, IMG submission 207222) | Sludge microbial communities from methane-producing bioreactor in Wageningen University, Netherlands - Granular Sludge_8_08-R1 | ecosystem: Engineered > Bioreactor > Anaerobic >...
CGGAAAAGATGCTGCGGACAGCAACAGAACGACTGAATAACCGGCCTCGCAAATGTTTAGACTACCAGACCCCAGCTGAAGTTTTTAACCTTGCTCTAAGTGGTGCACTTGCAAGTTGAATTCATCCCTTGCCAAAAAGGTTTGGGGCATTTTCCAGCAGGGCCTGCTTCCAGTTGCAGATCTGACTGGGATGAACTTTGTATTCACTGGCAAGTTCTGCCAGTGTCCTGGATCCTGACAGAGCGGCCAGGGCGACCTTGGCTTTAAATTCAGCGCTGTAACGGCTGCGGCGATTCATAGAACCTCTCCTTTTAAATGGATCAGCTCATTGCTTATGCCTATGTCTCAAGAAACGCAACCACTTCATAGCCCCATATCTTTGGATTGAGAATTTTCAGACTGTTACAGGTATACATATCACCATGCTCAGTATACGAACTGAATTTTTTACATATGGCAGCTGCAAGTTTGTCGGACACACCGTCTAAAAAGGATGCAAATCCTGTTGCACCCGAATGTTCTTGTATGTTGAATATTTCCATCTCTCTTCTTCTCTACAGATTTTAAAATACATTTTGTGCACCTGTTGTTTCTGGAAGATGGGCAGTTTGTTCATATGTGGTAGATATCTATACAAGACGTAGAATTCGTTGCAGCAGTACTTCTCATCTTACCCCAACCCACCCATGCAGATGCTTTTTATCTCCAGATACTCATCCATACCGTGGCGCGAGCCTTCACGGCCAAAACCCGATTCTTTAATCCCGCCAAAAGGGGCTGCCTCCGATGACATACGGCCGGTGTTGATGCCCACCATGCCAAAGGCCAGGGCTTCGGCCACCCGCTGAATGCGGTTGACATCACGGCTGTAGAAATAGGCGGCCAGGCCATAGGCCGTATTGTTGGCCATGTGGATGGCCTGGGCCTCGTTTTGGAAGCTGAATACCGGTAAAACCGGGCCAAAGGTTTCTTCCTGGGCAACCAGCATGTCTGCCGTGGCCCGCATGAGTACCGTGGGCGCGAAAAAATGCCCATCTCCGGCCAAGCGTACGCCACCGCAGACCAGCTCTGCACCCCTGGCAAGTGCATCGGTAATATGATCCTCCACCTTGCATATCGCCGTCTCATCGATCAAGGGACCCAAATCCATACCAGGTGCAAAACCATTCCCCACCCGGAGCTGTTCCACTGCCTGCATCAGCCTGCCCATGAAATCTACCAGCACCTTTTCCTGCACCAGTAGACGGTTGGCGCACACGCAGGTCTGCCCGCTATTGCGAAATTTGCAGGCCAAAACACCTTGCACCGCAGCATCAAGATCAGCATCGTCAAACACGATAAAGGGTGCATGCCCGCCCAGTTCCAGGGAAAGCCGTTTCACCGTAGTGGCACAGGCCCGCATGAGCTCCTTGCCCACAGCAGTTGAACCGGTGAAACTCAGGCAACGAATCTGCGGATGGGAGCTGAGCAGTGGCCCGAGTTCGGCCGATGGCCCGGGCAGCACCTGTAAAACACCATGTGGCAGCCCTGCCTCCTGGGCAAGGACAGCCAGAATCAGAGCAGACAGGGGCGTTTGGCTGGCAGGCTTCACCAGTACCGCACAGCCCGCGGCCAGAGCAGGCGCAATTTTGCGCAACACGGTTGAACAGGGAAAGTTCCACGGAGTGATGGCTGCACAGACACCAACCGGCTCCCGTACAACAAAAAAACGTCGACCAGCTTGCTCGCGCGGTAAAACTTCGCCATAGACTCGCCGCGCTTCCTCCGCATACCAGCGCACATAGCGGGCGCCATGTGCCACTTCGCCCCTGGCCTCAGCAAGCACTTTCCCCTGTTCCGCAGTCATGATATGGGCCAAATCTTCCTGATTGGCGTTGATCAAATCTGCAAAACGGTGCAAAAGAGCAGCACGGGCAGATGGACTCCAGGCTTTCCAGGCTTGCCAAGCCTTGCTGGCAAGATCAATCCGGCCGCCCGCCTCTTCCGCATTCAGCATGGGAACAGTACACAGGACTTCGCCTGTGGCAGGGTTGTACACCGGCATTGGCCGGCCAACATGCGCACCAGAACAGGTGACTGCGCTGAGCAATTCCGGACGCTGCAACTTCCCGGACAAAATATTTTGGATTATGCCATCAGATGCCATATGCCTTTGTTACGAGGATGCTTCCTGTTCTTCAGCGCTCCTTCAGAAAACCAAGACAACGCTAATCAGAAGGTCGCCAAGGAGGCTTGCGCCAGCCCCAGATGTTGCACCAGCCAGATGACCACACTGATACTGACAAAAGATACCAAGGTTGCCGCGACCACCGCGGCTGAACACAGAACTTCCATACCGTACTTCATCCCAATGAGGGGGTAGATACTGAACATGGGCATGCTGGCAAACAAAATTGCAGCCGCCTGCATCCGGGGATCCATGTTCGGCAGATTCAGGGCGATCACCCCCACCAGCAAGGGGTATAGGACAAGCTTGGCCACAACAAGTTGCCCCACATCAGCAAGCATGCCCCGCACCCTGCTGCCCGCCAGATTGCCACCAATGGCAAAAAGCGCCACTGGCGCGGCCGCCACTGCCAGCATATCAACCGGCTTGGCCAAAAACAGCGGCAGGGGCTGCTGCAACAGGGCAAGGAGCACTCCTGAAGAGATGGCCAGGATGATGGGATTTTTTAACAAAGACCAACCAATATCCCGCAACCGTTCAAGCACGCCACCTGCATTGTGCCCTGCCAAGTCTGCCAAAATGAGCACCAACGGCAGCATGATGATATTTTCCACCACCATATTGAGCGCCAGCGCCACTGAAGCCACTGGGCCTACCACCTGAACGACGATGGGCAAGCCCATAAAGGCGCTGTTGGAAATGGATGCGCCCATGGCTGTAATCGCACTTTCCTGAAAGGCACGACGCCGCACATAAAAAAACCACAACAGCATCGACGAAAACGACAGGATAGCGCCACCGGCACAGGCAAGCAGGTAATCAAGGCGCAGAATTTCTGTAAAAGAGCGCTGCGACAGGGCCGAGACAATCAGCGCAGGCAAAGCCACATTAATGACAAAGCTGCCAAGGATGCGCATATCGCTGCGCGTAAACAATCCCGTGCGTACGCAGGCAAAGCCCATTCCAATCAGCGCAAAGATTGGGCCGGTAATGGCTAAAATAGCGAGCATGCTCTACAGCTCATGAAAAGGGTACCGGAAAAAATGCGCAGGCAGCATTCCCGCACAATGCAGCACAATTTACTCCAGCGCCAAAAGCTGGAAAAGGCTCTGGGTGTTGGCCATGCCCTTGGGCTGAAAGCAGCCCAAAGACTGTACCTGTACTGTGCTGTCCAGCAACTGACGTGCAGCTCCGGTACAGTACACTCCCCCAGGGTTGCAATCAGTGGCCAGCCTCTGGGCCACGTTGACCGCCTGGCCAATCACGGTAACATCAACGTTGCTGCTGGCTCCGGCAGTAATGGGCCCTAAAAAGACTTCACCATAACTGATCCCCACCCCCAAATCTACCTGCGCTACCTGCTGCACCTGCGCCTGTGTCATCCCTTGCGTTAGCCAACAGGTGTGCAAACGCATAAACTGCGCATGCAGATGCAGGGCGGCCCTGACCGGGGCAAGGGCTTTTCCGCCTGCAAGCGGTGATCGAAACAGGGCTAGTGCACCATCACCCAAGAATTTATTGACTTGGCCACCATGCTCTTCTACGCTTGCTGCGAACAGTTGAAAATAATCGCTGAGAAACGAGTACAATACCTGCAAAGAAACCTGTTCCGTCAGCCGAGAGAACTGGCGAATATCGGCAAAAAGCACGAACAGGCTTTGCACCGAGCCAGAATTGTCGGGATTGCCAGTTTGTGTCTGGCGGCCAACAGCAGGCGCAGCTGCATCAAGACCGGAATTCTGCTGCACGCCTGCGTGCCCAAAGCGATTACCCATCTCACCTCGTTCGTACAGATGCGTCCATGCGCATCCTCATTTTTCCGGCGGCACGCAGACCCTCTTCTTGCAGAAATTAAAGCAGCACACCGCATAAAAACACAGTAAAGTACCACTCCACCGACTCAGCTGCAAGCAATCAACCCTCAACCCTGCCTGGGTAAACGATTTTGGCAAAAGCCCCACGCCTTACCCTTATTGGCGCACACAACAGATGAAAAACAGGTCAAGCGAACAGCCCCTCAAACATATCCCCCTGGCCGAACGTATGCGCCCCGTCAGCCTGGATGAGTTCGTTGGCCAGGAGCACCTGGTGGGGGAAGGACGTTTTCTCCGCCAGATACTCGGCGGCAACAAACTACCCTCCCTGATCTTCTGGGGACCACCAGGTTCGGGCAAAACCTCCCTGGCCAGCCTGCTGGCACAGGCCACCTCAGCCCACTTTGTCTTTTTTTCCGCCGTACTCTCGGGAGTCAAGGAAATCAGGCAGATTGTCGAGCAGGCCCACACCCTGCAGCAGGAACAACAGCGGCCAACCATCCTGTTTGTCGACGAGATCCACCGCTTTAACAAGGGGCAACAGGATGCCTTTCTCCCCCACGTGGAAAGCGGCCTGCTTACCTTGATTGGCGCGACCACGGAAAACCCCTCCTTTGCCATCAATCCGCCGCTCTTGTCCAGATGCCAGGTATTGATTCTGCACCCACTTGAGGCAGCAGACATACAAAGTGTACTCACCAGGGCTTTGACCAGCGCAAAGGGGCTTGGTGGACTGCATTTAACCATGCAAGCAGAAGCGTTGAACTACCTGGCCGAGGCTGCGGACGGCGACTGTCGTCGGGCCCTCAACTTTTTGGAAAGTGCTGCCTCCATGGCCCTGGATGCCAACACGACCGGCGCAGACAATAGCCCTGGGGGCGTCATTGACCTGGCCTGTGCGCAGGAGGCAGTGCAGGAACGCACCCTGCGCTACGATGCCGATGGCGAAGAACACTACAACCTGATTTCTGCCCTGCACAAGAGCCTACGCGACAGTGATCCGGACGGCGCAGTGTACTGGCTTGGCCGGATGTTGCTTGCCGGCGAGGATCCACTCTACATAGCCCGCCGCATGATCCGTTTTGCCTCCGAAGATATAGGCAATGCCGATCCACAGGCCCTGCAAATCACCCTGAATTGCCGTGAAGCCTACCACTTGCTCGGCTCCCCAGAAGGCGAATTGGCCCTGTACCAGGCAGCAGTGTATCTGGCCACTGCGCCCAAAAGTAACGCAATATATGCCCTCACCCACAAGGTGCACGCTGATATCAAACGCACTGGCAGTCTGGCGGTACCGCTGCACCTGCGCAACGCGCCCACCAGGCTGATGAAGGAACTGGGCTATGGCAAGGGGTACCAATACGCCCACGGCGATCGGGATGCCCTGGTCAGCCAGCAGCATCTTCCGGATCAGCTGGCCGGCACCATCTACTACGAACCCAGCAACCGGGGTTATGAAGCCCTGGTGCGGGATCGTCTGTACAAATGGAGACAACTCCTCAAACAAAGAGCCGCACAGCATGACCGCAAAAAAGACAAAACATAGCTACAGCTACTCTGCCGTTTTCACTCTGTTTTGCATTCTCGCCCTTGTCCTGTCGCCGCAACACCTCCACGCACAGTTGCTGCGCATTGTCTACAGCAACGATATCCTGGGAGAGCTGGCTCCCTGTGGCTGAGAAAGAACGAAATTGGGCGGTCTGTCCAAAAAAGCGGCCTTCATCAGCGCTGTGCAAGCCAAATCCGATGTACCCACACTCCTGCTCGATGCGGGCAATCAACTCTTTAAACAGCAGACTCTGCCACCCGCCACAGGCGAGGCAGAGGCAGCCAAGATCAAGGCGCAGGGCGTAGTAACTGCCAACCAGAAGATGGGCCTGCGCTATGCAGCCGTGGGAATGCACGACCTGGCTGCTGGGCCCGGTTTTCTGCACAGCCTTGCAGAGGATAACTTCACTTGGCTTTCCCTGAATCTACGCGACCGACACAGCAACCAAGCCCTGTTTCCCGGTTACACCATAATACAGGTCGGCAAGCTGCCAGTGGCGGTGCTGGCCCTGACCAACCATCGGGGTAACTTCGCCGGCAGCAATGCCCCCTACCACCTCCTGCCCTGGCAGGAGGTTTTGCCTGCAGCCCTGACGCAACTACGTCCACAGGCTGGCATGCTCATTCTTCTCTCCAACTATCCGCTGGCCGAAAACCGAGAGATCGCCCGCCTGTATCCACAGGTGGATCTTATTTTTCAATCCGGCCAAAATATTGGTAACTTGGCACCAATAGCGGGAAGCAGGACCCTCATCAGCCAAACCGCAATCAGGGGTAGATACCTGGGTCTGCTGGAGATTGACTGGCGGGGGCCTGGCCCCTGGCGCCAGCCTGGCAAGGGCGCTCTGCCCAAAAAAGGCCAGCCAGGCTCCAGCTTCAGCCAGCGCTTTATTCCTTTGACCGCAGCCATGGCAGACGATCCGGCAACAGGGGAGCTGATCCGACAGGTGGAAAAACAGGCGCAGGCTGCGCTACGCTGATACTTCTACAGACAAATACTATCGGCAAATAGGCAAAAAAACAAAGGCCGCGCTGTTGGCTGTGGGCACAGGGGGAACGGCGCAAAGCACCAAAGAAACAACTCAGGCTTCCAGGCCGCCCAGGCACAGGTATTTGATTTCCAGATACTCGTCCATACCAAAGTGGGAACCCTCGCGCCCCAAACCAGACTGCTTCATCCCGCCAAAGGGGGCTGCGGCATTGGAGATCAATCCCTCATTGATGCCCACCATGCCATACTCCAGAGCTTCGGCCACCCGCCAGATGCGGCCGATATCCCGCGTATAGCAATAGGCGGCCAGGCCAAAGGGGGTGTCGTTGGCCAGACGGATGGCTTCTTCTTCACTCTCAAAACTGATCAGGGGTGCAACTGGGCCAAAAATTTCATTGACCGCAATGGGCATGTCATTGCTGACATTTTTCAACACAGTTGGTTCAAAGAAACAGCCTCCCAGGCCATGCCGCTTACCGCCCAGTACCAGTTCCGCGCCAACAGCCAGCGAATCCTGCACCAGTTGCTCCACATACCGAACCGCCTGCTCGTCAATCAAGGGACCAATGCTTACCCCTGCCTCCATGCCTTTGCCCACCTTAAGGGCGGCCACAGCCTTAGCCAATTTTTCGGCAAAGGCCCCCTGAACCGGGCGCTGCACCAGAAATCTGTTGGCACACACGCAAGTTTGCCCGGCATTGCGGTACTTTGAGACAAGTGCCCCCTGCACGGCAGCATCGAGATCAGCATCGGCAAAAACAATAAAAGGGGCATTGCCACCCAACTCCATGGAGACACGTTTGACCGTGGAGGCACATTGGGCAATGAGGTTCTTGCCCACCCTGGTGGAGCCAGTAAAGGAAAACTTGGCCACCTTGGGGCTTTCGGTAAAAACCGTGCCCATGCCGTGCGGATCCTTACTGGTCAGCACATTGAACACACCTGGCGGAAAACCTGCCATTTCTGCCAGCCTGGCCAATGCCAGAGCAGAAAGCGGCGTGGCTGAAGCCGGACGAACGATGAAGGTGCAGCCTGCGGCCAAGGCAGGCGCTGCCTTACGGGTGATCATCGAATTGGGAAAGTTCCACGGGGTGATCGCCGCCACTACGCCCACTGGCTGCCTGATAACCACAATGCGTTTATCCGGCCCAGGGGCAGGAATGGTCTCACCATACACCCGCTTGCCTTCCTCACTGAACCACTCGATAAAGGAGGCACCATAGGCAATCTCACCCCTGGCTTCGGCCAAGGGTTTGCCCTGCTCCATGGTCATAATGATGGCCAGATCCTCCTGGTGCTCCATAATAAGGGCAAACCAGCGGCGCAAAAGGCGGCAGCGTTCGGCCGCACTCTGTTCCCGCCACAGGGGGAAAGCCGCCAAGGCAGCATCAATGGCCGTGTTGGCCAGAGTAGCGTCACCATCGCCAACCTGACAAATGAGCGTGCCATCCGCAGGGTTAACCACGTTGAATGAAGACGGGCTGGCCACCCATTTGCCGTCCACGTAGGGAGAAGTGGCCAACAACGTAGGATTGTGCAAATTCATCGGAGCATCCCTTCATGATTCATTTTTTAAAAAAAGAACGATACCACAACCGACAAGGGAGCAACACAGCAAAGAGGCCTTTGGAGGCCCTAGGTAGTCCCCACAGCCGAACAAATCGGCTCGCACAATCCCGACGAAACACAATTTTTCCAAATGATCCCAGGCCCGACGAACTGATTGACTATGCACTGCGGCGTCTGTATCGCCAACCGACAGGCAGATGCTTGCTCGGCAGTTGCATTGAGCCAGCAGGTGCCCGTGATCGACTATGGTTTGCTTCTCTGCTTTACCCTTGGTAAAGCTGCCACGTATTTGGGCCATTTCCCAAAATGCACAAACGATCTTGCCACATCCTGCCAGTCCACAAGGTCTTTAAACTCAAAAGGCCAATACACCCTGAAACAAAGGTTGCAAGAGCCCTCATCTCTTCAGCTTTTTCCTTTGTCTTCGGTTGAAAACGGAGTAACTTCAAATTGCTTTTATAAAAGAGGAAGGAAGCGGCTTACAAGAATGGGCCAGCCGTCACCAAGCACAGCAAGCTTGGTGCGCCAATCAGACAACGCCAGCACATTGACCTCCCATGAATATCTTTTTTAACCCAACAAGTATCGCCATTATCGGAGCCAGCGACCGGCCAGGAAGCGTTGGTCAAACACTGCTTGAGCAACTGCTCCAGGGAGGGTACAGCGGCAGGGTAGTGCCGGTAAATCCCAAACACCAAACCCTGCAGGGGCTGCCTTGCCTGAAAAGCATCACCGAAACAGCAGCAGAGCCGGTGGACATGGCGATAATTGCCACTCCCATTGCCACGGTTCCGGATGTTGTTCGCCAGTGTGTACAGGCCCGCACCAAAGGGGTGGTGATCATCTCGGCCGGTGGCCGGGAACGGGGCGATTGGGGTGGTTATATCGAAGAACAGATTCGCATTGCCGCCGAAGGTTCTAATTTGCGTATCATAGGGCCCAACTGCATGGGCGTGATTCGCCCGGATAAAAAACTCAATGCCAGCCTAGCCGGCGAGATGCCAGCCCAGGGTGGTCTGGCGGTCATTTCGCAAAGCGGCGCCATCTCCGCTGCCATCCTGGATCGTGCCTCTTTAGATCAAACCGGGTTCAGCCATTTTGTTGGCGTTGGCTCCATGCTGGATGTCAATTTTGCCGACCTGATCGACTACCTGGGAAGTATAGGCTCGGTGCGGGCCATCCTGCTGTACATGGAGAGGCTGGGCAACCCGCGCAAATTCATGAGTGCAGCCCGGGCAGTTTCGCGCATCAAGCCAATTATCGTGGTCAAGGCTGGCAAAAGCGAAGCAGGTACCAAGGCAGCCAGTACCCATATCGGTGCAATGGTGGGCGTGGATGCCGTGTACGAGGCGGCCTTCAAGCGTGCCGGCATTGTCCGGGTACCCTCGCTGGCCAGGCTGTTTGACTGCGCGGAACTGCTGGCTAAGCAACCCAGACCCACTGGTACCCGCCTGGGCATCATCACCAATGGCGGCGGTCCCGGTGTCATGGCTGTAGACGCCCTGGCAGAATACGGCCTGCAACCAGCCCCCATACCAGAAGAAGTGTTGCATGAGCTCAATGCCAGCCTACCTGGCTACTGGAGCCATGCCAACCCCATTGATATTCTTGGTACTGCCTCACTTGAGCATTTCCACCGCGCTATTGAAATATGCCTGGCCAGTAACGCCTTTGACGGCTTGTTGGTCATCATGGTGCCCCAAGTCCTGACCTCGCCGGAGGCTGTGGCCACCGACCTGGTGCAACTGACCAGGCGCAAACGCATTCCTGTCTTTGCCTCATGGATGGGTGGCAAAGAGGTGCGCGAAGGGGTCGAAATCCTCAACCGGGCCAATATCCCCACCTACGAAACCCCAGAAAGAGCAGTACGCGCCTTCATGTACCTTGTTGAATATACAAATAATCTTGAAATGCTCACCCAGGTGCCCCCCAAGCTGGCCAGTGAGCTGGAATTCAACCGGGATCTGGCCTTCCGCACCATCTATGAATGTTTCGACGGGGAAAGTGACATGCTGTCTGAAAACGACAGCAAACGAATTCTCGCTGCCTACGGCATCCCGGTCAATGAAACACATTTTGCCGCAAACATTGACCAAGCACTTGATTTTGCCGCCCAGCTTCCCAGCCCTTGGGTATTGAAGCTCGTCTCACCGGATATCACCCATAAATCCCAGGCAGGAGGAGTGGCACTCAACCTTCGCAATGAAGACGAACTGCGCGCAGCCTACGCTCAAATCATGCAGGCTGCCCAGGAATACAATCCCCAAGCCCGTATTTTCGGGGTATCGGTACAGTCGCACATAACCACAGATGGGGTGGAACTGTTTTTGGGGGGCAAAAGGGACAAGGCCTTTGGTGCTGTGCTGCTCTTTGGTGCAGGCGGCGTATTCGCCGAACTGCTGCAGGACCAGGCCCTTGGCTTGCCTCCGCTGAACCGGCTTTTGGCCCGTCGCATGATGGAGGAAACACGGATCATGTCCCTGCTGCAAGGCGGGCAAGGCAGGGCAAGTGCCAAGCTTGAGGAACTCGAAGAACTACTCATGCGGCTCTCCCAGTTGGTGATCGATTTCCCTGAAATTGCCGAACTGGACATGAATCCAGTGGCCCTGCAGAACGGACGGCCAATTGTCCTGGATGCTCGCATCCGTCTTGCCCCACTCGACGGCAGTGCCTCGTCCCACCTGGTGATCAGCCCTTATCCGCAACACCTGGAGCGGCACGATTTCACCGACATGCAGCTACCTCTTTTTATCCGCCCGGTAAAACCAGAGGATGCTCCGCTCTTCAACGCCCTGTTTGATACCTTAACCCCCACCAGCATCTACTACCGCTTCTTCAGCGTGGTGAAATCCCTCACACCGGAAGTTTTGGCCCGCTTCACCCAAATCGACTATGACCGTGAAATTTCTTTTGTTGGCCTGGATGACCGAGAGGGCGAGGAGCGCATGCTGGGTGTTGCCCATATTGCGGGCGAACCAGATGGTCATCGGGGAGAGTTTTCCGTACTGGTGGGTGATCCGTGGCAGGGCAAGGGCGTAGGCGCAAAATTGTTGCTGCAGTGCCTGGAGATTGCTCGGGAGCGTGGCATGGAAACGGTATGGGGAACAGTGCTCACCGAAAATCGGCACATGATCGCCTTGGGCAAGAAGCTTGGTTTCACTATTTCACCAGGGGCAGACTCCACTGAGTTCAAGCTCACCATTGATCTGAAAACAGCCAAATTTTAAGGATACAAAGGCCTCCACTAAAAGGTGGCAGGGTACAACAATATTGGGTATGTTTATGTGATATCTGGCTGCTGGATGGCAGAAGCCAACAACAGGGTTCATTTTTTGTGAGGAGACCTAAAGCATGGCAAAACAAGTAGAGATCGACCGGGATGAGTGTATGGGCTGTGAAGCCTGCGTTGAGCTGTGCCCGGAGATATTTGAGTTCGATAGTGACGAGGTAAAGGCTATTGTGATTAAGCCCGAAGGCGGCGATGAAAAATGTATTGACGATGCCATCGCCTCCTGCCCAGCCGGCTGTATCACCTACGAGTAAGCCGCCATTTCTAGGGCTCGTCCCTTGGGCTGCAAAAGGCAGGCATCCTGTGATGCCTGCCTTTTTTGTCACTACACATTGCTTTTCTAACTCAACGGACAACGGAGAAGACCATGGTTACAGCTTTCATCCTCATGCAGGTGGAACGCAGCGCCATTAACGACACAGCGCAGCAACTCCAACAAATCAGCGGCATCAGCGAAGTATATTCAGTCAGCGGCAAATACGACCTGGTGGCCATTGTCCGCGTACCCAACAACGATGACCTCGCCGATCTGGTAACCAACCGCATGCCCATCCTCGACGCCATCCGGGCCACGGAGACCATGCTCGCCTTCAAGGCGTATTCCAGACACGATCTGGAGGCCATGTTCAGCCTGGGTATGGAGTAAACTGCGCGCTCATTCCACGTGCATGCGATTCCTGATCCATTTTTCCAGGGAAATCAGGGGAAAAATAGCAAAAGCCGCGGCTGCGGCCAGTCCGAATTTATCGTAGCCCAAGGCTGTTGTCCCGAAAATACGCTGGGAAATGGGCAAATACACAAAAAACAGATGGAGCACAAGAATAGCGCCGATTCCCGCAAACACCATTGGGTTACTGAACAGACCAATGGTCAGCAGATTGTCTTTCAACGAGCGACAGTGGACCATATAAAATATCTGAAACATGATAACAAAGGTCACGGCCATGGTTTGGGCCACCCGCAGGGCGCTCTCCTCCCCTACTCCGGCCCGGAGCGCACCGAAATACTCCACGCTGAACAACGCAACCGTACCAGCAGTCATGAGAATGGACACCAGCACCACCCTAAAGATGACAAAGGGGCTGAACAGTGGTGCGCTCGGCCGTCTGGGCGGCCGGTGCATGATATCCGCCTCCTTGGCCTCAAAAGCCAAGGGGAGTGCTAAAGTAACTGCAGCCACCAGGTTGATCCACAGCAACTGCGCCGGCTGCATGGGCAAAAGCAGGGCCTTGGTCAAGGGATCAAAGGGAAAAAAGATAATCCCGTAGATGAGGATAAAAGCCAGGCCAAGATTGGTTGGCAGCAAAAATGCCAATGACTTTATAAGGTTGTCGTAGACACGCCGGCCTTCCTCCACTGCTGCGCTGATACTGGCAAAGTTATCGTCTGCAAGGACGATATCCGAGGCATCCTTGGAAACCGCTGTGCCCGTGATGCCCATGGCCACACCGATGTTCGCCTGTTTGAGCGCCGGCGCATCATTGACCCCATCGCCGGTCATGGCCACAATATGACCACGCTGTTGCAGTGAAGTCACCAACCGCAGCTTGTGTTCCGGAGCGACCCGGGCAAAAACATTGCTTTTTTCCACATTTTCAAACAATTCCGTATCACTCATAGCTGCCAGATCCGCGCCGCTATAGGAGATATCGCCATCCTGTGCCAAACCAAGGTCTTTGCCGATGGAAAATGCCGTGGCACGGTGATCGCCGGTAATCATCTTCACCTGGATACCGGCTTGGTGACAGTGCTTGATCGCTTCGATGGATTCGCTCCTGGGTGGATCGACCATGCCAATAAGCCCAATAAAATCAAGCCCGTCTCCAACCATATCCTCTGTGAGTTCCTGGCCATTCGTATCAGGGTCTTTTTCTGCAAACGCCAGCACACGAATCCCCTGCTCGCCCATGCGTCGTACCACTTCCCGAATCTCTTCCAGTCGATCCTGCCCTGTATGCAGCTGGCAGCGCTGCAAAACCACTTCAGGCGCACCCTTTACCACAATACTTCCTTTGGAGTCGCCACCATGCTGCGTAGCCATGTATTTGTTTTCAGAGGTAAAAGGAATTTCGTCCGTACGCGGATACTCTTCCTGCAATGCCTCCCTGGACAGACCTGCCTTGGCAGCCGCCACCACCAGCGCCGCCTCAGTTGGATCTCCATTGATGCTCCAGCGATTCCCTTCCTGGCTCAGGCTGGCGTCATTGCACAGAACAGCAGCCTCCAGTAGGCGGAGGATATCTTCGGGCAACTGGGTTAATCTCTGCTCATTTTCGAAAAAATCCCCCTGGGGTTCATAACCACTGCCAGTCACCCGCACTTCGCGCTGGGGTGTGTACAACTTGGTAACCATCATCTCGTTACGAGTCAGGGTGCCGGTTTTATCTGAGCAGATAACCGTGGTGCTGCCCAAGGTTTCCACTGCCGGCAGTTTTCTGATAATAGCCTTTCTTTTGGCCATACGCTGCACACCAATGGCCAGAGCAATAGTTACCACAGCAGGCAAGCCTTCGGGAATGGCGCCCACAGCCAGGGCAATGGCAAAAATAAGGGTATCCTTCAGGGCCAAACCAAGGGCAACGCCTTCGCCCAACGCTCGCATGACCCCAACCCCTAGAATGACCGCAGAAATAAGCAGCACCGCGATGGTGATGTACTTGGTGATCTCCTGCAGCTTCAACGTAAGCGGGGTGGCCAGATCAACCGCACTGTCCAGCAGATCAGAGATACGCCCCAGTTCGGTCTGCATACCGGTTGCAGTGACCACTCCCTTGCCCGTACCGGTTATAACCAGAGTACCGCTATATGCCATGCAACGGCGGTCGCCCAGAGAAGCGTCTTGCGCCACAGCTTCTGTTGTTTTGCTGACCGACATGGATTCTCCGGTAAGGGCAGCCTCCTCAATGCGTAAATTTTTCACCTGCAGCATACGCATATCCGCAGGCACACTGTCCCCGGCAGCCAAGAGCACCACATCACCTGGAACCAACTCAGAAGCGGCAATGGTTACATGTTTCCCTTCCCGCACAACCGTGGCATTTTGCGGCACCATTTCAGAAAGGGCGGAAATGGCTTTCTCTGCCTTGAATTCTTGCACAAAACCAATCAGGGCATTGATGACCACAACCGCTAAAACCACTGTGCCATCAGTCAATTTGCCCAAAAGAATAGCCAGGGTACCGGAAACCAGGAGAACCCAGATAAGGGGATTATTGATCTGTCGCCACAGGATGGTCAAAAGGCCCGCCTGTTTTTTTCTGACAATCAGGTTGGTGCCGTATTGCTGCAGACGCTCGGCAGCCTCGCTGGAAGAGAGGCCTTTTTGACCGCTCTTGAGTTCCGCACAGACCTGGGTAATGCTCTCACTATGAAAGCTCCGGCCAACGGCCGGTTTTTGCGCTGTTGTGTCCATACAAAATCAACTGGAAGTGGGGGGATGGAGGGAAGTAAATACACAGCTTCCCGTAAAAAAAAGCGCCATCCACAAAAGGGAATGGCGCTGCAGGACAAGTAACCTATAAATTCGTAGCGTTTAGCGGAAAATGGAACCCCTTTCCAGCTGATCACGTCGAATCTCATATTCCCGCTGGTCTATCTTGCCGGAACGAAGGTCCTCTTCCAGTTTTTTCTTTTCACGGTGGGCTTGGTACTCATAGCCACCCACGCCGGCGGCTGCCCCACCCAGGGCTCCAAGTCCGGCGCTGCGTCCCTCTCTGGAACAGCCCGTTGCCGTAAAACTCACCAGCAGTAGCAGGCCAAAAAGTCCATATGCCAATTTTTTCATTTTACGTCTCCCTTTACAAAACAATATGTAATACACTCGGCGAACCAACCCGGGTGCACACCTTGTGCCTGTACGATAGGAATGTATGCAATGGCTGTCAAATAGATCAAACATGAAGGTATGCTTTTCCTGTGAATAAAGTCTGTCCCTGTGCAGAGGAACCGAGCCGGATAATCCACACTTCCTCAATGGACTTGTCGTTTAAAAAGTTTCCCATTTGACAGTTTCAATCCCTGCGCCTATTAATTTTATCCAGGATTACTGAGAGTACCGCACATTCGGCTTCTCTTCATCAATTCACATACAGAAAAAACACTATGGCAACGAAAAGTACTAGTGCATCAAACTGGCCTGATCCGGAAAAAGGGGAACAGGCCATGATCGAGGGAATTTTGGAAGGCAGTCCAGATGCAGTGGGCGTGGCTGTCATCCGTTTGGATTGCGGCTGCAGGAAAATGGCCGCGATCAACTCCCAAGGCGAACCAGCCAGCAAAATCATCATGTACCGGGACAACGCCCTTTCCATCTGCGAGTTGTGCCAGGATGATCAAGGCTCTTTCAGCCGGGTGATCAGGCAATTTATCAGCTGGAAAAAACCAGAACCCGATCATGCCACCCAGCAGATGATCTCCCGCAAGGTGCTTGGTTCATAATTTCGAGCAAAGGCGAATATATCATTTTGCCGCAATTGAAATCAAGCCGCTGCCCAACCCTGGATTGGCTTGACCTTTTTCTACCCTGCTTTACTGTGCCGGACAAGTATTCATCTCAATCCTGCACAGTCGCTCTTCTTATGCTTGCTCCGTATCCTGACTCCACGGAAATCTCGCTTACCATGCGTCCCCTGCTGCACCCCCTCTTCCAACAGGTGACCAGCGGCATTTCCGAGCACACTTTTGCCAATATCTATCTCTTTAGAAATACGCATAAATACCGGGCAACTCGCCTAAGTGACGGCACCATTGCCATCCTTGGACACGGCAAGGAGCCGTTTTTCATGCTGCCCTTTTCCCTGCCTAAGCGTGAGCTGCTCCGGCAGCTCTTTACCGACCAGGGCATGGCGAAGTGTGTTTCCTCCGCCCAAAAACCACTGCTGGAACAGCAGGGCTACCTGTTGGAAGAAGACCGGGACAATTTCGATTACCTCTACCTACGCCACGACCTGGCCGAGTTGGCTGGCAGGCAATTCCACAAAAAACGCAACCTGGTGAAAGCTTTTGTCAACAGCCATGACTACAGGGCACAACCGCTGACTGAAAACTATCTGCACCAGGCCATTGAGGTATTGGATGCCTGGCAGGGGGATACCAGCAGGGGGGCAGACTACCTAGCCGCCAAGGAAGCACTCCTGCGCATGGAGGAATTGCAGCTCTGTGGAGGAATTTACTTTGTCGAAGACACGCCGGTGGCCTATGTGCTGGGGGAAGAACTCGCCGGCGGAGGCAGTTTTGCCATCCACTTCGAAAAGGCTGTCCCTGGGTACAAGGGGCTCTACCAGTTTATCAATCAGTCCTTTGCCTCTGTCCTGCCGGAAAGCTACCAGACAGTCAACCGTGAGCAGGATTTGGGCATCCCTGGCCTGCGCAAGGCAAAACTCAGTTACAATCCCACCGGCTTTATCAAAAAATACAGGGCATTTGCCCAAGAATCAGCGCAATAAAGGCTGTTTTGTTGCCAACGTGGCTGAGCGTGGCTCGGCTAACGGAATGAACTGGCTCGGATATCCCCTTTTTCCCTGGGATGCCAGTGCAAGCCGCCCTTGAAGCCGTAGCCACGGAACACGTAAAGCTGTCGTCCCTGAAAATCCATCAATCACTTGAAATAGCTGGATAAAACCGCCAAAACATAGCACTATTTATTGCAGGATATTGCACTGCACCCCTTCAAATCCTGGTGATTTTCATGCAGTCAAAAAATCCGATTGCAACACCCCAGCTGGATATGTTCCGCAACCGTCTGGAAAATATTCTTGGGCCGGAATCATGAACTGTACCGGCTGGCAGCCCTGATCGACTGGCCACTGCTTGAGCAGGAGTTCGGCGCACTCTATTCCGAAAATAGCCGGCCCGGCATCCCTATCCGCCTGATGGCAGGGCTTTGCTACCCCAGTCACGCCTTTAAAACCTCGGATGAAGAAACCGTGCGGCGTTGGCTGGAAAACCCGTATCACCAGTATTTCTGTGGGCAAGAGTACTTTTGTCATAAGTTGCCCATTGATCCGTCTTCGCTTTGTCGCTTTTGCAAACGCATCGGTGAAAAAAGTTCTGAGTTGATTCTGCAAGTGACGGTGCAGGCCGAGCCGGGCAATCCCTATGGCGGCCACACCCTGGCCAGGGCGACCGCGCAAGTGGAACGCATCACCGGGCAGGCGAGCAAGCGGGCTTTTGTTGATCGCGGCTATTGTGGCCACAAAATGAAGTGCCGCAGGTGCTAATCAGCGGCAGTAAGCGTGGCTTGACGCCGCAGATGAACAAGGAGTTGAAACCGCCGAAACGCGATCGAGCCGATGATTGGCCACATGAAGGCAGATAGCAAGCTTGGTCACAACGATCTTTTGGGCAGCCTGGGCGACAAGATCCATGCGCTCTTGTGCGGAGCTGGGCATACTATCCGGCTTATCCTCAGAAAACTGAGGGAGCTGTTGCTTTTTTTGTGTACCGGCATGCTTGTAGGACTCTTTGGATGCCTGGATAGGCTTTTGTGGCCCCTTGACTGCCCTGATTGGCTCCAGCCAGATGATGGCTTGACGCAAGCCGAAAATTAGAAAAGGCTTTTTTCAAGGGCGACCACTTACTCCATGCCTCTGGCCGCACCGGACTGCTGCAATGCCACTGCAGCAGCCCCGCCGTCCCCTCTTGTAGGACAACGAATCCTATCATCTATAGGAAGCCTTACATAAGCAAATGTTGATGCTTGTCACACATGGTGCTGCTTTGGCAGGATAGTGCACACAACGTTCAACGTGTCCAAAAAACTTGTCTTTGCCTCCTTGTCCGCTATAATGTCTCTCCTGTTTATATATTTTGAGTTTCATAATGGTAGAATGACGGTTCATTTGCTCCTGATAAAATGCAGTCAAAGTCACCCTACCCCCCCATTACACCACGAGGAAAACATGAACGAATCGCCCCAAAAAGGACGCGTGCCGTCCCTAGGCAGACGACTGTTCGCGGTTTCCGCCGTCATTTTTTTAGCCTTCTGCTTCTCACCACAACCTGCGCAGTCTAAACAGAGAGCGCAAAACACCATCTTGTCTGCCAAGGTGCCCTATCGTCATGAAATTGAAACCGCTGCCCGCCTGCACGGGGTTGATCCCACTTTGATGGCAGCATTGGTCAAGGTGGAATCCGGCTTCAACCCCAAGGCCAAAGGCCCAGGCGGCACCCACGGTCTAACCCAACTCAAAACCCGTACCGCCACGCGCCTCGGTGTCCGCGATGTGCACGATCCCTTGGATAATCTCAAGGGTGGGGCCCGCTATCTCGCCAAATGCATGGCCCTGTTCAACAATGAAGAGGTGGCCCTGCTTGCCTACAATCGAGGACCAGGTGCGGTCAAAAAACTGAAGGGAGCGCATGCCACAGCCAAGTCTTCAGCCTTTGTCCGCAAAGTGAAACATGCCCAGCGCGGCTTCCAATCAACAGCACAAATAGCGCAGGCTCCTGCCATCCTCAACCATCCTCCCAGCAAACAAAGTGGCTGAAAAGCGAGCGGCTTGATGGCCGCCGTACCGATACCCTCTGGATCACTACCAGCGTACACCTCTGCGGAGAGTAACTGTTTATTCATGCCCGCAGCATCCCCACCAGCCAGAAAAGCAGCATGCCCACCAACAGGGTGCCACCCAAGCTCTTGGTCTTCAAGGCAAAGAGTAGGGTGGGCAAGGCCACCCACAGATCGGTTTTACTGAAAGTGAAGCTGTGGCTTTGGCTGTCCACCAGAAGAGACGGTGCCAGCAAACTGCTGAGAATAGCCACCGGAATCAGGCTGAGCCAGTCCACCAGCCACTTGGGCATGCGTTTATGGGCCAGGTACACCAAGGGCAGCCACCTGGGCAGGTAGGTAACCAGGCCCATGGCTGCGAACAAAAGAATATATTCCGGCCAGCTCATCGCCTACGCTCTCTGGCCCGTTTAATACAAAATCCCAGGGTGGCCCCACAGACGGAGGCGCCGACAATATACGAATTGCCTGGAATGAGCAGGTACCAGCCCACTGCCACTGCGGCACTTAAAAGCCCGGTGAGAACCAGCAGGCGGTTGTGCAGTTGCATTACCAAAAGGCAGATGAACATAGCGGTCAGCGCATAATCGATACCAAAGGCTCCCCTGGGAATGAATTGGCCGGCCAGTGCACCGGCCACGGTGGCCAACACCCAGGCGCTGTTGGCCAGGTGATTGACCACTAAGGCACGCCATCGGTTCCAGTTGCCGCTGCGAAAGCGGGCCATGTTGACGGCAAAGGTTTCATCCGTGATACCGTAGGCGAACAGGGTGAGAAACCAGCGATTGACCCCGCGCAAATACACGGCCAAGGCCGAACCCATCAGGGCATGGCGCAAGTTGACCATGAAGGTGGTGACGACAATGGCTGCCATGGAAGCACCAGCGTCAATCATGGCCACACCAATGAACTGGGCACTGCCTGCAAAAAGAAAAATCGACATCAATCCGGTGAGCCAGGCCGGTATACCCGCCTGCTGTGCCAAAACTCCCATGGCCAACCCCAAGGGCAGATACCCCAAACAAATGGGCCAAGCCGCTGCTGCCCCCTGTCGCAACAGGTCACCAGTCGAACCGACCAATTCTGCCTGCGGCTGCTTTACCTTGTCTTCATTCATTTTTTCCGCTATGAAAATAGATGGGGTATGCCGAGATTGAGCTTGGCTGTTCCGTCCCTTTTCCACCACTGTTTTCCCGCCGATGTCTTCCGCACATGCTTGACACGGCGGACATAAAGAAACATGGCAAGCCATTTCCAGGCAGCAAGCCGAATTCGTACATATACACCACAATGTTTGCGCAAAACAATTCATTTTCCTCCAAAATCCCGCACCCCATTCGGCCCTGCCATCGCCCACCCCAACCCCGGGCCGTCCGATGAACAGCCGCTGGACCTTGGCTGATCTGCTTGACTTGGAATACCTGTTCCAAACTGACGAGGCCCTGCGGCAACAGGAGGGCGAGCAGGCTCTGCGCAAGCGGGATCGCATTATCTATCTCGCTAAAATAGCACCAAAAATAAAAAACACTCCCATCCTGAATCCACAGGAACTGGTGCAGCGCTGGCTGCAGGTGCGGCAGCGCAATTCGGGTGGTGCTGGGGAAAACAATCGGGAGCCCCTTCTTCCTGGAGCTATTTGGAACGAAGTATCCGTAGTACTCCTTTGGCTGGCGCTGTTCTTTGGTCTGGGCAGCGGTCTGGGCCTGGCCAGCGCATTTTCAGTCTATTCAGGCAGGGCACCACTCAATGTTTCTGCCTTTCTGGGCCTTTTTGTTGCCCTGCAACTGGTTATTCTGCTGGTACAGTCTCTGTTCATGCTGCTGCGGCGTGTGCGTCGTTCCCACTTGGAACGATCCGTCCTCTACACCCTGCTTTTGCGCCTGATGATTGCCGGGGCAGATTGGATTTATGCACGGGCGCGCCGTAGCCTGTCAGCCAACAAGCGGCTTAGTTTCGCCGCTCTACTTGGCCAGGTGCGCAGCCGGCGCGAGTTGGCCCCCCTCCTTGTCTGGCCGGTCTTTTTTCTCCTTCAGCTCTCTGCCATTGGCTTTAACTTAGGCGTACTCGGTCTGACCCTGGCTAAGGTGGTCTTTTCCGACATGGCCTTTGGCTGGCAGTCTTCCTTGCAGCTCTCGGCCCAGCAGGTGGCAGACGGGGTTCGTCTTCTGGCTCTACCCTGGAGTTGGTTCTTGCCAGAGGGTATGGGCTACCCAAGCCTTGCCCAGGTCGAAGGCACACAGATCATCCTCAAAGACGGCATTTACCATCTGGCTACCCAGGATCTGGTTTCCTGGTGGCCCTTTCTCTGCGCAGCCCTTGTGATCTATGGCCTGCTGCCACGCTTGCTCCTGCTTATGGGCGGTTATATCCGCTACCGGCATCAGCTCGACGCTCTGGAACTGCGCAACCCTGAAATCAGGTGGCTGCTGCAACGCATGACCACCCCCCAGGTGGAAACAGACGGCGAGCACGCAGCTGTGCGCGTGCGGCCACAACAGCCAATATATCAAATAGATATACCACAAGAAACAGCGCAAGAGAGCGTAGCTGTAGACATGCCCCCTGCCACCACTGCAGAAGGCATGCACAGCCTTATTTTGGTGCCAGAAGAGTTGTTGGATGGATTGGACAATGCTGCCCTTATGCAGGCAATGCAGAACTTGAGCGGCTGCAGGGAGATCCAGATACTGCAACTGCCCTTTTCCGCAGCAGAAGAACAGGCTCTACTGGTGCACATCCAGAAAGAGCGGGCAGCAGCATTGGTGGATGAAGTATTTCTTGTGCAAGAGGCCTGGATGCCGCCCCTGCAGGAAACCCAGCAATTGCTAGCGCAGCTGCGCACAGCCGTTGGTGCAACTACACCGCTGACCATCCTGCTTATTGGCAGACCCAAAGGTAACAATCGCCTAACTCCCGCCTTACCGGAGCATGCCGATATCTGGCGCAAAAAGATGCAGGCCCTGGCCGATCCCTCCCTGGATACCCGCACCCTGATGGAGGCCATATGAATCATATCGCCAACCAGGAAACCGTGCCCGAATTCGCCATCATCGGCCATCCTAACGAGGGGAAATCCTCGGTGCTCTCCACCCTGGCCGAGGACGACAGCGTACGGGTAAGCCCTATTCCAGGCGAAACCGTAGTGTGCCAAACCTTTCCTGTGCGCATTGATGGCCGCGAAGTCATCCGCTTCATCGACACCCCGGGCTTTCAAAATCCTCGCAACACCTTGGAATGGCTAAAAAAATATAACGGCCCCCCGGAAAAGATGCTCGCCTCCTTCCGCGCGGCCCATGCCACCAATCCTGCCTTTCATGACGACTGCGAGCTGCTTGGCCCGGTGGAAGCCGGGGCTGGGGTGATCTTTGTGGTGGACGGTTCCCGTCCGGTGCGACAGGTGGACCTGGCAGAAATGGAGATTCTGCGCCTAACCGGTGCACCCCGCATGGCGGTGATCAATTCCAAGGAAGACGACAGCACCTACATCAACCAGTGGCAAAGCGAGTTCCGCAAAAACTTCAACTCAGTGCGCCTGTTCAACTCCAGTCGTGCCAACTATCGTCAGCGCATCGAACTGCTGGAGAGCCTAAAATCCATCGATCAAGAATTAGAACCTGTCCTGCGCCGAGTGGTCCAGGCCTTTGAAGCAGACTGGGAGCAGCGCAATATTCGCACTGCCGGCATCCTCATTGAGCTACTCAAGGAGGTGCTCACCTACCACAAAACCGTTCCCTATAAGACAGGCGAGGAAGAAAAGCTGCGCAGCCAATTGCAGGAACGTTTCCAAAAACAGGTGGCCAGGCTGGAACAAGAGGCCCATACGGCCATCCGTCGCCTGTTCAAACACAATATCTTCAAGCTGGAGCTGCCGCCGCAATCTATCCTGGCCGAGGATCTTTTCAGTGAACGCACCTGGGAATTCCTCGGCCTGGGCAAGACTCAGCTCATTGTAGCCGGGGCCCTGGGCGGAGCTGCCCTGGGGGTTGGTATCGATGCCGCCACAGTGGGCACGTCTTTTGGGCTTGTTTCGGTAATCGGTGGCCTGCTCGGCGCTGGAGCCACAGCCCTTAAGGCCGATGACCTGCTCTCGGGCACGCGCCTGCTGGGCATGCAACTCGGCGGCGAACAGCTGCGCTTGGGCCCAGTGAACAACATCCAGCTGCTGTACATTCTTTTAGACCGCGCCCTGCTCTTTTACGCCCATGTGATCAACTGGGCCCATGGCCGTCGCGATTATGAAAGTGCCGGTCAAAGTGGCACAGGGCATGAGGGTAAAGAAGGATACACCAGCAACTGGAGCAGGGAAGAGCGCCGGGTGTGCGAGCGATTTTTTACGGCCATCCGCCAAGGCAAGGAGCTTGAGATGGAAGAGAGTGCCGTTGCCCTGCACCAGCTTCTACTTGAGCAGTTTCAGCTCATTGCCGAAGCGCGCCCCTGACCCGCCCTGGCTACGGCTTCAACCGCGTCAATCTTGGCATTTTTCCACCCCGAATTTCGCAAGAATATCCTCCATCAGGCACCACTTGGTAAAGGCGGATTGCAAAAGATTCAAGCCGACAAAGGTGGTCAGTAGAAGCCAATAACCGCTGTGCAACTTTGCCAGAGCCAGCGACAGCAGGATGAACGTACCGGCTATCGCCCTGATCCATTGTTCCATTTTCATTTGATGTCCTCCTTCTGTGCAGCAGTTTCTTAAAAAGAGCCAGGCGCTTGGCGTTTATGCAAGGCACCCAGGAGTCATGCGGCTCAAACCATGATATAATCGCAGATTTTCTTGTTTTTTAGTGGTAACAGCTCTCCAGCTATCTCTTGTACAGCAAGGCCCGTAAAATAGTATCCATCACATGGTGGCTGCGCTGATCCAAACGGGAAAGTCCATTTTGTTCTGCGAGTTGCAAGACCTCTTCGTATTCCTGCCGGGTGATGGAACGGTTCAATTCGGAAAAGCTCGTTGCCTGTGCGCAGGGTCGGTATTGATCCATCAGGTTGATGTAGGTATCAACAGAGATCTCTTTGGCCAGAAAGTTCAGCCATTGCGCTGTACCGGCAAGACCTGCAGGCATAACCAGATGGCGAATCAAAAGACCGCGCCAGGCCACTCCCTGCTGATTGATCTGCAAATCACCCACCTGCTGGTGCATGGCTTGAATGGCTTGCCGGGCATGGAGCGGATAGTCTGGAGCCTGGCAGTATTGTTCGGCTAACTGCGCTGAAAAAAACTTGGTGTCAGGCATATAGATATCCACTATCCCGTTTAAGAGTGCCAAGGTTTCCAACGCGTCATAACCACCGGAATTGTACACCAGGGGTATAGCAAGACCCTGCTCGGCAGCCAGGACAAGGGCTTCCAGAATTTGCGGAACCACATGGGAAGGGCTGACCAGATTGATATTGTGCACGCCCTGGGCTTGCAACTTCAACATAACCTTCGCCAGTTGCGTAGCATCCATCTCCGTTTCGTCTTGCCCGTGCTGGCTGATCTCGTGGTTCTGGCAAAATACGCAGGCCAAGTTGCACTGGGCAAAAAAAATAGCGCCGGAACCGTGGGTACCCACCAAAGGCGCTTCTTCGCCAAAATGTGGACCAAAACTGGCTACCCTGGCCAAACGGCCTGTGCGGCAAAAGCCGGTCTCGTCTTCCAGCCGGTTTATCCCACAACGCCGGGGACAAAGCTGGCAGGAATGCAGCATCTGCACTGCCTGCACAGCTCTGTTGGCAAGTTCTCCTGTTTGCAGCAACGCCGTATAGGCAGGTTGTGTATCAGGCATGATTCATTATTCCTGTTCGTTACCCAAACAATTCACTTTCCGCATTTTATTGTGATATTTTTTTGGAGCATCACACTAACCGGCTGAATCTACTCAAAAAACCCAACATCTCCCTTACCCTGCCGCAGCACCTGGGGTGGGTCGTCAAGTAGAGAAACAACCGTGGATGGCTCAGGGATGATCTCGCCACCATCAATGATCAAATCAACTTGCCGGCCAAAATATTCCTCTGCATCCAGGGCGCCACGCACCAGTTCCTCTTCACCCTCCTCCTGGGCACTGGTATTGAGCACTGGATTGCCCAGGGCTTCGATTAAATGCAGGCAAATCGGATGATTCGGCACGCGGATGCCCACGGTTTTTTGCCTGGTGAGCATGATCTTCGGCACGAGTTTTGTCCCTGACAAGACAAAGGTGTAGGGACCTGGCAGGCATTTACGCATGATCCGATAGGCACTGTTGCTCACATGGCCGTAGCTGCTGATATTGGTGAGCGAATCGCACATGAAGCTGAAGGGCTTGCCCTTTGGCCGGCGCTTGATCTGGTAGACTCGCTTCACCGCCTTCTGGTTGAAGATATCGCAGCCAATACCATACATGGTGTCGGTGGGATAGCAGATAACTCCGCCAAAACGCATCACCTCCACTACCTGATCAATCAAACGCGCCTGGGGAGTAATGGGATTGATTGCTATAATTTTTGCCATTCCTGTTCCACACCTCTTGCTTTGCTCCGACACCTGCTGAATGCACCGTCTTTGTGTTCATGCCAGCCCCTGTCCGACACCTTGCCAACATAGGAATAGTACTGCTTCAAGGGAAAAAGGGAAAGTATTCCTGCCCAAGGCGTCGCCGGTGCGCAGAGATAGGCAGATTTATACCGAAATAGTGGCGGTGGCACTGCCACAGTGTTTTCTTTTTCCGATAAACATGATATCATACTTGTTTATCATATTTTTTGCTTACCTGACCATACAGATAGCCTGTTGTTCCCGCTGCCCGGAATATACACACTCCGCCACCATAACGCATAAAGGAGAATATCTTCCATGATTGCCAATAATATACCCGTGGCGCTCACCTTTGATGATGTACTGCTGGTGCCCGGGGCCTCCACTGTTCTGCCCTCCGGTGTTGATCTCACCTCTCGGCTCACTCGCTCCATTGAATTGCGTGCACCGCTTTTGAGCGCAGCCATGGATACGGTTACCGAGCACCAAACCGCCATAGCCATGGCCAGGGAAGGCGGTATCGGCATTATTCATAAAAATATGGCCATTGAAAAGCAGGCCCGGGAGGTGGAGCGGGTCAAAAAATCGGAATCCGGCATGATCGTGGATCCCATCACCGTAACCCGCACCCAAAGCGTGGCAGAAGTGCAGGAAATCATGGCCAATTATCGTATTTCCGGTCTGCCAGTACTGGATGGCGACAAGCTGGTGGGCATTGTCACCAACCGGGATCTACGCTTTGTTTCCGATCCGGACTTGCGGGTCAACGATGTAATGACCAGCAAAAACCTGGTAACCGCGCCAGTGGGTATTGATCTGGCGCATTCCAAGGCGCTTTTGCACGAACACCGCATCGAAAAACTGCTGGTAGTGGATGAAGATGGCCACCTGAAGGGTTTGATCACTATCAAAGACATCGAAAAGGTCAAACAATACCCCAACTCGGCCAAGGACAGCATGGGCCGTCTGCTTGCCGGTGCAGCCATTGGTGTTGGCCAAGACATGCTGAAACGCACCGAGGCGCTCGTCCAGGCCAAGGTGGATGTGGTGGTGCTCGACTCTGCCCACGGGCATTCGGCGGGCGTGCTGCAGGCAGTACAGGAGGTGAAGGCTGCCTTTCCAGATTTGCAGGTCATTGCCGGCAATGTAGCCACGGCCGAGGGTACAGAGGCACTGATCGCAGCAGGTGCAGATGCCGTCAAGGTGGGCGTGGGCCCGGGCTCCATCTGCACCACCCGTATCGTTGCCGGCGTGGGCGTACCCCAGCTCACCGCCCTGCAGGATTGCGTGCAGGCTGCCGTCAAAAAGGGCATTCCCATTATTGCAGATGGTGGCATCAAGTTTTCAGGCGATATCTGCAAGGCCATTGCCATTGGTGCCAATGCAGTCATGGTGGGCTCGCTTTTTGCCGGGACTGACGAGACCCCGGGGGAAACCTTTCTCTACCAGGGTCGCAAATACAAGGGGTACCGCGGCATGGGCTCCATTGGCGCCATGAAGGAAGGCTCCAGCGATCGATACTTCCAAAGCACAAACAGCAGCAAACTGGTGCCAGAAGGAATTGAAGGCAAGGTGCCGTACCGCGGCCCCATTGCCGAGGTTATCTATCAACTGCTTGGCGGACTGCGTTCGGGCATGGGGTACACCGGTGCAGCCACCATCAAGGAACTCCAGAAAAAAGCCCAGTTTGTTCGCATATCCACTGCTGGCCTGCGGGAATCCCATGTGCATGACGTGATCATCACTCGGGAGGCTCCCAACTACCGTACCGAAAGCCTCTGATCCATCTCAACAACACCCCAGGAACATATGCCTGTCCATACCCAAAAAATCATCATCCTGGATTTTGGTTCCCAAACCACCCAGCTCATTGCCCGGCGTATCCGTGAGCAAAAAGTGTATAGCGAAATCCACCCCTATACCTTGCCCATGGAGCAGCTGCGCACCATGCAGCCTACAGGGATCATCCTCTCAGGCGGACCAGCGAGCGTGTACGATGCAGACGCGCCGTTGAGCGACCCAGGGCTTTTCAATCTCAACGTGCCAGTACTTGGTATCTGCTACGGTGCCCAATTGATGATGCACCAGCTGGGTGGAACCGTTGAGCGGGCAGAAAAACGGGAATTCGGCAAGGCCGAGCTGAGCATCCACCAGGCAAGTGGCCTCTTTGCCGGGCTTGCACCAGAGCCGGTGCAGCACCAGGTGTGGATGAGCCATGGTGACCGGATCAAGCAGCCTGCTCCAGGCTTTGCCGTCACTGCCACCAGCGCACATTCGCCCGCAGCCGCGCTTGCCCATGTCGACAGACCGTTTTTTGCAGTGCAGTTCCACCCGGAAGTGGCACACACTACTCTTGGGCTGGATGTACTGCGCAACTTCATCTTCACTATCTGTGGCTGTAAACCAGATTGGACCATCCATTCCTTTATTGAGAGCACAGTGGCAGCCATCCGTAGCCAGGTCGGTCAAGACCAAGTGCTCTGTGCCCTGTCTGGTGGAGTGGACTCTTCGGTGACCGCGGCCCTGGTGCACCGTGCCGTGGGCGACCAACTCACCTGTATCCATGTAAACAACGGGCTGATGCGTAGCGGTGAATCCGACTCGGTTATCCGCTTCTTTCGCCAAAAAAGCGCCTTCCACCTGATCGACATCGATGCCACCAAGTATTTTCTGGACCAGCTCAAAGGCATTACCGAACCCGAGGAAAAACGCAAACGCATTGGCTACGGGTTTATCGAAATTTTCGAGCAGGAGGCCAAAAAACTGGGAAAAGTGCGCTTTCTGGCCCAGGGGACCCTCTACCCCGATGTGATCGAGTCCGTTGTCTTCCGCGGCAAAGCACCCATCAAGTCGCACCACAATGTCGGTGGCCTGCCCGAACGCATGCACCTGACCTTGATCGAACCTCTGCGCGAGCTGTTTAAAGACGAAGTACGCCTGCTGGGTCTGGAGCTGGGTTTGCCCGAGGAGGCGGTGTTCAGACAGCCCTTTCCAGGCCCTGGTCTGGGCATCCGCATCATGGGCGAGGTTACGGCAGACAGGCTGCGCGTGCTCAGGCAGGCGGATGTGATCGTGCTGGAAGAAATGAAGGCATCAGGCTGGTACAATAAGGTATGGCAGTCATTTGCCGTGCTACTGCCCATTCAGACCGTGGGGGTCATGGGAGACAGCCGTACCTACGAACATGTGCTCGCCCTGCGCGCTGTGGACAGCAGGGACGCCATGAGCGCCGACTGGTCGCAGCTGCCCTATGATTTGCTCGGCCGTATCTCCAACCGCATTATTAACGAGGTGCGCGGCATCAACCGGGTGGTCTACGACATTTCATCCAAGCCGCCGGCCACCATTGAGTGGGAGTAGAAACGCACTTCGGGCGGGTCGGCGCATGTGCAAGCGTAATTTGTGCTTTGCGCTGCAGTGCGGTACCATAATGTGACCGCCCGTACAAGCGATCCCCCTTTCCCGCCACAGCCAGCCTGCGGCCTATGTAACAGGTACAACAAGGAATACAATGCTTAAAACTGCCATCTATGTGGATGCAGAAAATATCAAAATGAGCGGCGGCTTTGGCATGCGCTACGACGTACTGGTGGATCTGGCCAACAGCGGCAACTCCACCATGTTGCGTGCCAACTGCTATCTAAGCGAAGACCGTGAGCGCATCAAAAACGATGCTGATTACCGTCAAAAAATATATACTTACCACAACATTCTGCGCCAATGCGGCTTTCGCATTATCAAAAAATATGTTCGCCGTTACCGCGACGAGGAGGGTAATATCACCACCAAGGCCAATTCCGATATGGATTTGGCCATTGATGCCCTGCTGCAGTCCAAAAGCCTTGATCGCATCATCCTCCTCACCGGTGACAGTGATTTCGTCCGCCTGATTCCAGCCCTGCAAAATGAAGGCTGCCGGGTGGAGGTGATTGGCTTCAACAACGTGGCCAAAGAGTTGCGCGAGGTGGCAGATACCTTCATCTCCGGTTTCCTGATCCCCGGCCTGCTCCCCTTTGTCGATAATGGCCGCGAGGAGGAGAACTGGCTGCGAGGAGTTGTCTCCAACTTCAATGCCGAGCGGGGCTTCGGCTTTTTCCGTTACTACCGCCTTGACAGCAGCGGACTGCATCCAGAAAGCGTTTTTTTTCATCTTTCCCAGTCCACCCTGCACTCGGAGCATGTTTTCCAGGAGGCCCACCGGATCTTCGAATTCCGCATCGTGGAAGATTCGGCCAACGGTAACCGCTCCGAGGCCAGGGAAATCCGCCTCCTGCGGGACAATTAACCATGCACTTTTGCATGCGCGCAGCAAGGGGGCAGCCATGAGCACCAGCACACAGCCACTGCTTCTAGCCGGGGATGTCGGCGCCACCAAAACCACCCTGGCCCTGTATACGGCAGCGGCCAAGGATTTACCGGGCAGTCCGCCTCTGAAAAAAGAAACCTTTCTGAACAGGAGTTTTGCCTGTTTTGACGATGTGCTGGCCGTCTTTCTCGGAGCCGGTGGCCAGGTGCCGCCGTATGCCTGCATTGGCATTGCTGGCCCTGTGCTGGACGATGCCGCTGACATGACCAACCTCAACTGGCGGCTGGATGCCAGGGCACTGGAAAAACGACACGGTTTCATCCAGGCCCGTCTGATCAACGACCTGGTGGCCACCGCGGTGGGGGTTCCGCGCCTGGACAGCCGCGACCTGTGCACCATCAACAGCGGCAAACCGCACAGCCCTGCCACTCTGGCGGTGCTGGCACCGGGCACTGGACTTGGCCAAGCCTTTCTCATCTCGCACGAAAAAGGTTTTCTCCCCTGCCCTTCGGAAGGCGGGCATAGCACCTTTGCCCCCAGAAACGGTGAACAGCTGGAACTGCTGGATTTCATGCTGCAACGGCAGGCACATGTCTCGGTGGAACAGGTTTGTTCCGGACTGGCTGTGCCTGAGCTTTTTGCCTTCATGAGCACCCGCCAGATTGTACCCGAATGGTTGCAGCTGGAGGTGGAGGAGGCAGAGGATGCCACCCCGGTCATTATCGAGGCGGCACGGCGGGCAGTGGAAGGAAAAAGAGTGTGCGGGGTGGCAGTACACACGGTGCAGCTCCTCTGCGACATTCTTGCCGATGAGGCCGCCAACCTGGCCCTGAAAACATTGGCCCTGGGCGGAGTCTACCTGGGCGGTGGTATTGCCCCACGCCTGCAGCCCTTGCTCCAGCCAGAGCGTTTCATGCGCATTTTTGCCCGGGGCAGCAGCGCAGCTCTACTGGCCAGCATCCCTGTGTATCTCATCCTCAACCAACAAACCGCACTCTTGGGGGCAAGCGAGTACGGTCTGCGCAACCTTGTCCGGCATCAGAGTACTGACCCAACCATCCCCAGCCGCTCTTAACCAGCAAAAGACTGTTCACTGTTCTGCCCGTCCTGATGATGGCCCATTGCCTGTCGCATCGCGGCAAGCAGGTTGCCGTGCAGGCTGTCTGCTGCTGCACGCAGGGCCTTCTGGGCCAAGGCCCCACCCGGGGTATCCAGGCTGTCATTGCCCAGAACCAGCTCCACTACCTCAGAGCCGCGCAGTTGTTCCGCACTGGTCACTGGTATAACCATGTCCGTATCATCGGCATTCTGCTGCAAAAGATTCCCTGAGACGAGCAAATCAACAATCTCTTCGATATGCGAAGGACGCACCGCTGGCAGACTCTTCTGCAGTAGCTCAATGGTGGTGGGTATACGTTGGGAAAAATTGTGATAGACGATGGTCAGAACATCAAAGGCCATCTGTAATTGTCGCTGTGGTGCCAGCTCGCGGGTGATAAAGCCATAGTGATTGCGGTACTGGATGGCATGGGTCAGGGATGCCCCAAGCAGGATGAAAACAATCCCTAAATTAAGAGAAACAAGCACCAGGGGGACAGTGGCAAAAGAGCCGTAGATGGCATTGTATTTCGACACCCCTATCTGCAGCACAATATAGAGACGCTGAAAGAGAAACCAGAAAAAGGCGGCGAAAAGCGCACCCGCCAGCGCAGCGCTGGTCTGGACCTTGTCGCTGGGAAAAAACATGTACATGGCCATCAAACTGAGCACGATAAAGGCAAAGGTGGTCAGCTTCACAAAAAAGGTTAAGGGCCAAGAACTGGGTAGAAACAGGTGGAGCTGGGCCATCAGCTGGTCACTGGCCAAAATGGCCTCGGCGGCAACCGCAATGTTCAGGGAAAGGGGCAAGAGAATGAACAGCGCCAGATAGTCCATGAGCCGGCGAAGCAGGGGACGCCGCTGATGACAGTGCCAGATGGCGTTCATGGCCTCTTCAAAAGAGGAGAGCAGCAGGACAAAAATAACGAGCAACCCCACCACACCAACCAATCCCAGGGCAGCAAAGTTGGTTTTGTCCACATACTCGAACACCAGATCCAGCCCCCTATGCAAATATGCGGTATCATTTGCAAAACCGTCTACGGATAGGTCCTTTGCATCGCCAAAGACATCATTTGGAGGAGGCTGTGTCTGAGCCTGGGGCTCCAGCTGCTCGATCAGGCGAAAAATGGCTGCCTTGATGTGTACATCACTGCCAACACCCTTAAAGATTGCAGTACTTAAAGCCAGGGTCGGCACCAGGGCCAAAGCCAGGCCATAGGTCAGGGCTGCTGCGCGGATGTGGATATTGGTGCGGATAAACTCCCGCTGCATGATAAACAGCACCCGCAACAAGGCCTGCAGCCAGCCCAGGTAACGGGACGCAGGAGAATGTGAAGAAAACACCCAATTGTGCAGCTTGTGCAAAAAGGAAATACGTGGGGCAGGAATGGTTCTCGGCACAGAAAATACCTGGGTTGGCAAACGCCTAGGGGCTACCTGTGCAAGGGCTCCGCCTCTCTCTTGGGCGGTGCTGTTCTAGGCGTATAGTTCCCTTTTGGATATGGCTTCGGCCTTGATACGGTCAAGCAGTGTAGCCAATACCGGTTTGATGTGTTCGCGCAGATCACCGGCAACAATAATGAAAAGCAGATCGTCGCCAGGACTGAACCTGCCGGAACGGGCTTCAACAAGAATTTCGTAGATGCCTGGAAATTGCAAGTATTCCTGGCGTAATGCCTCGATCTTTCCTGCATCCACTTCGGTTTCCAGGGCAACAACGCTGCGACCATCCTGGCGCGACCAATTGCGCACCGTACCGTTGTGCACAAGGAGCATGCCTACCCGGTCGTTGAAGTCGGGACGTCTTTTTAACTCGGCGATACTCCGGGAAATATCCATGGAAGTTTCCGTAAGAAAATAAGATTATTGTTGTCGTTTTCCGGGCAAGACAAGCCTATCTCCCACACGTACCGGATTATGCGGACCCTTGTTGTTTGCCACCAGGATGGTTTCCTTGCTGACACCAAAGCGTTGGGCAATAGCGGAGAGGGTGTCACCCTGGGTAACCGTGTAGTGGAAATAACCGGGCCTCTTTTCCTGTCTGCTTGTGGCAGGCAGCCTTGTCTTGGGAGTGGTGACAAGCTGCGGGCTCCGCAGCTTTGCTGATGGATGCGCCTTTTTAGCCTGCTGCTGCAAATTGTTGATCACTGGTACACGGACAAGATAGTTCTTGGGTACCTTGCGTTCACCGGCAAGCACCGGTTTTTGCAGGGCAGGGTTCAAACGGATAAATTCCGCATGCTCCAGCTGATGCTTGGCACGCAGCCTATTGAACGCGACCTCTTCCTGGAGTCGGTAGGTGTGGGTCTTGTCTGGGCTATCCATAACCAATCCGCTGCTCTCCAGCCGTTTGGCTACCCGCACAGCTGCCAAAAATTCGGAATAAAAATTGCGGGAGGCAAACTTGAAATAACCTTGACTGTAGTCGCGAAAAATTTCCTCGTAGGTGCCATGGGCACGCACGGCACGCACCATGCCAGCCCGGCCATAGTTATACGCGGTCATGGCCAAGGGCCAAGTTCCCAAAACAGCATAGTTTTCCTTGAGAAACTGCACTGCCGCCCTGGTGGAAACATACGGATCAAAACGTTCATCCACCAAGGAGTTGATGGTCATGTACTGCTGACCCGTGCCACGGGTGAACTGCCAGAGGCCATAGGCCCCAGCCTTGCTGCCTGCACGGGGATGGAACGACGATTCTACATGGGGCAGATAGGCCAGCTCAAGGGGCAGTTGTTCTGCAGCGAGCACGCTGCGGATATAGGGCATATAGCGACCGGAACGGATTACCCCCTCATAAAAGCGATCCTTCTGCCCTATCTGCACGCGCAGGGTATCCTTGGCCCTACGGTAGGCTGATTTTGGCTGACCGGCAAAGAACTGGGCGATCCGCCGTTCTTCGCGGGTACGGGGTGCCGTGCCCAGGGCCAGGGCGTCAAAAAGAGCAGCCATTTTGTCTTTGGCCTGGCTGATGCGCAAGTCATTGATGCGGCTGGCCATGGGCGCTTTTCGGTCCACCAGTTCAACCACGGTGTAGACCCGGTTGAGATCGACAGAATCGTGCAAAACCGCCTGCCGGGTGGTATAGCGGCTGTAAATATCTTCCCAAAAGGCCACATTGGCACGAATACTGGGATACAGAGGAAAGTGCTCCTTGGCAGCCAGTGGTGCCGGCAGGGCAAACAAACCAAACCCGGCAAGTCCGGCCAAGCCGGCCAAATAAAACGAGCGCTGCAGCCATTGCCCCAACAACGCAAGCAGGGTGAACAGCGCCGATATGGGGCCAGTCGATCTGTTTGTAAAAACGATTCCAGTCATCATGACACAACCATGGGAAATAATATGTACATGCCGATTCTAGGAACCTTGGGCTATATCCTCTCTCCTTCAGGCGATGAAACCCTGCTGGTACACCGCACTGCACGCGCGTCCGACCAGCATTTGGGAAAGTATAACGGGTTGGGCGGAAAAATGAAAGCCAATGAAGACGTTTTCACCTGCATGCAGCGGGAGATTTTAGAAGAAAGCGGTCTTGTCTGCCGCAACATGTATCTGCGCGGCACCATCAACTGGACCGGCTTTGGCCCAGAAGGCGAAGATTGGCTGGGCTTTATCTTCCTCATCACCTCCTACACAGGAGTGCCTTTTGCCAGCAACACCGAAGGCCGCTTGCTGTGGCACCCAGTGGAGGGTCTGCTCGATTTGCCCATGTGGGAAGGCGACCGTTTTTTTCTTCCCCTGGTCTTTGACCAAGACCCCAGACCTTTTCATGGGTACATGCCTTATAAAAACGGCAAACCCCTTTCCTGGAGCTACCAGCGTTGATGTAGGGTTAGAGGGAAGGTAAGGTGCACGATGCACGATGTTGACAGCAGTGCCCCTCCCAGACAAACCAGATGTCCTGTTTCCGGGTTCAGCCATAAATACTGCATTATACAAAATATAAAAAAAGAAATGCTTTGCTGTGCAAGTCTTGGTACAAACGGGATATGGAGACGTTTGCTTCAGTCGCCTCCCCACAACCCTGCCCAAGACAGGGAAACTTGGAGGCAACAGAAATGGCGCATGCGCACAGACAAAATGCTTATGGAACCTAACTTAGACTTGGCCCGCCTGGAAGAATATATTGATACCCTGCTTGAGCAGTATACGCAGCTGCAAGCAGACTATCGAACTCTGCAAAACAAGTTGCGCGCACAGGGAGGCGAGCTGCAGGGGTTTAAGGACAACATGCAACAGCTTGAGGCGGAACGCGAGGAAATGGGTGGACGGGTAGCCAAGCTGCTTAACCGTATCGAACGCTGGCAACAGGAACAACCTCTCCCTACCCCCTCCCATGGTGGCAGCCTGGCAGAATCACCACTGCCAGCTGATTCCGACTGACCAGGCAACGGAGAAACGCCCCCATGCAGGAGCGACCCATTCGTTTTCATCTCTTCGGCCAAGAATTCACCTTTTTCAGCGATGCCGAAGACCAAGAAGTCGAACAGGTCATTACCCTGCTCAAAAATGAATTCGCTGACAATGAAAAGGTTGGCCAGAACATGCCCTCCACAACCTTGCTGGTATTTGGTTGTCTGCGCATGGCCGCCAAGCTGGTGCAGGAACGCGCTCGGCAACAGGCGCTAGAGCAGCACAGGCAGCGGGCCATTGCCAGAATGATGAACAAAGTCGTCTCTCATCTGGACTAATGGGGGAAAAAGAGTATAATGGGAGTTGAGAGGATACATGAAAGCATCCCTGCTCTGTTGGTGATCAGTAAAGTATTAAGCCAACTCTTAATACTAGGGTAGCCTTGCCGTTGCATAATGGAAAGCCTGCGGGCTTACCAGGCCCCAACCTTGGATCTGCCCACCTAATTTTATTAGGTTTAATCATTTTACTGACACGGCAGCGCGGGGGCTTTTCTTCAATTCGCTCGAAAAAACACCAGTGTGGTGTACATAAGGAACGGGTGTACAGCTTTCAAGTCGTATTCGGCTTTATCAGATATCATGTCCTGCTCTCAACCTGGCTGGAACACACAGTCGCTTTGCAGGCAGACCTTTTCTTGCTGAAGGAGGAGGTGCCGACAGTCCTGTCTGAACCCATGGCACGAAAAAGAAGATCCTTTTCCATAGCCTGCTGATACCTTGTTGCGCTCCTGAAGAGACCAAAGTCACAGGTCGCTCCACCCAATAGCGGCTTGACGGCTGTTCCCGGGCCCTTACCTATCCCACCACCGGAACTATACCAGTTCTTGCGTGGTCTTTTTATATAATGCGATAGCGTAGAAGGTGGACGATCATGGAACTTAATGGGATCACCCTGCTCCTGGTTTTCCTGGCTCTGACGGCAGGACTGATTGCAGGGATTGTATTGCGAAAGAAACTGGTGGAGGGCAACCAGGAAAATATTGCCTTACAGGGAAGGCAAATCATCGAAAATGCCATCAACGAGGCGGAGCAGATCAAAAAAGCCGCGGTTCTGCAAGCCAAGGAAGAGGCCCTGCACCTCAAACAGGATGCAACCAAGGAAATCAAACTCAACTGGCAGGAACTCAAGGACGAACAGAGGCGCTTAAACCGTAAATCCGACGAGGTGCAGCGCGAAAGTGAGCTACTGGAAGACCGACTCAACACCCTGGAACAACGCCAGAACAAATTGCAGGAAAACGAAGAACTTGTCGAGGAAAAAGACAAAAAACTCGACAAATTGCTGGAGGCGCAGCGCTATAAATTGGAAAGCCTGGCCGGCATCACCCAGGAAGACGCCAAAAATGAGCTGATGGAATCCATCGAAGGTGAGGCCCGCATGGACTGTGCCAAACGACTGGTTCGCATTGAAAACGAGATGAAGCTCGAGGCCGATCGCAAGGGCAAAAATATCCTTTCCCTAGCTATTGCCCGCTATGCCGGCGACTATGTTGCCGACAAGACCGTTTCTGTGGTGCCCCTACCCAACGAGGAGATGAAAGGGCGTATCATCGGTCGGGAGGGCCGCAACATCCGGGCGATCGAGGCAGCAACCGGTATTGACCTGATCATAGACGATACACCCGAGGCGGTGATCCTTTCGGGCTTTAATCCCATCCGCCGGGAAGTGGCCCGTATGGCTCTGGAGCAACTTATTGCCGATGGCCGCATCCACCCCGCCCGCATTGAAGAGGTGGTCAAAAAGGTGAGCGAAGAGATTGAGGTAGGCATCCGTGAATCCGGAGAACAGGCCACCTTTGACGTGGGCACCCATGGCATGCACCCAGAACTCATCAACCTGATTGGCCGATTGAAATACCGCACCAGCTATGGCCAAAATATCCTGCAGCACTCGCTCGAAGTGGCCTTTCTCTGTGGAATCATGGCCGCTGAAATCGGAGTGGACGAAAAGAAGGCCAAACGGGCAGGCCTCCTCCATGATATCGGTAAGGCGGTGGACCACGAAGTGGAGGGTTCACATGCCATCATTGGTCGCGATCTGGCCCGCAAGTACGGAGAGGCAGAAGACATTGTCTATGCCGTTGGTGCCCACCACGAAGATCAGCCGCCCAAAGGAGTGCTGGACGTGCTGGTGCAATCGGCAGACGCACTTTCCGGCGCACGGCCTGGAGCGCGCAAAGAAATGCTGCAAAGCTATGTAAAACGACTCGAAGACCTGGAAAACATTGCCAACAGCTTTGCCGGAGTGGAAAAATCCTACGCCATCCAGGCTGGTCGGGATTTACGCATTATGGTTGACAGCCAAAAGGTACGGGATGAAGATGCTATTCTGCTCAGCCGCGACATTGCCAAGGCCGTGGAAGAGCAGCTTTCCTATCCCGGACAAATTCGCATTACCGTTATCCGAGAAACACGCTCTGTAGAATACGCCAAGTAGAGGAAAAAGATGCAAACAGTAGCAGAACAAATTGCCCTGATCGAACGGGGAACCGTTGATTTCCACAGCAGGGACGAGCTGGCAAAAAAACTGGAACGCTCGCTGGCCACCAATACCCCGCTCCATATAAAAGCCGGTTTTGATCCAACTGCGCCGGATCTACACCTGGGCCATACGGTGCTCCTCCAGAAGCTGCGGCATTTTCAACAGCTGGGCCACACAATCAGCTTCCTCATCGGCGACTTCACCGGCCTGATCGGCGATCCCACGGGCAAATCTGAAACCAGGCCGCCTTTAACCAAGGACGATGTGCTGCGCAATGCAGAGACCTACAAGGAACAGGTCTTCAAAATTCTCGATCCAGAAAAAACCACGGTGGTTTTCAATTCAAGCTGGCTTGAGCAGCTCTCACCCTATGACATCATCCGCCTGGCCTCACAGCTGACCGTAGCCCGCATGCTGGAACGTGATGATTTCAAAAAGCGCTTTGAACAAAATCAACCCATTTCTGTGCATGAATTTCTCTATCCGCTCATCCAGGGCTATGACTCGGTTGCCCTCAAGGCCGATGTGGAAGCGGGTGGCACCGATCAACTCTTTAACCTGCTCATGGGTAGGGACTTGCAGCGCAGCTGGGGCCAGGAGCCGCAGGTGGTACTTACCACACCGCTTTTGGAAGGGCTGGATGGGGTCAACAAGATGAGCAAGTCTTTGGGCAACTACATTGGTATATCCGAAGATTCCGACAGCATTTTTGGTAAGGTGATGTCAATAAGCGATGAGCTGATGTTTCGCTACTACGAACTGCTCAGCGACCTCTCCCTAGCGGAAATTGCAGACCTGAAAAAGAATGTGGAAACAGGCGCACTCCACCCCAAGGCTGCGAAGGTGCAACTGGCCAAGGAACTGGTCACCCGTTACCATGACGCTGACAAGGCCGAGGCTGCAGAACGGAACTTTGAACAGGTCTTTGCCCGGGGCGAACTGCCGGAAGATATTGAGGAGGTGGAACTGGTCGCAAACGCGGAGAGCATCTGGCTGCCCAAGCTTTTGCAGGAAGCCGGGCTCGTCAAATCGTCTTCAGAGGGTCGGCGCATGATCGAGCAGCAGGCGGTCAGCATTGACGGTGAAAAGATTACCGATACCGAGGCAAGTATCTCCACACAGCAACCGCTGCTTCTCCAGGTTGGGAAAAGACGTTTCTGCCGGGTTCTCTTTACTCGCTGAAGGCTTCCCCCGGTTTTTGACGGACAGGGATGGGGCCGCACAAAGTCTTGCATTTCGGCGGCCTTGAAGTATGGCCGCCGCTTCTGCTGGCCCCCATGGCCGGGCTGACCCATTCGGCTCTGCGCACCACCATTCTCCAGTTTGGTGGTGTGGGTCTGCTCAGCACCGAAATGCTCTCGGCAAGCAGGCTACCGACGGAAAGTCAACGCTGTTCACCGTATCTGCTCCGTACCAGAGAAGAACGACCACTTTCCCACCAACTACTGGTGACTGGTGAGCAACACCTTCCCGCGGCCCTGGCACGTCTGCATGCCATTGGCGCAGATGCGGTGGACCTGAATTTGGGCTGTCCTGCTCCCCAGGTGCGCAAGATTGGCGGTGGTGCGCTGCTCATGGAGCAGCCCCCCCAGGTGGTACGCCGCATCGTGACCCAGGCCAGGCAACATACCAACCTACCACTCTCGGCAAAAATCCGGTTGGGTGAACGGCTGGACAAGGACAAGCTGCGCAATTTCTGCCTGCTGCTCGAGGGTGAAGGCGTTGACCTGCTCATCGTGCATGCTCGCCTACGGGGTGAGCCATTTATACGTAAGCCGCGTTGGGATTGGGTAGCGCAGGTGAAACAATGGTTAACCATACCAGTGGTAGTCAACGGCTCCATTGACTCGGTGGCCAGCGCCAGGGCCTGTTTGCAAATCAGCGGAGCAGACGGACTCATGATCGGCAGACAGGCGGCCAGTACCCCCTGGATTTTTGCCCTGATCGCAAGGGAACTCTACCACTTACCCCTGCCCCGTCCCTTCATTTCTTTGCCTGCGGTATACCAGCACTTTGTCCAGGCCCTTGCCGAACGCTTTCCACCGGAACGACGGCTAGGACGTCTTAAGGAATTTACCCATCATTTTGCCAGGAACTATCCCTTTGGCCATCATCTGGCCAGCAGCGTGCAAGCCAGCAGCACCTTTGCCGCTGCCCGTAAGCGGGCCGCATCCTTTTTCCTTGCACAGGATCCCGCACAGGCGGCCGTACTTTTACCAGAAAAACCATAACTCCCTAACGGTCCGTCAATCTACCCTCACCTGAGCGCCGGGTTGTAGTAGCCAAAGCGCAGCCAGGGGAAGCGCGATTTCAAGGCCTGCAGCCAGGCGCGCATGCCCATGGGCGGCGCATCCGGACGGTGACCAATCACCTGCCGGTAGTAATCCGGATCCATATTGAGGTTACGCAGTTGAATCAAATCGGGCCGGTGCCGCTCAAGCAAACGGGAAAGGGCAGCAAACTCCCGGGGGTCGTCCGTGCATCCGGGCAAAATAAAATAGTTGAGCGACACGTGTCGGCCAGCGTTCTTCATGATATCTAGGCTCGTGCACAACTCAGTCAGGGTAAAGCCCTTAGGTTGGTAGTAACGGTGGTGGTGTTCGGGTTGGGCACTGTTCAGGGACAGACGAATTGCATCCAGTCCGGCCGCAGCCAGACGTTCCACCGCTGCAGGCAGGCTGCCGTTGGTGTTGAGATTGATGGTGCCCCGGCTGGTCTCTTTGCGGATCAGGTAGATGGCCTGTTCCATCACCTGTGCCTGCAGAAGCGGCTCCCCTTCGCAGCCCTGACCAAAACTGACAACCGGTTTTGCCGCCTTGCGCAGGTGGGGCACAGCTACCTCGGCAATCTCCTGGGAAGAGGGAACAAAAGTAATGCGCTCCTGGGTGGCTGAGCAGCAGCCCGAAGGCTGCAGCGAAATACAGCCGGCACAGGTGGCATTACACACCGGAGAACAGGGTAGAGGTGCTTCCCAGCGCCCCAGAAAATAATTACGTGCCGCCGGACAGCCATAAACCAGACAGCAAGTACCCAGATGCTGCACCAGCCGATTGTGGCTAAAACGTTTGAGCTGTTTTTTGGTGCGGCGCTCCAATGCTGCCAGGTTGAACTGGCTGGCATCCTGGCGTACGTCCATATCACTGCGAAAGGCTGTCACCCAGAACTTCCCTTCGGCCCAGCCCACGGCCGTATAGGCAAACAGGGGCAACAGCGGTGCCTTGGCGACAGGCTCCTGCTTGACAAAGGCAGTACTGTACAGGGCGGTATGTGCAGGCGCCATAAAGGCAGCCACTGCCTGCACCGGCTCGCCCGGTTGAAATGGATTTTCCGCCAGCAGGGCGAAATCCCCACTGTCCGGCTCCAGGCCCACGGGCGAGCGTGCCGGTAAGGTAAAAATTTCGCTCCCTGTCGGCAGTTCGATCAAATCCCTGGCTTCGGGGAGATAAAAACGACCTGCCGCAGCTCCAACCATGTGCAGGCCGCTGTAATCAATAATTTCTCCTTGCGCATTGGCAAACACCAAATGCGGTTTGCTCTGCGGGTGCCGAACCGGCATATCGCTTTGCACAGCTCCTACAAACTGGAGTCGCTATTGTAGCCGGATACGGGAAAGCACGGAATCCACTGCATTATAAATGGCCAAATCATCACCGAAAACATCCTGAATATTGTCATGGTTGATCAGGTCTTCGGTAATGTACTGGGTAAGATAGAGACTGATCAGGTTCGGGTCCGGCACAAGGTTGCGGATAGGGGCGATCTTGAACTGCACATCAAACTCATCCAAGTCACCGACCCGTTCCAACTGTCGCTCCACCATATCTTTGATGGCCTGGACTGAATCGGTTTCTATAATGTGTTGATCCATGAGCCGCTGCACCAGCAGAATGGCAAGCTCAGGGGCCATTTCCCGCGATCGTTTCAGCAGATAACGGCGCTCACGCTCGCGCTTGCGGTCTATGGCGTCAATGGTTTTGTTGGTGGAGCTGCCAGGGTTCATATGGCGTGCCATGGGCTATGTCCTCATGTTTTTTTTGACGAATCGACTATATACTATAGAAACTGTTTCTCTGTTGCGCAATAGAGGTGGATTTGCTTCCAACGTTTTTCTACTCTACTGCTCTACCTGGGTCAGGGGCCACAAAAGACTGCACAACCCGGTTTATGTATGGCCCAATGCGATATGTATTGCCTTGATGTTCCGTAAAATTTTTTTGGCATACCGTGCCATTCAGCCCACAAAAAAAACATTGAATTTCTTTTGTGTCGAAGTAGAATACAGCTGATTTATCTTATTATCTACTATCCTTAGGAGGGAGAAATGAGAGGGAAAAATGCACTGTTCTTCGCTGCTGCCATATTACTGGCTTTCAGCTTGGGCGCTACCGGTTGCGGTAAAAAGAAGAGTAAAACCGTACCCGAACAACCCATTGCCCAGACCCAGGTTATGGAAGAGGCAGGGGCTATGATCGAACCCCTTGAAAGCACTGAGGAGGTCGGCATCATGGAAGGACGCACTTCAGGCCCCATGGTGCCGGTGTACTTTGCTTTCGACAGATCCAGTATAGATGGTGATCAGGTTCCCCGCATTGAGATCAACGCCGACTTCCTGAAAGACAATCCTGATATCCACATCAGAGTGGAAGGCAACTGCGACCCGCGCGGCACCAAGGAATACAACCTCGCCCTGGGCGAGCGGCGTGCGCAAAGCGCCAAAAATTACCTTGCCAACCTGGGTGTTGGCAAGGAACGGATGACAACTATCAGTTTCGGTGCAGAGAAACTGCTCCTCTTCGGCCACGATGAAATGTCTTGGGCACAGAATCGCCGAGCCGACTTTGTCATTGTCAAGTAAACGTGAGAACCACGTAAACTAGTCGGTCAACTCACCTAGTCGGTCAACTCACCTGAAACCGGATCGGGGCCAACCCCATCCGGTTTTTTCTTCCTCCTCCATACCTTCTTGCCGAGCCCTGAAACGGCTGGTACAATTGGGGCTGGCATAGTGCCAGATCTCAGGTTTTCTCTTTGACAGGAGTTTGACAGTATGAATGCTTTGAAGCACATCGTATTTGGTGTTTGCGCGCTCGCTCTCATCACCTTTGCCGGTTTTTCCAACCCACTGCAGGCTGCGGAGGTCAAAATCGGGGTTGTCAACATGCAGCAGGTGTTGACCAGCTCAAGCGCTGGTAAAAAGGCCCAGTCTATCATTGAGCAAAAAATGAAGTCTTATGACGCCACGTTCAAGAAAGACAAGGATGCCTTGGTCAGCATGCGCGATGAAATCGAGAAAAAAAGCTCTGCCTGGAGCGATTCCGTGAAGCAGCAGAAATTTTCCGATTTTCAGAAAAAAAGTGCGGAACTGGGCACCAAGGAGCGGGAAGCAAACCAGGAAATCAGAAAGTTGCAGGAACGGCACGTACAGCCGGTACTGCAAAAACTGGAGGAAGTGATCCAGAACGTGGCCAAAAAAGGTCAGTACGACCTCATCCTGCCCAGCAACACGATCCTCTTTGCCAGCGGCCAGCATGACATTACCAATGAGGTTATCAAGGCCCTCGACAGGGCCATGAAATAACCTGCCTCCCTGGTCATACAGGCAACTCCGCATTCAGATGCCGGATTTACAAGCTCTAGTTCCCCGATTTGCCGGGCTTCGCGTTCTGGTGATCGGGGATATCATCCTCGACCATTTTCTCTGGGGTCATGTCTCCCGTATCTCTCCTGAAGCACCAGTGCCGGTGGTCAATGTGCAGAAGGAGGAATACCTGCTTGGTGGCAGTGCCAATGTGCTGAGCAATATTGCCAGCCTGGGAGGAAAAGCCGAACTTTGCGGCCTAATTGGCGAGGATGCCATGGGCGACAAGGTGCTGGAGTTGCTGGCTCGTTTTCAGGATGCGGACAGAGGCATTGTTCGGGGAGCGCGCGCCACCACGCTAAAAACCCGGGTATTGGCCCAGGGGCAGCAGATTGTCCGCATTGACCAGGAGGAACACGGCACACCGCCAAGTTCGTCCCTGCAACAACTGGTTGATTTTTTGGAGCACAATCTGCACCGCTTTGATGCGGTCATGGTCAGCGATTATGCCAAGGGCATGATCAATGAAAGCACCATGCAAACCCTGCACCGTGCTCTTATGCGGGAACGACAACTCAGCGGCCGGTCGCTCCCCCTGGTGGTAGACCCAAAGCCGGTCAATATGCCTCTTTTTGTGGGGGCAACCATTATCACCCCCAATCATCTCGAAGCCATGCACATGTCTTCCCTGGTCATCCGCGGCGAAGAAAATCTCCTGGCTGCGGCCCGCGCCATCCAGGAGGAAATCGATTGCAACGCAGTGCTCATCACCCGCGGAGAAGCCGGCATGGCTCTGCTTGAAGGTTCTGCCCCCATGGTGCTCATCCCCACTATGGCCAAGGAAGTCTTTGATGTCACCGGTGCAGGTGACACCGTGGCCGCCACCCTCACTCTTGGCCTGGCAAGTGGCGCAAGCATGACCCAGGCGGCCATGCTCGCCAACCATGCTGCAGGCGTGGTGGTGGGCAAGGTGGGCACAGCCGCTGTAAGCGTAACAGAACTCCTGGCAGCCCTTGCGGGTAGTCAACTGTAACTCCCTGACGGACTGGCACTACTGCCGGCGTCCTCCTCTCTTTTCCAAGGTGTGCGTGTATGTCTGCCCGCAGTATGACAGGATTTGGCCGGGGCGAAGCCGGCGGCCCGGAACGACTTTGGGTTGCGGAGATCCGCACGGTCAACCATCGTTTTCTTGATCAAAAAATAAGCCTGCCACGGGCCTTTCCCGGTTTTGAAGAACCTATTCGAAAAATGGTGGCCGAGCGCCTGGTCCGTGGCCGGGTGGAGGTGTACCTGAACGTAAGCGGTGCGACCCAAATACAGGCCCGCTTGAAGATCAACCAGGAGCTGGCCCAACAGTACCACGCCTGCCTGGAAAGCCTGCAGCGTGACTTTGGCCTGCATGGCAGCATACAGTTGGCCCACATGCTCGGCCTGCGCGATCTTATCAGTATGGAAGAGCAACCGCCTGATCTGGAAACAGAGTGGGCATTGGCAAGCAGGGCCTTAAGCAACGCACTGCAGGCCTGCGAACAGATGCGTCTCCAGGAGGGACTGGCGCTGCAGCAGGATGTAAAACAGCGACTGCAGGTGTTTAGTGAGCTGGTGGCCCGTATCGATACCCAGATTCCTGAACTGCTGCACCTGCGACACAGCGAACTCAAGGAGCGGCTGGCCAAGCTGCTGAGCGGTGTTGATCTGGATCCCATGCGGTTGGCACAGGAATGCGCCATCATGGCGGACAAGAGCGATGTCAGCGAGGAAATCACCAGGCTACGCAGCCATATCCAGCAATTTCACCATTTTCTTGAACTGGACGAGGCGGTTGGTCGTCGGCTTGATTTTCTTCTGCAGGAATTTCTGCGGGAAGTAAACACCCTCTCTTCCAAGATCAATCATGCCGGTATTGCCCAACTGGGCGTGGAGATGAAAAACGAGATAGAAAAAATCAGGGAACAGGTACAAAACATCGAATAAGCATTGATGAAGCCACACAGCGATGTTCGCTGCTCTCCCTACAGAAACCAACCCGATCACCAACCATGAATAATTATCTATTACCTGTTGGTTTTAGTAATGCCGTAAAAGTCAACCGCATCCTTGCGGTGGTCAATCCGGGCTCCTCGCCCATCCGCAAACTCAGGGACGAGGCCCGCCAGGAAAAAAAGATCATTGACGTTACCGAAGGACGACGCACCAGGTCCATCCTCATTCTCGATTCAGGCCATTTGGTGCTCTCCTCGGTGCAGCCGGAAACCATTGCCCAGCGACTGGCGATACTGGCCAGGGAAGAGCGCAACCCTACCCTGCGGCTGGACAAACTGGAGAACGAAAAATGACCGTCCAGGGACGGCTTTTCATCCTTTCCGGGCCATCTGGCAGCGGCAAATCCACCCTCATGCGCAGGTTGCTTGAGAATATGCCAGGCCTGGCTTTTTCCGTGTCACACACCACCAGAAAACCCCGGCCCGGGGAAGAAGACGGCGTCCATTACCACTTCACCGAGACTGCGGCCTTCCTTGCCCTGCGCGACCAACAACCCTCTGGTTTTTTGGAATGGGCCGAGGTACATGGCAATCTGTACGGCACCGGAGTGGTAGAGGTGGAAAAGAGGCTGCAGCAGGGAATGGACATCCTGCTTGATATTGATGTACAGGGTGCCAGGCAGGTGCAGGAGCGCAGGAATGATGCAATCAGTATCTTTCTCTGCCCGCCCTCCCTGGACGCTCTCGCCCGACGCCTGCGCCGCCGTGCCACGGAAAAGGAGGAAGGTTACGCCCTGCGTCTGGAAAATGCCCGCAAAGAATTGACCTGTGCACCGGAATACACCTATCTCCTGGTCAACGATCAGCTCGAGACGGCGGTGGAGGGTTTTCGTAGCATTATTATTGCCGAACGCCTGCGCCAGCGCCGCAACCCAAACGGGAGCCCGGTGCAAATGGTCTGGTAGGATGGTATTGTGGTGAGGAAACAAAGGAAAACAGCACACAGGCCCGCGCCTGGCACAGACGATGGCCACAGCGCAAGCGCCGCTGAAGCGAGCGAAGCTCTGATCTGGGGCATCAACCCGGTACTGGAGGTTCTGCGCAACCCGGATCAGGGTGTGCACGAAGTGTTGGTTGTCCAGGGCAAGGCCGGGCCGCGCCTGCAGGAAATTATAGACAGCGCACGGCAACGCGGCATTCTCCTGCGTTTTGTGCCTGCAGAACGCTTGGGCACACCCAAAAACTGCCGCCATCAAGGGGTGAGCGCTCGTCTGGCTGCCACCACCTATCTTCCCCTGGAAGCATTGCTCGCAACCGAGACCGGAACCACTTGCCCGCCGCCTCTTTTAGTGCTCGACTGTATTCAGGATCCGCACAACCTGGGCTCCATCCTGCGTTCTGCCCTGGCTGCCGGTTTCAGTCGTATCATTTTGCCCAAAGAGCGAAGCGCCATCATCAGCGGTACTGTGGCGCAAAGTTCGGCTGGAGCCATCAGTCATCTGCAGCTGTGCCGGGTGGGCAATATTGCCGAAACCTTGCAGCAACTCAAAGAGCAAAACTACTGGGTCTTTGGGGCAGTGGTGGATCCCTGCGCCCATTCCCTTTACACTATCGATTTTCCCGACGCCACCTGCCTGGTCATTGGCGGGGAAAGCAAGGGTATTCGTCCCTTGGTACAAAAGCGCTGTGACCAACTCATCACCATTCCCATGGCAGGCTCCTTCAACTCGCTCAACGCTTCGGTGGCTGCAGCCATCATCATGTTTGAATTCGCTCGCCGCAGGCTGCCCGGTACGGCTCAACCCTAGCAGGGGCTATTTTTTACGTTTTTTTTGCTGGGCCTTGCTCAACAAGTCACCCAAGGTACCCATGGAAACTGGTTCTCTGGGCGGAGGCGGCGTATAGTCTGCCTTGTGTTCCCTGCCTCTCCCCTTTTCTGGTGGCTGATAATCTTCCGGAGCCAGGGAAATGCGCTTTTGCTCCGCATCCACAGCCTCTACCTGCACAGTCAGCTCCTGCCCACTTTCCAGCACCTCCCGCGGGTGATTCAACTTGCGACCCGCTCCCAACTTGGAAATATGCACCAGGCCATCGAGCCCTGGCTCCAGGGTGACAAAGGCACCAAAGGGGGTGAGCCGCACCACCCGGCCCTGATGCACTGACCCTACAGGATAGCGTGTACTGGCCTGCTCCCAGGGGCTGGGGGTTGTCTCCCGCAGACTCAAAGAGATGCGGTCGCGCTCCCAATCCAGATTCTTCACGATCACCTCGACCTGCTGGCCGCGTTCCAGCACATCCTCCACCCGCTCGATTTGCCCCCAGGCCAACTCACCAATGGGAATAAGCCCATCCACCCCACCGATATCGACAAAGGCACCGAAATCGCGCAGAGAGGTAACTGTGCCGGAGATCTGCATACCTTCGCGCAGTTCTTCTTGCAGGCGTTGCCGTTGCTCCTGGCGCTCCTCTTCCAATACAGCCCGGGCTGAAACCAGGATATTTTTCCCCTGCTGGCCGAATTCTATGATCTTGAACGTAAAGGTCTTATCCAGGTAGTCCTCGGCCGACTCAACCCGGCGAATATCCATTTGCGAATAGGGACAGAAGCAGCGCTGGCCGGCCAGCATCACTGCAAAGCCACCCTTGATCTCGGCACTGACCGTACCCTCCACCGGGATGCCTGCGGCAAAGGCCTCCTCCAGTTCACGCACACTGGTCTGACCAGAACCAAGCCTGGTGGTGAAGACGCTTTCACCGCCACGGCTGGAGAGAAAATACACCTGCAGCCGCTCTCCCACCGTTGCCGTGAGTTCACCCGTCGCATCGCGCAGCTCCGCCGCACTGAGCACACCTTCGCTCTTGTCGCCCACATCCAGAAACACATGCTCTCCACTTATGCCAACAATCAGTGCCTCCACCCTGTCGCCTGGTTTGAGCCGTGCATGCTGGGTCTTTTTTTCTTCAAACAGTTGATCGAAACGTTCCTCTTCCATGGTCATCGCACAAAACTTTGTATTGAATTAAGGGGCAAAACAGGGCAAGAACAATGTCTGGAGTAGCGCCACTTGCGCCTGCTGGATATCAGGTGGTGCATAAACCGAATTTTGTATTCTTTCAAGAGAAGATCATGCTGTCTGCAGGCAGCATGGCATACCTGTCAAGCCACCATGCCCCACCAAACTGCCCGGTTATCCGCACTTTCGCCTACAACACAAAAAAAAGCCGCCTGCCTAGCAGTACTCGGCACAGGCTCGGATGTGGGTAAAAGCATTGTCACCGCTGCCCTGTGCCGTATCTTCAGCAATATGGGTATTGACGTAGCCCCCTTCAAGGCACAAAACATGTCCAACAACTCCGGAGTGACTCCAGAAGGCTTGGAGATGGGCCGGGCCCAGATTGTCCAAGCCGAAGCCGCCCGTATTGCTCCACACACCGACATGAACCCGGTGCTGCTCAAGCCGGTGAGCGATATTGGCTCCCAGGTGATTCTCCATGGTCGCCCCTGGATGGATGCCACCTCGCGCAGTTACTACCAGAAAAAGGAGGAACTCTTCAGCGAAAGCTGCTGCGCCCTGGACAGACTGCGCGCCCGTCACGAGTTGATTGTCATGGAAGGGGCTGGTTCCTGTGCCGAAGTGAATCTGCTGGAGCACGACATCGTCAACCTGCGCGCTGCAGCCCAGGTAGATGCGCCGGTCATTTTGGTGGCCGATATTGACCGAGGCGGAGTCTTCGCACAAATTGTCGGCACCCTGGCCTGCTTGCACCCCCAGGAGCAGGCACGCATCCGCGGCTTTATCATCAACCGTTTTCGGGGGGATCTTTCCCTGTTCCAGCCGGGAATAGAGTGGATCGAACAACGAACCGGCAAGAGTGTGTTCGGGGTGTTGCCCTGGTTCAACCATTTCCATATTGAGGCAGAGGATGCCATGGTGGTCGAGCAGACAGCCGGACGCCTGCCTACTCAAACAAACAAAGCACTTTTTGCCGTTATCCGCCTGCCGCACATCTCCAATTTTACCGACTTTGATCCCCTGGCCCGACTGCCCGGCTGCCAGTTGGTCTACGTGCGCATAGCACAAGATTTGAGCCACTGTGCCGCGGTCATCATCCCGGGCAGCAAGAGTACCCGCAGCGATCTCGCCTGGCTGCACCAGTCTGGCTGGGCAGACCAACTCCACGCGTATCGTGCTGCCGGCGGGCACATCCTGGGCGTATGCGGTGGCTTTCAGATGCTGGGCGAAGAGGTGCAGGACCCCAACGGCTATGAAGGGGATGCGGGCAGCAGCAAAGGCCTGGCCATGCTGCCGGTGCAAACCCGACTGCAAAGCCCAAAGACCACCACCCGCACCCGCTTTGCCTGGGATGAAGCCCAGGGAATGGGTTATGAAATCCACATGGGCAGTAGTACAGTACCAGCAGGCAGCCAGCTTTTTTCGGTGCTGGCCCGCAACAAGAAAGCGTGCAGCGATACAGACGGCTGCCGCAGCGCAGACGGACGCGTGCTGGGCACCTATATCCATGGCCTGTTTGACCGTCCGGCCATCACCCGTAAGTGGCTGGATACCATTGGCCTGCACTCGGTGGCGCTCTTACTCGACCCAACGCAGGGCCATGGCCCAGATGAGCGCGATCAGGCCTACGAACAGCTGGCCGAGCACGCGCTTGCTCATCTGGATATGCAGGCAATTTGTGCCTTACTGCCACCTGCCTTGAGGAAATGTATATAATGTACGGACACGGGGGAAATATCTTTGCCCTGGCCAGGGAACTCGGCTGTCAGCCAGAAGAGTTGACCGACATGAGCAGCAATATCAATCCGCTGGGAGCTCTGCCTGGTCTGCTCGCCCATCTGCAAAAATATCTGCATAGACTGCAATCTCTGCCTGAGGTGGATGCTGCCGGTGCCTGTGCCGACCTGGCCATCCTGCTCGACCTCGACCCGGCACATATCCTTGCAGGTGCAGGCACCACCCAGTTCATCTACAGTGCCTGCAAAGCCCTGAAGAGCCAACGGGTGCTGATCGTTACCCCAACCTATGCCGATTATGCCGATGCCTGTCGCCAGCACGGGCTGAAGCCAGATTTTTTTCCCACCCGGGCCAGTGCGCAGTTCCACCTGGATCTTGCCGAATTGGAGCCGTTCTTACCGCAGTATGACACCCTTTTCCTGTGCACACCCAACAACCCCAGTGGCCAGCTGATCCCCCTGGCCGAGCTGGCCGGCTTGGCCCACCGCCATCCAAGGCTGCGCTGCATCATCGACACTTCGTATCTGCCCTTTGCAGAGCCTGTGCTGCGGGGCAGCCTCGCCGCACTCCAAAAGGCAGCAAATCTCCTGGTACTCTGGTCAGGCTCTAAAATATTCGCCATGCCCGGCCTGCGCACAGGCTTCCTTGTTGCGCATCCTGATGTGCTCACCCATTTTCGTGCCCTGGCACAGCCCTGGAGCCTGAGCACCCTGGCCCAGGAAGCCATGCACTTTGTGAGTGCCAATCAGAAAGAGGTGCAGCGTTTTGTCGAGCAAACGCATGAGTATATCCAAAAGGAAAAAGAACTGCTCCAAAAACGCCTGCACCTGCCGGGCACACAAGAGAGCAAAGGTTTGCAGCTGATCCCTTCCACCACCTCTTTTGTGCTTATGCGCCTACCCTCCTTTCTACAGGCAGAAACAGTACGCCAAGCCATGCTGGAAAAACGCATATTGATCCGCAACTGTGCCAATTTCCACGGACTGGATAACAGTTATATCCGAATGGCTCTGAAAGAAAGCGCTGCCAATGCACGCTTTGCCAGTACCTTGCAGGAGCTGTTACTGAACACAGCAAAAAACACATGAGTATGGAGCCACTTTGGCTTGTCTGGGCTGCCCTGCCCTGCGCCTTTCTCCTTGATCTGCTCTTGGGCGATCCACCCAACTGGCCCCATCCCGTGCGGATAATGGGCAAAGCCATTGTCCGTGCTGAACCCTGGTTTCGCCGCAACATCTCTTCACCACTGCTCGCCGGCACCAGCTTTGCGCTTGTCCTTATCGCACTGAGCTACGCAGTCGGTCTGGGCCTCACTTGGCTGGCCTGGGGCGTGCACCCACTGACTGGTTTTGTGGTGGAAACTGTTTTGCTCTTCTTTTGCTTTTCTGCGCGCTCCCTCCATCAGGCTGGCATGGAAATCCATACCCTGCTGGCAGCAGGCCAAGTGGATGCGGCAAAAAATGCCGTACGTCTGATTGTTGGACGGGATGTGGAGCGCTATGGCGGCGACGACATTGCCCGGGCCACAGTGGAAACCGTGGCCGAAAACCTGGTGGATGGCGTGCTCGCGCCGCTGTTTTTTGCGCTGCTGGGCGGTGCTCCTTTGGCCTTGGCCTACAAGATGACCAACACCCTGGATTCCATGGTGGGTTACAAAAACGAACGCTACCTGCTCTTTGGCCGGCCAGCCGCCCGCATCGATGATGTCGTCAATTGGTTGCCCGCGAGGCTGAGTGTGGTTCTCATCAGCCTGGTTGCAGCTGTGTTGCCGGGTCTTTCAGCGCGGCAATCCTTCAGCACGGCCTGGCATGAAGGCAGTCACCATGCCAGTCCCAATGCCGGTTATGCAGAGGCTGCCTTTGCCGGTGCCCTGGTGCGCCAGTTGGGCGGACCAAACTATTATGGTGGGGTGCTTGTGTCCAAGCCGTGGCTGGGCACAGGCTTTTCCCCTGTACGCGTGGCAGACATCGCCCGTGCCTGCAACCTCATGCTGGGTACAGCTATCCTGGGCGCGCTTTTGTGCAGCATGCTGCGCTGGATACTGTTATGAAAAAACACGTAGAGAAAAAGATGCGCGCAAACGGTGCACAGGGTACAAGCTTGCTCAGCCGGTTACCATTCACTCTGCTGATCTGGGTTGGAACAGTCCCTTCTTTGCCCAGAGATGAAATGGTCAAGGTGGCGCTGTTGGTACTGGCAGGGCAGTGTTGCATGATACTTTTGGCAAGTATCTTTGCTCCAGGAAAGCTGTGCCAGGTTAGCCGTACGAACTAGTTCTAGAGCTTTTTATAGCTCTTCGTCCCAAGATATCCGCTCTACGCTGCTCCTGCTTCCCCTTTCTCCGCTGCTGTCGTATCCAGATCCGGCAGGGTGATAGTGAAGGTAGACCCCTTGCCAACAATACTTTCCACCTCCACTGTCCCTTTATGGGTCTGCACAATGTGTTTGACAATTGCCAGCCCCAGGCCGGTGCCGCCCATGTCGCGCCTGCGGGCCTTATCGCAGCGATAGAAGCGCTCAAAAATGCGTGGCAGATGTTCCTTGCCAATACCCGGCCCTTTGTCACTCACACTGAAATGGAATGTGGAGCCGCCCTCCGCTCTTTTGTTGACCCAGCAACGTAAAGACACCACAGCCTGGGCCGGACTGTAGGCAATGGCGTTCTTGAGCAAGTTAATGAGCGCCTGCTCAAGGAGAGGTTGGTTCATGGGCACATCCACATCCGGCGCGCAGTCAGTTTCCAAACAGATGTCCTTTTCCGCAGCCAAGGGGACGCAGGCCTCCACTGCACTTGCCAGCACCACATGTGCTGGCGCTGGCAGGAGAACAATTTTTTCCTGACCACTTTTATCCTCAATGCGCGACAGGATCAGCAGGTCGTCGATAATGGCGTCCAGCCGGTTGGTCTGCACTGCGGCTGCCTGCAAAAACCCGCGGGCCGTCTCTGTTTCCTCCAGGGCACCATCGAGCATGGTTTCGATATTGCCCTTGATAACGGTTATGGGCGTTTTCAATTCATGGGATACATTGGCAACAAAATCCTGACGGATATTTTCCAGACGATTGAGCTTGGTGAGATCGTTCATCACCAAGAGTACACCGTTACAGTTGTTTTTTTCATCGCGCAGGGGCAGAGCGTGTGTCTGCAGAGTGATGGGGTCGGTACCGCTGAACACTATGACCTCCCGCTCCTGCTGGCTGTTATGGGCCAAGGTGATATCAATGAGTTCAAGCAGCTGAGTATTACGGAGCACGCCCTGGGCAGGCCTACCTTTGACCGTGTCTGCCGGCAGGCCAAACAGGGTTGAAGCCGCCTGGTTCATACGGATGATGTCTTTGTTGGCATCAATGGCCACCACCGAATCGGCCATCCCTGAAAACACGGCTTCCAGTTCGTTACGCTGCTGGATGATGACCCGCACACGCTGGTTGATCTGTTCGGCCATCTTGTTGATGGAATTGGCCAGCCCAGCCATTTCCACGGTCATATTATCCACATTGATGCGGGTGGGCAGATCAAAACGGCCGATCGCCAATTGCTCGGCCCCACGTTTCATCTCTTCCAGCGGACGGCTGATACGGCGGGCGCTGATCCCCGAAAGAATGGCGGCCAGCACCGGCACAGCCAGGCAGATGAGGATAAGTTTGTTGGTAAAAGATTTGCTCAGTTGCGTATAGCCTGCAGTGGGAATAGCCAGTCGCAAAACCCCTGGCGACTGTTCTTCGCCCATCACCAGGGGCAAGGCTACGTAGAGCATGGATTCACGCAACGTCTTACTCCTGCGTACCGAGAAACCCTCGCTGCCAGCCAAGGCCATGGAGACCTCTGGTCTGACGGCATGATCATCCATAAGCATGTGGTCTTCGCTGGAATCGGCAAGCACCGTGCCATTGGCAGAAATGACGGTAATACGAGTCGAGGCCCGCCGGCCGGTGCGGCGAACAAAATCCTGCAACTGTTCGTTTGTGCCGTGTTCCACCAGGGCGGTGATGGTGGGCTGCAGCAGCCGAATTCGTTCGCGCAGATCCCGGTTCAGCTCTTTGATATAGAAATCATGCCCAGTGGTACTGGCCAGCCAGCCCACCAGCAGGATAGAAACAAGAGAAATGCCAACGCAGACAGGAAAAATCTGCCAAAACAAGCGAAGTTTACGCATGGCCAACCTGGAATATGCCGTCTAGGGAAATGGTTGCACAAAAACCCGTGAACCTATACATGGAGGAAAAAAATCGGGGAAGAAACAGGAGCCACCAAACTCAGTCCCGCAGGCGGTAGCCAATGCCACGCACGGTTTCAATACAGCTGCCAGAACTACCCAGCTTTTTGCGCAGGCCAAAAATCTGCACATCCACGGCCCTGGGGGTAATACTGTAATCGTAACCACGAATCTGATCAATAATCTGCTGCCGCGAAAAAACCCAACCTGGTCGTGATGCCAGGAGCTCTAAGATGGTGAACTCCGATGCGGTCAACTGAACCTCCTCGCCGCTCACCCGCACCTCGTGCCTACCCGGATGGATTTCCAGGGAATGGCGCGAAAAAACACTGACCTGACCGTCATCATCCGGCGCAGGCTCACTCTTGCGGCGCAGGGCCGCTTCAATACGCGCAATAAGCACCCGCGGACTAAAGGGCTTAGTCACATAATCATCTGCGCCGCTGTCCAGCCCACTGACAATGTCATCCTCTTCGCCTTTGGCGGTCAGCATGATAATAGGCAGCAACTTGGTGGCCTCCTGGCTACGTACGGTGCGACAGACTTCATTGCCGTCCTTGCCGGGCAGCATCAAATCCAGCACCATGGCATCCACCTGCTCCTGATCGAGCAGGGCAAGCGCCTCCTCGCCACTATCGGCACAACTCACATTGAAACCCGATTTAACCAGATTGTAACTCACCAGTTGTTGGATATCAGTATCATCTTCAACCACGAGAATACGAGGTTTTTTCACGTGTCACCCTCCTTATCCTTGAACTTTGTCTCACGATCAACATAATGTATCTTTAAAACAAGCTCAATGCTCTGACCCTGGAAACAGGATAAGCAAACAATCCTCTAACCTGGACTTAACCAAAAAAAAACAAGAATGGGCCATTGTTTGCACGATATCGTTTTGACAGTTAGCACAGCAGAAGGAGGTAGACGGTGGCAAGGCACATGTTTTTTCACCGGGAAATTGACAAAATAAAGAGAATGATTCTCGAACTGAGCACCATGGTGGAAGACCGTCTGCGCCGGGCCTGCATGATTATCCATCAAAGTGATTTCGAGGCCGAAGCTCAGAAAATTATGGCCTCTGACTGGCAGGTCGATGACATGGAGGTGCGCATTGAAGAGGAGTGCTTGAAGCTGATAGCCCTGCACCAACCAGTGGCACGCGACTTACGCCTTCTGGTGGTTATCATCAAGATCAACAACGAGTTGGAACGCATTGCCGACCTTGCGGTGAATATCGCCAAACGGGTGGTGACTATCAACAAAAAGAAGAACGAAGAGTTCACCCCCATTGTCGACTATACCCCCATGGCAGCCAAGGCCCTTGATATGCTACAGACCAGCCTCAATGCCCTGGTGACTGAAGACGCCGAGCTTGCTCGGCGGATTTTCTTCATGGATGAAGAGGTCAATGCCCTGCGCGACGCAGCCTACCAGAGCGTGGTGGGGGAAATTCAACTCCAACCGGGCAACGCAGCCTCGCTCATCAATCTCTACCTCATTTCCCGTCATCTGGAGCGGGTGGGAGACCGTGTAAAAAATATCGCCGAAGAGGTTATTTACCTGGTTGACGGAGAAATCGTCCGCAACCTGGACGATGAGGAAGGCACGACAGACTGAACACGGTTGCTAATGCGGCTGTACCAACCTGGTTGTATTTACCCTGCTTCCTTTGCGGATGAGCTGGAGCTTGATCTCCAGATCGTCTCATTCATCTAATATCTGGCGTTACCCAGGCAAGCTCCGGTTTCCAAGGCGGCCCGCACCCAAGGATGATCCAGGGGCACCAGCTTGAGCTTGCCCACCACCTCGCTCAGTGGCACCAAGGCGGTGCCCTCTCCCTTGACCGCCACCATACAACCAAAGCGCTGATCATGGATTGCTTCGGCGCAGGCAATACCCAGGCGAGTGGCAAGAATGCGGTCGGCGGCACTGGGTGTGCCACCGCGCTGCAAATGGCCAAGGATTGTTACCCGACTTTCCAGACCGGTCAATTTTTCCAACTCGCGGGAAAGACGCAAGGTATTGGTCGCCTGCCTGAGCCGGAATTCCTCCAGCGCTGCATCGACTTTTTTCCTCCGCTTGACATCTCTTTCTTCCTTGGCAGCCCTTTTCTCCTCCTGCAGCTTGGCAAGTGTCTCTACATCCTCCAAGGAAAGCGCTCCCTCGGAGATGGCCACAATGCTGAAATTTTTGCCCCGGTGCCGCCGCCTTCGGATGGCCTCGGCCACCTGCTTGACATCATACGGAATTTCTGGAATGAGAATGACATCCGCTCCGCTGGCCAAACCTGCGCCCAATCCCAACCAACCGGTATTGTGCCCCATGATTTCCACCACAATGATGCGGTGATGACTGTGGGCCGTGGAATGGAGCCGGTCAATGGCATCGGTGGCTATGGACAGGGCTGTATCAAAACCAAAGGTGATATCGGTCACGGCCACGTCGTTATCAATGGTTTTCGGCAGAGTGACGATGTTCATGCCCAGTTGGGAGAGGCGATAGGCGTTTTTCTGGGTGCCGCCCCCACCTATGCATACCAGGGCCTCCAGGTTATGGCGGCGGTAATTGTCGATCATCACCTCGGTCATGTCCTGTACCTTGTCGCCCACCGGCATCTTATGCGGCTTGTCGCGGCTGGTGCCTAAAATAGTACCGCCCAGGGTGAGGATACCGGAGAGGATGTCTCCTTCCAGGGGGATACACCGGTTTTCCATTAGGCCACGGAAGCCGTCACGGAAGCCGATTACCCGCATCCCATAGGCCTTGAGGGCACTGTTGCCGATAGCCCTGATAGCGGCATTGAGACCGGGGCTATCCCCACCTGCAGTCAGCACTCCTATGCATTTCGCCATGATTTTCTCCTCTCGTGCAACTACCTGCACAAACGATTGTTTATGCAAACTCTCTTGCCATGATCCAGCTTTTTGAGCCTTTGCAAGCAGCATAGCCTGTACATCATGCCCGGCTGCACCGTTCATGTTTTTTTAACCACATCTCCATCGGCAGCGCAAGAAAGCTAACACAATCCTAACAATTTCAAAATAAGTCTGTAACTGGCAAGCTATAAGAGTGTGCACAAGAGTTTTCCGGGAAACACCCCTCCTTTCCTCCTTATCCATAAAGAATCCCATAAAGAATCGGCGCCATGTCCCCATCTTTGCTCATAGCCGTTCTCCTTGTGCTCTCATCCATGGCCTACTGGCTCGGTCGAAGCCGGGCCTTTGCCCTGAGTAAAAAGACCGGTAGCGTCCGTCTCCATTCCCGTCCAGGCTACCATGGTATACTTGTGGCGCTCTGGTGTGCCATTCCGGCCTTTATCATTTTCTGCTGCTGGCAATTTTTTTCAGGCAACCTGCTCATCAGCTATGCCATGCAAAGTGTCATCGAGGCCAGAGGCGAGCTGAGCCCCAGTGAAATGAACCTGGCAATCAATGATCTGCGCAACCTGCTCAGCGGCAATATGTTCCACCGGGAAATCGATCCAGCCCTGCAACTTGCGGCAGATCGTTACACTGGCATGCGCCAGATCGCCAATGTCGCCCTTGCCGTGGTCGTTCTCAGCAGCGCGATACTCGGCTCTATCTGGGCATATTCGCGGATCAATCCCGGACTGCGGGCCCGCAACAAGGTGGAAAAGGCGGTGGAGATCAGCCTGACCCTGTGTTCTACCATCGCGGTCTTCACCACCTTGGGCATTGTCCTTTCCGTTATTTTTGAATCCATCCGTTTTTTTCAACAGGTTCCATTTTTTGATTTTCTCTTTGGCCTCAAATGGAGCCCACAGATGGCCATGCGTCCCGACCAGATGGGCACAGGTAGCTTTGGTGCGATCCCGGTGCTTGCCGGCACCTTCCTGATCTCGGCCATTGCCATGTCCATTGCCGTACCCTTTGGCCTGCTCTCTGCCATCTATCTATCTGAATATTCCGGACCAAATTTCCGTAAAGTAGTTAAGCCAATGTTGGAAATTCTGGCTGGTGTACCCACCGTGGTCTACGGATTTTTCGCAGCCCTGGTGGTTGCTCCGACCATCCGTGGTCTCGGTGCGAGCATCGGCCTGTCAGTGGCCTCGGAAAGTGCGCTGGCAGCCGGGCTGGTTATGGGAGTTATGATCATCCCCTTTGTCTCCTCCCTTTCCGACGACATCATCAACGCGGTTCCCCAAAGCCTGCGTGACGGCTCCTATGCCCTGGGTGCCACCCAAAGCGAAACCATCAAAAACGTGGTTATTCCAGCAGCTCTGCCCGGTATTGTTGGTTCGATTTTGTTGGCGGTTTCCCGCGCCATTGGTGAAACCATGATTGTGGTCATGGCTGCGGGACTGGCTGCCAACCTCACACTCAATCCCTTGCAGGCGGTCACTACGGTGACCGTGCAGATAGTCACCCTGTTGGTCGGTGACCAGGAATTCGACACCCCCAAAACCCTGGCTGCCTTTGCCCTGGGTTTACTGCTCTTTGTGGTAACCCTGGCACTGAACGTGATCGCCCTCTACGTGGTGCGCAAGTACCGCGAGGAATACGAATAATCCCTGCCTGCCCCTGTGAACTATGAGCCATGAACCCTGAACTTTCCACTTCCACAACAGCACAGGTGTTGCGCAGCCTACCGAAACGCTACGGTAAGGAACGCAGATTTCGGCTGCTTGGCCTGTGTGCCATTGTCCTGACCATGCTGTTTCTCATAGTACTTCTTGGCACCATCTTCTTAAAAGGATGGACAGCCTTCCAGCAGACCCACATCCGCTTAGATGTGTATTTCGACCCGGTCCGCCTGGATGTGAAAAACCTGACCAATGCCAACTATGGGGCACTGGTGCGTGACTCCATGCAGCGGATGTTTCCCGATGTAGAAGGCCGCAGCAACCGACTCCAGCTCAACCGACTCATGAGTAGCGGCGCGGCCTTTGCCCTACAGGACATGGTCATCAGCAGCCCTGAAATCATCGGCACCACACGATCACTCTGGCTTCCTGCCGACGATGAGGTGGACATGCTGATCAAGGGACACACCCCCCGGGATGTGCCCGAAGCTATGCGCCGTCTGAGTGACCAGCAGCTTGTCTGGATCCATACTCTGGTTGAAGATGGCCGCCTGGAAAAACAGTTCAATGGTGCATTTTTCCGCAACGGAGATTCACGGGAACCAGAACTGGCCGGGGTACGCGGGGCTATTATGGGCTCGTTTTACACCCTCATGGTCACCTTGATGCTTTCCTTTCCCATAGGTGTGGCTGCAGCGGTCTATCTTGAAGAATTCGCACCAAAAAATACCTTTACCGATCTCATTGAAGTCAACATCAACAACCTGGCAGCCATACCGTCCATCATCTTTGGCCTACTGGGCCTGGCTGTCTTCCTCAACTTTTTCGGCCTACCCCGCTCCTCCTCCATTGTCGGCGGCCTGGTGCTCACCCTGATGACCCTGCCCACCATCATCATTGCCAGCCGGGCCTCCCTGAAGGCGGTGCCGCCCTCTATTCGGGAAGCAGCCCTGGGTATTGGCGCATCCAAGATGCAGATGATTCTCCATCATGTCCTGCCCCTGGCCCTGCCCGGCATGCTTACCGGCACGATCATCGGCATGGCCCAGGCCCTGGGAGAAACTGCACCGCTATTGATGATTGGCATGGTCGCTTTTATCGTTGATGTGCCCCAAGGGATGCAGGATCCGGCCACAGTGCTGCCTGTACAGATTTACCTCTGGGCCGACTCACCGGAACGAGGTTTTATCGAGCGTACTTCCGCTGCCATCATGGTTCTCCTGACGGTGCTGCTGATCATGAACGCCACCGCCGTTTACCTGCGTAACCGCTTCGAGCGCCGCTGGTAATCTACTTATAATCGATGGTTAACCAAATCGTAACATTGCCTCTGTATGTTTCACCCAGTTTTTTTGTCAAACACAAATCATTTTTTTAAGGAGATCATCATGCTGAAACAAACCGTCAGCCTTGCTGCAGCAAGCTTGCTCATGCTTGGTGCAGCACAGGCACAGGCAGCGAGTGGTGGCCGGGACTACATCTCCATTGTAGGCTCATCAACCGTGTACCCTTTCTCTACAGCAGTAGCCGAACAATTTGGCAAAACTACTGCATTCAAAACGCCAAAAATCGAATCCACCGGCAGTGGAGGCGGTTTCAAACTGTTTTGTGCCGGCAGTGGCGTTGATACGCCAGATATCAGTAATGCCTCCCGTCGCATCAAAAAGAGCGAAGTAGAAAACTGCGAGAAAAACGGGGTAAAGGAAATCGTTGAAATCAAGGTAGGCTATGATGGCATTGTTCTTGCCAACAGTAAGAAAGCCGATCAGCTGAAACTGAGCCGCAAGGATCTGTACCTTGCCTTGGCTAAGGAAGTACCCAACCCGGATGACCCAACCAAGTTTGTTGCCAATCCCTACAAAACCTGGAAAGAAGTCAACGCAGAACTTCCGGATATCAAGATAGAAATGCTTGGTCCGCCGCCGACCTCCGGTACCCGTGACGCCTTCATTGAAATGGTAATGGAGCCTGGCTGTTCCGAATTTGACAGCATCAAGGCACTGGAGAAAAACGACAAAGACAAGCATAAAGCTACCTGCCAAACCATTCGTGAAGATGGTGCCTACATCGATGCAGGCGAAAATGACAACCTGATCGTGCAGAAACTGGAAGCCAATCCCAAGGCTGTGGGAATTTTCGGCTTCAGCTTTCTGGATCAAAACGTCGACAAGCTGCAGGGCTCGGTCATTGAAGGCAGCGCGCCTGTCTTTGACAGCATCGCCAGCGGTGACTACAAAGTATCCCGTCCGCTCTTCATCTATGTGAAAAAGGCGCATGCAGGGGTAATTCCGGGTATCAATGAATTTCTTGCCGAATTCACCAGCGAAGCTGCCTGGGGTGAAGAAGGCTATCTTGCTGAAAAAGGCCTGATCCCCGCACCTAAAGCTGAACGGAAGGAGAACGCCCAGACGGCTAAAGATCTGAAGGCGCTGGTGCTTGAATAAGCCCCTCTTGCCCTTGCTACACCAAGACGCGGAACCAAGTAAACACTTGGTTCCGCGTCCTGCATTCTGACAAACAGTCTGTTCCTGACAATAGTCAGGTTCCACAAACCGTGTAAGGAGTGGTAAAAGTACTCGTTGAACCACCCCGTTGTGATTTGTTACAACAGATGCATCGAGTTACTGTGATGCCTTTCTTTTTATTCCTATTCCTGGCGCAATGAGCGCGTACACTATGAGCACATTGGAAACAACAGCCAGCCTGCAGAAAGGCTTTGCCACCCCTCTTGAAGACATCGGCAGTCGGGTACAAAAAAAAAGTCGCAAGATCGACAGGGAAAACAGAGAAACCGTGGGTCTGCAGTTTGTGGACGACCCACGCATGACCTGCCGAGCGGTCAATGTATTTTACGGCGAAAAGCATGCCATCAAAAATGTGAGCATTGATATCGGTAAAAATGAAGTATTGGCCATGATCGGACCGTCGGGTTGCGGCAAAAGCACCTTTCTGCGCTGTTTGAACCGCATGAACGATACGATTGTCGGCTGCCGGGTGACAGGAGAAATTCGCTTGGACGACCTTGATATCTATGAAAAAAATATCGATGTTGTGCCGTTGCGGGCCCAGGTGGGCATGGTTTTCCAAAAACCCAACCCCTTCCCGAAATCCATTTATGACAACGTGGCCTATGGACCAAAAATTCATGGCCTGGCCCACAGCCGCAGCGAGCTTGCAGATATCGTCGAAGATTCCCTTAAAAGGGCTGGATTGTGGAACGAGGTAAACGACCGGCTGGATCAACCTGGCACAGGTCTCTCCGGTGGTCAACAGCAGCGACTCTGCATTGCTCGGGCCATTGCGGTGCGACCCGAGATCATTCTTATGGATGAACCCTGCTCAGCGCTCGACCCCATTGCCACTGCCACGGTGGAAGATTTGATCAGCGAACTCAGGCAGCACTACACCATTGTCATTGTTACCCACAACATGCAGCAGGCTGCCCGGGTTTCCCAGCGAACCGCCTATTTCCATTTGGGTGACCTGGTGGAAGTGGGGCGCACCAGCCGCATCTTTACCAATCCGGCGCACCAACTCACTGAAGACTACATTACCGGCCGCTTTGGTTGACGAATTGACAGGTACAAGCTGGGCAACAGTGCCCAAGCCCAACCAGAGTTTTTGAGGCGCCTGTAGCTAGCGGCCCTCCAGGAGTTGGAAACGCTGCCAAAAGTCTGGGAAAGACTTGCCAACGCATTCCTCCCCTTCGATCTCCACCCCAGTAAGGCGCAAACCAGCCAGGGCAAAACTCATGGCAATGCGATGGTCATTATAGGTGTGGATGCGCGCCCCATGCAGACTTGCTATTCCTTTGCCGTGGATATGCATGGCATCTTCTTCCTCATCAACCTTCACGCCCAAGCGGCGGAGTTCATGCACTACCACGCTTACCCGGTCGCTTTCCTTGACACGTAGATGGGCAATATTGCGGATACTGGTGGTACCATGGGCAAAGGCTGCCACCAGGGCGAGGGTGGGCGCAACATCGGGCATATCACCCATATCCGCCTCAATACCCTGTAGCTCGGCTGCGCCCTGTACGCTCACCCCACCACCTTCCCATTCGATACGACAGCCCATGCGCTCCAGCAGGTGCACAAATTGGGCATCGCCCTGCAGAGAAGTGGCAGGCAGGTTTTCTACCCTGACCCGACCATTGCAGATGGCCGCAGCAGCAAAAAAATAAGATGCACTGGAGGCATCGCCTTCTATAGCATAGTCACGGCCCCTATACCCACCCTGCTCCGCAGAGACAGCAAAATAACTGTGCTCCGCATCAGCCTGCACTGCTACGCCAAAATCCCGCATAACCGCAAGGGTCATATCCACATAGGGTTTGGAATAGAGCTGGCCGGCCAGCGTGATTTCCGCACCTTCCGCAGCATAGGGGGCCACCAAGAGCAGAGCAGACAGATACTGGCTCGATTTACCAGTAACCAGTCTGGTTGCTCCACCCCGGATGCCCTGCGCCTGAATGGTCAAGGGCGGGCAGCCATTATCCAGATCACTTGCAATGGCAACACCCCAGCCCTGCAGAGCGCTGATCAGTGGTGCGATCGGCCGCTCTGCCATCCGGGCATCTCCTGTAATCCGCACCTCTCCGTGGGCAAGGGCAGCCACGGCGGTAAGCAGTCGAGTGGCAGTGCCGTTGTTACCAAGAAAAAGGGGAAGAGCAGGTTGATGCAACCTACCACTGCAACCGTACACTTGCCAGCAGCGGGCATCCTGGCAATCCATCTCCACACCAAATTCTTGTAAGGCCGCCCTGAGGAGACGGGTATCTTCACTGTCCAGGGGATTGTGCAGCCGGGAAACACCATCCGCAAGGGCTGCGGCCAAGAGCGCCCTCTGGGTCAGGCTCTTGGACCCTGGAACACTCAAGCTGGCATCAACAGTGTTGACCGGAGTAATGGTTCTCATGGTGGGTGCTCTGCTCCGCCTCCATCAAGTGCTCACTTTTATGCTTACTTTTTACTTGGCTTTTTTTCTCTTTCCTGCCAGTGCCTCGTTCAGCGCGGCGCGCATGACCTCGGTGGGCGGTTCTTCACCCAGCCACAAACGCCACTGGGCCGTGGCCTGGTAGAGCAGCATCTGGGTACCTGGAACCGTCTTGCAGCCCCGGGCTGCGGCCTCGGATAGAAGCCTGGTTTGCAGCGGAGCATAGACAATATCCATCACCACTTGAAAGTGTGCAAGCAACTCCGCTTCCAGGGGAATGATATTGACCTCGGGCTCCATCCCGGCAGAGGTGGCATTGACGAGCACATCCGCCTGCACATGCTTCACCTCAGTTGTATCCACAAAGGAACAGCCCAACTCTGCCGCCAACAGCCTGCCCCGCTCTTCGCTGCGATTATGCAAAAAAATTTGTGCTCCAGCCTCCTGCAGACCAAAGCCAATGGCCCGGGCCGCGCCGCCTGCTCCCAGCACAAGCACCGAAGAGCCGGCCAGGTCGATCACTTCGGCCAAGGCCTGATTGGCGCCGAGCCAATCGGTATTTTCCCCAGTGCACAGGAGCTTGCCATTGGCATCATTGACATCGTGATGAAAGAGCAGGGTATTGACCGCGCCAATCTTTTGCGCCACTGGCTCAATGGCATCCAAAAACGGGATAATGGCCACCTTGTGCGGCACAGTAACCGATATGCCAACAAAGGAGAGAGCTTTTAAGCCGGCAAAAGCGGTTGCCAGATCTGTTGCATCCAGGGGCAGATAGACGGCGTTGATGCCCCGAGCCTGGAAAGCGGCATTGTGCATGGCCGGGCTGAGTGAATGTGCCACTGGATGGCCCAAAACCCCGAACAATTTGCTGCTGCCGTTAATCATGCTGTCTCCTCAAAAAGAGCGCAGAGTGCATGCAGGTGGCTGATGCTCAGTTGACCCGGTGCGGTTGCCTCTACAGTGCCTGCTGCGGCATAGCTGATATGCCCACCCAGGTAGAGGGTGGCCAGGCGGGTGATGCGACCAGGAGTACCCATGGTAAAAACGCTGAGGGGAAAGGTGGCGGCCTGCGCTGCTTCAAGCACGCTCAACAGGCGCAGGGCATCTTGGCTTGAGGCAGCGGTAGTAACAATCTTTCCGCTCCGGGCCCCGCTTTTGCGCATGGCATGGAAAATAGCCTGCAGATCCGCTACATCCGGAGTGGTATTGAAATCGTGCCAAGAGACCAAGGGCCACACTCCCTGCGCATGCGCCTTGGCGAGTAAGGCATTCCGCAGCGCGTCTTCTGTACGCAGTTCAATATCCACATAGGCAGCACCGGTACGCATGGCCCTGTTGAGTAGGTGGAGACGCTCTTCTTCTGTCCCACTGAAAGCCCCTCCCTCCCACTGCGGCCGGTTGGTAACCAAAATCGGCAGAGCAAAACGGGCTACAAAGGGGGCAATGTCTGGCTGCCGCATACTGTCCAAACGGATTTCAACCAAATCTGCCAAATGTACCAGAGGCTCGGCCATGCGGATGAGTGCAGCCGCATCTTCACCAGCCAGGGAGAGACATATTTTGCCCCGGCCACTGGCCACACCGCCTTGTTCAGCCATGTAGCCCACCGACTATAGCCTGGAGTGAAGGTTCATGATGCTGCCGGAGATAGGCGCTGATACCGTCGAGTACCTCCTGGGTAGCACGCGGATTGTAAAAATTCGCTGTGCCCACCTGCACCGCGCTGGCTCCGGCCAGGATAAACTCCAAGGCATCTTCTGCTGTGGCGATACCACCAATACCAATAACCGGAATAGACACCGCCTGGGCCACCTGCCATACCATGCGCAAGGCAATGGGTTTAATTGCGGGGCCAGAGAGTCCTCCGGTTCGATTGGCCAGCTTGGGCCGTCGGGTATGGATATCAATGGCCATACCAATGAGGGTATTGATCAGGGAAAGGGCATCTGCACCCGCATCCTCAACCGCACGGGCCATGAGTGCAATGTCTGTCACATTGGGAGAGAGTTTGACAATAACCGGCTGTCCCGCCTGTTTCTTCACCGCCCGCACCACAGCCGCCGCCATCTGCGGTTCAGCACCAAAGGCAACCCCACCCATCCGCACATTCGGGCAGGAAATATTCACCTCCAGCGCAGCCACGCCTTCCACCCCAGCAAGGCGTGTGGCCAATAACGCGTATTCATCCACACTGTCGCCCAGGATATTGACCACCACCGGAGTACCGCATTGCCGCAGGTACGGCATTTTTTCCTTGAGGAAACGCTCCAGCCCGACATTTTCAAGGCCAATGGCATTGAGCATGCCGCAAGCGGTTTCTACGATGCGGGGTGGTGGATTACCAGCCCGCGGGGCCAGGGAGATACCCTTGACAATGACGGCACCCAGGCTGGAAAGATCGAGCAGGCCCGCGAACTCTGCACCATAACCAAAGGTGCCAGAGGCAGTCATTACCGGATTGGCCAAACGCAAAGCGCCAATATGCACACTGAGATCAGGGTCCTCTGCCCTGTTGTATATCGTCATGGCCACACCACCTCTGCGGCATCAAAAACTGGCCCGTGTTTGCAGACATGCCAGTAGGCATCTGACCGACCGGGAACTGGAATGGCGCAGCCCAAGCATGCGCCCAGTCCACAGGCCATGTGTGTTTCCAACGACACTTCGCAGGCAATACGGTCGCCGCAGAAGCGCGCCACAGCCGCCATCATCGGGACAGGGCCACAGGCATACAGCTTGCCCACCTTGTCGGACAGGGCTGGCAACAACTCGGTGACCAGACCATGATGACCAAGGCTGCCATCGTCTGTACTCAGGTGTACCGAGCAGCCAAGTTCATGGAAATCCTGTCTGAGCTGGCTCAATTCCACAGCACTGCCCGCCCCCAACAGAACCAAGGGAGTCGTACCCTGTTCCAACAGCCACTGGGCAAGAAAAAAAAGTGGCGCAATACCCAGGCCACCACCAACCAAGCATACCTCCCCAGTCGGCGGTGGAGGGCGAAAAGCACGACCAAGCGGCCCAACAAGCGACAAATCCTGCCCCACCCTTGTTTGGGCCAGAAGTGCTGTGCCCCGCCCTACAATCTTGAAGAGCAGCTGGATACAGCCACCGGCTTGCTTGCCATGCACGGAAAAAGGTCTGCGTAAAAGCGGATCCTGGTCTGTTCCACAAGACACCATCACAAACTGGGCTGGACGAACCACTTCGGCAATGTCTGGCGCCTCAAGGGTTAAACGAAAGATGTCAGCACCAAGGTGCTCAACCTGGATTACGGTGCAATTTGTCTGGAATTCAGGCATGGAAAAGACTACAACAAGTGTGGTCAATGATCTCTGGTTGGGCCGTTGCTCTTGTCAATAGAACGTAAGAAGGCCAGATGGAATACATCCTGCTTGCTTGTGCTGCACTGCTTGGTGCGGTTGTTGGTTCCTTCCTCAACGTGGTCATCCTCCGCCTACCAAAAGGTGGTTCCCTGGTTTTTCCAGCCTCCCACTGCCCACAATGCGGCTATACCCTGCGGTGGTACGACAACATCCCGCTTGTGAGTTTTGTGCTCTTGCGTGGCAGATGTCGACAGTGCCGACAGACAATTGGCCTGCAGTACCCACTGGTGGAACTGGCCATGGCCATGCTCTCTGTCCTGCTCCTGCAGCACTTTGGTTGGAGCTTTGCATTTTTCTACTACTTTTTCTTTGTTGCCGCACTTCTGGTTATCATATTTATCGACATCCATCATCAAATTATTCCTGATTCCATAAGCCTGCCCGGCATTGTGCTCGGTTTTGCCGGCTCCTTTCTAAATCCCCTGGTCAGCTGGCAGCAGTCTGGGCTCGGTATTTTTTGCGGTGGCGGTATCCTCTTTACCGTGGCCTATGGCTATTTTTTGCTCACCAAACGGGAAGGCATGGGCGGTGGTGACATCAAATTGCTGGCCATGATCGGTGCCTTTCTTGGTGTGCAGAGTCTGCTTTTCGTTGTTTTCTTCAGTTCACTCAGCGGCAGTATCATTGGTATTGTGGCCATGGTACGTCAAAAAAAAGGCGGCCAGACTCGCATTCCCTTTGGTCCGTTTTTGGCGGTTGCTGCAGGAATTTTCCTTTTCCTGCAGGAAGCCATTTTCAAAATCTGGCACATGTATCTGGGCTTGAGTGGCCTGGTATAAACAGAAACTATGCACGCTTTGGCCCGGCTGCGTGCAGCCTGTCTGTCTCCTGCGGTTGTGGTGATCAACTCTCTGCACACCCTATACGGTGCAGTGTTTTCCTCTGGAGCAAATCAGCCACACATTCTATCCAACTCTTTTCAGGTAGGCTGACCTTTTGGCGCATGATGCTGCAGTTTGTGCTGTACCGCCTTGAGAAAGATTATAATATTTCCTTTGGTCAGAAACAAAAACCCCGATCCGTACGGATCGGGGTTTTTATGACAGCTGCTGAGGGGTGGCAAAGCTAACAGCCGGCGGTTTATGCCTCTATTTCGTGCTCTACACCAATGGCAATCTTGTAGAGGATGGTGAGGACAAAGAAACCGATAGCCCATACCCCGGCTGCAATCAACAACTCGTTCAAGTGGGGATAGTACTGGGTAATTTCATTGGTTGGATTTGGCAAAAAGCCAGCCAGTACAAAACCAATGCCCTTATCCAGCCAAAAAGCGATGAAGATGGAGGCACAACCGACTCCCAGCCACAGATCACTACCCTTGCGCGTGGCAGGATAGCACAGCAACGCCATACCCACCAAAAAGAGCAAGATAAAGGCCCACATGAACGGCACCAGATTATTGTAGACATGGCCATGGTGTTCCAAGCCGAAGAACAGATACTCCAGGCTATGCATATGTCCCGGAATCTGGGAGTAGTAACCAACAAAGAACTCCAATGCCAAGAAGAACATGTTGGCAATGGCTGCATAGATGATGATGGTCACCATCTTGTCAATTGCCTCTTTGCCTGCATCGAAATTGGCTACCCGCTTCAAAATAAGCGCCATGACAACGATGAGTGCCGGTCCTGCAGCAAAGGCCGAGGCCAAAAAGCGGGGAGCGATAATGGCGGAAAGCCAGAAATGCCGACCCGGCAAACCGCAGTACAGCATGGCGGTAACGGTATGAATGGATATAGCAAAAGGAATGGATATGTACACAAAAAGATATATCCATTTGGGTGGAGCCACCTGCTTGCGTTCTGCAGTCAGGATCACCCAGCCGCAGAGAATGTTTAAAAACATGTAGCCCAGAAGCACGCACATATCCCAAAAAAGCATGGAACTCGGGGTCGGATGGAGCATCACGTTGAATGCCCGCAATGGCTGGCCAAGATCCACAAAGATGAACAACACGCACATGAGCAGTGCGGCAATGGCTAAAAACTCACCAAGAATGGTGATACGACCAAACGCCCTAAAATTATGGATATAGTAGGGCAGCACCAACATCACCCCTCCGGCGGCCACGCCAACCAGAAAGGTGAACTGGGCAATGTAGAGGCCCCAGGATACGTCGCGGCCCATACCGGTTATCCCCAGACCGTAAAAATACTGACGCAGGTAGCTCACAAAGCCTATGGCGATAATCAAGCCCAGAAAGGCTAGCCACATCCAGTAGTAGTTATTTCCTTTTAACGCTTTCTCGAACATGGGAGCCTCATACAATATAGAAGACGGAAGGAAACGTTCCTAGGGACGGATTCCGCTGGACGGTATGATGCTGCTTCAACATTTGCCGAATCTCGGAGTCCGGATCGTTCAAATTGCCAAAGACGATCGCCTTGGTGTCGCCACAGGCCTCCACACAGGCCGGTTGCAGACCGACACGGGTGCGTTCGGTGCAAAAGTTGCATTTTTCCACGACACCCCGGGTCCTGGTCGGGAAATCCTTATTCATGGTGGCGTCATCCAAGAAAGGCCGAGGATCACTCCAGTTAAAGCTGCGGCTGCCATAGGGGCAAGCTGCCATACAAAAACGGCAGCCGATGCAGCGGTGGAAGTCCATAATGACAACGCCGTTTGCGTCGCGGAAGGTGGCCTTGGTGGGACAGACCCGCACACAGGGCGGATTGTCGCAGTGGTTACAGAGGATCGGCAACTGAAATTCCACATTGGTTTGGTCAAGGTATAGGTGAGGCTGCTCCGGAAAAGCGTTTTCATAGTGGGTCATCCAAATCCACTTGATTTCATCTTTTTTGACCGGAATATTTGGCACATTGTGCTCCTGATGACAGGCCTGTACCACCCGTTCGCCCAAGCTCAGGTCTTCACGGAATTTTCGCACGTCAATGAGCATACCGTAGCGGTTTACACAGGGGGTATCGCCTGCATTCTGCTTAACAGCGTTGCCCTGCTCTGCGGTTGCCGCCTCCTCGGTTGCGGCCACAGCTGACTGCGCACCACCGACCAGTCTGCCCAATCCAGTGGTCGCTCCCAGCCCGGCCAGGGTGGATATACCCGCTATCTTGAGGAAATTTCTTCGTTTTTTGTCCATCTGTGTTTCTCCTTCTTCGCCGCTCACTCAACAGGAGCAATATGGCAATCCCAGCAGTAGGGCGTCACCGAGGAATAATCGTGGCATTTGTCACAGAAATTGACCTTGCTTGTGTGGCACTCCATGCAGTTGAGCTGCAGGCTTTTCGGATAGGCCTTGCCTTCGACAACAATACTTGTGGTGTCGCCGGTGCGAACCACTTCGTCGCGCCAGACATTGAGCAACTGCATATGTTTGGCCCGCATCTCCTCGGCTGGCAGAACGCAGGACTTGGCGTTCGTCGGCATAACGAGTTCGGGTGCAGAGCGGGCTGTGGTGCCGCGATTGTACCAAACCGGTATCGTAACGAGCAGGACGAAGATCACCAGTCCTGTAATGATTTTACCACCGTTGTACATCACTCTTCCTCCAGTTCTGCCGATATTCTAAACCAAGGTCCTGAGACCTTCGGTCAATTCCTGTCGCTGCTCGCCCTCAATGACCAGGGCGTTGCCCACCAGTTCGCTCAAGCCCGCAACCTCCACTCCAGGCACCCAGTAGTCCATGAGGGTGGTCAGGGTGGCACGGTCGATGGCACAAACGCAGCCAAGGGTGTTTACCCCGTGCTTCTCGTGCACGTACTGGACAGCATTGGCGCGGGGCAGACCGGAGCGCATGCGCAACTCCATGATTTCGTCGGTGTTCAGAGCCGTTCCCGAGCCGCAGCAGAAGGTACGTTCGCGGATGGTATTTTCCGGCATCTCATACCAGGCATCAACCACATGGTCGAGAATGTAGCGCGGTTCATCCAAGAGTCCCATGGCCCGGGCCGGGTTGCAGGAATCGTGGAAGGTTGGGATCACATGGGCATTGCGGCTTTTGTCGAGTTTGATCTTGCCGTTTTTGATGAGATCAGCGGTAAACTCGGAAATATGCACCATCTTGGTGGATTTGGCGTTATCAAATACCGTACCGGTGATGGGTGATTGGGGCACCTCAAGGAAATCTGTGGGGCCGTTCATGGTATCCATGTATTGGTGAATGACCCGCCACATGTGACCACATTCACCACCCAGGATCCACTTCACGCCCAGACGTTTTGCCTCGGCATACATTTTAGCGTTGAGCTTCTTCATCATCTCGTTGGAGGTGAAGAGGCCGAAGTTGCCGCCTTCAGAGGCGTAGGTAGACCAGGTATAATCCAGGCCAATGGCCTCAAAGAGCAGCAAGTAGCCCATGCAGGTAAAAATACCGGGCTCGGCAAAGACATCTGCGGACGGTGTGATGAACAACACTTCCGCACCTTTACGGTTGAAAGTCGGGTTGACGCGCACTCCGGTGAGATTCTCGACATCGTCGCAGAGAAAATCCACATTACCCTTGAAGGCCTGGGGGGTGAGGCCCATGTGGTTGCCGGTGCGGTTGGAGTTGGCCACCGGCTCCATGGCCCAGTTGATGCCAATGCCCACCAGATGCAGCAATTCCCGCAACATCATGGTTATTTCAGCGGTGTCGATGCCATAGGGACAGAATACGGAACAGCGACGACATTCTGTACACTGGTAGGCGTACATGAACCATTCCTTGAGCACACCCACGGTCATTTCCCTACCGCCGGCCAACTTACCCAGAATTTTGCCGGCCAAAGTGAAGTCATTACGATACACCGAGCGCAGCAGCTCAGCACGCAAGACTGGCATGTTTTTGGGATCACCGGTACCCAGGAAAAAGTGGCACTTATCCGCACAGGCACCGCAGCGGACGCAACAGTCCATAAAAATCTTCAGCGAACGAAAGCGATCCAGGCGGTCGGCCAGGCCCTGCAAGATGATGTCCTTCCAGTTTTCCGGCAGTTTCCAGTCATCGTCCTCTGGGCTCCAATCGCGGGCATTGGGGAAGCTGACGCCCTGCTGATTATCCAGGTACTCCAGCTTGTCCGCCTTGGTCGGGTAGGCGTAATTCCCAGGTTTGAACACCACAGGAACTTCCATCCAGGATTTGTTTGGGTAGGCCCCTGTCATCAGAGAGGGCCCCTTGGCAACACTTTGTGCCAGTTTATCAACCTTTACGACTGCCATTGCTCTATCCTTGTACCGTTAGTGTGTTCACCATGTGTCAAGCGGTTTCACCTGCCTGTGGGGCCAATTCCTTTTCCACTGGAATGCCTTGTTCCACCATGTCTTCACGGAACTCGTCCTCATAGCTGGCATAGGAATGCGGCTTGATCGGCGGGTTCCACGGGTTGATATGTCTGCGCATGCGTGAGTCGTTGGCCATGTTCCTGGTGGGGCTAAGAAATACGCCACCCATGTGCATGAGTTTGCTGAAGGGGAAATAGGCAAGCAGAACGCAGACGAGGAACAGATGCACATAGAAAAGTGAGCTGATATCGGCAACGATGGTCGGATGAAAGGTGACCAGACCCAATGCTAGTTGCTTGATGGCCTCGATATCGACATTGGTGCGCAAAAAGAAGCGCATGAGGATACCGGTGGTTACTATGGCCAGCAACAGGAATAGGGGGAAATAGTCGTTTGCCAGGGAGAGATAGCGCACCTGCGGGTTGCTGAGCCGGCGCAGGAAAAGAAAGAGCAGGGCCAGCACTATGGTGGCATCGGTGATGTACATAAGCGGTGCGCCGATCTGCAGAAGGGAGTCTATGACTTCCAGCCAGGCAACAATGGCAGGAACCGGCTCCAGAAACAGGCGCAGATGCCGGATAATAATGACCAGGAAGCTGTAGTGGAAGACGATACCAAACAGCCAGAGCCACTTACTGGATTCATAGGTCAGCTTGGGCCCATCGTATACGGTAGCCTTGGTGTTACGCCACAGAGAGCGGAACAGCAGGACTTCCAGCACCATCCTTGCCACCACCTGGGAGGTGTTGTTGGGCGCTTCCAACTTGTCCTGCTTAATCCAGGGCAGCGAATACTGCTGGCCGCACGTGGTTGGAATTTTGAAGGGCACCGGGGATTTGCCCCAGTGGTATACCCGGTAACAAAAGCCACCCAGAAACAGGGCCACGGCGAGATAGGGCACGACCACACCGAAGAGATACTGCATGCCGGGTATCTGCACCCCTATCAATGCGATCAGGATCAGGGCAAGAACTGCCGCCAGCGGGAAGGCGTACTTCATCGATCACTCCTTCACATTCTTTTTAACAACCGCACATCAGCCTGCCGGAAAGCAGACAGGCGCATGGACCTTTAGCCCGGACAAGGCTTGCCTCCTTCTTATTTCCCATCCGTTTCCTGTGCTGTTTCCGCATCCAGGAATCGGGAGGGGCAGCCTCCATCTGTGAACAGAGCGCGTCCGCTTTTCAACTCATTTAAGCGGTTGCGGTACAACTGTTCACGGCACTGACAGTACAAATCAAAAGCCATCAGTGCCATCCGTTCCACTGCACAATCGAATTCGTTCAACTCGGCGACAAGCGGGGCCTGCAAGGCCTCTTCGCCCAGCACCTCTTTTACGACCCATTTCAACTCAAGGAAGGGCACCACTGCCTGGGAAGCGGTGAATTCCTGCACAGCGCGGATACGAACCACCCGATCAAGAGGCTGGATCAAAGCCTCGGGTTCCGCCCCTTCACGCAAGAGCGTAAACAGCCTGGTCAGAGTGTTACGAATCTGAACCCCCACCGGGTTGGCGAAGAGATCCCGGGATTTTTTAAAAAAACCCGGAGTCGTGTAACTGTCTAGGGTTCTTTCGGTCCAGAGCTCAAGTATTTGCTTTTGCTTTGCCGCAAGCACCCCGGCAAGTTCCATATGTTCCGACGCCGACTCTCAGCCTGGCACGTTCTTGGCGAAAAGCGCCTGCTCGCACCAGACAAAAAATGAATGAGGATTCATACGCAACAGCTCTAGCATGATTGATATTTTGTTTCAAGAAAAAAAATCAATGGGCAACACGAACGGAAGTACTTTGCTTTGTCGCATTTGTAAACAGTTCCAGGGCGAGTTGCACATAGGGATCAATCGCCAGGTTTTCTTCAAACTTCTTCTCGGTTTTTTCCGGGCCGGAGTCATTATCATTTTCCCCATCCGGTGTTTCCAAAAGACCAATGGCCTTGGCTTCCTTGCGTACCTGCGCCAGGACTTGCCGCTCCTGCCACATGTCGGCGGCCGCCACGCTCACCAGCGTTTTTTGCGCGCGAATCTTCGCCTTCTCGCTCTCCTCGCGAATCTTTTGAAAACTCGGACTGCGGAGCAGCCAGTTGCCGCCCACCTGCTGGGCCAGCATCCGGTCGAACATAGGACCAGACCAAGGCCGGTACGGTACCGGCAGCACCTGATCCCAGGGCAGGGCATAGTCCATGTACTGTTCACCGCTCTCCAGATGATCCAGCATGGAGGGTACCACTAAATCCGGGCTTACCCCTCGAAACTGGGTGGATCCGCCGTTTATCCGGTAAAATTTTTGGATGGTCATTTTGAGTGCACCCAAATCGTTCACCCTCCGGGCACGGAACAGGGGAAGAAAGCGGTTCAAGTCCATCATGGCCTGCACAGTCCCCTTGCCGTGGGTGTGCTGGCTTCCGATGACCAGGGCACGGGAGTAGTCCTGCATGGCCGCGGCAAAAATTTCCGAGGCAGAGGCACTAAACTGGTTCACCAGCACGATCATCAGACCGTCAAAATCCATTTGGGGGTCCTGATCGGCCAGTACGATGAGCTTACCTTCTCCATCCTTGACCTGCACTACCGGGCCACCGGGCAGGAACAGGCCGGAAATATTGACCGCATCGGTCAAGGCGCCGCCACCATTATTGCGCAAATCCAAAATGAGACCCTGCATTCCGGCCTCTTTAAGCTGTTGCACAAAGCGACGGGTGTCATCCGTGGCATTACGGCCCTGATTTCCGGAGCCATCATCACTAAAATCTCTGTAAAAACTGGGAATACGGATAAAACCAATGGCATCGCCCTGGCTGGTGTGCAGCAACGCAGATTTCACATAGGTTTCTTCAAGCTGCACCACATCCCGCACAATGGAGATAGTCATCCTGCCGCCGCCTGGTTTACGCACGGTCAAGGCTACTTCACTGCCCTTGGGTCCACGGATCAGGCTCACAGCCTCGCGGATACGCATCTCTGAGATATCCACCGGCACGCCACCCTGTTCGGCTACACTTAAAATGGTATCCTCGGCCTGCAACTGTCCCTGCTTTTCTGCAGCGGAGCCGGGCAATATCCGTACCACCTTGATCAAACCCTCGTCTTCGCGTAGCAGTGCGCCGATACCCTCCAGCGAACCGCTCATCTGAATATCGAAATCCTCCTTGGAGGTTGGTGGCAAATAATTGGAATGCGGATCGAACCCACGTGCAACCGCATCGAAGTAGCGATCGTAGTGGTCCTGCCTGGTCTGCTGAAGCAGACGCTGCATGGAACGATGACTACTTTCCCGCACCTTGCGGATAGTTTCATCCATCAATTCAGAATGGACACTGGGCTCTATCTGTTGGTACTTATCGGGCTCGGTTTTTTGTTTGTCTTCAAGCGCCTCGAAATAGCTGTCCAAAACCTGCATCTTCAAGGACAGCCGCCAGCGTTCCTTAAGGGATTTTGCGTCAGGAACAAAATCCAGCTTTTTTGGATCGATCTCCAGTTCTTCCCTGAGATCAAAGTCAAAACCAGCATCCAAAATCGGATCAATCAGGGCATCCACTTCACGGATACGCGCATCCAAAAGGCGCCTGCCCACATCCGGTAGGCGGATGACCCCGCTTTTGAGTTCGTCATCAATCAGGTTCTGAAACCTGCTCAACTCCTGCACATCCGCTTGCAGAAGAAAACGCTTACGCGGATCCAACTGGCGTAGATAGAGATCGTAAATTTTGAAAGAAAGCGCATCATTGATCCGTTCATGGCCAAAGTGGCGAGAAGCCAGTTGCTGGCTGATCAGATAAACGATGCGGTGGTTGCGCTCCTGATCAAAGGATTCGGACACTGTTTTGCCGTGTCCGGCAGCAGGAATAAGCAAAAGAAAAAAAGTCATACAAACCGACATGATAACACGCATGACAACCTCAACAAAAGCCATCGCACTCCAGCCTGTCACCCTCACAGTGGACTGACTACCTTGGCCGCGCGAACAGTGGTATCCATAATGGCAAACATATTGGAAATCTGCCCAACTTGCATGGCTGATTTCAACTGATAAAAATCCAGGCAGGTACCACAGACCAAAATCTCCACCCCCTTGGATTGCAAAACGCGCAGCGCCTCCAGCGCACCGGACTCGGCGGTCACCAGCTTGACACCACTGTTGTAGAAGATAATCGCCTGGGGCAGGGGTTCCACCTGAGTGATGGTTTGCACATAGGTTTGCATCAGGGCCCAGCCCAATTCTTCATTCCCCCGGCCCATAGTATCGGCACCGATCACGTAAACCAGTCTGCCCCGCTCGTCTGGATCGGGCACGTCGCAGTGGTACTCTTCAGCCTGCAGATGAGCACCGCTATCTGCCCTACCTTCCTGCGCCGTGATACTCAGGCGGTAACGGTCGACAGCTATCTGTTCCACCTGCACCACATGGCCCATACGGCCGGCAAAGCGCTGCACATTTTTGCTGGAGGCCTCGTTATCCACCAGCACTTCAAGACGTGTACAACCCTGCTCCAGGGCATCCTTCACCTGCAAAACAGGTTGTGGACAGGTCAAGCCCCTGCAATCAAGTTTTTTGCTCTCTTCCATAGTCTCTTCTCTTCTGCTGGAGCCCCGCCATAATGACGCTCTGACACAATCGACCCTGTTGTCAGCCTGGACGCACGGATTCGATGGCAGCCTGAGGCTATCTCGCCTGACGCCCTGTCGCGCAGGCCGCGAGTGTGCGCGCAAAGGAGGCTGCCACCTGGATGGTCAGGATTAACGCCTGAATAAGCCACGCCTAGGCCGCGACGCGAAGCGGCGTCGGCTTGAATGAATTGTCAGGCATCTTGCTCATGTAACCACGGCGCAAAGCTCAAGCCAATCAGCACTCCTTCGGGGCTGATGAATCTTGCCACCGTTTGTCCCCAAGGCTCTTTTCTTGCTTCATGAATGAAACCTTGACCTTTGGCTTTCATTTCCTCAACCGCAGACTCTACAGCTTCGACTTCGGCCAACTCAAATTCAATGGTGGCCGTTGGTTCAGGCACATGCGAGGGCCACTCATCCTGCCCGAAGCAAGACAGCGCCGCCATTTTTAATGGCCACACTCCGAAATGATTGGCTCCAGGCAACTTGTCCATGAAGCAATAATCGTCTTGTCTCTCAAGTGGCAGGCCGAGCGCCCCCTGATAGAGCGATGCGCTTACATCTGGCTGCTTTGTGATTACGGCAAACCCGGCAATGCATTTGATGTCCATTGAGAATCCTGTGCCTTTGATGCGGCCTAACAACCATATTTGCGCAAAAAATCGCGCACAACCTCATCCATGATCTCCAGTTGGGTACGGCCGCTTTCATGGATCTGTATCCACACGCAGCGCTGGAAGGCTCGGTACAGGTCCTCGGAAACCATCAGTTTTATGACCGCCGGCTCTTCTTCCTGCCCGCCATGATCACGAATGCTGTGCATGAAAGGCCACCAGCTCCTGGTAGGTGATACCTGTGCCGCCAAAAATATCCAGGGCTGATCCCACAGTGGCGTCGATTCGCCCACCACCGACGCGCCGAACCAGTTCCAGATCTGCCATACTGGCAATACCGCCGGCATAGGTGGTGGGCAAAGGGCTATCTTTGGCCAACAGGTCCAGCAAACGCTCATCCAGGCCTGTGCAGGTTCCTTCGACATCAACGGCATGCACCAAAAACTCGTCGCAGTATGCGCCCAGACTGGCCAGGGATTCTGCGTCCAGACGCAGGCAGGTGAAGCGCTGCCAGCGGTCGGTCACCACATAGTATCCGTTCCCGCGCCAGCGACAACTCAGATCGAGCACCAGGCGTTTTTTGCCAACCAGTTGCGCCAGATGTTCAAGACGGGTCATATCCACCATACCGTCATGGAAAATCCAAGAGGTAACAATCACATGCGAGGCGCCACGTTCAAGCCACAAGGTTGCATTGTCTGCGGTGATACCGCCGCCGAGTTGCATGCCTCCAGGCCAGGCAGTAAGCGCCTCCATGGCTGCTGCCTCGTTGCCAGGGCCAAGCATGATAATATGCCCGCCATACAGGTTGTCGCGGCGGTACATGGCTGTGTAAAAGGAAGGTGGATGGGGTGAAGAAAAATTGGTGCGCAGGGAGGAGGGTTCATCCCCGAGGGTGGAGCCGATGATCTGCTTCACCTTACCGTCGTGCAGATCGATGCAGGGACGAAAGCGCATGGAGCGATGAAGAGCAAAGGATGAATCAGGGAGCAGTAAAGACCACCCCCTGATAAAAAAATCGGAAGCTAACGCTCCTTGACCATCATGGTGGTGGGATCAAGACGCAGCTCCTTGCCAACAACGGCCGGTTCACCACTGTTGTTGATGATCTGCAGTTCGATAGTGGCATCTGCCTGTGAATCGAGCAGGATGACCGTATCAAAGAGATCGTCCACCTCATGGCAGGGTGCAGGCACACCCCTTGGAGACACACGGGGGTCTTGCCGATGGTGGGTGGCGGAAAACCAGGCCTGCAAATTCATGGCTTCCAATAAATTCTTGAGATCCTCCAAGGCCTCCCGATCTGTTGAGGCAAAATCCAAACCATCCACAATCAGGCAGTTAGGCCGAAAAATATCCTGCAGCACCAGATCGTTGAGTCGCTCCTCCAGCCGGGCCCTGGAAAAGGACGAGGCCAGGAAGGTCATGATCATCCGATGACGGCTTACCATGTCGATGAGCTCATGGGGCCTGTCCACGCTGTGGTCCTGCAGGATCAACTGCAGGATATCATCGTACCAGGCCTTGGTCTTGTCAATACCCTGCCCGACACTGACATGGATGACCCGTTTGCCGCGCAGGATAGCGTCAAGGGCGATCTGGACCAAAAGAGCGGTTTTGCCCGATCCAGCCCGGGCCATCACCAATCCCATCTGGCTGCCTTTACTCATATTGAGAACCCTGAGCGGATTCTGCTGTACCAATTCTGTGTATGCCATATACGCGCTCCTGATGCCGTTGCCTGCCTGCCACCCAGATCGGGCTCAGGACTCTTTCTTCTGTTCGTTAAACGCCTTGACCAACTCGTCGGCCAAGCCCTTAGGCACCTGCTTATAGGTGGAAAATTCCATGGTAAACTCGGCTTTGCCCTGGGTAAGGGAACGCAGGGTGGTCGAATAGCCAAACATTTCGGCCAACGGTACTTCAGCTTCAACCACAGTGTAGTTCCCCTCTTCAAAGGTACCAATGATCACGCCCCGGCGCTGATTGATGCTGCCCATGACCGCGCCCTGGAATTCGGAAGGTCCCTCGATGGCCACCTTCATGATTGGTTCCATGATCACCGCGCCAGCCTTGCCATAGCCCTGGCGAAAGGCTCCGATGGCAGCCAACTGGAAGGCCACGTCAGAAGAGTCCACCGCATGGTAGGCACCATCGTTGATGGTCACCCGCACACCGGTGATGGGCGCGCCGATCAGCGTGCCTTTTTCCAGAGATTTCCGGAACCCCTTGTCGCAGGAACCAATAAACTCCCGCGGGATGGCGCCACCCACGATCTGATCGACAAACTCGTACTCACCCTCTTCCACAGGCTCGAGAATACCTGCCACACGGCCAAACTGCCCGGAACCACCGGTCTGCTTTTTGTGGGTGTAGTCAAAGTCCGCCTGCTGGGTAATGGTTTCACGATAGGCCACCTGGGGAGCGCCCACCTCGACATCGGCCTTGTACTCGCGCTTCATCCGCTCAATGTACACTTCAAGGTGTAGTTCACCCATGCCGGAAATGATGGTCTCGCTGGTTTCATGATCCACATAGGTCTTAAAGGTGGGATCTTCCTTGGTGAATCGGTTGAGCGCTTTGGACATGTTGATTTGGGCCTTGTTATCCACCGGTTTGATGGCCAGCGAAATAACCGGCGCAGGGATATGCATGGAGCTCATGGACCAATTCAGTTCCGGTGCACAGAACGTGTCACCAGAGGCACAGTCAATGCCGAACAGGGCCACGATATCGCCGGAACCAGCCTCCTCGATTTCTTCCATTTCATCGGCGTGCATGCGCACCAGTCGGCCCACCTTTGCTTTTTTGCCGGTACGGCTGTTCACAATGGTGTCGCCCTTCTTGATTTCACCTTGATAGGTGCGGATGTAGGTGAGCTGACCATAGCGACCGTCCTCCAACTTGAAGGCCAGGGCCACCAAGGGATCGGCTGGATTGTTACTCACCTTGACCTCGGCCTCTTCCTCCTTCAAATCCAGGGCAATATTTTCTATGTCGGTTGGGTCAGGCAAATAGGCGGCAACTGCATCCAAAAGGAGCTGGATACCCTTGTTTTTGTAGGCAGAGCCAATCATCACCGGCGTCAACTCCAGGGAGAGGGTTCCCTTACGAATGGCATCCTGGATCAACTCTTCCGGAATATCCCCCTCTTCGAGCACCAACTCCATCAGCTCGTCGGAGAACATGGACACTGCGTCGAGCAACTCCTCCCGCTTTGCCTTGGCCTCGTCGAGTAAGTGGGCAGGAATCGCTTCGCGGCGCAACTCTTCGCCTTGGTCACCATCGAAATACACCGCTTCCATGGTCACCAGATCGACCATGCCCTCCAAATCACTCTCCAGCCCAATGGGCATCTGCACCATTACCGCGTTGAGACCAAGTTTGTCGCGCAGTTGATGCACAACCCGTTCCGGATTGGCACCGGTGCGATCACATTTGTTGATGAAAGCGATACGAGGCACCTTGTAGCGAGTCATCTGCCGGTTGACGGTGATGGACTGCGATTGCACCCCACCTACGGAGCAAAGAATGAGCACCGCGCCATCCAGTACCCGCAGGGCACGCTCCACTTCAATGGTGAAATCCACGTGGCCCGGCGTGTCGATGATGTTGATGGCGTAATCCTTCCAGGAACAGCGGGTAGCAGCCGACTGGATAGTAATGCCGCGTTCCCGTTCCAGATCCATGGAATCCATGGTGGCGCCAACACCATCCTTGCCGCGTACCTCGTGAATGGCGTGGATACGTTGGGTAAAGAACAGGATGCGCTCGGTCAACGTTGTTTTGCCCGAATCGATATGGGCACTGATTCCTATATTTCGTACTTTTGACAAATCCTTTTTCATGCTGCCTTCCTCGTGCACCGCTGCCAGCCGCTTTTGCCAGCTCCCTCGGTTATGGGTTCCTCCTCCCGGGAATAAAAAAGAAGCTGCAGCCAACTCTGCAACTCCCGGCCAGATTGCAATGGTCCAGCCTCTGACAAGGCTGATCATGCGTCCGCCACTCCACTGTCGAAATGGCACAACAAAGCAGTGCAATCTGCAAAACAAAGAAAAATACCAAAGCAGACCAGCCCTGTAAAGCATTATTTACCTGCAACTATTGCCGCAACTACCCAATAATTATAAGGCAGCCACCTGCACAGGGATAACGGCCTTGATCCTTTCTCTTTTTTTCTCCTTTTTGCAAGCCAGTGGCACCGCCGATCCAAGCCCGCAAACATTTTCTCGCTTGGCGCGCCGGCTCCTTTATGGCACTGTAGTGTGATAGCGCTTTATTGTATTTTCCAGCACATAATCCAGTACACAAAAGAGGAGACCCATGAAACAGCACACCATCCGCCTGATCCTTCTTGTCGTCTGCACTCTCTTTGCTGTCTGCGCCTATGCCACCGAAAAAGACAAGGGCCCAGAAAGCATGATGCTGCACTCAACCCTGGACCCTGCAAAAAAACCAAAACCTGCCTTTTTTCCCCATGCAGAGCACCAGGAGCGCCAACACTGCTCCGAGTGCCACCACGGCAAGGGGGCTGATGGCAAACAGGTACCGTACATGGAAGGACAAACCATAGCCAAATGCGAGTCCTGCCACAACAGCAAGGCAGAGGGCATGTCCACCGACTACAACACCTTCCAGAAAGTCGGCCATGCCCGCTGTCGCGAATGTCACCGGCAAACCGACGTCACTTTGGTCAAGTGCAGCGTATGCCACACTGATGACTGAAGGGATAAAAGATCCTTTCATCTACCTACCTCGCCTCTCTTATTGCAGCAGAGCTGGAACCCTGGCCGGCAATCGGTACGTTCTTTGTCCAGCACTATTGAAAGAGCCTGAACACCCCACCCTCAGGCTCTTTCCCATATCAAAGGTGGCTGGAAACCTGTCAGATTCTTTACGTCAATGCAGATTCAATCAAAGCCTGCTGATCACAACAACACCAGCTTGTCTCACTTGGCACCGGGTATGCTGCGGATTTCTGCTCTGTTATGGAGTGGAGTATGCATAGGCATAAACGGGTTGAGAATAGAGGCGCAGTCACATCCATACCCAGGCTCACCTTCCCTCATCCCTGCCCCGCCCTCCCTGGTGTCCCCTGAAACGCACCAACCTTCATACCAGAAACTGGCACCTCTGCCCAATATGCATACTGTATGCATATCCAGGATGTTCTTAGTTTGAGGTGTATTGCACACTTTCCTTACCAATACCCCACGCACAACCCACACCGGCCGCAGGCCAGGAAGGAGCCATGAACATACTCATTACCGGAGGAACCGGATTTGTCGGTTCCGCATTGCGCGAAGCCCTACTTGCCCAAGGACACGATATCACCATCATGGGCAGCAGCACCAAGAGTTGCAGTCGTATCAGTGCCCGCCCAGGACTCACCTGTATAGCCGCCGACACCACCCGACCCGGGCCCTGGCAAGATGCTGTTGCCAAACAGGATGCCCTGATCAACCTGGCTGGCAAGTCGGTATTCACCCTGTGGAGCAAATCCGCCAAGGAAGGCATTTTGGAGAGCCGCATCAAAACCACGAGGAATCTGGTGGATGCCATCCCAAGCAACAAAGAGATGGTGCTGCTCAGTACCTCTGCTGCAGGCTACTATGGCAATGGCGGTGAAGCAGAACTCACCGAAGCAAGCCCCAATGGTAACGACTTCCTGGCCCGCGTCTGTCGCGAATGGGAGGCTGAGGCCCGTCGGGCCGAAGACAAGGGGGTACGCGTGGCTACCATGCGTTTTGCCGTGGTTTTGGGGAAGGAAGGCGGTGCCCTGGCCACCATGAAAGTTCCATTTCAACTGGGCCTGGGTGGCCCCATTGGCAGTGGCAAGCAATGGTTTCCCTGGATTCACCTGGACGATTTGGTGGCGGCAATACAGTTTCTCCTTGTTTGCAGCGAATGCCGTGGACCCTTCAACTTCACGGCCCCCGGCGTTGTCAGGCAGAAGGATTTCGCCAGGACACTCGCCTCACAGCTCAAACGCCCGGCAATTCTGCCTGCACCCGCGCCTCTGATGAAACTGGCCCTGGGAGAATTTGGCCAGTCGCTTTTACAGGGACAAAAAGCTCTGCCGTGTGCACTGGAGGCACAAGGTTTTGTCTTTTCCCATCCCAAACTCGAGCAGGCCCTGCGTGATCTCCTTGCACAGTGAGAGAGGCTCTTTCCACGCTGCCTCCACCTTTCCCTGCTCTGTGGCCGAACTCTACAACTGGCACTGTCGGCCCGGAGCATTGGAGCGTTTGATCCCCCCATGGGAGCGCACCACGGTTGTGTCCCGCAAGGGTGGCCTTGATCCGGGCGGGCAGGTAACCATGCGTATGCACGCCGGACCAATACCCTATTTGTGGCAGGCGCTTCATATTGAAAACAGACCGAGCCTGTATTTTCGCGACATCCAGACCAGCGGCCCCTTCAGGCATTGGCTGCACACCCACTGCTTTGCGCCCAGCCCGGAAGGGGCGTGCCTGGAGGATCATATCGAGTATGCCCTCCCAGGTCAGTCTGTATTGCCTGGGCTCGGGAAACTGTTGGTTGAACCAGTGCTGACCAGAACCTTTCGCTATCGGCATGCCACCCTGCGGGACGATCTATCCCTGCACGCCTATGCCAGTCAGCGCCCCTTACGCATCCTTATCAGCGGTGCAAGCGGGGTACTGGGCTCTGCGCTGATTCCGCTGTTAAGTACAGGCGGCCACGAAGTCTGGCGACTGGTGCGGCGCCAACCCAAGCGCAGCAGAGGGGAAATTTATTGGAATCCGGCAAAAGGCCTGCTCAATCTCGCAGGCCTGCCCCCCTTTGACGGGGTGATTCACCTTGCCGCCGACAACATCGGCCAGGGCCGCTGGACCAAGGAAAAAAAACAGCAGGTGATAGATAGCCGGGTGCAGGGCACAAGCCTGCTCGCACAGGAGCTTGTCCGCTGCAGACACAAACCAGAGGTGCTGCTCAGTGCCTCGGCCGTTGGATTTTACGGTGATTGCCAGGATTGTTGCATTGTTGAAGAAAACCAGGCCGGCTCTGCCTTTATCTCCGATGTCTGCACGCAGTGGGAACAGGCAGCCCGACCTGCCGAGGATGCAGGCATCCGCACCGTATTGCTGCGGATCGGCGTGGTGCTCACGCCCAGGGGTGGAGCTCTGGCGCGTCTTTTGGCCAGCTCGGCTGCAGGCATTAACCGCCGTTTTGGTAGTGGCCAACAATATATCAGCTGGATTGGCGTGCATGACGCCATCAGTGCCATGCTCCATGCCCTGGTGTGCAAGGACCTGCAGGGCCCTGTCAATATTGTTGCACCGAACCCGGTGACAAATAGCGAACTTCTTGGTACCTTGGCGCAGGTGTTGCGGCGGCCGTTGCTGCCACCAGTGCCAGCAGCACTGGTACGGCTCATTTTTGGCCAGATGGGGGCAGAAGTGCTGTTGCATGGCTGCCGCGTCTCTGCCGACAAACTCCTTACCTCGGGTTACCGTTTCCGTCATCCAGACCTTTCCTCTGCGCTCCGTACGCTTTTAGGCAAGGCCTGAGGCGAACAAAACAGCTCCATCAACCTGTGCAACTCCCTTCAAGCCGTGAGCAAAAGTCTGAAAATAATCCTGTGGTTTATGATGATCACTGCCCTGAGCTGTGGTTTTCTCCACCATGCCGTAGCACCGGAGCAGATCAACTTCGAGCGCCTGCATATCTTTTTGTTCAATCTGTGCAGTGGCGGCACCCTGCTGGTCTACTATACCGAAGGTCAGACCAGCCTGGGCCCCAGGAGCAGGCTTTTTCTCATCCTGGCCGTGGGCTTTGCCCTCAGCGCCTTTTTACACTGGTACATCTCGGCCATGTGCCTGTCGTTCGCCCTTGCCTGGGTGGTGGAAAAGGTACGGGTGGCACACTTTGGCAGTTGGCTGCCCGCAGCACTCTTCAGCAACCAAGAGCTGGTGACCCGTAAATTCCACCAGGCAGCCCTGCTCTGCCTTTCCATTGCCCTGGCCATGTCCAGTGTGGTCATGCTCAACTCCGTGTACCTGCACTGGTGGCATATTGAAAAACTGAAACTCGACACCTTTTTTCTAGGCTTTTCCTTCCCGGTCTCTCTGATTTCCATGTCGGTGATCTTCAGTCTTATGCAACGGGCCAACACCAGCACGGCCAAAATACTCAAGGAAGCTTCCTTCTGGGTGATCAACCTGGGGGTAATTATCTTTTTCCTCTTCATCCTGGCCAACATGTTCGAGGCGCAGGTATTCATCGCCAGCACCCTCTTCGTGGCAGTGGTCTATGTGTTCTGGCTGTACTGGCGTCAGGGCATTCAACTGCAGCAAAAGGCCTTTCTCAGTTCTGGTATCCTTTTTTTACTGGTGACCTCCATTACTGGCATCGCCTACATTCTTCTGATTATGTCGCCCCACTATATTCCCCAGTACAGCCAGCCGCTTCTGCGCCTGCATGCCTTTACTGCACTCTATGGTTGGAATTTGAGTGGCCTGATGGTGATCGGCCGCCATGGGGATTTTCCCTTACAGCTCCACTCCAGCAAAATCATTGTCCTGCATTGGCTCACTGTACTGATACTCTGTCCGCTGGGTTATTTTCTACCCTTGTTCGCGATTTTGGCAGTACTGGCCTATGCCTTTCTGCTGCGTCTGCTACTCTTTAATCAGGGCGCAGTGGACGAGGCGCTGCGGGCACGACAGAAGGCACAGCTTAGGCCGGCAGCTGCAAGACCGCAAAGTCCCTGAGCCGGGTCATATCTGCACGTGAAGTAGCCATGATCACGTATCTTGCCTGTTGCCTGGTCTTCCTCTTTGCGGGTCTTGTCCAGGGCCTCACTGGTTTTGGCGCCGGCCTGGTGGCCATCCCGCTGTTAACCATGATGATCGATATCAAGTTGGCGGTACCTCTGTGTATCCTGCACAACATGATCATCACCAGCTCCTTGACAGTAGCCCTGCACCGCTATTTTGACTGGCGCAAGATCATGCCGCTCTTTCTGGGCGGCATTCCGGGCGTGCTGCTGGGCGCCTATTGGTTCAAGCATGTCGAGCCAAGCTGGCTTGAACTCATCCTGGGAGTGATGCTGATTTGCTACAGCCTCTTCAACCTGGTTTTTCAGCCCAAGCCCTTGTATCTTTCTTCACTGTGGGGCTATGTTGCAGGTTTTTTCACCGGTGCGATTTCCTCGGTGGTCAGCGCGGGCGGGCCACCATCCATCATCTATGCCACCCTCACCGGCTGGGAAAAAGAGGAGATGAAGGCCACCCTCACCGGGTTTTTCCTCCTCAACGGCATCTTTATGGTAACAGTGTATTACCTCGGTGGTCTTTTCACCATGGAAACACTCTCTTATTTTGCCTTCACCGCGCCCTTTGTCTTTTTCGGCTCCATGCTCGGCTCCCGCCTGAGCAGCCGTATCAATCAACGTAGCTACCTGCGCCTGGTATATATCCTGCTCACGATTATGGGACTGCTCATGTTCCGTAATGTGTGGGGCTAAACCGCGCATGGAAAGCGAATTTTGGAGGGCTAGCACATATGCACCAACCCATTGAGTACAACATGGCACAGGCAGCAAGCGCCGCAGAGCTCATAACTGCTGCCCGACAGGCGGTGGCGCTGACCGGTGCAGGAATCTCTGTGCCCAGCGGCATTCCAGATTTCCGCAGTGCAGGCGGTCTGTGGAGCCAGTTTCTACCCGAGGAATACGCCACTCTGGAGGTGTTTTTACGCGACCCGGCCAAGGCTTGGCGACTTTTCAGGGCCATGGCCGACATGCTGGCAGGCAAAAAACCCAATGCCGCCCACTATGCCCTGGCTGCTCTAGCAGATTACAAGTGCCTGACGGCAATTATCACCCAGAATATTGACGGCCTGCATCAGGCGGCTGGCAGCAAACAAGTGGTGGAGATGCACGGCGGCCACCAAAGCCTCCACTGCCTGCGCTGCGGCCATGAAGAGCTTTTGAATGCACTGCACCTTGAAGCGAGCCGCGTACCAACTTGTCCGCAGTGCGACTTTGCCCTCAAACCCAAGGTGGTGCTTTTTGGCGAGGACGTGGTGGAACTGGATACGGTGCAAGGGCTTGCCAGCGGTTGCGACTTGCTTTTGGTGATCGGCACTTCGGCCCAGGTGTTTCCAGCGGCAGCCCTGCCAGGCCAGGTGGCCCGGCGCGGCGGGCGGATCATCGAGATGAACCGGGAACCCGTCCTTGCAGCAGCAACGGGCATAAAGCCCGATTTTTTTCTTGGCGACGATATCGTCACCAGCCTGCCCCAACTCCTCCGGGAAGTGGAGCAGAAGCAGGCCGCAATCCAGAGCCGTCGCGGGCGTGTACAATAGCCCTAAAATACACTTAAAAAAGTTACAGCAGCATACCTGCAAAACCCAAACCTCTACCACACTGGTAAACAAGGAGCATGCCAGGTTATGCCAATGTGCCTCACCCGCCCTGTTACTGTGCCTGTACTTTTCCCGACAAGGCAGCCTTGCTTGCTTTCTTGAATTGTGCGCCCCTTTTCTCTATAGTGGCCTCTTGTGCTGCACCCCGACTATGTACGGCCGCTAACGTATCCAACCCACGGCAACACGGCACCCAAACATCCGGGCATTTTTCCTTTCTGTGCCCCTTCATGTATCCACCCTTAATCCACCCTTAAAGAGGAAAAACAATGCATATCGATTGGGCGTATCTACGCAAGGGTTGAGTATCCTGCACCAAGGCACAGGCTGTGCTGGAGGCAGGCGGCATTACCATTGACAGCGTAGCTGATGCCCGCAAGGAGCCCCTGCGGGCCGAGGAAACCTGGCAGCTATTGCAAGATGCCGATGAGGTGATTGTGGCGCAGAGAAAGAAGGTGCTGCGCCTGCATCCGCAACAGGCCCAAAAAGAGGCTATTCTTGCCGAAGCACTGGGCCGTAGCGGCACCCTGCGTGCCCCTACTCTACGTCTGGGGTCACGTTTTCTGATAGGCTGGAGTGAGGCCCTCTATGCAGAATTTTTTCCTGCGGGCATGAAAAAATGAACGGTTTTACAGAGGATCTGGCAGGCAGACTGGAGGAGTTACGCGCACAGGGACAGCTGCGCAACCTGGTGCCAGTACGGCACTTGGGCGGCGCGCGCATCAAAGTGGCTGGGCAACGCTTTATCAATTTAGCCAGCAACGACTACCTGGGTCTGGCCACTGATCCTGCCCTGTGTGCCACTTTTTACGAGCAGCGGCAGGGCGATGAGCAACTGGCCACCTGTGGTCTGGGCAGCACTGCCTCCCGTTTGATGACCGGCAACACCGAGCCCTGTGCGCAGTTTGAAGAGGAATTGGCCAGTTACTACCAGCAGGAGGCTGCCCTGCTCTTCAACTCTGGCTACCATCTCAATGTGGGTCTCTTGCCGGCACTCAGTACCAAAGAAGACCTCATCCTTGCCGACAAGCTCTGCCACGCCAGCCTGATAGACGGTATGCGCCTGAGTCGGGCCAAGGTGCTGCGCTATCCACACCTGGATTACGCAGCCATTGATCGCATCCTGGTGCGGGAGCGGGCGCAGCACCGCCATGTGTTTTTGGTGAGCGAATCCATCTTCAGCATGGATGGCGATTGCGCCAATCTCCCCGAACTGGTGCACTTAAAGAAGAAATGGGGAGCAGTGCTCTATCTTGATGAGGCACATGGCGTGGGGATCCGCGGTGCTGGCGGGCGGGGCCTCGCCGAGGAACAGGGAGTGCTGGCTGACATTGACCTGCTCATTGGCACCTGCGGCAAGGCCTATGGTGGTATGGGTGCCTTTGTTGTGGCCGAACGCAGCATCATCGACTATCTGGTCAACAGTGCCAGACCGCAAATTTTCAGCACTGGCCTGCCACCGGTGAGCGTGGAATGGCTGCGTTTTGTACTGGCACGTATCCCTTTGTTAAAGGCCAAACGTCAGCAGGTGGCTGAACTGGCCGAACGCCTGCGCGCCGCCCTGCGCACCAAAGGCCTGGCCACCATGGGCAGCAGCAATATCGTGCCCGTACTGATTGGCGATGCCAGTCGCACCCTTTCTGTGGCACAGCAACTGCGGGCACAGGGCTACTGGGTAATCGCCATCCGTCCCCCCACCGTGCCCCAGGGCAGCTCGCGCCTGCGCCTCTCCCTCAATGCCTCCATGACCTGGGCAGAGCTTGCGCCCCTGGCTGGACTCATTGCCCAAGCTGTGGCCAAGACCGAAACAACAGCGTAATTTCAACCTTTATCGATGTCCAACGCGCTATTCGTGCATACCCTTGGCTCTACCCACCACTACGTAGCATGCCTTGGGTCTACCCGCCTGTGTAAGCAGCATATCCTGGCCCTCCATGCAATGTGAAAAGCGATGAATGAAAAGATGGTCAACACAGCTATAGGCACAGGCACGGTCTGCACCTGGCTGCACCGGCGACAGGAACCGCTTTGCCTGCTATTCTTTGCTGGCTGGGGCATGGATGCCAGGCCCTTTGCCCCCCTGGGAGCAGGTGGAGTAGATGTATGCATGCTCGGCAACTATCGCCATCTGGAGGCACCGCAACTACCCGAGTTACGCCACTATGAAGAACTTGTGGTGCTTGCCTGGTCCTTTGGGGTATGGATAGCTGCGCAGGTACTGCCCTGGCCGTTACAGGCGCAGAGCCGGGCAGTCATTGCCCTGGGCGGTACCTTGCAGCCGGTGGACGCGCGCCTCGGTCTGGCACCTGGGCAATTCCAGGGTATGCTGGCTGGATTGGACGAGGAAAAGCTGCACAGCTTTTATCAGGCCATGTTCGACGAACCAGCCCATGCAACAACCTTTTTGGCCAACAGACCCCAACAGAATCTGGCAGCGCTGCGCAGCGAATTGGAGTTTCTGTACAATGCCAGCTTACAAAGCAGAAGCAGCGTAGATATCTTTACCCATCGCATCATTACCGGCCGCGACCGCATCTTCTCTGGTCGCAACCAGGCTCGGGCCTGGGGCAGAGAAGACACCCATAGCCTGCGCACCATGTCGTGGCCACATTTTCCTTTTTACCAGTTCCACACCTGGGGCGAAGTACTGGCTACACTGCTTCCCGAGCTTTGATAAGCAGCACGAGATGTGTGGTTAGTTCCAGCGGAGGCGTGCAAACAGCAAGCTAGCGACAAACCAGAAGCAGGCGACCAGGATGATGGTGGCACCGGTGGCGGTGCGGGCCCAGTCCTGGGCTGAAATGAGCAGGCCAAGCACGGCCGAGCTGGTACTGATGGCCATGGCCCACCAGAACATGGCTCCGGCGCTGCGCGAGAAATTACGGGCGCCGGCAGCTGGAACCACCAAAAGGGCGGTGACCAGTAGGACACCGATTGCCCGCACCGAAAACATGACCAACAGGGCCAGCAAGCCTGAAAACAGGTATTGCAAGATCTGCACCCGCACCCGGTGGGTGCGGGCCAGGGTAGAGTTGATACCCGCATAGAGCAGCCGATTGTAGTTACTGGCCAGAAAAATAAACACCAGGAAAAAGAGCAGCAGTAAAAACCATATTTCTGCTTCGCTGATGGTAAGGATGTCACCATAAAGAAAGCGTTGCATGTCCCGGGCCAGGGAGCGATCCCGGCTGACCATGGCCAAGCCAAAGGCAAGCATGGCAGAAAAGAAGACGCCGATCACAGTATCACTGGCCAAATCACTGTGTCGCTGCACCGCAGTGATACCCAGTCCCACCAAGAGACCAAAAAGGGGCATGGTCCAGCCGGGTGAAACGGCAAACAGCACGCCCAAGGCCACACCGGTAAACGCCGAGTGGCTGATGGCCTCGGCAAAAAAAGCCATGCGGAAGTTGACCACAACAATACCCATGGCCGCGGTCATGGGGGCCAAAAGCAGCAGAGCGACTAAGGCCTGTTGCATGAAACGCGCTTGCATGCTGGACAGGGGTAATACCTGGGCAAGGAAATCGTACAACCAGACGAGATCGCTCATTGGTTTTCGTTGGCCGGCTGACAGCAGGGGGCTGTGCAGCCGGCCTGGGCCATGGGCATGGATTGCAGGTTGACCAACCCCATGTGCAGGCCAAAGATAGCGCTCAGGTTCTCCGGGGTGAGAACTTGTTGCGGCGGCCCCTCGGCCGCCACCCGGTGGTTGAGACAGATAACATGGGTGGCGTGGTGGGTAACAGTGGGCAGATCGTGACTGACCATGAGTTGGGTAAAGCCCTGGCTTAGGCGCAGCGCATCCAACAACTCACAAAAAACATGCTCACCCTGAAAATCAACCCCGGATGCCGGCTCGTCCAGTACCAGCAGCTCTGGTTGCTGTTGCAGGGCCAGGGCCAACAACACCCTCTGCAACTCCCCGCCGGAGAGTGCACCCAGGCGGCGGCCAGCCAAATGTTCTGCCTTGACCTGCGCCAGCGTTTCCTTGGCCTTTTTTTGCAGAGCAGCAGAAACCCCAAACCATAGCGGACCTATCTGAAAACCCAGGGCCAGAAATTCGCAGACCGTTAGCGGCAGACCGCGGTCAAAACTGAGCCGCTGGGGCACATAGCCAATGCGCGGCCGTCTGCCCCCATAGCCGGGAAAGCTGATGTGGCCCTGATAGGACAGCTCGCCCAGGAGAGCCAACAGCAAGGTGGTTTTGCCCGCACCATTGGGACCGATAATGGCAGTGCAACTGCCCATGGGCACAGTGGCCCTGACTTCATCCAGAATACGGATACCGCCGCGCTCCACACTGACATCGGCAAAACAAAGCGCCTGCCCGGCACTGTTTTGTTGCGGAACAACAGCTACTTGTCGCCTATTTGAGTCCAAGGGTATCAGCAAGGGTTGTAAGGTTTGTACGCATAGTGCTTTCGTAGTAGTCCAGGGGAGCCTGCTGCGGCCCGGTAGCAACCGGATCCAAAAGCGCCAGTGCAATGCCGCTTTCCCTGGCAATGGTTTTGCCAATACTGTCTGGATACTGCGGTTCAATAAAAAGAGCACCTGCTTTTTTTGCCTTGATGGTGTGCACCAACTCAAGCAGCTCAGCTGCCGCCGGCTCCTGACCGGGGTGCGCTGTAATCACTGCCACGACATCTAGCCCCATATCTCGAGCCAAATAATCAAACACACCATGCTGGGTTACAATGTGGGTATTGGCAAGCCGCTTGCCCAAGGCCTGGAATTCCTCGTTGAGTGCATGCAACCGCTGCACATAGGCCTGGGCATTGCGCTCGTACAGGTCTTTTTCTGCCGGGGCTACTGCAGCCAGGGAGTGGGCAATATTCATCACCTGCAGGGCAGCCATACGCGGGCTGGCAAACAGGTGCGGATTTGGGCCACTGTCATGCCTATGCCCTTCTTCGTGCAGGTGATCGTGCTCCCCATGCCCATGGGCTGCCTCTGCATGTTCGGCGTGTTGAGGTGTACCTGCATGCCTGGCTCCATGCTCATGCTTCCCTCCTTCTGCTTCACCATTATAGGTGAGGATGTCAGCAATGCCGCTACTGCTGTCTATTACACGCAGTTGAGGGTTGGCCTGGTGCAGCGGCGGCCCCAAAAACTCCTCCAGACCAAGACCATTAACAATGAACACCTGGGCCTGTCCTAATTTAAACAAATCCTGTGGAGTGAGGGCATAGTCGTGCGGACACCCCAGCTGGGAGGGAATCATCAATTCCACGTCAAGCAGGGTGCTACCTTGGACAATATTGCGGGTAAACTGGTAGATGGGAAAGGTGCTGGTCAGCACCCGTATGTTTTCCGGTTCTTTTGTTTCATTGCCCGCAGCCCCGGCATCTATGGGTAAACCAGCGAGCAGCACAAGCGCAGGCAACAGAAAAAAGACAAACCACATAGATCGCATAAAAACACCTCTTGGCTATATTAGCAGGGATAAAAAATCTTGCGATGCTATTGCAAACGCAATCTCATCAACGCCTTTAACCACAGGCTGTGCAGCTGTCAAGCACAGAGAAGAAACTTTGCAATTCTTCCATCCACGCGTTACAAAAGGGAGAGGAGGCTTGATCATGCAACGAAAAACTGTACAGCGCGAGGCGATTCAGGAAGTTTTCCGCAACACCGGGCATCCCCTCCGCCTCGAAGATATCCTTGCCCAGGGCCGCCTGTTGGTCCCCACCCTGAACCGGGCAACCGTGTACCGTAACCTCAAACTGCTGGTGGAGGTCGGCTGGCTGACGCAGGTGCAACACCCCACCTTGGGCACGATTTATGAACGCGCAGGCCTGGCACATCACCACCATTTTCACTGTAACTCTTGTGACCGCATCTACGAATTACCGGGTTGTGTGCTGAATGCAGCAGCCACTCCAGAGGGCTTTGTTGTGCAGGAACACGAGATATTTCTCTCCGGCCTGTGTCCGGCCTGTGTGGAGCCTGTGCTGTAAAGCACGGTTCGCCCGCACTCCTCCAAAACCGTTTCTAGCACAACATGCCCCGCAGCAGGACAGACGCAGCCAACGACTCTTTCTGCTCCATTTCCTGGTCAGCCATTTCTTTCCCTTGCAACATCCGTTGTTTGTGTATTTTATATAGTCTCAAATGGTTGGCTCGTCCGTGCACCATGCTGCTCATCCAAACCGACCATTGATCCATGCATCTTCATGGTATGGCACCCGGCATGGCGCCGGTGCTGATGCCACCTTCTTCAACGAGGTGAACATATGGAAACACAAGAGAATGCGACCCTGGCAACCCTGGAGCGGCTCCGGGACGAATCCATCGCCGCCGGGGGCGAGGCAAGAAAGGAAGACCAGCACCGTAAGGGCAAGCTCACGGCAAGGGAACGCATCAATCTGCTTTTGGATGAGCACACCTTCGAGGAATTCGATGTGCTCAAGGCTGGCCGAGGTGGCAGCCTGGGGCAAGAAAAAAACTATCTTGGTGATGGTGTTATTACTGGCCACGGTTCCATTGATGGTCGCGAGGTCTTTGTTTTCAGCCAGGACTTTACCGTGTTGGGTGGCTCCCTGGGTGAGGCTCATGCGCAAAAGATCTGCAAGGTCATGGATATTGCCGTCAAGGTGGGGGCGCCCATCATTGGTCTCAACGACTCGGGCGGAGCGCGTATTCAGGAGGGTGTGGATGCCCTGGCCGCCTACGGTGAAATTTTCCACCGTAACGTGCGCGCCAGTGGGGTGGTACCGCAAATCTCCTGTATCATGGGACCATGTGCAGGCGGTGCCGTGTATAGTCCGTCGATCACGGATTTTGTCTTCATGGTCGAAGACTCCTCCTACATGTTCGTAACCGGCCCGAGTGTGGTGAAAACCGTGACCCACCAGGACATCAGCTCGGAGGAGTTGGGGGGGGCGCGCGTACATTCGCAAAAAAGTGGCGTAGCCCACTTCACGGTGCCCAACGATATCCTCTGCCTGCGCGAAGTGCGCCGGCTCATCAACTATCTGCCCTCCAGCAACCGGCAGCGCGGGCCTCTGCACGATTTGAGCGATGCAGCCAACCGCACCGATCCGGCCCTGGACTACCTGGTACCCAGCAACTCCAGTCAAACCTACGACATGAACGTGCTTATCCACAGCATTCTGGATGGTGCGGAATTCATGGAGGTGCATGCCGGCTTTGCCCGTAACATCATCTGCGGTTTCGGCCGTCTGGGCGGGCAGACCGTGGGCCTGGTGGCCAATCAACCGGCAGTGCTGGCCGGGGTTCTTGATAACGATGCCTCGTTCAAGGCCGGACGTTTTGTTCGATTTTGCGACTCCTTCAACATCCCGCTCATCTCCTTGGTGGATGTACCCGGCTTTATGCCCGGCCCCGACCAGGAACATGGCGGCATCATCCGTCACGGCGCCAAACTGCTCTACGCCTTTACCGAGGCCACCGTACCCCGTATCTGTATCATCGTCCGCAAGGCCTATGGCGGCGCCTACCTGGTCATGAACTCCAAGCACATCCACTGTGATGTCAACCTGGCCTGGCCCACGGCAGAAATCGCGGTTATGGGGCCCAAGGGTGCAGCCGAGGTTATCCACCGCCGGGAAATCTACAGTTCCGACAACCCCGAGGCCGTACTCAACCAAAAGATGGAAGAGTATCGCGCCACCTTTGCCAACCCGTTCTTGGCCGCCAGACGGGGCTATATCGACGACGTTATCTTCCCGCGCGACACTCGGGTGCATCTCATCCGCACCCTGCAGATGCTGGACAGCAAACGGGCCAAGGGTCCTGAGCGCAAACACGGAAACATCCCCCTGTGAGGCCGACCATGTTTAAAAAAATACTCATTGCAAACCGCGGCGAAATCGCCATCCGCATCATGCGCACCTGCAACCGTCTGGGTATCGGCACGGTTGCAGTCTACTCCGATGCGGACAGCCGTAGCCTGCACCGCCAGTTTGCAGACGAAGCGGTACATATTGGGCCATCTGTGTCGCAGCAATCGTACCTGGTGATCGACAAGATTATTGCCGCAGCCAAGGAAACCGGGGCCGAGGCCATCCATCCCGGTTACGGCTTTCTTTCGGAAAATGCCGCCTTTGCCAAGGCCGTGGCCGCAGCAGGCATGGTGTTCATCGGCCCGCCCACCGAGGCAGTACTGGCCATGGGCGATAAAATTACCTCCAAGGAGCTGGCCAAAAACGCAGGCGTACCGGTTATTCCCGGACATATCGAAGCTATTGCCGATGAGGCCGAGGCCCTGAAAGTGGCAGCGGAAATCGGCTACCCGATTCTGCTTAAACCTGCGGCAGGTGGTGGCGGTAAAGGTATGCGTATTGTGCACCAGCCCGAGGACATGAAGGATGCCCTGGCTGCCAGCCGCAAGGAAACCCAAAAGGCTTTTGGCGATACCAGGGTTTTTGTGGAGCGCTACATCGAACAACCGCGCCATATCGAAATTCAGGTATTGGCCGATACCCATGGTAATGTCGTGCATTTGGGCGAACGCGAATGCTCTATCCAAAGGCGTTACCAGAAAGTAATCGAAGAGGCGCCCTCTGCTGTGGTCACCCCCGAGCTACGCGAGCGCATGGGCAAGGCTGCCTGCGATCTTGCCCGCAAGGCAGGGTATGTCAATGCGGGTACAGTGGAATACGTGCTGGATGCTGATCATAACTTTTACTTTCTGGAAATGAACACCCGCCTGCAGGTGGAGCATCCGGTAACCGAGCTCATCACCGGTCTGGACCTGGTGGAACTGCAGTTACGTATTGCCAGCGGTGAACCCCTGCCCTTTGCGCAAAAAGACGTGCGCATACAGGGCTGGGCCATTGAAGCGCGTGTTTGTGCAGAAGACCCGAGCCGGGGCTTCATTCCCTCCACTGGTATGATCACCCGCTACGCTGCCCCCAAAGGCAAAGGGGTGCGCGTGGATAGCGGGGTCAATATTGGCAGCAAAGTGGATGTATATTACGATTCCATGCTGGCCAAACTCATCTGCCATGGCGAAGACAGGGAGGCGGCACGCAGGCGCCTCTTGGAATCGCTCAACGGCTACCACATAGAGGGTGTGTCCACCAATATCGACTTTGTTTCCACTGTGCTCTGCCTGCCCGAATTTGCCGCAGGTGATCTCAGCACCGGCTTCATAACCCAGCACTTTGACGACGGTATCGCCAAACTGCCGCCCAAACAGGAAGACATGGCCTTGACCGCGCTGGCCGCCACCCTGATTTACCACACCCGTATCATGGCAGTGCGCGAGTCTTTGAAGCATATGATCTCTGGCATTGGTGCCACCCGCGACGTAGCTCCCCAGGTGCGCTACAAGTGCCGGAGTGGCAAGGATGTTTTTGATGTCACGCTGGAAAGCCAACCCATCAGTGGTGAGATCTGCATGATCAAGGTGGACTTGGAGCGCTATGCAGTGCGCATCCCCTTTTTCGAATTCTTCCGCAGACGGCTTAAGCTGATCATCAACGAGCAAACCTTCCGCTTCCGCATCCGTTTCGACGATTCTTTCATGTTCATGTCCTTCAATGGTATTGCTCAGCTCTTCGAAGTGTATACGCCCAGGGAGTGGAATCTGATCCAATACATGCCGGAAAAACAAGACAAGGCCCTGAGCAATGCGCTTCTCTGTCCTATGCCTGGACTGGTGGTGGATGTGCCGGTACAAAAGGGCGACCGGGTCTTCCGGGGTCAGAGCCTGGTTATTCTGGAATCCATGAAAATGGAAAGTGGGGTAGCCTCACCCATCGACGGAGTGATCGCCGAGGTGCTGGTCCAGGCCGGCCAGGCAGTGGAGGCGGACGACCTGCTCATCCGTTTTGAAAACAAGTAAAAAAATCTTTTTCTTTCCTACATAACGAAAACACCCGGAACACTTTGCCTGCTCCGGGTGTTTTCGTTGTAAGGACAAGGTCCTGCGATACTCGCCCCTTACTATTCTTTCAATAACACCTGCAGTCTGCCTTCCTGCACATGGATGGATTCCACCCCATCGGCAAAGGCCTGCCAAAAACCCTGGTCAGTCCCGAACTGCTCCACCAAGTCGATGTTTTTTAGACCGCCAAGCCAGGCATTGGGAAGCGGTACGCCCATGATCGACACACCGCGCAAAATTACCACCGGCCGGTCCGCGCGGTAGGCAAGTTCCATACCTGTGCGCACCTTTAGGGTTTTACCACCTATGAAGGGAAAATCAGGCGGCAGGGTAATGAGCATATTGGCACTAACAAGATCATCAGACAGGTCAATGGCCAGCCGGTTGGCCAGATCCGTATTGCTGGCCACAAGGGCATTGAGTTCCCGCTCGCTGAAACTGATGGCCCGCGACAGGCCCGCCTCACTGTAGGGCTCGGGCATTGGTATTGCAAGTGGCTCCTGCTGCCCTGGGGCGGGCAGATCTGCGTGCTCTTCTTGCCGCCCTGTTTCGCCGGGCAGCTGTGGATTGTCTTCAAGATGCTCCAGGCGGGCCAGCTTCAACTCCAACTGGTCTGCTTCCACAGCATTCAGGTGTACCGGCTGAAATGGTTTGGGAAAGAGCCAGGTTTGGGCAAAGTAGAGGGTCACTGCCACAGTCACGGCCATGGCCAGAACGACAAGGCCAAGCACCTGCAGCCAACTGGGTCTGGAAGAAACTTTTTTTTCAATCATATATCCTCCTGCACCGTGTTGCACAATCAAGAAGAATCTTTGGATGCCGCCCCTTTGCATCGCCTCACATTTACGCATACGATATAGCCCGTATGTAGTCGGTTACAGGCTATGGTGTCGAGAAACAATGCGGTGAAGGCAAACCACCCTCATCTCTTCAAAAATAAGCATTCTCAATGAGAACATAAATGGCAATCACTCCTTTTTCCTGTTATGAAATCAGTGGGGCTGAGTCTACTTGCTCCACCAGTATCTCGCCAACCAAAAAAACCGTGCTTCCCCATGCACAAGGTATATTTCCCTGGCCAAACACAGCCTGTAGCGACCTTGCCTTCTATAGGCAAGGCGCGTCTTGTCAGTGCCCTATACCCCACACATCTCCATGAATTTCTATCTTTTTTGCATTTGCACCCTGCTGCTGCTCAATTACCTCTTGGAAACCAGTGCCGCCCTGCTCAACCTGCGGGCCCTGCAGCCACAGCCGCCCCAAGAATTTGCCAACGACTACAGTACGACTGAATACGCCCGCATGCTGGACTACACCCGGCAGCGCACCCGCTTTGCTCTGTTGCGCGACACTGTGCTTTTACTACTCACCTTGGCCTTTCTCCTGGCCGGTGGCTTCAACCAGCTGGATCTGCTGGCACGCAGCCCGGGCCTTGACCCCATTGCCTCGGGCCTGCTCTTCACCGGAGCACTGGGACTCCTGGCCGCACTCGTCCAACTGCCTTTCAGCATCTATGCCACCTTTGGTCTGGAGGCACGTTTTGGTTTCAATACCACCAGTCCACAAACCTTTGTGTTCGACCTGCTCAAGACAGCATTTTTGGCTGTACTGCTCGGTGGTCCCCTCCTCGCCGCGATTTTGTGGTTTTTTGAAAAAAGTGGCCCCATGGCCTGGTTGTATGCCTGGCTGGCAGTAAGTGGCTTCATGCTGATAGTACAATTTTTGGCACCCACGCTTATCTTGCCGCTTTTCAACCGTTTTACGCCCTTAAACGACCAAACGCTGCGCGAGGCCATCAGCGCCTATGCCCAACGTCAGCATTTTGCCCTGGAAGGTATCTACACCATGGATGGCTCCAAACGCTCCACCCGGGCCAATGCCTTTTTCACCGGTTTTGGCCGTTTCCGGCGCATTGTCTTTTTCGATACCCTCCTCAACCAGTTGTCCCATGGGGAAATTCTTGCCGTACTGGCCCATGAAATGGGACACCACAAACTCAGGCATGTGCCGTTCATGCTCGTTCTTGCCATTGCGCAAACAGGCTTCATGTTCTACCTGCTTTCCTTTTTTCTCGATAATGAGGGTCTTTTTGCCGCCTTTGCCATGGAACATATTTCGGTCTATGCAGCCCTGATCTTTTTCGGTTTTCTCTACACGCCCATTGCCACTCTCCTGGATATGGTCGTCAATGCCCTCTCCCGCAGGCATGAATACCAGGCCGACCGTTTTGCAGTCATCAGCGGTGCTGGTGTTTTTGATCTGATCAGCGGCTTGAAGCGTCTCACCGTAAAAAACCTGGGCACCCTCACCCCGCATCCCCTGGCTGTCCTGCTCCACTACAGCCACCCGCCCATGCTCTCCCGCATCCAGGCCCTGCGCCGTATGGCAACGGCCCAACAAAAAAAATGCTGATGCTGCCGCCGCCGGAACTGGAACAGGCCTGGCTGCGGCAACTTGCCGGTGAACATGCACAGATCTGCCATGAGCGCAGGCTGGACTTGAAGCCGCCCATGATTCGTCTCAGCCGCAGTACAAGCCGTTGGGGTTTCTGGTCGGGTGCAAAACGGGAAATTTGCCTGGCCACGGCGCTCATTGTTCAGCATCCCTGGCAGATGGTGCTGCAAATTTTCAAGCATGAAATGGCGCACCAGCTATGTGAGGAACTCTGGCAGCTGCCACGCGCCGGACACGGCCCTGACTTCCACAGGGCCTGCCAGATTTTGGGGGTGGAAACTCCTTTTCAACGGGCAACCGTTGACCTGCAACAGAGCCCGCACCAGCTCCTCAATACCCAATGGCATAAGCAAAGCCCAGAAGAACAGCTCCACCAGCGCATCCGCAAACTGCTGGCCCTGGCCGGTTCAGACAACGAGCACGAGGCAGCACTTGCCCTGGCCCGGGCCAGCACACTTCTTGCCCGCCACCGTCTCGATGCAACGGAATTGGCAGCACGAGCCGGAGAGGCCGGAGAAAACGCCTTGACCCAGTTGAGCATCAATACTGGCCAGCAACGCCTGCCCGGTTATCGCAGCGCCATCTGCTCGCTTTTGCTTGCACATTTTGCCGTGCGCGTGGTCATTGCCAGCAGCTACAACCAGCACCATGACCACAGGGTGAAAACCATCGAATTGTTGGGCCACAGGCACGATGTAGCGATGGCTGCGCATTGCTACCATTTTCTTGAAGAACGACTCGCAACCCTGTGGCAAAAAGAACGCCACCGTTATTGCTGTCCCGGCAGTTCTGGGGGTGCTGTTCGCATTGCCAAAAACAGCTACTATCTTGGCCTGTTGGCCGGTTTTAACCAGGTTCTGCTGGCGGAAAAAAAGAGCAAACAAAGCATGGCCAAGCCGTCACCTCATGTTAACAACGCTCTGATGCACTGCGAAACCCGGCTGGACGCTTTTGTAGAAGCGCGTTTCCCCAGGCTGCGCAGCACAAGGCGCCATGGAGCCAAAATCGCAAGAGCCCCCTACCTTGCTGCCCTGCAGAAAGGTAAGAACCTGCATATGTCGCCGCCACTTGATTGTGCAGAAGCATCTGTTATGGCCCTGCCCACTACTGGCACTGCAAAAAGCACAGTGGCATCGACAAGCAGGGCTTGATATATTTGGTTTCTGTTCAACCCGCTGGGCATCTTGACGCAAAGCGTTCTCCTTGGGTATAGAGACTGCGCTGCATAATACACGCAAACAGCCGAGCAAATGCTGCCGGCTTTTCCTTGGATATCTGCTGGTAAAGGTGGACGAATTGAACTACACAATGGAGCGCTGGAACGCCAATAAATCAGCCGAACAGTACGGTGTAAACGAGTGGAGTGCCGGCTACTTCCATATTGCCGACAATGGCGATGCCATGGTGCTGCCCGAGCCCGGCGCCCTGCACCGAGCAGTGAGCATTGCCGAAGTGGCCGAAGGCATCCGTGCGCGTGGTTTCAACATGCCGGTGCTGTTACGCATCGACAACATCCTCGATGCCCAGATCACCAGCCTCAATGAAACCTTCCGCGCAGCCATGGAGGAGTTGGGCTACAATGGCAGCTTCATGGGCGCCTACCCCATCAAGGTGAATCAGCAGCAGCAAGTGGTGGAAAAAATAGCCGAGTTTGGCTCCCGCTACCACCACGGCCTGGAGGCCGGCTCCAAGGCAGAGCTGATTGCCGCCATGGGCGCGATGATTGATCAGAAGGCAGTGCTCATCTGCAACGGCTACAAAGACGAAGAGTTCATCGACCTTGGCCTGTACGCCACCAAGATGGGTTTCAACTGCATCCTGGTGGTGGAGATGCCCGATGAACTGCCTCTTATCCTGGAGCGCTCCAGGCAGCTGGAAGCCAAACCCATCTTGGGTATCCGCATCAAGCTCTCCACCCAGGCGGGCGGCCACTGGTCGGAATCCGGCGGTGAACGCTCTATTTTCGGGCTCAACACCAGCCAGATCATTGATGCAGTGGATCTGCTCGCCAAAGCAGACATGCTCGACTGCCTGAAAATGGTTCACTACCATTTGGGTTCGCAGATTTCCAATATTCGCGAGATCCGTACAGCGGTCAACGAGGCCTGCCGGGTATATACCGGCCTTGTCCAGGAAGGTGCGCAGGTGGAGTACCTGGATCTGGGCGGCGGCCTGGCAGTGGATTACGATGGCTCCCAGTCCAACTTTCTTTCCAGCCGCAACTATACCCTCAAGGAGTACTGCACCGACATCATCGAGGCAGTGATGACCTCACTCGACGAAGCCGGCACTCCCCACCCAGTGATCATCACCGAATCTGGCCGGGCATTAGTGGCCTACTATTCGGTTTTGCTCTTCAATGTGCTGGATGTTACCCGCTTTCAGGCCACCCCCCTGCCCGACGCCTTGCCGGAGAACAGTCCTTCATCCCTTGAGTACATGTTCCAGGCATTAAAAGGTCTGAATATCCGTAACATGCAGGAGGTGCTCAATGATGTGATCTTCTACCGCGACGAAACCAGGCGGCTGTTTCACAACGGCAAAATCAGCCTGCGGCAACGCTCCATCTCTGAGCAGATCTTCTGGACTACCATCAACGAAATCAACCGCTTGTCCAAGGAACTGAAAAACCCCGGCACAGAGCTGAGCGATCTGGAGCGCATTTTGGCCGATATTTACTACTGCAACTTCAGCGTGTTCCAGTCCCTGCCCGACTCCTGGGCCATTGAGCAGATCTTTCCGGTCATGCCCATTCACCGCCTCAACGAGGAACCAACCCGCAACGGCATTCTTGCCGACATCACCTGCGACTGCGACGGCAAAATCGACCAGTTCATCGATAAGCGCGGCACCAAACGGGTACTGGCCCTGCACGACCTCAGGCCCTACGAAGAATATATTTTAGGGGTTTTTCTGGTGGGTGCCTATCAGGAAACCCTGGGAGATTTGCACAACCTGCTGGGTGATACCAATGTGGTCACCATCCGCATCCTGGAGAATGGTGAATACGAATTTGTTAGCGAACAGGAAGGTGACACCGTGGCCGATGTGCTGGCCTATGTGCAGTACGATCCCAAACGGCTGTTCATCAGTTTCAGGAAGAGTGCGGAGCAGGCAGTACGTGAGGGACGCATTTCTCCGCAGGAGCGGCGCGAGATCGTGGCAGCCTACGAGGCTGGCCTGCGCGGCTACACCTATTTTGAACGCTGAGGCAGACAGTCCGACTCTGCACGCAAGGACCTTGCCAGCAAGTTACAGCTATTGCTGATCCGTTTGATTGTTGATGGATTCATGGTCTGCTTCTGCCTCGTGGAATCTACACTATTGTCCTGTTTGGTTAGCGGCGTCTTTTAATTTTGAGACTTTCTCAAGGATCACTGTTGCGCTTTTTGTCCAGGTGAAAGGCTTGGCCGACTTTTTATTGTGCTGCCTGATAAAGCGATGAATCTCATCTCTGAGAGCCTTAACACTTGTGAATACACTCCGGTGGATAGATCTGCGCTCCAGTTGCTCAAACAGGTCTCAACCGCATTCCGCCACAAGGCGCTGGTTGGCGTAAAGTGGAACTTGAAACGAGGGTGAGCTTTGAACCATTTCATCACAGCTGCCGTTTTATGGGTGCTGCTGTTGTCTAAAATGACATGCAGGGCAAGATCAGCTGGAACCGCAAGGTGTTCGAATATATTGAAGTTGACTACAACCGTAGTCGCCGACATAGTGCAAATGGCTATATCAGCCCCATGGCATTTGAAGCTCTCAAACATGCTTAGCCAGATGTCTATCCATTACGGTCAGGATCACACAGCCCTATCAATCAGGCCGCAGCGCCAGAACATCTAGACAAACTCTCCCACTTCCTCAAGATTGGTGTTTTTACATTTTCTCCAATATAGATGAAGATAGGACAATGACGATATACAATGCAATACCGAGAAGCATTGCTGTATAGCTGACACCGCCTTTCTCTTTTAAAAAGGCCACCTTTTTTTCAGCATCAGCAAAGATCGCTTCAGATTCTTTTATCTTCTTGTCTGCTTTGTTTTTGTACAATCCGTTCGCTACAGATGCAAAAAATATGTTCATAACAATAAGCCATGATTGGGGTTGGCTATCGACAAACCTCGTTGCTGCTATGGATACTGTCGATGTAACGACAACATATACAAGGCATACTGCATAGAGTTTTCTGTAAAGTAACCAAATGCTATTAAAGAAAAAGGCTGCCCAGTTCCGGCTCTTCGTCGTTTCAAGTGGATTTGAGGAGCTGCTGGATAGGCGCAGCCAGCAGGTAGATGATGCTGATGAAGGTGTCATCGTTTCTGTATCCCCTGGCCCGGCATTTGGCGGCCTGGAAGATG
>Ga0334889_1000188_pt1 | contig 103633 bp, 88 predicted proteins | sample GraSluR1_MG_2_FD_207222 | JGI IMG/M metagenome (GOLD analysis project Ga0334889, IMG submission 207222) | Sludge microbial communities from methane-producing bioreactor in Wageningen University, Netherlands - Granular Sludge_8_08-R1 | ecosystem: Engineered > Bioreactor > Anaerobic >...
TGTCGGATATGGTTAAATCCATGAAGGAAACATCACGCAAGATGCAGGCCATACTGGGAGGTATCGGGGCCGTAAGCCTGCTGGTGGCCGCTATCGGTATAACCAATACCATGATAATGAGTATTTACGAAAGAACCCGGGAAATAGGGGTAATGAAAGTTCTGGGAGCCAGGCTTGGCGATATCAGGGACCTTTTCCTGCTGGAAGCTGCGATGATAGGATTGGGAGGTGGTTGCATCGGCTTGCTCTTCAGCTATCTGGTTTCTTATATATTGAACCGGGTTACAGCTGGTTTTATGGGCAGTATGGGAGGTGATGTCGGCATCTCCGTAATTACCTGGGAACTGGGTTTGGCTGCCGTTGTCTTCGCCACCATGGTAGGCATCATTTCCGGTTATTCGCCGGCCCGGCGGGCCATGAAATTGAGTGCTCTGGAGGCCATCAGGACAGAATAAGGAAAAAGATACAGACATAAATTAAATGCTAGTTTTATTAGCCCGCCATAGGCGGGTTTTTTATTTGACCCCACTTTCCCTTTTTGCCCCGGCGTATATATAATAGAAAAAGGAATACAGGAAAACAGAAATGGGAAAAGGTAGTTCTTGAAAATGGAACTGGGAACCGGAGTATCAGAACTGGATAAACGCTTGGAACTAATATGGGAGAAATATGCGGCCGGGCAGAAAACAGCTGTAGATGAGATATATGATGATATAATGCCATTTTGCCTGAAAGTTTGCTCCCGAGTATCAGGTAAATTCGTAAACCCTTATGATGATGAAGCAAGCATAGCTCGCCTGGCTATTCTGGAGGCCATGGCCAGATATGAACCGGACAGAGGGAGTATTCTGCTATTTCTGGCCCAGGTGGTTAAATCACGGGTGTTGGACCATAAGCGCCGTGAAAAAAGATGGTACATGCTACCGTTTTCCTTACTAAAGCAGGTGGAAAACCCGGTGGATCGACAAGCCGATGAAGATCTGCTGGAGATATTGAATGATATGGACCGAAAGCGAGAGATAGAGTACTTGCAGCTTATACTGGCAGATTATGAAATAAGCTTTGCTGACCTGGTAGCAAATAGCCCCAAACATCGAAAAACCAGAGAGGAAACCAGGCAAATTGCGCTATTGTTAGCTCAAACAGAGGAATTAAAGCAACACTTATGCGAAAAAAAGATGCTGCCCGTAAAGCACATTATAGAATTGGGCCGATTCAAGCGGAAGACATTGGAACGCTATCGAAAATATATCATCGCCAGTGCCATTATATTAGCCGGCGATTTTCCCCATCTTCAAACCTTTGTTTTATCCCGGGAAGGGATGGAAGAGCCCCCTTCTTCACTGAAACTATAATGAGGTGAAATATCTCCTCCGCTAAGCGGTGGTTTTCTATAAACAAAACAGGCGGCTCCTCCTAATCCCCCCACCTCGTTGCAGCGCTGTGTTGAAACTGCTTCGCGGTTTCTTCCGATGCTTAAAATTAGCTCTTGGAAAATGCTTTAAGGAAAGGAAGAATAGGATGTCTGGAAAGAAAGGTATAGTAATGGAAAAGGGTGAAGGTTGGGTTATTGTCTTGTTGGATAGCGGAGAATACGACCAGTTTTATACCCGGGAAGATTGGGAAGTAGGGCAGATCTATCACAGGAAGACCCCGATCAAGATGCTGGCCGTAGCCGCCGTGTTTTTGCTGGTATTCCTGGCTACGCTGGACTTTTTCACCGTGCTTACCTATGCCCGCCTATCAACTGGGGTAGAATTGGGTTTCAACCGTTGGGATCGGGTAGTTAAAGTAAAAGCCCAGGATGAAAACGCCCAAGCAATAGTAGCCGGTCTGGATTTGAAGGGGGCAACAGCGGAGACAGCTGTGGCCGAGGTATTCAAAAAATCGCTCCAGGACAATAAAGCTTTGAGGGACGGCCAGGCTGCCGCCACTTATTCCCTGGAACTGGAGGGAAAGCTCCAGGATGAAGTTAGAGCCAGGCTCTGGCAGAAGATGGATAGAGGAGTAAATAAAGCCATAGAACAACAGGAGGGACAGGAATATAGTTGGAAAACGGTGGGGAAAAATAAAAAACTGCTTGTACCTCAAACAAAAGTATTATCAGTGAAGTCCCGTAGGCTCACAGGCGAAACCCCGCAATCAGTGCCAAGAGCCAGGGCCATAATTGAAAATAATGGTTCGGAAAAAAGTGAGGCAAAGGGCAGGGCGCAAAGTGGGTTTGAAGATAACGCCAATAATGACATTAAAAAAGATGAAATAAGCGATGAGATAAAAGGTCAAGCAAAAGACCGCGGAAATAAGCCGGAGGAAAAAAAGTATTCCGAGCCGGAAAAGAGAGAAGAAGGAGTTTCCTCTTTTACAGATAAAGAAAAGAACATAAAGCCCGGGGGAACAACGGAGTCAGGTTTTAACAAAAATAATTCAACTGATAGTGAAAGTACAGTAACTAAGGACAAAGACAAGGCTGAGGAGAAGACTGAGGAGAAGGAAAAGGAAAAAAACAAAAACAAGGACAAAGCTAAAGATGAGGCAAAAGATAAAGATAAGGATAAAAAAGAGGATAAATACCGGGGCCGGAACCAGTAGCTTAAAGCGCCCGGGATGGATACCCCTGACTCTAATTTTTCAGGTAAAAACGAGATTGAGCGGTTGTAAGCTTTGGTTTTGCGGTAAAATCATAAAAGACGGTTCTGGGCTTGCTCCCGGGGGAGAAATAGCAGAACCGTCTTCTTGTTCTTTGTTAAAATATTCCCTGCGAAGCCCCTTATCTGAATTTAGAACTTGCTGGTAGGAAGCAGCTTCTAAAGCTTTTGACTGAGCTGGCGGAAGATTATATCCGCCAGGCCGGTAGAGTTGCTTTTACTTATTTCTTTGGCATATTCTTCAAAGAGCAGGGATTCCCATAATTCAGTGGCATAGCTGTGCCCGGTAAAATCTGATTTGGGGATGGTGTTGCGCATGGATTGCAGTATCTGGTTTAAAAAAACCGACTCCAATTCCTGGCAGGTCTTATAAAGTTTGGCCTGGTCCTTTTTGTTCTGGGCATTCTCCAACTCCCGGGCAAATTTTCCGGTCTGGCTTTGTTCTTTGTTTATATTTATTTGATTCTGCCCCAGGCCCATGCTGGCGGGCGAGGAGGCAGTTGTATGGTCTATGCGCACTTTAAAATTTCCTTTCTAAAGCCCTGGCCTGCCGCATTAGCGGCGCAAATTGGCTGCTGTCTGCAACATCTCATCCGAGGATATTATTACCTTGGAATTAATTTCATAGGCTCGCTGGGCGGTAATCAGGTTCACCATTTCCTCGACAATCTGCACATTGGACATTTCCAGGTAACCCGCTTCCAGGGATACGCTGTTGTCACTATCGGGCTGCCATTCTTCCGCTTCGCCCGAGTTGGGCGTGGCCTGGTAGAGGTTTTTACCCATTTTTTGCAGGCCCGCGGGATTGATAAACTTAAAAAGCTTAAGCTGTCCCGCTTCCTCCGGGTTCTCTTGCCCGGGCTTCATATAGCTAATCTTGCCATCACTGGCAATCTTAATATCATAGGCCCCCTCATCAAAAGTCCCGGCTCCTTCCAGGAGATGGCCATCGGCAGTTACCAGTTGCCCATTAGCATCGATTTTAAAAGCACCATCCCGGGAATAGAGAAGTTCGTCATTTCCTTCCACCTTCACCCCGAAAAAGGCCGTTCCATTGATGGCTACATCCAGCGGATTCTCGGTTGCCTGCAGGTTGCCGGTATTGAAAATGGTGTTGATGGCGGCAGGTCTTACCCCGAGCCCCACCAGCAAACCTACCGGTTCATTCCGGTCCTCATCCGCCGCCGGGCGCCGGATGGTTTGATAAAGCAGGTCCTGGAATTCAAGCCGCTGCTTTTTAAAACCTATGGTGTTTACATTGGCCATATTATGGGATAGGGTGTCGATGTTGAGTTGCTGGGCGTACATGCCTGTGCTGGCAGTATAAAGAGACCGCATCATAAGCGCTATTCCTCCCAAAAATAAAATTAGGAAACGACAGCACATCAATCGTTCTGTGCTGTGACGGGCCTCTCCAGGTGAGTCCAGCCCGTATGAAAATTAGGTTATCATTAATGTTATCGAAGAGCAGGCAGAAAACCTTGAGCAGTTTTCTAAAATTTATTTGCACATTTCGGCTGACTATGTCACAAGACAGGAGAGAGAGCAACGGAAACATTTCTGGCTGTATTTCATATATTAGAATTGTACACAGTTGGCAGATTGCTTGAGCAGTTGCCGTTAGAATCTGCAAGCATGGAGTTGCTCAGGTAATCAGCATATTTACTAAATCGAATAAGCCAGCCGGGTTTTTCTGGGGAATTAGCATTATGTGGAGAAGTAAAAAGTCTGAAGGAAATTCCTTCATGATCTTTTGTGCTTCAAGAAAGGAATGGTTGCAAAAATGATTAAAGTGTCGGATTTAAGAGCCCGGGATGTGGTAAACATCCTGGATGGCAAGAAGTTGGGCAATATTATTGATATAGACCTGGATCTGGACAACGGTAAAGTTACTTCCTTGATTTTACCCGGACGCAATCGCCGCTATAGTTTTTTTTCGCGCCGGGAAGAACTAGCGGTACCCTGGAATAAGATCATCAGAATAGGCCGAGATGTAATCCTGGTGGAAATGCCGGTAGCTAACGAGATTGATCCCTACCGGAGAGATTATCTGTTGGATGAAGAACATCTGTAAAGACCCGGCAACTGCACGCTTAAAGCTTGAATTCTATCTTGCTTTTGTTCATAATAAGGGCAGGCAGGGACTTGGTCTTCAAGGGGTGATGAATAAGTGCGCTGTCCTTATTGCCAGGAATTCGAAAGCCGGGTGGTTGATTCCCGCTCCGGTGATGATGGTTCCTTTATCCGCAGGCGGCGTGAGTGCAATGCTTGCAAAAGAAGGTTTACCACCTATGAAAGGCTGGAAGAGAGAGGCCTGTTGGTAATAAAAAAAGGCGGCAACCGGGAAGCATTTGACCGGAAAAAAATACTTGACGGTATTGCCCGGGCTTGCGAAAAGCGACCTGTCAGCATGGAAGAAATGGAAAATATGGTTGCCAGTATCGAAAGAGAATTAAGGGATCTTTATGAGCATGAGGTCAGCAGCAAGGCTATCGGTGAAATGGTTATGGACAGGCTGCAACGCAGGGATGAAGTAGCTTATGTTCGTTTTGCCTCGGTATACCGGCAATTCACTGATCTGAATAGTTTTATCAAGACCATTGACCAACTTAAACAAAGGTAGAAAAAGAAAATGCAGGATATTATTTTCCTGCATTTTCCGACTCCAGAAGATCACGGGCCTCGTCTACCATCTCTTCAGGCACTGCAATAATCACTTCGGCCAGTGGTCCGGTAGTAAAAGGGAACTGAGGTATTTCGCGCCGCGATATTCTAACCGGGATACCATAGAACTTGAGCATGCTTTCAATCACTATATCATCGGGAGGATAGACTTTGCTGATGGTAATCCAGGATTTTACCTGCTTGTCGGATAGGCGCTGCAGGGGTCCAAGACCTTTCTCATGGCTGTTGTTGTTGGGAGAATCCATCATTAATGCACCTCCTGTTATTATTCTATGCTAAAATTAAAAAATCAACAAACAGAGATGACGGGAAAATTCTTATGTTTGGGATGGAGGTGTCAAGGGTGCAGAATGCCAAAATCCTGGTAGTAGATGATGAAACCCATATCGTTGAATTAGTGAAATTTAACCTGGAAAAAGAAGGGTTTAGGGTGGCGGTGGCCTATGATGGACAGTGTGCTCTGGAAATGGTTAACGATGCTCCGCCTGATCTAATATTGCTGGATATAATGCTGCCCCAGATGGATGGTCTGGAGGTTTGCCGAACTTTAAAACAGCATTCAGAATACAAGACTATTCCGATAATAATGCTTACTGCCAAAGGGGAGGAAATAGACACTATTTTAGGTCTGGAAATGGGGGCTGATGATTATATTAAAAAACCGTTCAGCCCCAGGGAAATGGTGGCCCGGGTCAAAGCCCGGCTCCGGGCCTTGCGTATCCTCAAGGCGGAAAAGGCCATGGGCAAAAAAGCCTATGTTTTTAAGGAGTTGACAGTTGTTCCCGAAAAATATGAAGCTTTTCTTGGTGAAGAAAAGCTGGAGCTGACTCCCAAGGAATTTGAGCTTTTACGGCTAATGGCATCGAATCAGGGCAAAGTTTTTACCCGGGAAATATTGCTGGAGAAAGTTTGGGGCTATGAATTCTCGGGAGATACCCGAACGGTTGATGTCCATATCCGCCATTTAAGGCAGAAGCTGGGGGATGATTCTACTTATCCGGACTATATTGAGACGGTGAGAGGTGTAGGATACCGTTTTGTAGAAGGACAGGCCAAAAGCTAGAAAGGTGAGTTGAAATGGACATTGCCCAGGAAAAGAGGATGATGCAGTCCATTTTGAGTTGTATGGTTGATGGGGTACTGGTACTCGATATTTATGGGTGCATTATTCATGCCAACAAGGCAGCGGAAAGCCTGTTTCTGGTTCGTGAGGGTGTACTGTTGGGGAAGCGTTTAACCCAGATAAGCGAAAACCGGGAAATCAGCGACATGATTGACGAAGTACTGTCAACCGGGAATGAAAGCTTTACTGAAACTACTATCAGCCCTAGTACTTTAATTTTTCGGGTGCATGCTGTTCCCAGGAAGGATCACCATGACAGAATTGAAGGTGCTATCGTAGTATTTCATGACGTTACCGATGCCCGAAATTTTGACCAGATTAGATCGGCTTTTGTGGGCAATGTGTCCCACGAGCTCAGAACTCCTTTAACTTCTATTAAAGGATTTGTGGAAACGCTTTTGGATGGTGCCATGGAAAACAGCGATACCTGCAGGCGCTTTCTATCTATTATCGATACCGAAACCAACCGCTTGACCCGTCTGATTGAGGATCTCTTAACCTTATCCTCGATTGAATCCCAGGAACGCATAGTATATTTGAAACCGGCTTGCCTTTTGCGTTCTATTCGCAATGTAATGAATATGTTTGGACCGCAGATCAGTGAAAAATGCCTGCATGTTGAATTTATTCATCCATATCCCATGCCGTTAATTCAAGCTGATGAGGACTTGCTGGGCCAGGTATTTATTAATCTTCTGGATAATGCTATAAAATATACTCCCCGACAGGGGAAAATCATAATCCAATGCCGGCGGCGGGACAGCCGTATTATCACCACCGTAAAGGACAGCGGCATGGGGATTCCTCATGAGAGTTTGCCCCGGGTTTTCGAACGATTCTACCGGGTAGACAAAGCCCGCTCCAGACAGCAAGGGGGAACCGGTTTGGGGTTGTCCATAGTTAAACATATTGTGGAATCCCATGGAGGAGAGGTGTTTGTGGATAGCGAAATAGGCAAGGGCTCCACTTTTGGGGTAAGCTTCCTGGTAATCTAGCTTTTCCATCCTCCAGCATGACAGCAAGGCCTAAAATATGCTATTATCACATAAGGTCCTATATACTATTTTAGGCCGAGTTAGGGAAGGTGATTTGCCCCCAGGGGGTGATGTTTATGGAAAAGATAAAAAATAATTGGGAAAGTATAAAGAACAAGATAGAGCAGGCAGCGCTTAAGAGCGGCCGGAAAGCCAGTGAAGTTACCCTGGTAGCGGTCAGTAAAACCGTGGATGTCGAGACAGTTAGGCGGGCACATAGTCTGGGAATAAATGATTTTGGAGAAAACCGGGTAAACGAGTTATTGAGCAAAAGGGAGAGCCTGCCCGGTATTAACTGGCACTTGATTGGGCGCTTACAAACTAATAAAGTTAAAGATATTGTGGGAAAAACCACTTTGATTCACTCGCTGGACCGCTGGAGGCTGGCTCAGGAATTGGACAAGAGGGGATTGGCGTTGGAGCAAGAGGTGCCGGTTTTAATTCAGCTCAATATATCCGGCGAAGAGCAAAAGGCTGGTTTTAAGCCGGCAGAACTGGGAGAAGTGCTGGCCGCTGCCGAACAGTTCAAGGCTCTAAGCATTTATGGCTTGATGACCATGGCCCCGCTGGATCCTGACCCGGAAAGCGCCCGGCCGGTGTTTAGAGAATTATTTCAACTGCGGCAAAAATTTATCGATAGGAATTATAAAAATGTGAATCTGAAGTATTTATCCATGGGGATGTCCCAGGATTATGCTGTGGCTATTGAGGAAGGTGCTAATTTGGTCCGGATTGGCAGTGCCCTGTTTCACTAAAGAGGTACGGTTTCATATGTAAAGGAGGCTTAAAAATGGGTGTAATGGATGGACTGTGGAGATGGTTGGGAGTGGAAAGAGAAGAGGTAAGAGAGGAAATCATCGAATTGCCGGCTTATAGTGAAGAAGGCCAGCGGGGTCCGACCAATGTTGTCAGCATACATAGCAACAAGACTTTTAAAGTGGTGGTATGCGAACCCGAAAGCTTCGATGAGGTGCAGGTATTGGCAGACCACTTGAAAAGCAGGAAACAATTGATTTTGAACTTTGACAATACCCCTCCTGAGGTTTCCCAGCGGATTATTGATTTTATCAGTGGGACTACCTATTCACTGGAAGGTCATAGCCAGCAATTGGGGAAGAATATATTTATCTTCACCCCCAGCAATGTGGAAATAGCTAAAGACCACCGCTCCCTAATGCGCAAGCATGGATTCGCCAATCCTTTTGGGGGTGAGAAATAGTGTCGCGAAGCCTGGGGCTGATTGGATGTGGGAAAATGGCCTATGCCCTGATGAAGGGGATAGGGGGTGCTGAGTTTCTGGGTTTTGATTCTTTGCTGGTAAATGATATCGACCCGGAAAGGGGAGTGCTGTTTCAAGAGGAGTTTAATGCCATTCCAACAGAAGCCGGTGAAGTTTTGCACTCCAGTCGCGTAATAATCCTGGCAGTAAAACCACAGCAGGTTAGGATGGTCCTGGATGCCAACCGGGCCTGGTGGACTACGGAGCATCTCTTGATATCACTGGCTGCCGGTATTAAAACCGGGAGCTATGAGAATGAAATAGGCCTCCATTTGCCGGTGGTAAGAGTAATGCCCAATACCCCCTGCCTGGTGGGACAGGGAGTATCAGCCATCTCAGCCGGGCGCTACGCTGCAGATAAGGATCTTCAGCTGGTTGCAAAAATGTTTGAGCAACTCGGTACTTGTGTTATGGTGGAAGAAAAACATATGGATGCCGTTACTGCTATATCGGGAAGCGGTCCCGCCTATGTCTTTTTGGTGGTTGAGTCTCTCATGAATGCTGCTCTCCAGGTGGGATTGGATTTGAAACTGGCGCGTCAACTGCTAGTGAATACCGTTAAAGGCAGCATGGAGATGATGGAGCAAAGTGGGGAACATCCCGCGATCTTACGGGAACAGGTTTGTTCACCCGGGGGCACGACTATAGCGGGCATACGCCAACTGGAAGAAAACGGATTGCGCCGAGCATTTTTTCAAGCGGTTGAAAAGGCTTATGAGAGATCAATCGAGTTGGGTAAAGATTAGTAAGGTATTAAGACAGGGAGGAATCTGAGCATTGGCTATTTATCAGATTATACAGATTGTCAATATGGCTTTCAATGTGCTGGTATGGTTGATAATCGCGCGGTGCATTTTATCGTTTGTTAGGCACAATCCCTACCAACCTTTAATTAAGTTTGTTTATGATGTTACAGAGCCGATTATGGCTCCTTTCCGCAGGCTTATTCCGGCTGCTGGCGGGCTGGACTTTTCTCCCATTATCGCTGTCCTGGCGGTTACTTTGATACAAAAAATAGTGGTTGAATTACTTTATGCTTTAGTGTAAAGGAGATTTTTGATGCCTGATAATTATGTAGAACTGCTGGCTCCGGCGGGCAGGTGGGATGTCCTGGAGCAGGTAGCGGCAGCAGGTGCAGATGCGGTTTACCTGGGGGGCAAACGCTTCAATATGCGCATGTTGAGGCAAGATTATAATTTTTCCGATCAGGAACTGCGGGATGCAGTTGATTTTTTACACCAGCAAGAAAAAAAAATCTATATAACTTTAAACAATCTTTATTATGATGTGGAGCTAAACGAACTCAAGGATTATTTATTCTTCCTGCAGGATATCGCAGCTGACGCCTTAATAATCCAGGACATGGCCGTGTTAGCCCTATGCCGGGAACTGAAGCTGGACTTGCCCTTGCATGCCAGTGTACAGATGGGGATAGCCAATCTGCAAGCGGCTCGTTTTTTGGAGGATCAGGGTTTCAGCCGGGCTATATTATCCAAGAATCTTTCTTGGGAGGAAATCCAAGAAATTCATGACGGCTCGAAACTGGCCCTGGAATTCTTCGCTTTTGGTGATCTTTGTATTGCCCATGCCGGGCAGTGCTATATGAGCAGCCTGGTTGCTGGTGAAAGCGGTAATCGAGGGCGCTGTTTGAAGCCCTGTCGCTGGCCCTACCGCCTGGAGGGGGCGGGTCAGAGTAAGATTATGGCCCATTACCTGGCCCACAATGATCTATGTCTTTATCCGCAGCTCTCAGCTTTACTGGCAGCCGGGGTTACTTCCCTGAAAATAGAAGGACGCATGCGCAGTGCAGAATACCTGGCTCATATTATTGGGATATATCGCCAGGCCCTCGACAAGATAAGCGAAGCCCCTGAAACCTATGAGATGAATGAAGAGGACTACCGGAAGCTAACGGAAAAACGCGTGCGGGATTTTTGCAGCGGCAATCTTTTTAGCCGGCCGGGAATTGAATCCATTGGACTGAGTGGAGAAAGGGAACCCCTCTTTCCTACCCGGCCCGTGAAATTGAAAAAACTGGCTGCCAATGAAACCTCCGAAGTCCCGGAAGGTCCGGGAATTGGCTGGCCGGAGCAGCAGCCTTGCTGGAGCGTTAAAATCGGCGATTTTAAGAGTCTGGAAGCAATGGCAGCTCTGGGAATAAAACGGCTCATACTGGAATATGCAGCCGGTAATCGCTGCCCCTCAGGCTGGGGAGCGGAGGAGATAAAGACGGCTTTATCCATGGTGGCTGGCAGTGATATAGAAATATGGGTGGAGACTCCCCGGATAGTTAGTCAAAATGAATTAGGTAAGCTGGAAGAGGACTTGCGAAGCATAAGTCAGCTTCCCGACCGGGTTGGCTTTATTGTGAACGAGCCGGGAAGCTTTCGCCTGCTCCGGAGCCGGGGACAGGCTGTCTGGGGTGGTCATGGTCTCAACACCAGTAATTACCGGGCAGCGCGTTTCTGGCGGGAACAAGGAATGAGCGGCGTTACTGCCTCCCTGGAATTGGAGTGGAGCAGGGTTAAATCCCTGCTCAGCCAGGTTGAGGAAACGGAACTGCTGGTTCATGGTCCTCTTGCCGGAATAATTACTGATTTTTGTCTCCCCCGGGCGGTACAGCCGGCCGCTGTTGGGAATGCTGGCAAGGACTGTCCGCTCTACTGCTTGCAAGAGGATTATTATCTTATGGATGAGTGGGGGCAAAAATACCGGGTGCGGGCTGATGGCAGTTGCCGGAACCAGATATTTTATCCCTATGACCTGGCTCTTATCCGGCGGCTTCCGGAACTGCTTACAGCCGGACTTAAATATTGGCGGATTGACGGACAATATTATCCAGCCGAATTGCTCAAGCAAACACTAGGGCTCTATATGGAAACAGCTCAGGACTTGCCGGCAGGGAAATGGAGCCCTGAACGAGCCAATAGCTTGCTCAAACTCTTTCCCGCCGGACTCGGCAGTTCGCCTTTGTTTGCTGAAAAAGGTTGAAGTACAACCCTTATGCAAGATTGGGATTTATGCAGTGAAGGCAAACTTTATTATTTTACAGTAATTTGAATCAGGGAGGCTTGCTTATGATTACCGCTATGGAAATACGCAATCAGCAATTCCCCAAGTCGCTGCGAGGCTTTAAGCAGGATGAAGTAAAAAAATATCTTTTGAACCTGGCTCAGGATTATGAAAGCCTGTACAGCGAGAACGCCAGCCTTAAAGAAAAGATTCAAAATCTGGAATATGAACTGAAAAAATACCGCAAGCTGGAAGAAACCATGAACAACAGTCTAATACTGGCCCAGCAGACCGCCGAAGACTTGAAATCCAGCGCCCGCAAAGAAGCCGATCTGATGCTGGAGGAATCTAAAAAACGCATAATTGAAGTAATGATGGTATATCAGGAAATAATAAAACGAATGAACATATTCAATGTGGAGTTAAAATCCCAGGTAAGTGCTGAATTAGAACTTCTGGAAAAGAACCAGAAGAAGATTGAAGAGCTGTCTAATTTTTTTTATAGCAAGGATTTCAAAGAAGTAATGGAGAGTCTGGAAAAGGTAAACCTGAAGGAATAGGCCTATGAACAAGCCTTTAATAAGAACGGAAAGAAATGGCGACTGGCTCCGCTTTGGAGTCAAGGTGCAGCCGCGCTCGTCCCGCAATCAAATTGTGGGCGAACAGGAAGGCGATATAAAAATCAAAGTAATGGCTCCGCCGGTAGAGGGCGCGGCCAACCAGGCTCTGCAGAAGTTTCTGGCTGAGTTGTTCAAGTTGCCCAAAAAGGATATCCGCATCGTCCGGGGTGAGACCTCCCGCCATAAAATTGTAGAAATTCGAGGAATTGAAGCCGAAAACCTGCTTGCTTTTATTCCCCCGATAACAAAGTGAGGAGTGAGGGGTCAAACATTGGCTTCCACCACGTTTTTGCTTTTTCGGGTAAGAATTGAGATTAGCATAGAGACTAAAATTAATCCGGCGCCGAACATCGCCCGCTGGGATAGAATTTCCTGCGCCCACAAGTAACCGGCCAGAGCTGCGAAAACTGGCTCAGTAGTCAAAACTATAGCAATACGGGTAGGAGTACTGTATTTTTGCAGGGCGTTTTGCAGCAGGAAGGCCAGTGATGTTGCGAAAACGGCAGTAATAAAAAAAGCAGTCAAAAGGTTGGCGGAAAAATGCTCGGGCCATGGTTCACTAATGAGCCCAATAAGCAGGGATACGATACCCACAAAGAAGATTTGCACTGCGGTTATGGCAATGGCATTATGCCGGTGCGAATAGCGGTCAACAAAGATTATGTGAAAAGCAAAGCCGAAAGCACAGATGAGCACCAGGAAATCACCATAAGCCAGCGAAAAAGAGTTGCGGGGGAAGGACAAGAAAAAAAGGCCGGTGGCCGCCAGGATTACGGTAACTGTAGTACTGACAGTAGGCCGTTGACGGTAAAGCAGAGAAAAAATTATAGGAACCAGAACCACACTGATTCCGGTGATAAAACCAGCGTTGGTTGAGGTCGTATATTTTAAGCCAATAGTTTGAAAGACATAACCAATAAAGAGAAACAGGCCTAAAATACCCCCGGCCAGCAAGGTGTGGCGATTGGTTTTTTTTATACAGGGAAAAGACAAAAAGAGCAGAACTAAAAAAGCCAGCAAAAAACGCAGGCCCAGGAAGAGAAAAGGGCCGATTTCCTGCAAGGCGTTTTTTACTACCACAAAAGTGCTGCCCCAGATAGCTGCTACTAACAGCATGCTCACTTCCGCCTGCATACGCTTCTTTGCTGCTGACATAATCCAATACCCGCCTAACTTTTTTACTTACTACTAACCCCCCCACGGTATCAAGGGGACGGTCCTTTTGACACCGTACCCCTTGCCCCTTACTCCTCACTTTACTTACTAACCCCCCATGGCCGCAACCTTAATAGTGACACCCGCAGGGTGGAACACCAGGAGTACCCGCAGGGTGAGGCCACAACCACCGATGAAAAGCGGGTTAGTATGAACCCGCTATGCCTGCCCCACACTGGCTCTATCACCACATTTTAACCAATAAGCCTAAATGAGTCAAAGAACCTTCTTCATATATGGGGACGCTACTCCTGATATACCCGTAATATATCAAAAGACCCGTCTCCATGATATATCTTGTCAGCAGGGCTCTACGCTGTATAATAAAATGAAGGGTTGAAAGGTTAGGAGGGTAGAATTGCAGCGTAGTGTTGAGATAATCAAGTGTTTAAAAAAGGAATATCCTGAGGCCGGTACTCTGCTCCGGCATAGCAGTCCCTTTCAATTTATGGTGGCGGTGGTTCTTTCAGCACAGAGTACCGATGAACAGGTAAATCGGGTTACGGCGGAGCTGTTTGCCGATTACGGAACCCCTGAAGCTCTAGCGGCAATCGACTTGTCTCTATTAGAAGAGAAAATCCGGGGAGTAGGGTTGTACCGCAACAAAGCCCGTCATCTCAAAAAGCTGGCGCAAATAATAGTGGAGCAGCATCAGGGAGAAGTGCCTTCCGAATTTGATAAATTATTGAGCCTTCCGGGTGTGGGACGCAAGAGTGCTAATGTGATAAGGTCGGTAGCGTTTAAGAAACCCGGTTTGGGTGTGGATACCCATGTCCACCGGGTGGCCAACCGCCTGGGGTTGGTGAACAGCAAGCTCCCTGAGCAGACGGAAAAAGCTTTGAAAGAGCAAATACCGGAGGAATGCTGGAGCGAAGCCCATCATCTATTGATTTTCCACGGGCGTCGGATTTGCCAGGCCCGCAAGCCGCAGTGCAATAATTGCCTAATAGAGGGGCTCTGCGAGAAAAGGTTCGGGAAGTAAGGCAAAGAACAGGGGGAGAGCTGAAAAAACCCGGCAGAAGTTGTCTTGCTTGCAGCTATGTGCTAAAATTAATAAGATTTTTAGGGATAACTGGCAATTTGCACTTTGGGATACCTTTCACCCCCCGGGAGAGAGGTATTTTGTTTAAGTAGCGGAAGAAACTGCGGAGCAATTTCAACACAGCGCTGCAACGAGGCGGGGTAGAACCCGGCCGCTTAGCGGGGAACATATTTTACCTCGTTATAAAATTCAAACAGTAAGGTGGTAATTCGGATGGCTAAAGGTAAGTATGACGGAACCTTGAATCTTCCCCAAACCGGTTTTCCCATGAGGGCCAACCTGCCCCAGAGAGAGCCGGAGATACTGAAGTTCTGGGATGAAATTGACATATACCGGCGTATACAGGAGAAAAACGCTGACCGGCCCCAGTTTATTCTGCATGACGGCCCGCCGTATGCCAATGGGGACATTCACCTGGGACATACCCTTAATAAAGTTTTAAAAGATATTATTGTCAAATACCGCTCCATGAGTGGTTACGATTCCCCCTATATCCCGGGATGGGATACGCATGGCCTGCCTATTGAGCAGCAGGCCATAAAGAACCTGGGTATTGACCGGCATAAGACTGATGTGGTGGAGTTCCGCGAACACTGCCGTGACTATGCCCTTAAATATGTGGAAATACAGAAAGAACAATTTAAACGGCTGGGGGTGCGCGGAGACTGGGAAGATCCTTACCTTACCCTGAGTCCGGGTTTTGAAGCCATACAAATCAAGGTTTTTGGAGAAATGGCCAAGAAAGGCTTTATTTACAAAGGATTGAAGCCCGTATACTGGTGCGGGGACTGTGAAACGGCCCTGGCCGAGGCGGAAGTGGAATACAATGAAAAGGTCTCCCCCTCCATTTATGTCAAGTTCCCGGTAAAGGATGGAAAGGGAGTTTTAGCCGAAGATGCCTTTGTTATCATCTGGACCACCACCCCCTGGACCCTGCCGGCCAACACCGGGATTTGCCTGCACCCGGGCTTTGACTATGTTTTGCTGGAAGTAAAGGGAGAAAAATACCTCCTGGCCCAGGGATTGCTGGAAGCAGTGGCCGGAGAGCTGGGCTGGGATAACTATCAGATTCTGGACCAATTCAAAGGGGAAGAGCTGGAACGGGTTTTATGCCGCCATCCTTTCTTTGCCCGCGATTCTCTATTGGTATTAGGTGAACATGTCACCCTCGAAGCCGGTACCGGCTGCGTACATACCGCTCCCGGACACGGTGAAGACGACTTTCGTGTAGGCCAGGAATACGGATTGGCCGTGATTTCTCCGGTGGATGACCGGGGTCGATTCACCGCAGAAGCCGAAAAGTTCCAGGGGCTCTATGTTCATGATGCCAATAAAGCGGTTGTAGAAGAGCTGGAAAAACGGAATATGCTGCTGAAGGCGGCTAGTATTGAACACCAGTATCCCTATTGCTGGCGCTGCAAGCAGCCCATAATCTACCGGGCTACGGAACAATGGTTTGCATCCATTGACGGTTTTCGCCAGGACGCCCTGGATGCTATTGATACGGTTAAGTGGATTCCATCCTGGGGCCGTGACCGCATTTTCAATATGATTAGAGACCGGGGGGATTGGTGTATCTCCCGGCAGCGCACCTGGGGAGTACCCATCCCCATATTCTACTGTGAATCCTGCGGGGAAGCCCTGATAAACGATGAAACCATCCAGCGGGTGAGCGAGCTCTTTGCTGCGAATGGTTCTGATATCTGGTTTGCGAAAACGGCGGCGGAACTTATGCCGCCAGGCTGCAGCTGTGAGCACTGCGGCGGCAGTACTTTCCGCAAAGAGAGCGATATTATGGATGTATGGTTTGATTCCGGTTCCAGCCACATGGCCGTTTTAGAGCCGCGCAAAGAACTGCGCTGGCCGTCTGATATGTATCTGGAAGGCAGCGACCAGCACCGCGGTTGGTTTAATTCCTCCCTTTCGACAGCAGTGGCAATCAGGGGTGCCGCCCCCTATAGAGAGGTTTTGACTCATGGCTTTGTGGTGGATGAGCAGGGCCGCAAGATGTCCAAGTCCCTGGGCAATGTGGTGGACCCACTGCGGATGACCCGGGAAATGGGAGCAGATATACTGCGTCTGTGGGTATCATCCGCCGATTATCGCAATGATGTTTCAGTTTCGCCCAATATAATAAAGCAGAGTGCGGAGGCTTATCGCAAGATTCGCAATACCTGCCGCTTTATCCTGGGCAATATTTTTGATTTTGACCCCGGGAAAGAGCGGGTAAGTTATGACAAGCTGAGTGAACTGGATCAATGGGCCTTGCTCAAGCTGGATAAATTAATCCGCCGGGTCACCAAAGCCTATGAGGATTATGAATTCCATGTGGTATTTCATTCCATTCACAATTTCTGTACGGTTGACTTAAGCAATATCTACTTTGACATTTTGAAGGATAAACTATATTGCTCACACCCGCAGGATGCGGAAAGGAAAGCAGCCCAGACCGTACTCTACGATATAATTAACGCCCTGGTGGTAATGCTTGCTCCCATACTGGCCTTCAGCAGTGAGGAAATCTGGAGCCATCTCAAGAAGGAAGGGCAGGCGGAAAGCGTCCAATTGCTGGAATGGCCGCAGGCTAATGAGCTATATCTCAACCAGGCTATCGAAACCCGTATGTCACGGGTTCTGGAATTGCGGGAAGTGGTTACCAAAGCCCTGGAAGAAGCCCGGAGCAAGAAGGTGATAGGGCACTCCCTGGGAGCATGGATTACCATCTATGCTGGTCCCGGATGGATGGAAATCTTAGAAGCTACCGCTGGCCTGGAAAAAATATTCATTGTCTCCCGGGCGGAACTGAAGCCGGAAGCGGAAGCGCCGACAGAGGCCCTGGCTCTGGAGGGGGTTGAGGGTATCCGTGTTATGGTTCAAGCCGCTGAGGGCAGCAAGTGTGAGCGCTGCTGGATAATTGAGAATTCAGTCGGCGAAGATTTAAAACATCCCACATTATGCCAACGTTGTGCCGAGGTTATAGCCCAACTGCAAGGATAGGATGCTGAAAATTCATAAAAGCGCTATAGAAAAAAAGAGAAGGAAGAGGAAAAGGGGAGGGCTTGCTTTCCCCTTTATTCAATGAGGGGAAGATATTCAAACTATTACTATGGGTATCAATATCCGGGACTGTGGGGCTGAAAATGTATTTAAACCCTGTAATCTGGAATAATAATTAGAGAGTGGAGGGGGAGTTATGCCGGAAAGGGAACCGGGTCGGGATGAAAGCCATTACCTTCAGGAATTAAACCGGAAGATGGACGAACTGTCTCTTAATATGGAGAAATTAGGCATTGCCGAGTATCTGGAAATGCTTAGAAACCCGCGCCGCCTCTTTTTTATAAACTTTTGGGCCGGTTTATCCCGTGGCTTTGGAATGGCTATAGGTTTTACTATTCTGGCAGCTATTGTAATATATTTTTTACAAAAATTAATCATACTAAATGTACCGCTTATTGGGGATTTTATCGCCGACCTGGTAGCAATAGTACAAAACCAGCTAAGGGTGCAGTAACTCTCATCAATGCTTGTGCCCTCGCGGTATGGGAGGCAGTTTACATAAATTGAGGTGATAAGATGGACTACCAGAATAATTTAATGCAGCGCAAAGCTGAAATAGAGCAGGTTATTAAACAAAAACGGGATGAACTGATTATTCCCCTGGGTGAGTGGAGTGATGAACTATCCCTTTATGACCAGCACCCGGCTGATATTGCCAGTGAGGTAACCCAAAGGGAGACCAATCTGGGTATATTGGAAATGTTGGAATATGAACTGGAGAAAGTAAATGATGCCCTGTCCCGCCTGCAAAATGGCCAGTATGGTGTTTGCGAAGCTTGCGGGCAGCAAATCGAGCCGGCTCGCCTGGAGCGCCTGGTAAATACCACTCTCTGTGCCAACTGTGCCCGGAGCCAGCAGAAGGGCTTCAAACGGCCCGCTGAGGAAGAAGTCGTAGCGGCCGGTCAGATGTCAGATCTGGGTGAAGGAATACAGGTCGCCGGTTATGAGCTTTATGAGTAGGGTTGGAATGTTAATAGACTCGGACATACTGGTTCTGCTAGCTGGCACTTTAGTTAACGGTGGATTTTGGAGAGCCTGGGTGTTTTCCATATCTTGCTAAAAAACAGGAAAGAGTATATATTGATTGGTAGAGGAACATTAGGGGATGGGGATTTGGGAGCAATCATAGGAATGAAGGAGGACAGGTATATTGAGAATCGGCATTTTCACTGACAGCTTTATTCCCTACACCAGCGGCGTGGTTACCTCGATTTTAACTTTCCAGAAAGAATTGAGCCGCCTCGGACACGATATCCATATCTTTGCCCCTAGCTATCCTAACTTCCAGCAGGAGGAAGAACAGGTATACCGGTTCTTTTCTCTACCGGCGCCCACCAACCCTGATTTTTCTCTGGCCATTCCTATTTATCCCGGCATGAATATGCTGGTCCGGAGGCTTGACCTGGATATTATCCATGTTCAATCACCATTTACCATGGGGCGGGTAGGTCTTCACTATGGCCGCAAGTATCACATTCCCGTAGTCTTTACCTATCATACCCTTTATGACCAATATGTTCATTATGTGCCCATTGCTCAGGATCTGGCCCGGGAAATGGCCATCAAATACAGCGTAAGCTTCTGCAACCATTGCAGCCATGTGGTAGTACCGAGCAGTGAGGTAGAGACCATACTTAAACAAAACGAGGTTAAGACTCCGCTTAGCGTAATCCCTACCGGAGTACCTCTGGATAAATTTGAATCAGGAGATAAAGAGTGGCTGCGGAGGAATTATAATATCCCCGCCGAAAACCGGGTGCTGCTTTTCGTGGGGCGACTAAGCCGGGAAAAAAATCTGGAGTTTCTCATAAAGGCCTTCCGGCAGGTAAAAGAGCGGGTAGCAAACAGCACTTTGGTTTTAACCGCCCAGGGACCCCTGGAGAGCGAGCTCAAAAAGCTGGTGCCGGAATTAGGTCTTTCGCTGGAAAGGGATGTTGTTTTTACGGGAGCCCTGCCCTTTGACACCCTGGTAAATGTTTATTACTCCGCTGATCTCTTTGTTTTTTCTTCCGTGACCGAAACCCAGGGATTGGTTCTAATTGAGGCCATGGCTGCCGGGCTTCCGGTGGTAGCGGTGGGAGCTTACGGAGTCCAGGATATGGTGGATCATGAGATAAACGGCCTTCTAACCCCTTTGGATATAGAGGCCTTTAGCGATGCTATATCTAGCCTGCTGCTGGATAATCGACGCTATCGTCAATACCAGCTCAATGCCCGCCAAAAGGCGGAAAGCCTTTCCGCCGGCAAAATGGCCTTAAAATTGGAGCAGCTTTATCAAACCCTGTATGATCAGTCCCCTCCTCGTTATTATCGGGGGTTCGACCTGGGCAGGTGGCTGGGTTCCTAGAAGCCGAATTTGAGGGCCTGTTATTGACAGGCCTTTTTTTATGGGGCGAACAAAGCCCGCCTTTTGCTTTGCCCCTTGCTATTATCTTGTGTTAGATTATTAAATAAAGACTTCTTTAGGAGTTGGAGCGAGATGAAAAACCTGCGACTCACCCTGGCCATTATAGCCGGGAAGATATTAATCTATATAAGCCGCCTGCTGGGCCACCAGGGAACTTCTTTCCCCGGCCGGATAGCCCGTAAGATTTATCCCCGGATATTGCGAACCCTGTCCCCCAACATCCGCCGGGAGATTGTAGTAATAACCGGAACCAATGGTAAGACTACCACCAGCAACATGTTGGCGGAAATTCTAAAGCAGCAAGGCTACAGCCTGGTGCACAACCGGCTTGGAGCTAATATGCTTTCCGGAATTACTACTGCTTTTATTGAAAAGAGCGATATTCACGGCAGCAGGAAATTCGATTATGCCTTGCTGGAGACCGATGAAGCCACAGTCCCATTGCTCTTGCGGGAAACTCGGCCTCGCCTGGTTCTAATCACCAATTTCTTTCAGGATCAGTTGGATCGCTATGGCGAAATGGATCATACCATAAAATTGATTCAAGAGGCGGTAAAGGAACAGGAAATCGAAATGTTGCTCAATGCTGATGACCCGCTGACCGCTAACTTCCAGGCTGAAACCGGGCTTAAATGCTGGTATTATGGCTTTGATGACAGTTCCTATGATGATAGCCGGAGCATGGATAGTAGAGAAGCAAGATACTGTGCCTTTTGTGGTCATCAGCTGGAATATGAGAAATATCACTATGCTCAACTGGGTCAATATAGCTGTCCTCGATGCCATAGCCGCAACCCGGAAAGGGATTTTACCGGACAGGAACTGGAAATGAGTCCGGACATAGAATTGAAAGTGGACGGAATAGCCCTCAAAAGTCCCTACCAGGGATTCCACAATGCCTATAACATACTGGCGGCAGTTTCCCTGGCCCGCTTGTTGGGGGTGGAGGACGAAAATATTAAGAAGGCCATTGCCAGTTTCAAACCCCAGGCTGGACGGATGGAGGCTTTCTTCATAAACGGTAAAAGGGTAGTACTGGCCCTGGTTAAGAACCCGGCTGCTTTAAACCAGACCCTGGCCAGCTTGATTTATGACCCGGGTCGAAAAAACCTTTTCTTTGCTTTAAACGATAATGCTGCTGATGGTCGTGACATCTCCTGGATTTGGGATGCAGATGTGGAATTATTGGAGTACGAGAATGTGATGGTTGAACAGATTGTTTGTTCCGGACAGAGAAGCGGCGACCTAGCTTTACGCTTCAAATATGCTGGATTCCCTCAGGAAAGGATTAGAATTGAAGAAGAACTGCCGAGGGCCATTGAACTGGCAGTGCAGGGCAGCGCGGAGAGCAGTTATATACTTTGCAGCTATACCGCTCTCTTTGGTTGCCAGCGCATTCTGAGGGAGATGCAAAAGAGAAGCGGGACCGGGAAAGAAGCGGAAAAGGCTTACCAAGCCCAATCATAAGCCAAGCTTATCAATGGTTAAACGATAGTTGAACAATAGTTGATTCTACTGCAAAAAGTTATAAATATTCATTAGCTTGCATAAATATACCGCTCCAGCGTCCTTAATAGCGACCGAAGGGAGCATCAGTTGTGCCCGACAGGGCGCTTCGCATGGGCAACACCTGCGGCTTGTCTCGCGGCTCAAGGGGTACCGCGCTAATCTCCCGTCCATGGGAGGCAACCTTAATAGTGACACCCTCAGGGTGGAACACCAGGCGTACCCGCAGGGTGAAGCGCTCTCGCGACCTCCTGTCGCTCGCCCCCTTTCGCCTGCTAGCCTTCGCCGGTGCAACCTTAATAGTGACATCCGCAGGATGGAACATCAGGAGTACCCGCAGGGTGCTGCATCCATGCTTCGCCAACGCTCGCTTTGTATATTTATGCAAGCCTTATGCAACAAAAGAGGTTTTTGCAGTGGAGTCATAGTTTAACAATAGTTGAACAATCGCTAAACTACTGTTCCGTCTCCCGACGCCTTTTTTACTAATCTGGAGGTGTATATGGCACATTTTCATTTGGCGCAACTTTATCCTAATTTGATGAACCTTTATGGCGACAGAGGTAATCTTCTCTGCTTGCAAAAACGGCTGGAGTGGTACGGACACGATTCCAGCATAGAAAATATAAATCCTGGTGATAACCTTGATTTCAAGCACATAGACCTGCTTTTTATGGGTGGAGGCTCAGAGCGGGAGCAGGAACTGGTGCTGCAGGACCTGGCCGACAAGACGGATTCTCTGATGAAGGCTATTGAGGAGGGCTTGCCCATACTGTTTATATGTGGAGCTTACCAGCTCTTGGGTGAATACTACCGTTCCCATGTGGGCAAAGAGATGCAGGGCCTGGGGCTCTTTTCTTTCTTTACCCAGGGACTTAAGGAACGGCTTACAGGCAATATTCTTATCCATACTACTTTAAATGGAGCGGAAGAAAGTGTGGTCGGTTTTGAGAATCATGGGGGTAGGACTTATTTCATTGATAAGCGGCTGCAAGCTTTTGGCAGCGTTATAAGAGGATTTGGCAACAACGGAGAGGACAAGCAGGAAGGAATAAGATACAAAAACCTGCTGGGCAGCTACCTGCATGGACCTCTACTGCCTAAAAATCCAAAGGTGGCTGATTTCTTCATTAAGGCCATGGCTGAGAGAAAGGGCCTTAAGATAGAGTGTATTCTGGATGATAGCCTGGAAAACTATGCTCATGAACAAGTAAAAAGGAAACTTATGGGATAGAACAGAATATTTTGTACAGTTTGGGGCACAATACCAGTAAATAATAAGCATAAAAAGAGGTGTTGAGCTATCAACCTGGACACAGCTTTGAAACTCTACCCATTCCCCGCCGATAGTGTTAGAAAACGGATGAGGGAAGTATTGAGTACGGGAAACCCTCAGGTGGAACCTATCATTGATTATCTTTTGGAAAGCAGCGGTAAGATGCTGCGGCCTCGACTGCTTTACCTGGCTGCCTCACCCTATCCCCATGACCCGTTGATGGTTAGGGATATGTGTGTAGCGGTTGAGTTGATCCACCTGGCTTCGCTGGTGCATGATGATGTGATTGACCAGGCTCTCACCCGCCGGGGACAGGAGAGCATCAACAGCCGCTATAATAATAAAACCAGCGTCCTCACCGGGGATTTGCTTTTTGCCACAGCCTTCAACTTGATCAACCAGCACCCATTTCCCCGGGTTATGGATCAGATAACCCGGACCATACAGTTGATGTGCCAGGGCGAAATAAAGCAGTTGTCCCTCGCCTTTGATCTAGATATCAGTGAAGAGGACTATTACGAAAAAAGCTACAGCAAAACCGCCTGTCTTTTTGCCTGCAGTTGCCGGGTAGGGGCCTGGATCAGCAGCATGCCGGAAAAAAATGCTTCATTGTTGGAAGACTATGGTCTCTATCTAGGTTATGCCTACCAGATTATTGATGACATACTGGATCTGGTGTCAGATAGCCAGGCTTTGGGTAAACCAGCTGGAAATGACCTTAAGGAAGGCAATATCACCTTGCCCTTGATATATGCCCTGAAAACCAAGGAATACGGGAGCTTATTAAGAAAGATACTGGCTGCAGATTACAGCCAGCTTGATACCCGGGAACTCAAGACTATACTGCTTGACAGCGGGGCCATCGAATATGCCCGGTCCATTTCCCGGCAATTTTTGCAAAAAGCCCTGGCCAGTCTCGAATTGTTTCCCGTCGGCCCCGCCATTAAAGAAATGAAGAATATTGCGCTATTTATAATGGAGGAATACTATGCTCGCCTCAGCTACGTCAACGAAGGCGAATTGGTAAAGGTGGTTAATTGATGCCCGGTTTGGTCAGAAAAATCCAGGAACCTGCTCATTTACTAAAGCAGCAAGGGCTGCGGGGCGGTCGCGTGAATTTGCTCTCTCATTATATTCTTTTTACCTTGAATCAGGTAAAAAGCCAACTAAAGGAATGGGAGCAAGAGGCCCGTCTTTGCCCTAACGAAGAGCTGAGGAAGCAGGCCTTAAGCAGTATCCAAGATAAAGGATTTCATTGCCAGGGAGGGGCATTTTTTGCCGTTCCTTACCGGGAAAAGGAGATTCTATTGTTGCGCTTGATTATTGCCTACCAGACCTTGTGCGATTACCTGGATAATCTCTGTGATCGGGCCGGTTGCAGCGATGGCAAAGCCTTCCGCCAACTGCACCGCTCGTTGGAAGATGCTCTCAGTATGGCAGAACCAAGTATTCTACCGGACTATTATTCCTACTATCCCAGCCAGGACGATGGGGGGTATATAGGAAAACTGGTAAGAGTTTGCCAGTCCTGTGTTAGGCAACTCCCGTCTTATCCAGTGGTTTATCCGGATCTCATTCATTTGGTCCGCCTGTACATAGACCTGCAGGTAATAAAACACATCGACCCGTGGCAAAGGGAAGAGGAATTAAGGGAATGGGCGAAGAAACAGCTCTACGCCTACCCGGGGCTTTGTTGGCAGGAATTTGCTGCAGCCGCAGGTTCCACCCTGGCAGCTTTCGCCCTTTTTGGCCTGGCCTCTATCCAGGACTTACCGCCAGCAGAGAGCCGGAAAGTGGTGGAAAACTATTTCCCCTGGATATGCGGCCTGCATATCTTGCTGGATTACTTCATTGATCAAGAAGAAGACCGCGAGGGAGGAGACCTCAATTTCACTTTTTATTATGCGGATAATCGGGAATGCATTTCGCGGCTGGAGGATTTTATTTCCCAGTCCCACGCGCAGAGTGCAAGGCTTAATGACTATGATTTTTCCCGCGTAGTGGTGGAGGGACTTCTCGCCATGTATTTAAGCGATCAGAAAATTGCCCAAAGGCGGTTGCAGGCTGCCGCCCGGCAACTACTGGCAGCATCTGGCCCCAACGCGCTCAAGACCTTTCAACTCTGCCGCCTGGTAAGGAAGATTTTCTAAAGCATGAATACCCTGCAAAAACTAAATAATATTCATTGGCTTGTATAAATATACCACTCGCAGTCTTCGCATGGGCATCACCTGCGGCTTGTCTCGCGGCTCAAGGGGTACCGCGCTAATCTCCCGTCCTGGTCACAACCTTAATAGTGACACCCGCAGGGTGGAACACCAGGAGTACCCGCAGGGTGATAGCGCTCTCGCGACATCCTGTCGCTCGCCCCCTTTCGCCTGCTCGCCTTCGCCGGGTGCTACATCCATGCTTCGCCAACGCTCGCTTTGTATATTTATGCAAGCCTTATGCAACAAAAGGGTTTTTGCAATAGAATCAACATCTCAAGAATAAAAAAGCAACCTCATTATTGGGAGGCTGCTATGAAACGAGTGCCTTTTTAGATCCCCTTCTTCCATCCTTTATCCTCAGTTAAAATTCCTTCTCGACCGGCACTTTTTAGGACTGAATCATCAGAGTCATCTATTTTACTTCGTTTAGCCGTATTTTTCTTGTTGCCGGGATCAGGGGACTCTTTTTTCTCGCTATCCACTTTATTCACCTCCCATTTTCCTGGATTGATTTGTTCCCTTCAAAAATAGTATGCAATACTAGTATTTTTTCAATTCCGAAAATATTTTTCCAACTGTGTGGAACATTAAGCTATAATTGAGCCATCCTTTGAAAAACGAAAGCGAGGGACATTTTTGACCGAAGGAATAATTAAACGGATTAATGAACTGGCCAAAAAGAAAAGGGAACAGGGCTTAAATCCCGAGGAATTACAGGAACAGAAGAAGCTCTACGATGTATACCTTAACGGTATCAGGCAACAGGTGAAAAGCCAATTAGAGGCTGTATCCGCTCACCCGCCCGGATGTAATTGTGGTAAAGAACACCATCATCATAATGGTGAATGCCAAAAATAAATAGCCCTGCCATCCCTCAAAGAAACAACTTATTGGACGGAGCGGGTATAATATATGGAGAAGATATTGTATTTACTTTATTTTGCTGGTATTATCCAGTTAAACAGAAGGGCTGTGATTATTAATAATTGAATATGCAGGGAGGATAGGTCTTTAAAGAAACTTTTCCCCTGATATTTATGCCTTAAGAAAGGAATGGTAATATGAGTGAAAATAGCGGAAGAGTTCTGGTGGAAATAATCCAGGGAACCCAAGTTCTTAGCGGCGGCTGAAGCTGCAGTGGTTGCGATTCCGCGAGTAGCTGTGGATCAGCTATTGATTATGAGGAGCAAAGCAGGAAACTTGCTGAAGCAATGAAAGGTACTTATGGGGACAAGGTTGAAGTCAAATATGTAGATACGGATAAAACTGGCTTTGATAATTATCCCCTGGTTCGCCGGGTTCTTCAGATGGGTTATACTTTTCCCATAACTCTTATAAATGGTGAACCGAAATTTGCTGGCGGGATAATGGAGAGGGAAATAAACAACATTGTTGATGAGCTGATTAAATAGGAGTATCGGCTAAAACAGGGGAAGTCCCCTGTTTTTTTATGCCTGCCCCGGTATGTGAATTGATAGCCAGGTCCATAAGCGTCTGGAATATTACACCTGTACCCTCCTGCTTGGATGTGGTAAAATCCTTGATAAATACGCACCAATGAAGGGGGTAGCAATAGTGGTTCAGCGTAGTTTAAAAACCCGGATTATTCTAATGCTGGTTATATTTAATCTATTAGTATTCGGATTTTTCTACTGGAACAGCTTGATGCTGCAACATATGCTGGTAAAAGATTTTGAAAAGGAATATATTGCTCAGACCTCTGATACTGTTGCTGAATGTGTCAGGGATGCTGAAAAAGAAGCCCGGATATTATCCAATTCTCTTTTTGCCAACGCTGCTATTAAAGAGGCCTTTATACAGCAGGACCGAGCAGAATTGCTTAGACTGGTTCTCCCGGTATACGAGCAATGGCAAAAAGATCATCACATATCTCAGTTAAATTTCTTAGCTGCTGATGGTACAGTATTATTGAGAGCCCAAAAACCTGAACAATATGGGGATAATGTTAGTTACCGCAAGGCACTGGCCAGAGCCATTCAAAGCAGGCAACAAGTTTTAGCTGCTGAGAAAGGGATTACTGGTTTTGGCATTCGTTGTTTGAATCCCCTGGTGGTTGAAGATAGGTTAGTAGGTATATATGAGGTTGGGATATCTCTGGAAGAAGCTGCAGGTGAGGCCCTGAGTGAATTGCAGCAGGGTAAGTACGGCATCTTGGCGCTGGAGAAGCAAGAGAGCAGTGTATTGTGGCAGAGCTCTGTCCTGGGCGTAAACCCGGAGGCAACAGACCTGGAGAAATTGGAGCAGGGGGATAGCCTTTCCCGAAAAACCAGTGATAACCGGGTGATATTAACTTTGGTACCGATTAAAGATGTAGAAGGCAATACAATAGCTTTTGTACAGGGAGAGATTCCTCGGGATACTTTTATTCAAGCAGAGAACCGGGCTAAAAGCCGTTCGTTGCTTATAGTAATAGTTTCTTTACTTTTAGTATGTGTTATAGCCTATCTGGTATTAAACCGCGCTTTAAGGCACTTGCAACCCCTGAGAGACAGTATGGTTCGGGTTGGTGAGGGCGATCTTACTGCGGTGATAGACCTCAGCAGCAAGGATGAAATCGGTAAGCTGGCTCATGGATTCTCCGATTTACTGGAACGCTTTCGGGAGGTCATGTATGCACTTTTCACCAAGAGCTCGAATCTGACTACTAACGCCTATTTCCTGAATGATGTTGCCAGCTCATCAGTAGTGAAGCTGGGACAGACTGCGGAACAGTTGGATTATGTAGGTGGTCAGCTCCAAGGTGCCGGGCAAAACCTGCGCGAAGCTGATACTGGAGTAGAAGAGATAGCTGGAGCTTCATCCATGGTAGCGGAACAGGCCCAAAACCTGCAGGAGACTTATATGAAACTATCCCAGGCTGCCCAAGAAGGTAAAGAAGAGATGAAACGCTTTGAGGAAGTGGGACAGTTGTTAAAGGAACGGGGGGAGAGTACGGTCTATTCAGCGCGGGAACTGGAGAAGATATCCCGCGATATTGGTGAAATAACTTCAACTATTATGAGTGTTTCCGAACAGACTAATCTATTAGCCTTGAATGCAGCCATAGAGTCAGCTCGGGCCGGCGAACACGGTCGTGGCTTTGCTGTAGTTGCAGAGGAAATCCGTAAGCTGGCCGAACAAACTGCGGGTTATACCCGGCAAATAAGCAGCCTGATTAGCGGAGTCCAGGGAAATATCGGTAATTTTGTGGTGGAAATTGAATCTATGGGGACAGCTATTGAGGAAGAAAACCAGACTACCAGCCGGGTTATCGCCAGGATGGAGCATATTATTAGGCAAATCGTCAACATACAGGATGCAGTTATGGATATTTCATCAGCCATGCAGGAACAAAGCGCCGCCTCCCAGGAAATCTCGGCAGTGGTTAGTACTGTGAATGATAACATGCTATTACTTATCAGCAATTTAGACCAGATAATCGAGGATATAAACCAACAGATGGATAATTTCTCCGCTATTGTAAATATTGCTGGAGAAACTAACGATATTTCCCAAGCCTTACGGGATATTTTGGAACAATATCGTTTGCCCAATAAAGTAGTGCTGAGGCAGGTAATTGATGATCATCACGGCTTTGTCCGCAAATATCAATTTATTGTAGAACATAACCTTTTCGCTGAGCCAGATAGTGTGCCTACCCACATGCAATGCCGTTTAGCCCGCTGGCTCCAGTCGGTCCAGGATAAGGAAACGCTGGAACTCTATCAACGGCTGGCGGCTAATCCCCATGAACAGATTCATACTCTGGCCCGGGAGGCTATTCAAGCTAATAATCAAGGCCATAAGGACGAAGCCAGAGCACGCATACAGGCAATGATTGCTGCTTCAGATAAAATCATTGCCGCCTTGGAGCAATTGATTGCTTTTGAAAGTAATGAGGGGAACTAAGTCAGAGGATGAAGGCAACTAAGGTGACAAGTCCGGGTATACTTCGCTGTCCCCGGACTTATTGCTGGAACATATTCAGTACTATGAGGGATCTTACAAGGGAATAATACTAGCACAAAGGAGTTGCTCTAATGGGCGATAAAGAGAAAAAGCCTTTAAAGTATCGAATATTGACCTACGGTTGCCAAATGAATGTTCGCGACTCGGAAACCATTGCCGGATTGCTGGAAAGCAGCGGTTTTAATCAGGCGGAAGATCTCAGCGAAGCTGACCTCATAGTATTTAATACCTGTAGTGTTCGCCATTCCGCTGAGAACAAAGTGTATGGCAAACTCGGGGAAATTGCCTCATTAAAGAAAAAGCGACCGGAAATCCTAATTGCTTTTGGCGGTTGTATGGCTCAATTGCCCGAGGTCAGGCAAAAGCTTAAAAAACGCGGAGTAGATGTGGTCTTCGGCACACATAACATCCACGAGCTTCCTTACTTGATTGCCCGGGCGCAAGAGGAAAGGAGCCCGGTTTTTGAAGTCTGGGAAAAGGAAGGTAGAATTGTCGAACCTTTGCCTTCTTGCCGCAAGCCCGGGCTAAGCGCTTTTGTCAACATAATGTTTGGCTGCAATAATTTCTGCAGCTACTGTATTGTTCCCTATACCCGGGGGCGGGAGAGAAGCCGTAAGGCGGATGATATAATACGGGAATTGGAAGAGTTGGCGGCTGCCGGATATAAAGAAGTAACCCTCCTGGGACAAAATGTGAACTCTTATGGCTGTGGCCTGGAGGAAAAAATGGAATTTGCCGACCTCTTGTACCGGGCTAATTCTGTTGCCGGCATTGAGCGCATCCGCTTTACCACTTCCCATCCCAAAGATGTATCCGACCGCTTGTTGCAGGCGATAGCTGAATGCGAAAAGCTTTGCGAGCATATTCACGCTCCTTTGCAGGCAGGCAGCAACCGGATATTGCAAAGGATGAACCGCAACTATAGCCGGGAACATTACCTGAAGTTGGTTGAGAGAATGCGCCACTATGTTCCGGGGGTAAGCATTACCAGCGACTTAATAGTAGGTTTTCCAGGAGAAACGGAAGAGGATTTTCTAGAAACCCTGGATATGGTGGAAAGGGTTAGATTTGACGCGGCGTTTACTTTTATGTACTCGCAGCGCAGTGGAACCCGGGCGGCAGAATTTGCCGAGCAGATTCCCCTGGAAGAGAAAAAACAGCGTTTGGAGCGTTTGAACCGCCTGCAATACCAGATTGCCACAGAAATAAACCAGGAACTTCAGGGCAGCATTCAGGAGGTACTGGTTGAAGGACCCAGTAAAACCAACCCGCAAAAACTGACCTCCAGAACCCGGAGTAATCGTATTGTTATTTTTTCCGGCGAAAAAGACTTAATCGGTCGCTTGATTAATGTTAAAATAACAGAAGCCAAAACCTTTTCCTTGTTTGGAGAAATTTTTAACGAATAAGATCTAGGGAGGGAACTTTTTTGACCAGCGAAGAAATTATAAAAATGGCGTTCGAACTGGGTAATGCCGTGGCGCAATCAGAAGAGATCGAGGGGCTTAAGGCCAGCCAGGTCAGGGTATCCCAGGATCATATGGCTTATGATCTTATCATGAGTTATCAGGATGCCAAGAGTAAAATGGAAAATAAGCTCCAGGATGGCCTATCTATTGGACAAGCCGAACAAGCTAATTTAAAAAACTTGGAACAGGAACTAAAAAGCAATAGTATCATTAATGAGTTGATGGCAGCCCAGGAGAAATTTGACAACCTCATGCAGGCGGTATACTTCGCTATGAATCAAGCCCTCTCCGGCGGTTGTTCCAGTGGTTGCGACTCCTGCGGCGGCAGCTGCAATATGTAATATCAACCAGGTTGACTCCACTGCGAAAACCCCTTCTGTTGCATAAGGTTGCATAAATATACGAAGCCTGATTCGGAACGGAACGACACGGGGGTCGTTCCCTGCACACTCTTCGCTCGCTTTTAATGTAGCTGAGCGGTATATTTATACAAGCCCATGAATATTAATAACTTTTTACAGTAGAATCACAATGTTGAATAGTATTTAATGAAAAAGACTTGGTTTTGCTGAGTCTTTCTTTTTAGGAGGTATCCATCTTATTGGCTGACTATACCCCGATGATGCAGCAATACCTGCAAATAAAAGAGGAACAGCAGGATGCCATTCTCTTTTTTCGCCTGGGTGACTTTTACGAAATGTTTTTTGAAGATGCCCGGATAGCTTCCCGGGAGCTGGAAATCGTACTTACGGCACGAGATGGCGGAGCCGGAAGCAAAATCCCCATGTGTGGAGTCCCCTACCATTCCGTGGACAACTACCTGGCGCGTCTTATCAACCGGGGATATAAAGTGGCTATCTGCGAACAGGTGGAGGACCCCCGAGAGGCCAAAGGCATAGTCAAGCGCGAAGTAACTCGTATTGTTACCCCTGGTACTATTATCGAAGAGCATTTGCTGGATCAGGCGAAGAATAATTTTTTGGCGGCGGTGGAAGAAGAGCCGGCTTGTACAGGTATCGCCTACATAGATATTTCCACTGGCGAGTTCTGGCTAAGTGAAATAGCCGGGGAAAATGCCAGGTCCCGGGTGGAAAGCGAAATACTCCGTATTTCCCCGGCGGAATGCCTGCTGGCCGGCAGCGGCAGCCTGACCGGCAGTTGGGAAGAGGAATGGCTGCTCCGGCAGAATATTACCTTAAGCGTTTTGGATGAACCGCCATTAAGCCTGGAACGAGCAGAAAATCTCTTGTTGCGCCAGCTGCAAGTTGCCTCTCTGGAGTCTTTCGGCCTGAAATCCTACTCGGCCGGTATCAAAGCTGCCGCCAGGATAATTGCTTTCCTGGAAGAGACGCAAAAAACCAGTCTCCAACACATCAAGAGCCTGCGTTGTTATAGCAGCGATAATTATCTGGAGATGGATTTTTACAGCCGGCGCAATCTGGAACTGACGGCTACCTTGCGGGAAGGCAAAAGAGAGGGTTCCCTGCTCTCCATACTCGATGAATCTCGTACCGCTATGGGCAAGCGCCTGCTGCGCCGCTGGATTGAACAGCCGCTGCGGGAAGCCGGGGAGATCGAAGAACGGTTGGATGCGGTAGACGAACTGAAAAACACCCTCTCGCTGAGAACGGAACTTAGCCCCCTTTTATCCCGCATAAATGACCTGGAAAGATTGGGGGGAAAGATCGGTGCCAGTGTAGCCAGCCCGCGTGACCTCCTGGGTTTAAAGTCATCGCTGGCGGTAATCAATGATATAAAAAAGGCCTTACAGCCATGCCGGAGTGAAATCCTGCAAAGGCTCGCAGCTATGGATGCGCTGGAAGAGGTATTTGCCTTAATTGACGCCTCTATAAATGACGAGGCCCCGCTGGGGATAAAAGAAGGCGAATTGATCAAAACTGGTTACAAGCAGGAAATTGATGAGTTGCGAGAACTATCCCAAGAGGGTACGAATTGGCTGGTGGAATTTGAAAACCGGGAAAAGCAGCGAACTGGGATAAAAAACCTCAAAGTCGGCTTCAATAAAGTTTTCGGCTACTATATAGAAATCACTAAATCCAACCTCTCCCTGGCACCGGCGGACTACCACCGCAAACAAACCCTGGTCAACAGCGAGCGTTTCATTTCCGATGAATTAAAACAATACGAAGAAAAAATACTGGGGTCCCGGGAAAGGCTCTATTCCCTGGAATACCAGGAGTTTTTAAAAATAAGAGAAGCCCTTATTCCCTATTTGCCCCAGGTAATGGAGACCGCCCATGCCATAGCGATTCTGGATGTTTTACAGGGACTGGCGGAAGTGGCCTACCAAAACAACTACATTCGACCGGAAATAGATAATAGTGGTAAGATAAGAATAAGGGCGGGACGGCATCCGGTGGTGGAAAAGGCCTTGCGCGAAGCCCGTTTCGTTCCCAATGACCTGCAGCTTGACCGGGATAAGGCTCGTTTTGCCATTATTACCGGTCCCAATATGGGAGGCAAGAGCACCTTTATGCGCCAGGCGGCCCTGTTGGTGCTTATGGCCCAGATGGGCAGCTTTATTCCGGCGGAAGAAGCCCAAATCGGCCTGGTGGATAAAATCTTCACCCGGGTGGGGGCTTCCGATGACCTGGCCGCCGGTCAGAGCACCTTTATGGTGGAAATGATAGAGGTAGCCAATATCTTAAATAACGCCAGCGGCAACAGCCTGGTAATTTTGGATGAAATAGGACGGGGAACCAGCACTTATGATGGATTGAGCATTGCCCAGGCCGTAAGCGAGTATCTTTTGGAAAACAGCCGGAGCAAGGTTCTTTTTGCCACCCATTATCATGAACTTACCCAACTGGCGGAAAAACAGCCGGGTATAATAAACCTCAGTGTCTCCGTTAAAGAAACCGGCAATACGGTAGTTTTTTTAAAAAAGGTTTTACCGGGAAAGGCGGATAAAAGTTACGGATTGCATGTGGCGCGTTTGGCCGGACTGCCGGAAAAGCTTATTATGAGGGCAGAGAATATTCTGCAGGATTTGGAAAAGAGTAAGGACAGCCGGCCCGCACCCACTCTGCTCCAACCCCTGCTCTTTGGTGACAGCCATCCCGTGGTGGACGAGCTTAAACAGCTGCATATCGATGACTTGAGCCCGCGGGAGGCCTTGAACTTATTGTATCAATGGCAGAAAATGCTTGATGATAAATAAATGAGGAGGTGAGGCAAATGTTGATTGGGATTGATGTTGGCGGCACATACACTGACGGAGTTCTCTTTAAGCAAGGTGCCATTATAGCTACGGTAAAAAAACCTACTGATGACATGAATCTGAAAAATACCTTGCTGGAAGTGCTGGATGAACTGCTGCCCAGCGCTGGCCAGCAGAAGATAGAACGGATAGTTTTCAGTACCACCCTGGTAACCAATCTCCTGGCCACCGGCCGGGGAGAAAGAACGGCACTCATTATGCTGCCGGGTCATGGTTTACCTCATGATGCCTATGATATCTGCCCGGATATCTTTTTTGCCCGTGGCAGCGTGGACTTTCGCGGCAATGTTATTGAAAAGCTGGATCAGAAGGAAATCGATGATATCCTGGACCGGATTGCTGCCGCGGATATCAAGCGGGTGGCCGTAGCGGCCAAGTTTGCCAATCGCAATGACATACTGGAAAGAGAGATTCAGAGTAGATTGGCTGCCAGCTATCCTGATATATCCGTTTCCATTAGTTCCGAAATATCCAACAAGCTGAATTTTCCCCGCCGGGCAGCAACCACCTATTTTACCGCTATGACGGTAAAGGAATGGATGCGATTTGCGGCGGAAATCGATAAGGCGATAACGGAGAGGGGTCTGGACAGCGAGGTACATATACTGAAAGCCGATGGAGGTACCTTTAGCCTGGATACCTCGTTCCGGAGACCCTGTGAAACGGTTTTTTCCGGCCCTGCTGCCAGCACTATGGGCGGGTTGGCTTTAAGCCAGCCGAATCTGAATTCCGTGGTTTTAGATATTGGCGGAACTACTTCGGATATCGCATTGATAATAGCCGGTGCTCCCCTTTATGCTTCCAAGGGGGCACGGCTGGGCCAGCACTATACCCATATAAGCGCTTTCGCCGTAAATTCAGTAGCTCTGGGAGGGGATAGCTGCCTGGACTATGATGGGGAAATAAAAGTGCAAAGCTTCCGCCGGGGAGCAGCCGCCTGCTTTGGGGGGGATTATCCCACCGTTACGGATGCCTTTAACTGCAAGATGGATTTGGGAATAGGCAACGCCGGCCAATCCGCGGAAAAACTGCAGCAACTGGCGAGCAAAGCAGGAATAGAATCTTCCGAGCTTTGCCGCCAGGTAGTCAATATAGTCATAGAACGACTGGTAAGCAATATTGAAGCTATGTTCCGGGAATGGGAAAACGAGCCGGCCTACAAGGTATGGGAAGTGGTGAACCGGCGCAAGTTCAAGTTAGATCAGATAATCGGTATAGGAGCGGCGGCCACCGCCATTGTTCCTCAGGTAGCCGCTCGATTGGAGGTAGACTCCTTCCTGCATGACTATTCTCCAGTGGCCAATGCCCTGGGAGCAGCCGTAGTTAGACCTACTCTGGCCGTGGAATTGCATGTAGATACCCCCAATAATTTCTTCTCCGTTGGTCCGGGAGGGATAAGAGGAAGCCTTAGTGACCGGGGGGGAATGCAATTGGGAGATGCTAAAAATATGGCCCGGCAATACCTGCTGGATATGTGCCGGGAGCAGGGAATGGAGTCCTATGCCAGTGAATCCAGCTTCTACATGGAAGAACAGTTCAACATCATAAGCGGCTGGAGTCGTTCCGGCAAGATCTTTGATGTGGGGATACAGATAGCACCAGGATTTATATCCGAATACAAGGGGGTGAGTTCATGAAACCGACCGGAATTCTGTTTTTCCCTGCCTTTGACTGGGCCATATCGCCTACCCATCCGGAAAGAGAAGAAAGGCTTCTCTACACCCGCGATCAGATCTTTGAAGAAGGGATAATGGACCTGCCCCAGATTAAGGAATACCACCCGCGCCTGGCCGAAATCCGTGATGTAGCCCGGCTGCATTTCTGTATTCCTACGGTGGAGGCGCAGATTATCGAAGCCCACCTGGTATCGGCTGGCTCCGCCCTGGTAATGGCTGATGCTTTCATGCAAGGCGAAGTAAAAAATGCCTTTGCCATAATTCGCCCGCCGGGCCACCATGCTATGACCGTAAGCCACGGCAACCGGGGGTTCTGCAATATCAATAATGAAGCCATAATGATTGAATACCTGCGGCAGAAGTATGGGATAAAACGGGTAGCCATTGTGGATACTGATGTTCATCACGGCGATGGAACCCAGGAAATTTATTGGCATGACCCGGATGTGCTCTTCATTTCTTTTCACCAGGACGGACGCACCCTCTATCCGGGTTCCGGCTTCATGGAAGAACTGGGAGGACCCTTGGCTCATGGAACCACCATAAATCTCCCCCTGGCCCCGAAAACTACTGATGCTGGAATCCTCTACGCTATTGATGAACTCATCCTGCCCATGCTGGAGGACTTTAAGCCGGATATAGTAATAAACTCGGCCGGTCAGGATAACCATTACAGCGACCCCCTGGCCAACATGGCTTTTTCCGCCCGGGGCTACGCCGAATTGAATTCACGGCTGGCACCGGATATTGCGGTGCTGGAAGGCGGCTATTCCGTGGAAACCGCCCTGCCCTATGTCAATATGGGTCTGATAATGGCCATGGCCGGAATTGACTATTCCAACCTGCGGGAACCGGATTACAACCCGAGTCGTTTTAAGGAATCCCCTCGTAATATGGAATATATTAAGAAAATGCTAGCCCAGCAATGGACCGCCTATAAAAACCGCGAAGAAACTATAGCCGATAACCGTAAGAAATCGGGCAATTTCATAAATTACAATAAAAGCATCTTTTATGATACCGAATATATTTATGAGGATCAGATTAACCATTTGCGTATTTGCCAGAATTGCGGCGGTTTTCGCATGATTGAGTCCCGGGCCCACCAGCGGACCGGCGAGCATTTTCATGTGTTCTGCATAAGCATTCCCGCCAATGCCTGCCAGCAGTGTCAGGAGGAAGGCCGCGCCGCCTACCAGGATATGATCAAGAAGCGTCCCTTTGACCTGCTATACCTGCAGGATCGGGTAAAAGATGATTTAAGGATTTACAAGGTGCATAAGGATACAGAAACGGTTTTGTAAGATGGATATAAAATTATTGGATGATAATGTAATAAATAAAATTGCGGCTGGGGAAGTAATTGAAAGACCGGCCTCGGTGGTCAAAGAACTCCTGGAAAATGCTATTGATGCTGCTTCCCGGAACATCGCCGTAAAAATTTCCGGGGCCGGGTTGGATAGTATTGAAGTGGCCGATGACGGGGAAGGGATCTCCATGGAGGAACTTCCCCTGGCCTTTTTGCGGCATGCCACCAGTAAAATCGAAAATGAGGGCGATCTCTTGCGGATTATGAGCATGGGATTCCGGGGGGAAGCTCTTCCCAGCATAGCATCGGTTTCGCGCATGGACATTTACAGTAAAAAGGAAAAGCAGGACGGCATTCACGGCTTCATCGAAGGCGGGAAAATCCTGGACTTAGAGTATTTTCCCTGCCCCGAAGGCTCCAAGATAATCGTATCTGAGCTATTCTTTAACACACCTGCCCGCAAAAAGTTCCTGCGCAGCCCGGTAACGGAGGGGAATAATGCCTACGAGCTGGTTATAAAGTACGCTCTGGCCCGGCCCGATATTGCCATATCCTTCAGCAATGAAAAAAGACAGCTGTTTCGTACTCCGGGCAATGGCAGTTTAAATGATGCGGTAATAGCTATATTCGGCCGGGATTTTCTGGAACCCCTTATCCCGGTAAAATGGGAAGGCTTGAGCCTTGGCATCTCTGGTTTGATTTCCCCGCCGGGGGTAGCCAGAATGAACCGGAAAAGGCAGCTGATCTTCGTCAATCAAAGACCGGTTAGAAGTCCTCTGCTTTACCGGGCTCTGGATGAAGGCTACCGTGGTTTGCTGCTGGCCCGGGAGCAGCCGCTGGTCATACTGCAGATATCGCTAGCGCCGGATAGTATAGATGTGAATGTTCACCCGCAAAAAAGCGAAGTTCGTTTCCGGGATGAGCAAAGCATCTTTCGTTCGCTCTGCGGGCTTTTACGCGATACCCTGAATGCCGGAGATTATCGTTTGCAGGACAGCCTGCCCCAGAACCGTCCCCCATCATTCTATCCTGCTGCCGGGCGGAAAACAGCCGGGCAGAAGGTAGAAGAACAGCCCGTGATTCCTTTTATGCACGATAGCAAGGCCTATAAGCGGGTGGAGGAGACGGGAGGAGAAGCCTGGCTTCCCTTATCCCCTGAGGAACAGGCCTTGAGCAGCCGTAGTCCGGCCTATGATGAATTTAAAATACTGGGGCAGCTTTGGGATTCCTATATACTGCTGGAAAAGGAGCAAACCTTCTATATCGTAGACCAGCACGCCGCCCACGAGAGGATTATCTATTCCCGGCTGCAGCAGTTTTATGCCGGTTCCCGGGGAGAGGTGCAAATGCTGGCTTTTCCACTGCTTATGGACTTGTCGCTGCGGGATATGGAATTGCTGGAGAAAAACCAGGGGGTTCTTGGCGAACTGGGCTTCGACCTGCAGCAAGCCGGTCCCAGATCCATTTTTCTTCGGGGAACTCCGGCCCTCATAGCCGGGCAGGAAAGGGAGGTTCTATTTGAAATATTAGAACTCCTGGCCGGGGGACAAGGGATTAATCTTAAAAATGAGGCTATAATAAAAATGGCCTGCAAGAAGGCGGTCAAGGCCGGAACCCGACTGGACCACCGGGAGATGAGGGAAATAATACAAGAGCTTTTTGTCACCGATGATTATAAGAACTGTCCCCACGGGCGTCCCACCATAATCGCCTGGAAGCAGGCCGACCTGGAACGGATGTTCAAGAGGTAAGTGTGAAGATAATAGCGACCACCACCCAATCACAGACTACATTATGCTCTGAATATAAGCAGTTTCTGGAGGAAACCGGCCTGCCTTTTATTCCCCGGGAACGAAGAAGCCTGCAGGCTATCGCCCGGGAACAAGAGGCCCAGGCCGTACTGGTTTGGCTGGCCAGCGGACCAATACTGCATATGGGTCTGGAGCGCTTCTTTTTCCATCCCAGTATGGCCAAAAACCGCATAGCCTCATATCGCCAGCTGGGTACGGCTGACCCCTTGATTAAAGCCTGTGCCTTAGAAGCGGGCAGCAGCTTTTTGGATTGCACCCTCGGCCTGGGAGCGGATTCTATAGTAGCCGCTTATCATGCCCATGAAGGCAGGGTAGTAGGTTTGGAATCTTCTCCGCTAATCGCCGCCATAGTCAAGTGGGGGATGAAAGTATATCATTCGAATATGAGCTGGCTGGATCAGGCGATACATTCCATTCAGGCAGTAAATGCAGAGCATTATGATTATCTCCGGAAACTTGAGGATAATTCCTTTGACATTGTTTATTTCGACCCCATGTTCCGTAAACCGCGGCATAAAAGCACCGCCCTGGCTCCTTTAAGACTGCTGGCCAACCATCAAGCCTTGAGCCGGGGAGTTATAGCCGAAGCCTGCCGGGTAGCCAGGAAACGGGTGGTAGTAAAAGAGATGCCGGTTAGCCGCGAGTTTGAACGGCTGGGGATAGAGCAGCTTATAGAAAACCCCAATAATCCCATAGCCTTTGGGGTTTTGGAAGTATAAGCAGTACCGAGAAACACCGATGAAAATGAGTTTCTCAACCAATTAAAATTGCATTAATTTAACGAGGGGTGAGGCTTGTGCACAAACTGGCGGCTATTGTAGGTCCGACAGCAGTTGGCAAAACCAATATATCACTGGAAGCAGCCCGGCAAATAAACGGGGAGATTATTTCCTGTGATTCCATGCAGCTTTACCGGGGCATGGACATCGGCACCGCCAAGGCCAGCCAGGAAGAGCAAAGCCTAGTTGCACATCACCTTATTGATATAGCAGATCCCCACGAAAATTTCACTGTTGCCCGCTATCAATCCCTGGTAAAAGACCTTATCTCCGCCATCAACGCTCGGGGAAAGATTCCCATTTTAGTAGGGGGAACCGGACTTTACTACCAGTCAGTGGTTGATGATTATACTTTTTTCCCTATGGAAGTCCGGCAAAGCATACGCGACAAATGGAATGCTATTATTCAAGAAAAAGGATTGCATCATGTCTATTGCTGGTTGGAGCAGATAGACCCTGCTTATGCCCAAATAATCAGCCCCAATGACCAGAAAAGGGTGGTGCGCGCTTTGGAGGTTTATGAGCTCACGGGAAAAGCATTCTCCACTTTGCAGGATAGGGCGGAGAACAGATATTATTTGGCGGCGGTGGGATTATACTTGGAAAGAAGAGAATTATATGCCAGAATTGAAAGACGGGTAGATGAAATGATAAAGAAGGGGTTGATCGAGGAGGTTGCAGCGCTGCGGGAAAAGGGGATAGACCTTTCATATAACTCCATGCAAGCCCTGGGCTACAAACAGGTTTTTTATTTCCTGGAAGGTTTTATTAATCGGGAGGAGATGCTCAATGAAATAAAGAGGGAAACCCGGCGATATGCCAAAAGGCAGTTGACCTGGTTCAAAAAAGACCAGCGTATAAAGTGGTTTAATGTAGGCGATTTTAAGGATGAGAATATTTTGCTTAAAAATATTTGTACCTTTATGGAAGGACAATTCGGAATAGTGTAGAAGATAGAGAGAACAGCTTCACAGTGCCGGCACTAAAACCCTGGCCCAATAACTCTGAGCCGGTATAGAGCAGCGAATGTTAGAGAGAATTAGAATGGAGGACTTAATCAAATGAGTAAAAGCCAGATAAACTTACAGGATGCCTTTTTAAATCAAGTGAGGAAGGATAAAATCCCCGTAACCGTCTTTTTGGTTAACGGGTTTCAGATAAAGGGAATGGTAAGAGGTTTTGATAATTTCACCGTAATTATTGAAGTAGACCAAAAACAGCAACTGGTATACAAACATGCGATTTCAACCGTGGCCCCGCTCCGGCCTATATCCATGTTGAATCTGGAAGCCAAAAGCGATGACGACTAAACCTGGCTAATCGACAGAATTACTCCATGACACCACTTTTAGGGGAGTATATCGGACACACCGCCCGAAAAACCAGGGAGATCTTAAAAAGAGCCATGGGTGGTATATTATTCATTGATGAAGCCTATCTCTGGCCCAAGGGGGAAAAGGGGTTTTGGCAAGGAAGCCATTAGCACAGTAATAAGCGCCCGTCTATGGAGGAAGGCAAATTATGCATCTCATCTCGAGCCATATTGGAGGTGGGCATTATGTCAGTAACTAAAGATGAACTCCATAAAATAATCGATAGGCTTAGCGATTCCGATACAAGATCTGCATATGATTACCTAAAATATCTGGTTGAACGAAAAAGAAAGAGTAAAACCTGGGCGGAGATTAAACAATTGCTACCGGATGATGAACCCCTTGGCAAGGAAGAACTGCGACAATTAGAAGCCCCGGATGATTATATTACCTTGGAACAGGCAATAGAAGAATATGAAATATGAACTGTTATTAAAACGAGAGGTAGCCAAATATCTAGGTAGTTTAGATAAACCAACCAGAACCAGGATTAAAAGAGCCCTGGACTCTTTAAGTAAGTCTCCGCCTGAAGGAGATATTGTACCTATGAAAGGAATGGAAGACTGGTTTAGGTTAAGGGTTGGTTCGTTTCGAATTATTTTTAGAGTTGACGATAAAGAGCATAAGATTGTTATTGCATCTATTGGACCACGCGGCGATATTTATAAATAGTTTACAAATACGATTCATAATCGGTATTCAATATGCCATATTTTAGGCAATCGATAGAATCACTCCATGACACCACTTTTATCTGTTTCTCATATAATATAACGAAATATGTTTCTTGCTTTTAAGCAGCCGGGTTCCTATTGACAAAACAGCAGGCGGGTTCTAATCCCCGGTTCGTTGCAGCGCTCTCGTTGAAACTGCTCCGCAGTTTCTTCCGATGCTTAAACAGCTTTCTTGGGAAGTGGTGAAGGAATGGAAATATCGATGCGCTTTGCGGATATAAACCAGGAACGGGAACGAATCCTCTCATGCCCGGTGCCTGGTTATTTTCCCCGCAAAGATTCTTTTTTGGAACTAGAAAGACTAATTGGCCTGCGGGAAGTAAAAAGAACCCTGGCCGAGGTGGCGGCTTTTACCTTAATCCAAAACAGACGCTCAGAACTGCGGCTTAAATCAGACCCTACCGCTCTGCACATGGTTTTCAAGGGTAATCCCGGTACGGGCAAAACCACCGTAGCGAGAATTCTCGGGAGAATATTCAATGAGATTGGAATATTAAGTAAGGGACACCTCTTGGAAGTAGAAAGGGCTGACCTGGTCGGGGAGTATATCGGACACACCGCCCAAAAAACCAGGGAGATCTTAAAAAGAGCCATGGGTGGTATAGTATTCATTGATGAAGCCTATTCTCTGGCCCAGGGAGGGGAAAGGGATTTTGGGAAGGAGGCCATTAGTACTTTGGTCAAAGCCATGGAGGACTACCGGGATAACCTGGTGGTAATACTGGCGGGCTATTCCCAGGAAATCGATCGTTTTTTAAAGTCTAACCCCGGACTCAGATCCCGTTTTCCCATTCATATTGACTTCTGCGACTACAATGCTGAGGAATTATTTCAAATTGCCCTGCAGATATATCAGGAAAGAGAGTATGAATTAACCAATAGATGCCGGTGGAAACTTAAACAACAACTCAATGAATTTGTCAAAAACCGTCATTCTCACAGTGGTAATGCCAGGTATGTGAGGAACCTGGCGGAAAAATCCATAAGATTGCAAGCCTTGCGCATAGTAGATAAAGATGCCCCTGTCCGCCGTGATTTAGTAACAATTGAAGAAGTGGATCTGCCTGATCCTCGCAGTATTCAGGCTTAAAGCTGGGTGAAAGTGTAGTAAAGAAGGCAATAAGTCCGGGGAATGTCCCTGGACTTATTCTGTGTGTATCTGGTATGGGTTCCCTTTCTTTCGGTAGACATCGAAGCCCATACGCTGTAGAGCACGAATTAGCTCTAACCCAGTAATTTGGGGTAGGGAACTCATATAGCAACCTCAACTGCAGTAAAAGAGATCTGGTCTTTGGGAATGGGTTTACCTTCTTCAATTAAGACTTCCAGGAAAAGCTCTACAGCTTCCTTAATGCGTTCCAGGGCTTCTTCTTTGGTGTTGGGGTATAATTAATGAAAATAAAACAAGTAATATTAATAATTTGTTAAATCTCTTGTTCATTATTAAACCCTCCCTTATTGGTTATAGTAAGGATTATCTATAAAGTAGATGCCATCCTTACCAGTGAATCCTATTTTCTTTACTGTCTCAATACTTGGAGTTCTACCTATAGTAAAATAGTATATGCTGTAATAAGTGCCATCATTATTAGAAATACTTGTACCTATACTTGTCATAACTATTCTACAATAATGATATCCAAAATCTCCTTGCAAATATATTGCTGTGTCTGCATCCGACTTATTTTTAGTTACATGCAGTGTCCCTGCTATATTACCTGCAATTTCATTGGGAGTTCCTGATTTATATTCTATCTTAGAAATTACCGTTTCATATATTTCGATAGGAAGATTCTTACATTCATAAGTTGTTATATTGCTTGTTATGTTATTATTCCCGATACTTACAGTAATGTCTTTTTTTACTCCTTCAGGTTTAACAAACTGACCAGGTAGCTGGGGCTGTGGCTGGGGCTGTTGTTTTTTGAGTTCCTGGGCTATTTGTTCCATGATTTTATCCCGTTCTTCTTTTGTTTGACCTTTTGTGAATACATGGGCTGCTCTACTCGATTCATGCCATGTTACTGTTGCGCCCAAGTACTCACTAATAAACCTTACTGGTACCATAGTGCGGCTATTGGTGATTACTGCAGTGGTATCCATAAATTTTGTTTGACCGTTGACTATTACATCCTTGCGGTCAATAGTAGCCATGATATCAGTATCTAAAAGAGCATCATGAGCTTTATTGGTAATGTGTACCTGTCTAGTATTTGGTAGCCAATCTACATTAGCTCCCAAAGTTTCTGCCGGGAACCTGACAGGAACCATAGTTCTATTATTTTTGTCTATATAAGGCTTCTGGTCAGGAAAATTAACCAACTCACCATTAACCGCCAGATTGATAGTATTAACATCAGCTAAAACAGAATTAGAACCAGCAAATCCAAAAAACAATAAAGAAACCATTAAAACCATAAAATGTTTTTTCAAAGCTTATTCCCCCCATAAATCAATAATTATATATATTTTACCATATTAGTATATATAAAGCGCGGCCTCCCAGCAAAGCTGGGAGGCCGCGCCGCCGGCGTTTACCGTAAAATGGTAAACGCTAAATGCCTTTATTAATTGGTACCTGCTATATTATCTGTTTATGAAATTATCGACCTCCTCGAGTGTCCCTAAATCAAATATTGCTTCCGCCAAGTCCTGCAGCTTTTCTATCGGCATAGTCATCACCTTGTTTTCCACTTCAACCGGTATATGTCCAAACTTCTTTTTCAACTGTCGCAGCAGTATGCTGGCCTGGCCTTTCACTCTGCCCTTTTCTTCCCAGGAAGTAGTTATCTCTATCATTCTCTTGGCCTCCTTTTCATCTACCTTACCCATCTCTTCTTCCAGTTTTCTCTCTTCCTCCTCATTTAATATGAGGTAGGTCTCAAAAAATCCAGTCAGCAGGGTCATTCGAGCCGGATCCAGCTCCATCCTGACCAGCATCCGCAAAAATTCCAGCTTTACCTGTACCCGTTCTTTCTTCTGATAACCCATCTTGCTCAAAAGGGCTGCAGCTACGGGGTTTTTGCTTTGGATATAATCCTGCCACTTATGTTTATTCAGCTCCAGGGTTAAAAAATGAAAATCCAAGACAGACATAAACGGGAACGCCAGCTTAAATCGATCTGGTTCATTCCGTTTCTCCGGGTAAGTGAATACTGCTATGGGTACTACCCGGCAACGATGCTTCTGATATAGCCTGCTAAAATAGATAAACATGCGCTCGGCAAAATCTTTTTGGGCACTGGCCTGATTTTCTACATGCACCAGGACTATTCCGCTTTCTCCTTTGAGACTGGTCTCCACCAGGATATCTATCCTGTGTTTATCGCCTCGGGTAACATCTGTAAACACTTCCTGCTGCAAGAATTTGATATGTTCCAGGTCTATGGCTTCATAGACCTGGGGAAAAAATAGCTCAACAAATTCTCCGAAGAAGGTTTCTAATAGCTCCTTAAAGAGCCGGTCATGTCCAATACGCTTCTTCACTAACCCCCACCCCTTTATACTTGGTATACTCCCATTTGCCAAACATTTGTTCTTGCGTTAAATTTTATCACAGCTTATCATTATTAGCTACAAAGAAAAGGAACAAATGTTTGTTCGGAGTCAGGGGCCGTGGGTTAAATTAGTTCTGTAGTTTTATCTTATCGTAAATAGGGCTCCGCAAAAACCCCTTTCTTGCATAAGACCTGCATAAAATATACAAAACAAGCGTTGGTGAAGCATGGATGCAACACTGCTTCCATTGTAGCAGTTGCACCTGAAGGAGGCGTCTTTTCCTTTCCCTAAGATAGGATCATTAATTCAGCATTTCTCGGTCAGGCAATACCTTCAGCGGACGGTTTAAGTTAGCTGTAACACTATTTCATCAAGTAGACTTTACAACATATTACCCTGTGAAATTTTGTGAACAAGTTGGATACGGGAGGGAGTCTAAGGGGAGTGTGCTAAAGGCAGAGCTGGGTCTTTAAAATTTTCCAATTGTGGAAATAATCATGGTCAGAATAAAATAGGAGTTAAGGCACCGGGGTCAAAGCAACTCCGAGTGAAGAACAAAGCATCAATAATATTAAGTTATAAGTTAAACTATCGCGTTTATCTTTTTTAATTTAGGTTATAATTGTTGCATAAGCAGGTAAATACTTCGAGGGGAGTTCGGGAAGGCATTGATAAAAAGGGAAACTTATATTAAACAAATTCGCCCGTTTATGAATAAAAACATCATCAAGGTTTTAACCGGATTGCGGCGTAGCGGTAAATCCGTCATGTTGCAACTTGTTCAGGAGGAGCTTGCGAATGATGGGGTTGCCCCAAGCCAGTTTATTAGCATGAACTTTGAATCTGCCGAATATGCGCCACTTAAAACCGGTGATGCGCTGTATCAGGATTTAAGCCGGAAATTATCAGAAATATCGGGGAAAGCATATTTATTCCTGGATGAAATTCAAGAGGTCACACAGTGGGAAACCTGTGTTAATTCCTTATCGGTTGATTTTGATGTAGACATCTATATTACTGGTTCCAACGCCAATCTTTTATCGGGTGAACTGGCGACCTACCTGGCCGGACGCTATGTTGAAATTAAGGTATATCCTTTTTCCTATCTTGAGTTTTTGGATGTGTGCAGGCAAAAGAAGGAGAATTTATCCGACCAGGAGGCGTTCGTAAAATACCTGCAGTTGGGCGGAATGCCGTTTTTAATTAACCTCGATTTTGCGGAAGAATCCAGCTACCTGTATTTGAGGGATATATATAACTCTGTGATCCTGAAGGATGTCATACAAAGGAATCGTATTCGTGATGCTGAATTATTGGAACGGATTATTATGTATGTGCTTGCCAACATAGGCCACAGCTTTTCGGCCAAAAGTCTGTCCGATTTTATGAAAAGTGAGAATCGCAAAGCAGCCCCGGAAACGGTATATAACTATATAAAGGCCTGTGAGAATGCTTGTTTGTTTCACCGCGTGAAACGGCAGGATCTGGTAGGTAAAAAAATACTGCAATTGCAGGAGAAGATTTATTTAGCTGACCATGGTATTCGCGAAGCTATTTACGGGAAAAATAGCCGGGATATTGATCAGGTTTTGGAAAATATCGTCTATATGGAGTTGCTACGTAGAGGCTATGAAGTCACAGTTGGTAAGATGAATCAAAAGGAAGTCGACTTTATAGCCGAAAAGCGCGGTGAAAAACTCTATGTTCAGGTTTGTTATCTTTTAGCATCCGAGCAGGTTAAGAAAAGAGAGTTTTCTGTGCTACTAGCGATTAATGATAATTTTCCGAAATATGTGGTTTCAATGGATGAGTTAGAGCAAAGTTATTTAGGTATTAAACACATGAATATTCGGGATTTCTTGCAGAGTGGGAAGTTATAATTGCCCTGTTTATAATTTGCTTCCCACCTCTAAGATTATTATAGACGCAAATTGACGAGCTATAAATCCTGGGAGGGGACATGTACAGTTTGGAGAAATAACAGATTATTTGCTTCAAAAGGCGGATTATGGGTGGCGAATCCATAAGTCTCCGCCAAAGCTGATAAGAAGGAGTAAATGATATTACCTGGGCTGGAGGGTATATGTATGGACATATCGCCAGCTGGTTAATGAGCGAGACAAGGTAAAGTCGGAGTTGCTGCAGTTTATGGGGCAGAGCCCGCATTTTCGCATTTATGATGATTATTTGCCCCGCCAGCGCGGGAAAGTACTGGAATTACGGCCTCACTAGGAGTTAAGGCCGAGGTAGTGGAAGGGCGAATGAAAAAGAGAGACCGGGAGGCGGTTTTAGAAAATTACCATCAGGATAAGGTAAAGGTTTTATGCGCCTGCGATATCCTTAATGAAGGCTGGGACAGCCCGGAAACGGCAGTGCTGTTCATGGCACGGCCCACACTCTCCCGGGTTATTTACCTGCAGCAATTGGGACGGGGATATTGGCGCAACTAAACTTATGACTAAGGCCTAAAGCAGTATAGGTTAAACCTTGGAAACGTTTGGGCAACCTCTAAAGTCTAATGGGGGATAAATGTCTTTGTAGGGATATCTGATAAAGCTGACTTTTTCCCCATTAATCACAAGGTTTAATATGCCTTTGCTCATATTTATAACCTTAATTTCACCTAAACTCTCATTTATTAACAATATAGTTTGTTCGCAAGCTCAGCGTAAAACTATCTAATTATGAAGTAATAGATAAGTATTTTTCCCGGGGACACCACTTAAAACAGAGAGATTCCAAGTCAGCTCTCCACCAGTAGCGCATGCTCCTTTTATCGAAGGAGCTCGCAGTTCCGGTGTCCTACCGTCTGCTCCCCGCAGAAACATTGGTGTAATCGCCGGGACATCTGCTGATTATCACCAGGCGGCATGTGCAAAGTTATTTTGATACCACCCCGAAGGAACTGGTTCATTCCTCCCCAACTCTCACCATTGCTTCTGCATACAGCTTTTTGGATATCCAATAACCTTCAGCCATGAGCTTATCCAGGTAATTCTTAATCTTGTCAATCTTGCCAAACTTTTTTGCTATCTCTAAAATACCTATTACGCCAATTGATTTTAATAACATTACATCTGCAAAATCCCTTGCCAATTTATCATCAATTACCACCAGTGTAATACTAAGCTCCTGGGCAGCAATAATTACCTCCAGTTCACCACTATGTAATCTTGGGCTCATCTGTTTTGCCAGTTTCTTGTTCTTTACTTTATAAATTTTAATGTTGTTGTTTTTAACGGCTTCTCTTAGTTCCCTTTCTCCATAGTTTTTAATTCTATTACCCGACACAACTTCTTGATAAACTGCTTCTGGAATATATACTTCATCGAAAATTTCCCATAACAAATTAAGTTTACCTATTATTGATAACCCAATAATCGGGCTTGAATTGCATATTATTTTAGCCATCCTTTAATCTCCCGATTCTCTCACTAACTCCCGAATTGCAACACTATCTTGGAGGAAATCGCTCTCAGTATATTCACTCCAGGGAATATTTCTGGTGTTAAGTATATAAATAAAATCATTTAGAGATAAGCCGGCTATTTCACTGGCTTTGGCCAATGAAACGGTCTTACCGACAAAAAAACTTATAGCTAACGAGATTCGTACATTTTCATCCACTGACTTAGCATGAACCAGGTCATTAAGTAGCGGTAGCAATTCCTCCGGAATACGCACCATAACATTGGAATCTTTTAAAGCCATAGAACTGCCTCCTTTCAATGAGACCTATTTTTTGTTCTTACCGTGGCATTAAAGTTTAAGCAATCTGTTGTTCTTGCATTGAGGATTATATCGTTAAGTTGCTCAGATTTCGAAGCCCAATTATTTTGCCTGTTATAGATATTATTATACTATAAACGCAGTATTTATACACCCTGTAATGCCGTAATATCCGCGGTCAGAGTAGGCAACTGAGTTCAGTTGCTTCTGGCAGGAAACTGGCCCGCTTTCCAGGGTATTGAGACAACTGTTGCAGCCTTAAGCCTCCGTGGATATTCACCGGGTAACAATAACCAGCCCGCTTTCCAGGGCATTGAGATGCTGATTAGTTTTATATTTTGAGGAAAACTCCAAAAATCTGGCAGGATTATGAAAATTTGTCGAGAATATTAAAGAAAGAATACCTTGCAATAGACATACCGATTATTCTGCCACCTATCATTACACCTGCTATTTCTTATGCTCACAGAAATGATCCGAAAATAAAAACATGATTAAAACAAAACCAAAGGTATGCTTTTTCGCTTCAGTATTTGAATAGTGACAAGTTATTATCAGACAGGAGGTGATTTGCTATTAATAGTTCATGGATTGAAACAGAAATGGAGAGTCTGGTTTATGCTACTCTTTTTGCCGGCCTTGGTAAGATATATCTGCGGGCAGAAAATAGTTGCGTTAATGACACACGACAGGCCTCTGCTCATTTTGTCCGCAAATATCTACAAAATGAAGAAGCAGCCGATTTGATAGATAAATCAAGCAATTCCAATGCTTCTTTGTCCCTGCAATTGGAAATCGCCTTACAATTGTCAGGGTTGGCGGAAGGTTACCAAAGCCCCATTGGCGCAAAACGAAACCCTGGGGGGAATTATCGAAGATTTAACTAAAGACCAGCTGCAGCAACTGGCTTGAGAAACGGGGCGGTTTTATGCAATATCATATTATACGTATGAATTTTACTGCTCCGCTTCACCTGGGAAACCGCGAAGGTATTCTGGAGAGTACGCTGAATCACGTACCCTCTGATATGCTTTTTTCTGCTTTTTGTAATGTTTATCGTTTACTTTATGGTAAAACCGCTTTGGAGGGATTGATAACCGGATCGGTGGAAACAATACCTGCTTTTTCGTCGGCTTTTCCTTTTTTGGAGCAAATATATTTTCTACCTCGTCCCCTGGATCTGGATATGCCGGGCTGGGAACTGAAAAAAGCCAAAAGATTGCACTACATCGAACATGGGCTTTTTTGCAAATATCTTCTTAACGGTCAATTGGAGAAAGTTGATTTGCAGGGCTATCCCGATGAAGCCAGCGCTGGTTTTTTGTTACCCCTGGCTTATGTGCAGCGCCGGCTATATCAGGAGGAAGAAATACCACGGGTAGCACTGGATAGTGTTAGCTCGAACTCCAATGTCTATTATTTCAACCAGTTGCGGTTTTTTCCTAACAGTGGCCTGTATTGCCTGGTACGCTGTATGGATGAGTTATGGCCGCTATTACAAGGTTGCTGGCGGGTACTGGGTGATGAGGGGTTAGGAGGAGACCGCAGCAGTGGTAAGGGATTATTTCAGGTAGAATTTCCGGGGGAGATGGCATGGGGCAATATCGCCTGTATGTTGACGGTCAGGCCTGTTCAAGCGCTGAAGTTGGCATTAATAAGGAAGGATATAGGCTCGGTTCGGATAGGTATAGCCAGTAAACAGAACATAAGAAAAGTGGATCAAACCCCATTATCCTGGCAGCGGAGTAAAAAACAAATGGAGCAATTATTCGGAAAGTTTAATTATGAAGGTTGTTTACGGATAATTGACGAGATGAGCCCCACGGTAAGCAGTGGTACATCGGAGGATAAATACCTGCAATTCTATCAGTTATTATGTAAGGCCTTACAGGCCTGGAACCGCTTTATGCATTATGAAGCCGCAGAATATTTAAAACCTTATGCCGGTGATGTTCCCCAACTCAATGCCTTTCTTAGCAACATCATCAAAAGTAAGCAGGATTACGAGAAACAGAGTTTGGCAGCCCGCGCTCAGGGTGATCCACTGCCTCAAGGAGTAAAGATAAATCTCAGTCTGGTATATGATCTCTTACGCAATGCCGAACGCTGTTTGCTCAAGGAGCAGGAGGTGGATGCGGTAGGGCGCATTTACCGGGCACTCGAATTAATGGCTCAGCTCTGCCTGCTCCATCAAAACCCGCCCATTAATACTTCAGGTGTGGAGGTTGAAATTCTGCCGTCAAAATTGCAGGATAAGTACCAGAAACTATTGGATTTGCAAGCTAACAATAAGGGCGCAGATACGGAGCGCCGTTTGCAATTACCTTTATTTAAAGCCTATGGTTTGCTCGCTGACCTCGGCCATCCCCTGGGAAGACTGTTTCAGGAGCGGGAGAAGGAGATGGAAAATCTGCTGAAGATACGAAATAATGCTATAATAGCGCATGGAATTAATCCAGTTCAAGCACATGAAGCTCGGGCGTTTTATGACTTCACCTGTAAGTTTCTGGAGGATGGGGAAAAGGATATGAATGTGAAAGGATCATATTCAAAAACACTACAGTTTCCTCAACTATTACCCTCGTTAAGAAAATAAGCAGGAATTATACAAAATCAAAGAAGGTTGATTTATGGCTCGGGAAGGATTTAAAAAAGAGCAGGAATTACTCCGGTTGCTATTCCTGGACGGAGGCGGAATGAACCGCTCTCAGTTAGCCTGTAGACTGGGGATATCAATAGATGGCCTGGATAAGACTATGCAGCAGGTAAAAACCTTGCTGGAGGAAAGTGGCTATTGCGAAAGCTGCCTGGTATCAACTCGTAAACGTCATATACATAATTATTTGCGTTATGATTACTATGAAAGTGGGGAAAACTTCTTATGACTCCGGGGGGGGTCAAGAGAGGGGGTTAGCGATTCAGGGCTAAAAGCAAAAAAGAAAAAGCTGATGAACTGCCGGTGATAATACCGCTGGTAGTATACCATGGCAAAGACCGCTGGAAAATAGGAACCACCCTGGGAGAAATGATAACCGGATACGAAGACCTCCCGGAAGCCATTAAAAAATTTACCCCCAACTATGAATACTTACTTTATGACCTTTCGCGCTATACAGATGATGAGATAAAAGGCGGGGTTATAAATAGAATAGCAATAGCTATGTTAAGGGACATACAGGGAAAAGATATTAAGGGGATATGGGAGGTTCTATTCAGAGCGGCGGAATACCTGCGGGAACTAGAGGATAAACAGACAGGAATAGAGTACTTTGAGACCCTGATGAGGTATATGTTTAATGCCAGAGCCGATTTAACCAGGGCGGATTTCAATTCGGTGGTAAAGAAAATTGAAACTACTTATCCGGAAGGGAGTGAGGTAGTAATGACATTAGCGGAGATATTTAGAGAAGAGGGCATGGAAAAAGGCATAGAGGTCGGAGCAAAACAGGGTAAAATAGAAGTGGCGAAAGGATTAATAAAATGGGGTTTTCCATGGAGCAGATAGTTGATGCTACTGAGCTACCCAAGAAAGATAGAAAAAATAGCTAAGGAAATAGGAAACTAATACCGGCTCATGCCAGGCAGATTAATAGAACCCGGCATTGAACGAAACAGGAATTTTCAATATAATGGAGTTGGGGGAAAATGGATATTAATTGTACCAATCCTTATAATTTGCTATTAATGAGGCGATGAAGTTATAACAGGTAATTGCCTATAAAAGGGGGGTTTAATATGATTGGCTCCAAAGAGTGGAGAGAAGCATGTCTGCAAAAAGGGCTCAGCCAAGAATTTTTGGATACATTTTTGCAAAACCGCCATAAAAACGAAAAGGCAAGAAAAGAACGCAATGAGCAGGCCCGGCAGAAAGCCAGCAAAATAGCGGTATTGCTAAAAGATAAATATCAGGCGAAAAAAGTATACTTATACGGTTCATTGGTTTGGGGTAAATTTCACGAACGTTCTGATATAGATATACTGGTTGTTAACCTGAAGGGTGACTACTGGAAAGCCTGGGTAGAGGTTGAGGCTACAGCTGATCCTTTCCCTTTTGATCTGGTGTGTTATGAAGACGCTTTCCCCTCTTTAAGAGAAAAAGTCCTGGAGCAGGGGTTGGAATTATGATTAATCAACAGGATTACTATGCCTTTACGCTGCAACGGTTATTGCAGTGCATTCAAAAATGAGGGTATTTGTATAGTTTTGTGTAAATGGCCATCTCCCTTTTTTGTTTATTCTTACCATTTACACAATCTTATATACATTCTCACACAGGGTTATTATTTGTTTATGGAATTTTATCGGGGAGAGCAACTTATGGACTATAAATACACCTACAAGGGGCAGAGTGATTTGGCTGCAATCGTGTATGCCTTGCATTCCGGGTTTAGTTAATATCATATGACTACCATGTTGCTTATCAAATATCCACCCATCTTTTTCAAATGCTTTTACTACTTGCTTCCCAGAGATAATCGGTAATGGTGGCATTAGATAGCCACCTCCACCTCTACAACTTCATCCACTTCTTCATCCCCTAAAGGCAATCCCAACTCTTTTCTAGCTTCGATGCAACCGTAAATGGCTTCCTTTATATTTTCTAATGCTTCTTCCCGTGTTTTACCCTGGCTGGCACAATCCGGTAGGGGCGGACAACTGGCAACTATATAATTATCCTCATCTTTAAAGAGAATAACCTTAAATTTCATAGTAGTTTCCCCCTTTCACCCTGATATAAGCAGTCATCGCCTGGCCGGGTCATCGGAGTAGCCCACCAGGTAGTCCAGGGCAACGACTAATTTTATTCTAATATGACATAACATCACTGCCATTATACCTTTAACAGGTAGTGTATAGGAAGAAGTATGCCTATTTCATCGATTAGACTTTACAACATATTACCACAACTGCACAATCTTGCAAACAAGGTTGGATACGGGCGGGAGTCTAAGGGGAGTGGCTAAAGGTAGAGCTGGTTCGTTAGAATTTAGCAATCGTGGAAATAATCAAGGCCAGAATAAGATAGGAGTATATTCCTAATTATATTGAGTTTCGGATATAACCGGAGTATAATGCGTATAATAAACCGTAGAGGTAATAGCGTGAAAAATACTTTTTCATTGCTATTTGTATCGTCGTGTGCGGCGAGATGGAGGTTTATATGCAAAGTATAATCGAACGAAAAGAATATCTCGACTGGCTGATTCGCTGGAAGGAAAAGCAAATCATAAAAGTTGTATCTGGTGCCCGCAGGTGTGGAAAGTCAACCATGTTCGATATTTTCTGCAATTACCTGCTGGAAAACGGAGTGGAACAAAGCCAAATCATCATGCTCAATTTTGAGGATATTGACCTGGAGCACCTGAGTAATTATCGGCTTTTATATGATTATATCAAGCCTATGCTTCTGCCTGGCAGGATGAACTATATCTTTTTGGATGAGATACAGCATGTAGAGCAGTTTGAAAAAGCAGTGGACAGCCTGTTCCTGAAAGAAAACTGCGATATTTATATTACTGGCTCCAATGCCTACTTCATGTCTGGTGAGCTTGCTACGCTACTCTCCGGCAGATATGTTGAACTGAAGATGCTGCCGCTGTCCTTCAGGGAATTTTGCTCTGGTCTTGGCGCTAATCAGTACAAACTATCCAAAAACGAGAAGTTTAATCTGTATGTGGAAAATGGTTCCTTTCCCTACATTCTGAAATATGGTCACGGGAAAAAGGAAGCGCGGGAATACCTGCGGGACATCTACAACACTGTTTTACTGAATGATATCGTTGCCCGGCTAAAAATAAAGGATGTGAATATGCTGGAGAATGTGACCAGGTTCATGCTCCATAATATTGGAAACAAGGTCTCACCGACAAAGATTGCAAACACTCTGAAATCCGAAGGCAAGGGCGTTGACCAGAAGACAGTGGATCGGTATATCCGTGGGTTGACTGACAGTCTGATGCTATATGAAGCGACTCGCTACAACATCAAAGGCAAGCAGTTTCTCACCACCCAGAGTAAGTACTATGCCGTTGATGTTGGACTGCGGAATGTACTTGTCAGAGGAAAGGAAAGCGATGTGGGACACATCCTTGAGAACATCGTTTTTCTGGAGCTGAGAAGGCGCGGCTACGAGGTGTATGTCGGTCAGCTCGTTGACGGCGGCGAGGTTGATTTTGTAGCGATCAGCCCTGACGATTTTGCCTATTATCAGGTAGCAGCAACAACGCTGGAAGAAGAAACGCTGAAAAGAGAACTAGCTCCTTTTAAAAAAATAGCTGATAATTATCCCAAATACCTGCTCACACTGGATGAGCCGTTTGGAACTGCAGATTATGATGGTATCCAAAAGCGCAATGTTGTGGATTGGCTGCTGGAAGAATAACGAAAATGGGATATTAATAGCTTCCTGTTTAATATCAAACTTCTGAAGATATAAACTTTGGGAGTTTTTTATGTCCTGGTTGTTGTTTAAGCATTCTGAGTTTATCATGTCCTGGTTTTCGGGGGAGGGGAAGAGCGGAAACTTTTGATTCAAGATGACAAAATCATGCTAACCATGATGAGTATAAAATTAAACAAACAGGAGAATAAATGTCATTTTAGCTTTTATTAGCAGGAAAAAATATGCATCAAGACGTATATATTAATAAGATGCACTTTTATGTTAAAAAGTATAACAGGAGGGCGAAAAGTGGTGAAAGCTGAAAGAACGCTGCACCATTGCTTTGTTATAGATTTCTAAATAATCTTGTCTTGAAAGGAACGGAATTAAATCATGCTAACCGAAAAGCAGAATCTAGATGACTACATGGAGCAAAGCAGTATAGGTCGCCATGAGACCTTTACGCCCAGGTATGGATGGCTGAAAAAAGGCTATGATGCTACGGTATCGGACGGCAATGTTTTTAAAGCCCCTGATGCTATAGAGAGGTTGGGGGTTGGGAAGAACATGGTTCGATCTATACGCTTTTGGTGTCAGGCTTTTAAGATTATTGAAGCCGACCGGACAGGATTCGTCAATCGCACCTTATTTGGAGACAAGCTTTTAGGTGAGGAAGGTTGGGACCCATATCTTGAGGATATTGCTTCCTTATGGCTTTTACATTGGATGCTATTTGTTCCTAAACTAGAGGCAGTTAACTGGTCTTTTGCATTTAATCGAAATCATCTTTTTTCCTTTGATAGTAAGAATCTTTCCAAGACACTTATAAATGCTTCCAAAAAGTATTCCCATCTAGCTGATCTAGCAGAAGGTACTTTTGAAAAGGATGCTTCCTGCATTTTGCGTATGTATGCTGATGGCTCTAGTGATACCGAATCAGAGATATACTGTCCTTTTACTCAGTTAGAAATTATTCGCCGGGCCGAGGAAAACAACCAGTTCTGTTTTGACAACAGTAATAAACCAAGCCTTCCACCACTGATTTATGCAGCTACGTGTTTTTCATACATAGCAAATTATGCTTCTTCCACCCAAAAGGCAATATCACTAAACCGCCTGACCTTCGATTTCAATTCTCCAGGCGTTGTATTTAAACTCTCGGAAACGGCTAGCGGGGAAAATCTCCGATTAGCTTCTGAAAAGATGCCTGGTTTTTCTATAGTTGAACAAACGGGCGGTACGCAGATACATCTGAACAGCGACCCAGATATTTTGTTTTCCAAAGCATTAGATACTTACTATAAGGAGCAATAAAAGGAGCAATAATCAACAATGAAATTTAACGAATTTGTAAAACCAAATATGGAAGTTGCCCGCTCGGTAAACCTGGAAAGAGATGCGGGATCAATTGGTATAGTGAAGGATTATCAGATTACTGACAAGAGCAGGGAGGTTCTCAGCCGCTTTAAAGATGCACTATTGGGGGAAAAGATTTCAGCCTGGTCACTGACTGGACCTTACGGTATGGGGAAATCCTCTTTTATCAACTATTTACTAGCTTTAACCTCAACCCCGAATACAGATTTAGCTAATAATGCTTGGCAGAAGCTGAAAGAATCGGATTCAGATTTTTACGAAAAATTATTGGAAGGCATAAAAACCATCGATGGCCAAGGCTTTTTGCAGATACCAGTAACCGCATCTTATGAACCGGTTAATAGTTCCGTATTAAGAGGTGTTAAAAACGCCCTTAAGACAGCTGATATACCTAAAAAAAGCAAGTTACATACAAGATTAAAAAAAATCGGGTTAACTGAGGTCATTGATTCACAAGTCTTGTTAGAAGTTATCAAAGAGACAATTTCTCTAATAAGTAAACCAGTGATAATCGTGATTGACGAATTCGGTAAGAACTTGGACTTTATGTCCCATCATCCCCATAAAGGAGATATATTTTTACTACAGCAATTGGCTGAGTTAGATTCTGTCTATCTTTGGGTGTGTTTGCACCAGGCCTTTGATGAATATGCTGCCGGCCTTTCAACCACTCAACGGCAGGAATGGCGCAAAATCCAGGGGCGATTTGAAGACATATCCTTTGTTGAATCTACCGGGCAAATGCTTAACATGATAACCCGTTCCCTCAAGCATTCACAAGATGACTATTTTAAAAAGGTGTTATCCCAATGGGCTGAAGAAGCTCTTATTTCCATACGCAACACTAGCCTTTCTAATAAATCGTACTTTACATTGGATACAATTAAGTCCCTGTACCCATTGCATCCTATCACAGCGATTTCATTAATTGAGCTTTGCCGACGTTTCGCCCAAAATGATAGAACATTATTATCCTTCCTTTGCAGTGGAGATTGGGGGGCAATGCCGGCATTTCTAGAACGGGAGATATACAATAACTCTACTTTACCCGCCATGGGGTTAGATTATTTGTACGATTACTTCTTTAGCATCAGCGCTAATAAGCCCACTTATCAAGCTGAGTCACAACGATGGCTAGAGATACACGACATCATTTCAGAGGTAGGGAGTGTATCGGAGCAGGAATCTGCACTGTTAAAAACCATAGGGGTACTGAATTTGCTATCAGGTGTTACTGGTATATCGGCTGATTACGAGACTATTTATACCATCATGAAATACTCTAAATGCTATGAGCCCAATGAGGTCAAAACATGGCTAGATGACTTAATTAGAACGAAAGGTTTAATCTATCGTGAATTTGCCAGTGAACTGCGCCTGTGGGAGGGTTCTGATTTTGATATTTATGGTAACATTCGTACCCAAAAAGCTAAGATGGCCATCAATTCGCTAAACCAACTATTACAAGAGTACTTGCCACTTAGCCCATTTATATCTTCCCGGCACGCATTTAAGACCGGAACGGTTAGGCGTTTTGAGCGTCGTTGGCTGAGTGTCGAGTTACTTAGTGATGATTTAGTACCTTCTTCCGGATTTGATGGGTTATTTGGCTATTGCTTTGGCACTTTAACTCAACCAGATTATATTCCGCCCGAATGTACCGACGGAAGTCCGTTACTCATTGCTTATGTTTCTTCGCAAACAACCCTGGTAGAATTGGCTCTCGAAGTTGCGGCTTCAAGGTATGTTTTTGAAACTAGTCCGGAATTGGAGCATGATAGAGTAGCCCGTAAAGAACTTAGCTTTAGAGTAAACATGGCCGAGCAACAATTCCGAAACTATCTAAGCCAACTATACTCGCCAGAATCAGCAGATATTACCTGGTATGCTAATGGACAAGAAATAGAAATTAACGGTTCAAAAAAGCTATCAGAAGAAATCTCCAGACTGTGCGATCAGTGTTACTACAGATGCCCGCATATAGGCAATGAAATGATCAACTATGATAAGCTATCCAGTGCTGCTGCCCGTGCAAGGAGAGAATTAGTCGAAGCCATGGCTACTAATGAGGAATTGGAGTCACTGGGACTAACTGGTTTTGGGCCTGAGGTTGCTATTTACCGTTCGCTCATTTTAGCTGCCGGTTTACATATCAAAGATCGGGATGGATGGTATTTAGCACTTTCTTATAATGATGATAGGTTAGCTGCACTATGGGATCAGATTGAGGAATGTATAGTTGTTAACGGGGAAAAAGGCATTAGTGTTGCCGATATACTAGATGTTTTACAACAGCCACCATTTGGTATGCGCCAGGGACCAGCACCAATCTATGTTTGTTTATATCTTTTGGTTAAAGCTGATGATATAGCTATTTTCCGGGAGGGCAATTATGTTCCTTATCTAACTGAGGCTACAATAGCTTTACTCCTCAAACGACCTGATTTATTCATACTAAAACGATTTATATCTTCCGGTATTGAACAGAAGGTATTTAATATTTACCGCAAGTTAATTAATACAGTAAATCTAGAAGGGAATATAAAACTTAGGAATGCAACTATGCTTGGGGTAGTTGGCCCCCTTATAAAGTACATCGAGGCTTTGCCATCATACAGCCGCAACACCAGGGAAGTATCTTTGGAAGCCCAAAGAGTTAGGTCAGCCATTATGAACTCGATCGAACCCATGCAGTTACTTTTTGAGGATTTACCACAAGCAGTAGGAATGGATATTAAGGAAAAACAAAAAGAATCCAATTGGCGGGAAGAGTTACAGATAAGATTACGAAATGCCTTGAACGATCTGGAACAGGCCTATTCTAGACTCAACCAGCGGGTTCAGCAAGCATTACTAGAGGCCTTTAATTACTCCGATATAGATAAACTCAAAGAAATGCAAGTTAAACGGGTTAATTCTTTGGTAGGGGTGTGTAGTGATAGCGAACTCAAACCATTCCTGCAGTCCATAATAAGACCAGCTACCGATTCGGTAGAGTGGGCAAAAGGTATTGCCGGTATAGTGGTGAAAAAGCCGCTGGATGCTTGGAATGACCATGATTTTATACCTTTTGTAGCCAATCTGCGAGATTATGCTGACCGTATTGATCAGCTAGAAGCGCTGAATGCGGTTGGAACGAACCTGGCTTCAGATACGGTGGTACTAAGCATTATGAGTTCTGGCGGGAAATTAAACAGAGAGATACTAAGTCGATCTCCAAAGCACAATGAGACAGTAGATGATAAGGTGAGAGAGATTTTATCATTACCTGAAAATGAGTCAAGGCAGATAATGTTAGCGTTGGTTAACAGCTTGCTGGGAGGGGCATCAGATGACAACAAATAGGGATACCAATAAAAAAGAACGCCATATCTTAGCACTATCCGGTGGTAAGGACAGTGCAGCTTTAGCAGTGTATATGCGGGATAAACATCCCGAGTTGGAAATGGAATATGTTTTTACTGATAGTGGCTGTGAGCTTCCCGAGACCTATGAGTTTTTAGACCGTATCAGAGCAGTACTAAATATAGATATTACTGTTCTTAAATCAGAACGCAACTTTGAGTACTGGTTGAAATACTATAATGGTGTTTTGCCATCACCACAAAACCGATGGTGTACACGACATTTGAAACTAGAGCCATTTGAAGCTTACATAGGAGATGTTATGACGTTTAGCTATGTGGCAATCCGAGCTGATGAAAACAGAAAAGGTTACAAAGATACAAAAGGTACTATTATACCACGACATCCATTCGTTGAGGATGGGATCGTTTTACAAGATGTAATCGATATTCTAAATAATGCTGGTTTAGGTTTGCCCGGTTATTACGGTTGGAGAAAACGTTCCGGATGTTACTTCTGTTTTTATCAGACGGATAGTGAATGGAAAGGATTGAGAAAGTACCATCCTGCCGAATTTGAAAAAGCGTGTTATTACGAGGAGAATCACTCGGACGGTAGGGTATACACATGGAGAGGTAAAAACAAAGATGGTCATTTATTTCTCCGCGATTTACAAAAAGGTCGAAATGAAAATGAGTTAGTAATTGAAGAAAGTTATGATAATAAACTGAGAACCATTCTTAGGGGATTGAATTTCCCTATTGAAAATCAAATAGTGTCTTGGGAGTGAGCTATAAAGATGTATGATTTCCAATTAAATAGGATAGAAGCATATTCCAAAATGATTGAACAGATAAGAATACTAAAGCGTGGCTCAGATATTAGTCCACATAAGTTCATACTAATGCTGTCTTTGATTAAATTATTTAAAAATAACCCAAATCACGAAAATAGATTTTTTTTTACAGAAGTTGAGCCCGTCTTTTTAGAGTGCTTTAATCTATATTATGCTGATTATGCAGACTATCGAAAACTGCTTGAACATCCCTTTTATTATCTTAAGAACGATGGTTTTTGGAACTTACATATAATAGACGGTAAAGAAGAAAAGTTTCAAGCCTATGAGAAATTGAGGTTAACCAAAAATAGACTTATTGAAACAGTTGAATATGCATATTTGTCTGAGGATAAATATCAATTATTTTTAGATGCTGAACAACGTCAGTTACTTAAAGAAGCAATCACATCTATACTACCGGGACAATACGAAATAAATGAACAGCCCGAGTTAGTGGTTCAGGAATCTAGCCTTTTTGAACATGAGCAAGTTGCTATTGAGATAATCAGTAAGTCAATTGCCAAAATGAGATTAGGTAAGATGCTAAATAATGTACTAATTTATAATCCCCAAACTAAAAACTATTATGAATATGATTTGATTATAATTTCTCATTCGGGATTGTATGTTGTTGAACTAAAGCACTGGTCAGGGAAAATACAAGTAGCTCCCTATAATTGGTTGATACAAGGCACCCATTATAGAACTGATCCTCACAAGAACAATAGTTTTAAATGCAAAATCCTTAAAGGCATTTATCAGCACCGATTTAGAACCTACCCCAATGTGTGGATCGAATCAATAGTAGTGTTGACCAATCCTGATGCAGAAGTAGAAGGAGCCAATTCTCCGACAAGTGCTATCAAATTAGAAAAACAAGATTTAACATTTTCGTCTATTGGGGATTTTTTGACCTATATTAAGAAATGTGATGATACTAAAAGACACGTTCTTAATAATAATCAGATTCAAAATATAGCTGATTATTTACAGGGTTTGAGTCAACCTAGACCAGGTAGGAAATATACAATACCGGGATACGAAACAGTTGAATACCTTATTCAGCGTCCCGAATGTATTGATCTTTTGGCTAGATTTATTGGCCCGGTAGCCAGGGGATTAAACCGTTTTAGAGTTTTTCGGGTTCCCGATACGCTGACAGGACTTGAGCGGGAGAGATTTATACGAACAGCCTATAATACGCTTGATGTAGTATCTCAATTACAAGAGCATCCCAACATACTCAAAGTATGGTTGGTCCCTAACGATGAAGGTGATATTATTGAAGGTTCGGACTGGTCAGAGACCGGGACACTTCGAGATTATATTAATAGCAATAAAGGGAAATTGGATACCATTGAGATTAATGATATATGCTATGGCATTGCCCAGGGACTGATTGCAGCTCATCAGAATAGTATCATTCATCGAGCGGTTAACCCTGAAAATATACTTCTATATAATGGTGTCCCCAAGCTGATGAATTTTGATTTAGCCTATCAAATGGATGAAAATCATATTACTGTTATCGCAGATATAGAATCCCTGACCGATGATGGCTATATGGCCCCGGAAGTATTGTTGGGACAAGATATTGATGAATCGACCGATTTTTTCGCGCTAGGTATAATTGCCTATGAACTTTTTACAGGTTCCAGGCCATTTAAAAAGGTTAGACAGTTTGCAGCTGCGGGCGGCAGGCTGAGTGAGCTAGATTTAGCTAAATTAGGAGAAAGACAGATACCAACTAAAACAATTGAAGTAATTAAGGCTCTCGTTCAAGCAGAGCGGCGTAACCGACTCAAGGATGTTAATCAGATTTTGGAGGCATTCTCCACAGATAAAACTATCATAGAACGACCGGGAGCTACGACCTTAAACGCTTATCTTAAACCTGGTGATACCTATGATATGTACGAGATTATAGAATTTATTGGAGAGGGAAGGGAAGCGCAGATCTACAAAGCCAGAAACGGACGTTTGGAGACAGTCGCCCTTAAGCTGTTTAACCAAGATATTGAGCGTGAACGGATATTTAGGGAAGGGGACAATACCGCAGCGGTTAAATCGGTCTATGTAGTAGGATGCAACAATACTATTGGACACTGGAAAGACGACAGATATTTCCTGATACTGGACTATGTTCAAGGTGAGTCTATGCGTTCTTGGATTAAACAACAAAGAGTACCCGATGAAGAAACCTTCCGTAATATTGCTATTTGTTTACTTCAGGGCATGCAGGCTTTCCATAATCATGTAGATGAAACAGGTGAGGTAAAGACAATCCTGCATAGTGATATTAAGCCCGACAATATCATTATTACCAAAGACGGAAAAGCCGTTATAATTGACTTCGGGATAGCAGGACCGCCCAGGGTAGACATTTTTCAGGGTACCCTGGCTTATATTCCTCCCGATAGCTTGAGCGGAGCCGATATGCAGTTTTCCAAAGATGGAGATCTATTTGCGCTAGGAATAACTCTATGGGAATGGCTTTGTGGACAGAGACCTTACGATCAAATGACACTTGGAGAAAAGCCCTGCTTCAGTCCAGACTGCTTGGCAGGAGTACCGATAAATTTACAAGAATGTCTAATGAAGGCCATCGCACTAGAGCGGGAGAATCGCTTCCTGAAGGCGGAAGATATGATTGAGGCCTTCAGTGGGATAAGGGAATTAAAGAAACCAGTTACACAAATTACCGTTCATGAGGTATCCGAAACCGTTGAAATTTTGGATTCTGATGCTGCTGACCAGAATCCGTTTGTTCTATATCTTAACTCTCTTTCTAGTACTTCGGCCGGAAACGAAAATGCTACTGCCGAAGCCCAAATTGGGAATATATTCTTTCCGAACATCCGCGTTGAACACCCAGTCTCACAATTTATTTACCGGCAGCTATTTACCGAAAAGAAACATGTAATATTAACTGGCAATGCCGGTGACGGCAAAACTACTATTGCAGCTGAGGTATATAGACGTCATTTGGGGGAGTATAAACCCTTGCTAGCCCGAGAAGAATCCTACGATTTGGTAATGATCAAAGATCTGAGTGAATTGCCTGAGGAACAAAGAACAGAAATCTTTATTGAGGCCATGGAGCATCCGGAAAAATCATATCTGATCGTATCAAATACAGGTACCCTGATAGAGAATTTGAGTAAGGTACAACGAGGCAAAGATATCAAAAAAAGTCAACTGCTTGAGGCATTGGAGGCAGATCACCCGCTGCTGGTAGGTGATGGAACATTCCTGATAGTAAATATTGGCCGGATTAATAGTATATCAGCAGCTTTATCAGTTGGAGAAAGAATGCTGGAAGCTGAGAATTGGCAGAAATGTATTTCATGCTCCAGAGCAAAGGACTGTCCTATCTACATTAATGTCAACCTATTACAGGAGAACAAAAAATTAGTTCTGGAACGAATCGGTCTGGCATACCGACGGCTGTATGAGTATGGTAATCGGCTGACAATGCGGCAGATGACCGGTCATCTAGCTTACGTCATTACAGCCGGAGTAAACTGTAAAGACGTTATGGCAATGTCTAAGATCGCCCTGGAGGAACAATATACCAGGTATCTTTTTTTCAACCGCTTTTTCGGAGATGATGGCAAGAATGAGATTCCAGAAGCCATGCAACTATTGCCGGTTCGTAAAGTTCGTGAATCAGAACTGGGAATATATTTGGATCCTTTTATGGAAAGGTCCATATGGAAAAAACAAACTGGGGAAATGCAACTTTCAGAAAACATCATAAAGGTTCTGCAATATATTCGCGGTGGCAGCGAGAACAGCGCAAATAAGGCAAGAATACAAGTGAGACGCCTGCTCTACTTTTTACTTTCACCCTACGACCAGGGCGCTAATCAGTACCTATCAGGATTCCTTCAGTCGCCAATGTTGCTAACCTATCTAAAACATGTGGAGGAAAACGAAGCGTTTACCAGATCCCAGGAAGATAGGCACCTGCGCTTTTTGTTACAAGTGTTACAGGAGTGTTTTGCGGGCGTAAGGCTGCTGGAGGATGAATATCGGTCCCGGGATTTATATATAACCCTGAAACCCCCGGGGTATAGTACTACCCAGATGATATTAGGAAAAGTCCACTCCGAAGATTTTTCTCTGGGCATGAAAAACATATATGATACCGGGGAAATAAAACACCGAATCTTAACCATGCGTTATCAAGTCGAAAAGGCAGAATTAGAATTGGACCTTCCCTTCCTGGATTATGTCGCCCGACGATACCGGGGAGAAGTAGCCGAAGAATTGTCCGTGTTCTACATAGATCGCTTGCAAAGATTCAAAATAAAGTTGTTGGAGAATTTAATTAATATACCTGGAGACGATTATATGGAGCTTTTAAGTATAGCCGGCAGCCGGAGTTTTGAGATTTTAAGCATCAAAATTGATAATGATAACTTGGAGGTGATAATGTGACTTTACCAGATCCATTTCCTAGTATTGATACTTCTGATGATTATAATCCTGCCATTCGTTTGTTCGGCAACCGCTTAATCTCCGAACAGACGATTCTCGAATACACTGCCGAGTTCCTGGCAGTTGCATTTTCTGAAAAAGAAATAGCATCAGAAAAGACGTGGGATACTTTACCGTCAATTGAGAATCTACAGCTGTGGCCTTCTAATCAACCACTGAAATATAAGCCGCCTATCAAATTAAACCTAAAACTTTTCGCGTTTTTCGGGTTATCCCGGATCGATGGGAAACATGAAGTACATGAGCAGCATTATCGCCACCTGATTAAAAAACTAGAGAATAGCATGACCTTCAATCGCGGCAATAGTGACCAGGTATTGGCTTATTTAGATGACTTTTTGCAGGGTTTTCAAGGTGCGGGCTTCAACCGGGCCTGGTGTGCGCAGACTTTTTATCCTGTTTCACCCGGCTTGTTAACCCAGGAGACTATTTGGAACGAAACCAAGGCCAATGCCCCTTCAACAAAACCAGCGACTTGGTATTATGCCTTAGAGAATTTCGCAAAATATTTTAGTAGAACAAAAAGAAATTTCATGGCCCGAGGAGGGGAAGTACTCTACCTGCAGCTCTGTAATGTCTTTCGTATGGATAAAGACACCCGGCAATTATGGGCAGATAAATTCGAGTTTACTGGTGAAGAGAGAGATTTGGAAGAGCTACATAGTCAGATTAATAGCGGTTTCCAAACTTTAAAAGGCAGATATACATCACCCTTGGAACAATTTGTTGATTTCCTGGAAGCCTTGGATGGTATTACTCATGAAAAGACTAACGACCATAAGTATTGGTTGGAAGGTGGATGGTGTCCGGAAGAGTCATGGCCAGAGGGCTATCTTTTTGCAGTAGAGCTAAAGCGATTATTTGCGGCAATACTGGATCCAATAGAAAGACTTGATCTGCTTATTACCGGCTGTGCTATGCAGGTTTTACGTACTATTTGTGCCCAGAGCATTCGTTACGGAGGCAGCGAAACAATCAGTGAAACACCGCTTGGTTACGAATGGATACTATCATCATCCGGTTCATCTATGCAACAGCGGCAAACCTCCCAACGCAGTTTGCAGTATATCCAGGGCATTATACAAAAGGCCTTGCGGGAAGACGAACTACAAGCCAATGCTGGAACGAATCCTCGAAAAAGCAAACAAGCCCTCTACAAAGAAGCAGATACCAAATACGGTTTTAAGCTTCTATTGTCACTGGGGAAGAAACTGGGCATAATTGTCCCCCACACCGGTCGCGGAGCTCATTTTATCATGACCGACAAACTTATGCGTTATTTGGTGATAGCACTGTTGAAACCTGGCGAAAGGATTACTTATCAGGATTTTCTACACCGTATGTACCTGCATTATGGCCTCGCTATTGAAGGAATTCAATTAGCCAATGCTATGCAGTGGAGCGAATTGCCAGCTAATAATGCTATGCAGGAAAGTAAAAGATCCTGGCTGGCAGAAATGCTGCGCGCGGGAGGATTTCTAACTGAACTGTCGGATGCCTGGTCAGTGGTAAGAAATCCTTTTGACGCTAGTTAATGGTTATAAGAGGAGATAGAAATATGCATTATTTGGCTCAAACCATATCAGACTATATTTTTGCTGAGAGCAAAATACCAGGAACTTTCAAATTTATCCTTCCCTCATATCCTGCATATGTATTAGTGGATATTGGTAATATGCTAGAAAAGTCGATTAGTAATGTAATGGACAGGAAGATTAAGTTTATATATGGGATTGCTTATCGATTGGGGCAACGTTGGCAGGATAGTAGTGATTTAAATAAATTTAACCTTATTTGCCAAAAAGGATGGTACAACCAGGATAATAACCTGACCGTTTTGCGCAACGAAATCAAGCCCCCGGAAATAGATACCTTAATAACAGTATTGGCTGGATTCGATGACATAGATGATAAGGGAGGTCTCGGGGATTTCTTCCACATGGATCAGGCTTCTATCTGGGAGATATGCCTTAGAAAATCCTTTAGACCCTGGATTGAACTTAGTCTAAAGGATTGGATCAATCTCGACGACCATTCCTCTTATATTAGTGCTATGGATGATCTGTTTTCCTCGTTGTATAACTTCGGCTTGGCTGATCTGCTCTCGATTAGTAGATATCTGCAAAATCATAATTTTTCCGGTGTAAGCAGCGGGGTTGAAGCTTATCGCATAATATTAGAGGATTTAAAGTCGTTTGGCCTACCCAAAATGACTGGGTTAGAGAGCAAAAAGACCCGCAGGAGTTTTTCGGTTTACCAATCAGCTGCCCTGCAGTTTTTTAATTATAGTTCTTTTCTAAATGCTACCGAACGAGATAAAACCATACAGCGACTAAACAAATACCGCACTGACTCTAAACGTTCCGACCCTGATGTTGAGCAATTGGGTGAATTTGATGCGGTTGAGGACTTTTTAGATGCGTTGCAGGATTATATTGCTAATCGTTCCGAAGAATCGCGGCAGAGCCTGTATTCTGTTGATTTCATATATCTATATGAAAAAGTGTTAGGATACAAACCTAAAAAAGACGACCCTACGCCACCCCCCACCCCAAAGGCCCGGAAATTAAAAGGGGTGGCGCCGGAGGTGTTTTTACATGCGCTTTGGTTAGCATTGGGGGATTTGCGTAAAGAAACCAAGCAACAAGGTATATACCTGCTGGAGAGTATTAAAAAAGTCTCCAGCCGTAGTATCCTTTTCAAACATGATTTTGATGCTGGTGAAAATGAAGATGAACATGAAATAGCTAAGGAATTTCTGCTTCAGGCATTAGGCGGTCTGGATGAGTATTTATCTAGTTCCATTCGTATACCCCGGCAAGATAGTGATGATATGGGGGAGAATTGGCCGCCAATATCCTTTGAATGGCAATTATCTCCAGTGAACAATAATGATTGTTTGGAATATCTAAAGATTAGGACGGGAGAGCCTAATCTTAAATTTGAAATAATAATTAGCTATGGGGATTTAGATTCATTTAAGAGAGAGTTTATATGGATGTTGCCTGAAATTCATCAGACTCGGTTCATGATTGATATTTTTAACTTGGCAAGGGATTATTATTTGACAGGCGGAAATTCGCTTCCTGCTTTCGTAGTTCCCTATATATCCGAAGTTTTCAAGGCGCGTGATGAGGAAGAGTGTACTCGTCTGCTCCAAAGTGCGTTCCAAAAAAAACTTAAAGTCGTTGATCTGCTAAACGTAGAAGGGCTTGGTAGCACAGAGATAATAAAATCGTTTCTAGATAAAATTTCTTATGCTTATCAAAACTTCCTGACCGAAATACATAGCCGGGGTTTTTTTACTGCGCTGAATAGTAGTTGCCTCGCTTTAAATCAGGCTGTTTATGAGGCCTATAAGACCTATATTAGAAACAGCGTCCAGAGTGTAGCGGGATCCTTGCTGTGGAAGGCGTTTATGGTGGCAAGCAGTGATAAGTATTCATCCAAGCAGTGGCCTTGGGAAGAATACATGGATGCGGCAATAGTAACCCCATTACATCCAGTGCTTTTGGAAATGATGAGACATCAATACAGTTTCCTTTGCGATAGCTTCTGCTTTTATGCTGACATGGCCTTGCGGGCCCCGAATGAGAAGCTGTTTGCGGAGAAATATTGGTATCGAGTAACCGATTTATCAACCATGCAATGGCCCGTATTGGGGACTCTAAGCGATTATAATCAGACCTTGAATACTAATGTACAAAGCTTTGGCTATATTCACTTAATCGGTGTGGCGGAGGGAGTTAGCTCGTTTCTAAACTCACGACTCCTATTTGAATATGATGATGAAGATGATGATGTTGCTGACGAGGAATTATTCCGCGAAACGCAGGCATCTTTGTTGATTAAACAAATACTCGAGGATTACCAGGATCTCCATCCATTTGCCCACGATGGCTTGACCATCGGAGCTTACTGCGGGTTGGATATTCAACCGATTATTGCAGGTATTGATAGTCGCCTGGCTACTTTGTTGAAACAACGGGAAGAGCCATTTGCTCTACGTATTAATATTTTCTCCGATAGTAAAGACGATACTGCGGTGATGCGTTGGCTGAATGCTTGGAAGGATAGGTGGCAGCAGGCCGAACTATCTCCTAGTATGAAGCACTATAGTAATTGTCGTATATCTATAGCTTATCGAGTTGTTTCGCGGGCTAATAATGCGGAACAGTTCAAACGATTATTAAATCAAACAGAGATGGATATCATGTTTTTTACCGACTTTGTGGATTTGATGGGAAGTAGATTTGAACCGGTTATGGACGAATTATGCATAGAAGACTACCGCCGTTTTCCTGTGCTGGAAAAAGTATGTTGCAAAAAAAGTGGCGGAGGCCAGGATTACAAACGAGAAAGAGTGCTAAGTAATCAACGGTTCCAATTGGGGTCAGCCTATACTGAGGTTATGGCGCGGCTGAAAAACAAACACGCTGATCCACAAAACCGACATGTGGTGATAAGTTATAGTGATTTTTATCCCTGGGCAGAAATAGTTGATGAGGCCCATACTCATAGTAGTTGGGTGGTCTGCATAGACCCTTCCGTTGATGAACAATTATTGCTTATCAGAAACGATGAAGGACAAGTAAAAAGAGAGATTGTTGGTTTTGGCTCTGGTGTAGGTGCTCATGGCGAAAATAATTTCACTGTATCAACAGAGCATTTTTCTATCCTGGACATTGGTAAGAAAATAAGTTCTTATATAGGATCACTTTTTGCACCCTTAGAGAAAGTTAAGGCGGATGCAATTGCTGATAGTTTGCTTCGAGAGACGCTGCATATTGCCGGGTTATCTCTAATTAAAGCAACGGGACCGATAAAGTATGTTAGGGAGTTTATCGCTAATGCGTTAGTGCGAAAACTACTACCTAGAGATGCCAACGTTTTTTGTGATGAGATATTTTCATTAGATGCTTTCGTTCACTGGTTTGATGATCCTTATGATAATAGGCGACCTGACTTATTAAGAATAAAATCCTCCATAGTAAACGGTTATTTCAATATTGAAGCTCAATTGATTGAATGTAAACTTGCGCAGCAGTCGGATGGGTATTTGCAGAAAGCCCGTGAACAAATAGAAAACGGCCTGAACCAATTAGTTTGGAAATTCAAACCTAGACGGGGCGAGGGTCCAATCGGCATTTTTGATCCTCCTAATCAACGCTATTGGTGGATGCAATTACACCGATTAGTTGCCAGTAAAGGTGAGACGAATCTGCCCCTGTACAAAGATGCGCTTCTGGCTCTGGAACGATTGAGTGAGGGTTGTTTTAATGTTACCTGGCAAGCGGCAGTAGTTGCGATTTGGACTGATCTCGACAACGATCAATGCCTATCCAGAGCAGATTGGGAGTATAGTATTGAGAATCAGTTATTAGATATTTGTGTTGCCCAACTCGGGCGAGATTTCTTACAACGAGCTTGTCTCGATAAGCAGGCAGGAGACATTTTTGTTAGCAATAAGCTAATCAACTATGAGTTTACAACTCCTGCTGTATTAGTAGAAAATGATAAAGATGATGAGAAAGATGTAATACAAACCAGTTCGGAAGCTGATTCTGGTCAAGAAGATACTACTCAACTGCCAGAGCCTAACGGAATTGAGGTAGAATCAGGGGCTAGTTTAGCTAGTGAAGAAAAGTCAGGGATTCCGGATAGGATCATGCTGGGAAGAGCGATTAATACTAATCGAGATATATATTGGGAGTTTGGCCACAAGGATCTTCCTAATAGGCATCTACTGATTTTTGGGGCATCAGGTACCGGAAAGACCTACACTGTACAAGCTTTAATATATGAATTATCCAAGTATAAGCAGAATAGCTTGATTGTGGATTATACCAACGGATTCACGACAAACCAATTAGAAACAGTAATTAAGGAAGTTCTAAAACCACATCAGCATATCGTACGCCGGGAACCTCTGCCGATTAATCCGTTTAGACAACAGTGTGATGTGATAGAAGGATTCGAATTACCGGAGGATTCGGCCACCATTGCTCAGAGAGTAAGCGGTGTATTTGCGGAAATATACCAACTGGGAGATCAACAAAAATCTGCGCTGTATACAGCAATTCGGGACGGGGTAGATGAGTCGGGGGATAGATTTAACCTGGCGGCTTTAATGCTGCGCCTGGAAATAATCACTAATAGCGGAGGGCCGACCGCATCATCAGCAGCCAGCGCAATAACTAAAATACGACCTTTTGTTGATACCAGGCCCTTTGGAGTAGAAGACCCAGAAAGTTGGGAACGTTTGTTTTCTGATAATAATTCCCGCTGTCACATTATTCAACTAGCCGGTTTCATGAAGGAGTTTGCCCGCCTTATCACAGAGTTTTCTCTTATTGATCTTTACCGATACTACAGGGCGCAAGGCGATAAAGATAACCCCAAAGTAGTAGTTTTAGATGAAATTCAGAACCTGGATCATGGGTTGGAAAGTCCGCTAGGACAGTTTTTGACTGAAGGCCGGAAGTTTGGAATTTCATTGGTGCTTGCAACCCAGACTCTTAGTAATCTGGGGAAGGATGAGAGGGATAGACTATTCCAGGCAAGTCAAAAGCTTTTCTTTAAACCTGCTGATACTGAGATTAGATCGTACGCCGGTATTTTGGCTGACGCAACGGGAGAAAAAAGTGAGGATTGGATAGCTCGGTTAGCCTCTTTGAAAAGGGGACAATGTTACTCACTCGGATTTGCCTTGAATGAGAGAACAGGAACTTTGGAGCCCAACAAATGGTTCAAAGTCAAGGTTAGTGAGATTGAGAACAGAGTTGAAAGTTAGGAGGTGAAAATGTGCTACCGATAAATTTTCATAAAACATTCATACCGGAAAGGCATTTTATCGCTGCCTTATTGGATTATGCTGCGTTGGGTAAAGCGGGTACTCTGCAGGAGATATCTGCCGATACAGGTATTCCTATGGGACAGTTTAACGGAAAAGTACCGGCTATTATCGATTACGCTCGCGGTATGGGTTTGATAGAAGTACATTCAGGCGCTGAAAAAGGTATGAAGGTGCCCAGATTAACCAGCTTCGGCAGAGCAGTTTTTACAGAAGATAAATTTCTGGGTGAAGAGCTTACTCAATGGATAGCACATAAGAACCTCTGTCGGTCAGACATCGGGGCTTTGGCATGGAATGCTGTTTTTAGTAAGGGTAGAAGTGTGTTAGGCGGTTGCTTTGACACACAGCAATTAGAGGATTATCTAGTAGGAATCAGCGGTCCGGGTAAAGAGAGGACTGGGCCTTTGCTTCGAAGCTATCTTGAAGATGCTGCATTGGCGAGGACTCAAGCTATTGAATTAACCGGGGAGATGGTAGTCAGAAGAAAGGCACCTTTATTGGATTTATATGCTTTGCCTTATACAGCTTTTCTATTAGATTTAATAGAATCATATTTTCCGAATCAAAATCAGGTTACACTTACGGATTTACGGAACGAAACTGGTTGGTTGGATATATGTCTGTGGAACGAGGCTGAATTTGAGGCAGTATGTTTGTTAATAGAGAGAAAGGGATACATATCTATCGACCGTCAAATGCAGCCTTGGATCATTGAAAAACTAAGTAAAGCGGAGGAATTATGGCCATATATTTGGGATGATCTATAAATGGGGAGGGGGTTAAAATGAAGTTTGCTGATATAGTTTCATTAAGGGATGACCTGTTGTTTAATGGAGCTGTTCAGATTGGTTGGTTGGAGCATGATTTGCCCCAGGCAGAGAAAGCAGCCAAACACTATGTCTTTCATGGACCTGATTACCACGGTGTTAGCGAAAATGACTACGATGGAAGCCACCGCCTGGTAGACACCGCCAGTTTCACCCTGGATATTCTGCGACGGATTTATGGGGATTCTGCGGAAGAGCCTTTTGAATTAGCTATTGCCGGTTACGGAACCGGAAAATCTCATCTAGGTGTTACACTGGCCTGCCTGTGTTCCCAGCCTAAATCAGCAGTGTCAAAAGAAATATTACGAAATCTGAGCATGGCTGATGCGACCATTGGTCGAGAAGCGACAGGTCTGTTTAAAGACTCACAGCCATTCCTGGTTGTAGCCCTTAATGGAATGCAGGATTTTGATCTCAATAGTGAAATAATTCGCCAGGTTTTTCGGGTTTTAAACCAGGAAGAGTATGATACGTCTGTTTTGGAAAACCTGCGCCCGCGTTTCCGAACGGCCCAAGTCTTTACCAAATCCTTTTATGAAACATTAAAAAGTGATTATCAGAAACAGTTTGGAGTAGATAAAAGTTTTGAGAACATAATCGAATCCCTTAAAGGTCAGGATGAAGATGCATTCCGCCGGGTGAGCTTAATATATGAGCAGAAAATGGGTTCACCAATACATGCTGTAGGGCAAGAATCTTTGCACGATTTCATACGGGTTACCAAAGAAACATATTGTGGTCCAAATAAAGCATTCGCGGGTATATTGATTATTTTTGATGAATTTGGCAGGTATTTAGAGTTTTCAGTACAAAAACCTCACGTTGCTGGTTCGGGCGCTCTGCAGCAATTGTTTGAATGTGTTCAGGCTAATGGAGATAGAGTCTTTTTATTAGGATTCATTCAGTACGAACTAAAAGCCTATATATCCAGGATAGCTCCAGAGCTGCGCGATGATTTAAATCGTTATGTGACCAGATATGATGCAGTTAAAAAAGTAAGATTATCTACTAACCTGGAAACCTTAATCGCTAACCTGCTGGAGAAACGGGATCAGGCCAAGTTGGAGGAACAGTTGACGGCTATTCAGGGGATGGTTGACATCCAGAAGAATATGCAAGCCTGGTTCCCCGACCTTGGCAATTATTCCTTATGGATGAAAAGAGACCGGTTTAGAAAAATTGTTGTTGAGGGATGCTGGCCTTTGCATCCCATTTCAACCTGGATTCTATATAAATTGAGTTCTGCTGGTAAGTCATTGCAACAACGATCAGCGCTTTCTCTTCTTGCAGAGGTCTATAGTGATTTCAGTAAAGGGACTATTGAAGCAGGCAATATGTTGGTGCCAATTGACTTTTGCAATGAATCGTTGATCGGAGAATTCTTAGCAGCAGAACGATATGGTCAGCAAGGTGCTACGGCCAACGCCTACGAAACTGTTGTAGCTAAATATGAGTATCAGCTTTGGACCGAAGAAAAACTGGCGCTTAAAGCAGTGTTGCTATCCGCTAAGATAGGTGTCAAAGTAGAGTCACAAACTGATTATTTAGAGTTGCTCAGGCAGTTTAGCGGCCTTGATATAGAATTCATAACTGCAGCAGTTGGATCATTGGAAAGAGAATATGGAGTACTGGAGTGGAACGAGCAGTTGCGCCAGTATGAGATCGTTGGTGAAGCTGTACCACGGAGAACGTTTTTGGATCATTTAGAGCGAAAAGCAGCCTTGATTGATTCTGATCAACGGGCTAGCATTTTTGCTCAGAATTACCGTAAGTGGAGTGGACAAGACCTTTACAGCACTGATTTCGGAACTAAAAACAATATTGCTACACGCGAATGGGATTATAAAATCAAATTCACAAATGTTTCCATGATAAAACAACAGATCGACTACGCCGTAAAAATGTGGATGGAGGCAAGAGAAATCGATCAACCCAGGGGGCATCTGATTAATTGTTACGTAGGACCTGAAAGTAAGCTAGATAATATCAAAGACATGGTAGCCGGATTGCTCCAAAAGAGCCTGGCGGAAAACAATGTTAACTGGGAAATAGGTACTCCTATAGTAGTAATATTTTTGAATGATGCTGATGGCTACCTAGGTCAACGTGTAGCAGAATATTGGGTTCTAGAGGAACAAATGAGTGATGAGGAAAAGGCCAAGTTCCATAACTTTATCATAGATAAGAGCAACAGCCTCAAACTTGATATGGAAAACCATGTTTCTAAACTGGAGAGGGAAAGAAATGTTCTGGTTGCAACAGCTAAACCCATACAACCTACCCGCCTATCCAACATGCTTTATCAGGTGTTTGACAGTATCTATTATGAGAGAGTAACTTTTCCCTTTGATGGATTTAGCACTGCGCGGGGAAATGCGGCTAAAGATTGTCAGGCTTTTACCAGACAACTATTTCAGGGTTTGTTGGATCGCAATTGGCTTATGACCCAGGCGGCCCAGCAAAAGAACCGCGGGGAAAAGGTTCTCGATAAAGCGTGGGGGATATTCGATAATGATGGTTCCTTGAGACTAAAACCCCGTGATGAGTCGCTTCGCAAGATAATAGAATTACTTGAAGGTCTTTTGCAGCCTGCTGAAGATGATTCCGGTCGATTAAACCTTGGTTATGCTATGCGTTTACTTTGTTCTCCACCCTATGGATTTAATATTGCTTCAGCCGGATTAGTCCTATCCCTTTTCATTGGAAAGCGGCGTAATAATCTCAATTTACTGCGAAACCAACAACTAGTATCTGTAGACGCCTGGCTTCCTGATGCCTTGCAGGACAAATTTTTAAATCTGATAATTCTCGATAATACGGATGTAGTAGTTGTATCACAAGAAACGATTTCAGAGTGGGAAAGGTTATTGGAAGACTGGGATACTGAGGAAACATACAGCGGGAAAATTACCTTTCATAGCAAAGCCCTTAAAATGCAAAACACAATACCAATACCTCAACCTCTCTATTATAAATTCGATAATTTGGCTAATAAAGCGTGGGCGGCGCAGGCTAAGATAAATGATTACGACCATACATTGGGCGAAGCTTATAATAAAATCCATGCCGGTAGTGAAAAAGGTAAGCTAAATCTTCTGGCCTGGGGAGCGTTTATACTCAAAGAGCAACTATCTTCGATGGAAATGGAAAATGCTAAATGGACTTCGGCTCAAATTCAAACCGTTCAGGAAAACCTGGCAAGTTCAAGACTAAAAACCCAGCAGATGTTCCCTAATTGGTATACCCGCCAAACAGTTCGTGGTATTGAAAACTTGGGTGACTTCAAACGCAAAATGTCTTCTGTAGGGCGTAATTTAACTAGTTTGGGCCTGGATGAGGAACAAAAATTGTTAGCTGACCATGTGGAAAAGGTAGAAAGTAATGTCAGGCTTATTGAGGAACTTAAACAGACAAACGCCAGTATTAAACAGATGGTTGACAATAGTATTATTAATAATTCTACTACAATGGGAACCCTAAACAGCTGGCTGGAGCAAGTGCAGATATTTGCAAAAAGGCTTGGGGACGCACGTATGAGAATAGTTGTTGTTGAACGAGATGTTAACGATGCTAAAAAAATGCTTGCTCTTTTCCAGAAGATTTGCCTGGATCAGGTTGAACGAAATAAAGAGCGCTTGGTTAACATATACAATATCGAAGAAATAAGCAATCTGAGCGAAATCTCTGCTTGGAAACAGGAGATCACATTGCTGATTAAGGTCTTCGAAAGTGATACAGACAACGAATACTTAATTCTAATCCAAAAGCAACTCGATTTATTGGAAAAACACTTCAACGTATTGGATGACTCTGAACTAGATGATCAACAGTTTCAAAGGCTATTGCAGCAGTGTGAACAGGAGACCAGAATGTGTTTTGATGGCGATGATCCCCCTCTGGATAGCGAGGCGATCTATGCTAGTATCTGCCAATCGCTACAGGCGAAGAGGAGTGGTTTAGCAACCATATGGATGGAAAATCATGTTCCCCCGCTTGATAATGTTAAGAAATACGATGCGACCAAAGCTTTGCAGACTATCGCTAGTCTTCAAAAACGGCCAAATCTGCTTTCTGCTAATCAAGTTAACGAAGCGAGAAAGGCAATAACTGCCTGCGAAATGAGAATTGACGAATTAGAGGTTGATGGATTGTTGGCTAAATTCCAAGGAATGTCCGATCGGAATAAAAAAGTATTTATTCAAGAAATCGAAATTGATATTAGGGCATATATTAATAGCATTGCTTAGAGCTGACGGGAGAAGGAAAATGTCCCCAACCTACCCCAAACCGGATGAAAAATACACCTATGCCGATTATCTGCAGTAACCGGATGAAGAAAGATAAGAAATAATCGATGGGGTTCGTTATGATATAAGCCTTGCACCTTCTACCGGACATCAAGTTATATCCATGGAATTAGATAGACAATTAGCCAATTACTTGTGGGAAAAAAAGAATGTCAGCCTTTTGCTGTTGGCCCGGTTTATATGGGCAGGGTCCATAAGGAAGCAACTATCAAGTACCAACAATAACGAGATAGACAGCTAACAGACAGGTATGTTATGTTCTCCACTTCATAGCCCACTAAAACCTTTGATCGCTTCACTTTGGGCCAAGTTGGCCCGAAGTGAAGCGTTTTGGTATCGTCCTAATAAATGTTTTGAATCTTATCAAATTATTTTCTGCAATTGCCGAAAATTTTTTCTAAAAGGGTTGACATTCGTTTAAGACAGATGTAGAATATCATTGTAGGCAATTGTCTTAAAAGGTTAAAAGGAGTTGATATTATGGGTACAATGAGAAAACTGCCGGACGCGGAGTTTGACATTATGAAAGTGGTGTGGGCAAATGAGCCGCCTGTAACGACCAATATCATTATGCAGCAGCTTGGACATGAAAGGGAATGGAAAGCGCAGACGGTCATTTCCCTTATGCTGCGGTTGGTGGAACGTGGCTTTATCCGAACTGAAAAAAACGGCAAAGAGCGCAGCTATTTTCCGCTTATCAGCAAAGAGGACTACCTGAAATTTGAAACGGGCGATTTTATGGAGCGTTTTCATGGGAACTCTTTTGCCAGCTTGGTTGCCACGCTGTATGACGGGAACAAAATAAAGGCCAGCGACCTTGACCAACTGGAAAAGTGGCTGAAAGAAAAGAGGGATTGACATGCGGGATTTTCTAACGGCTTTACTTCAATGCTCTGTTTCTATGTCGCTGGTAACGCTTGTGTATGCGGCCATACTACCCCTTTTGTCAAAACGGTATGCCGCAAAATGGCGGTATATGGTTTGGCTGGTGATTGCGGCAGGCTGGATATTTCCCTTTCGCCCACAAATTGACCTGTCGATTCTCCCGGCACAGATGGCGGATATACCTGTAACGCCTATACAGCCAATTATGAATGTCATACCCTCTATGGCTGATACGGGGGGTATTGTGAATGATCCGGCAACAATCCCCTTATGGTGGGCGCTTGCGGCGATTTGGATTTTAGGCGTTGTAAGCATCGTATTGTATCATGCCCTACAGCATGGCCGTTTTATGAAAATGGTGCGCCGATGGAGTGAGACTGTAACCGATTTGGAGAGCTTGGGGATTTTGGATAGCTTAATGTCGGAACTGGAAATCAAGACACAGGTTAAATTAAGCGTATGCCAGAGCATTACAAGCCCCATGCTCGTTGGATTTTACCGTCCTGCCATTTTACTGCCGCCTATGAAAATTGCGGGTGATGAATTATCCCTTATTCTAAAGCATGAGCTGATTCATTTTAAGCGGCATGACCTTTGGTACAAGGCGCTGATTCTGGCGGTAACCGCGCTCCATTGGTTTAATCCGGTGGTCTACTTGATGGCAAAAGCGGCGGCGATACAATGTGAAGTCTCCTGCGACGCGCTGGTTTTACGGGGCGCAGATTTTGAGAGGCGCAAGCAATACGGGGAAACAATTATCGGCGTCGTGAGGAACGGAGCGAAACTCCGAACGGCATTATCAACTAATTTTTATGGAGGGAAAAAAGGCATGAAAAATCGTATTTCTTCAATCATGGACACGAAACAAAAGAGGGCTGGCGTTGCAATTCTTTGTATTGTGCTGGTAGGGATTTTAACTACTGGTGCTATGCTTGCCGCTGCCGCAGATAAAGAGTGGGCAAACGGACCTGAAAGCAAAAATGTTACTAATTATGTTGCCATTGCTGAAGAAAATGTGGTGGAAACACCGGAAAGCAAAACAGAGCAAAGCAGTCAGGAAGATTTTGAATCAAGAGATATAGGTGACATCTCTTCTGCACAGGAAGGAATGATGACTCCCGATGAATTGGCAAAGCTGTATTCTGTATATGAGCCTTTTGGTCTGACGTATGACAAAGAAATAGACTATTTTTATTATAACGGAAAGCTTGTGCGGACATTTATTGACATCTTATCAACAAATGGTGAGCCTTTGGAAAGTGGAAAATTCAAGGGAACTATGCGGCAATTGGGTAATCCCGATGACAAGGGAGAAGTCAGCATAAAGGCTGTTCGTGATTATACAAAGCTCAATGCGGATGGAGAGGGTAAACTAATCGGGATTGAAGTTGCAAAATAATCCATCCTAAAGGAATAACCAAGGCAGACCCTGCAGCACAAGCAAGTGCCAACCTGATTCATCAGGACTTTAGTGCTGCAGCCCCAATCAGAAATAGCTGGGAGATACTCTGTGATTCTAAAGGATGTCATACAAAGAAATCGCATTCGTGATGCTGAATTATTGGAACGGATTATTTTGTATGTGGTTGCCAACATAGGCCACAGCTTTTCGGCCAAAAGCCTGTCCGATTTTATGAAAAGTAAAAATCGCAAAGCAGCCCTGGAAACGGTGTATAACTATATTAAGGCCTGTGAGAATGCTTGTTTATTCCACCGCGTGAAACCGCAGGATCTGGTAGGTAAAAAATACTGCAATTGCAGGAAAAAATCTATTTAGCTGACCATGGCATTCGCGAAGCTATTTACGGAAAAAATAGCCGGGATATTGATCAGGTTTTGGAAAATATCGTCTACATGGAGTTGCTACGTAGAGGTTATGAAGTCACCGTTGGTAAGATGAACCAAAAGGAAGTCGATTTTATAGCCGAAAAGCGCGGTGAAAAATTGCATGTTCAGGTAACAATGACTGGCCCGCTTTCCAGGGCATTGAGACAAAAAAAGCCTGCTTATAAAATCTTCATTAGCCAGGAGCGTAACAATAACCAACCCGCTTTCCAGGGCATTATGCGCAACGATAGAGAAGGTGATATTGTGAATTAGCTCTGGAAGCGCCTGTGTGACCCGGAACACTTGCGCCGTGGGTGGAAACGAGTAGAAGAAAGAAGAGGAAATCCGGGTATAGACCGGGTCAGTATAGTGGATTTCAAAAGTGGAAACCTGGCTCCGCAAAGGAAGACCCGGGTTGTTTGAGACAGATATAAAGAACTTTTTTGACAATATTGACCATGCAATACTCCTAAATATCTTGCGTCAAAGTCAAAAAATTAGTGATGAACGGCTTATACGCTTGGTTAAAATATGTCTAGAAGGTGAAGAAAAGGTAGGGGCCAAGGTAGAAGCAAACTACCTTGGGACTTCGTAGGGAAGCGCTCTATCGCCGTTATTGAGCAACTGCCGTATTCGTTATTACAGAGATTCCAATTGCAATTATTTAATTCTGTCTTTCCAATAATTCGGAGTTCGGTTTAATTGCATAACAGCAATTATTAAAACCTCATTTTTATTTTCTGAAACTTGATAAATAATACCAAATGGAAACCGTTTTGTTAAACATCTTCTCGTATCTTTTGAAAATTTGCCCCATGCGTTTGGGAAATAAATTATTCGTTGAATTGTTGAGAGGATTTCCTCTGAGAATTCCAAACCAAGACCGGGAACACAATCTTCATAATATTCTATTGCTTCAAAAAACTCTATCTTTGCTTTGGGATGAAAAAAAAATTCACCTGACAAATCTCTCTTCAATTTCTTTAAAAACCTCTTTCCCGGATGTCATTTGGACTTTTCCAGATTTGATATCACTAATTCTATCTTCGACTTCTTTAACCCACAATTTATCTATATCTTCTTGCATGGGTTGCAAACTGGAAAGAATTTTTTCAATAATGGTTGTTTTAACATCTATTGGCAAAGATTCAATCATAGATATTAAATCATTTGTATCAATACTCATGATAAAAGTCATTCCTTTCACCAGATTCAAAGGCATACTCTAATTTCGTGCTAGTAATGTTCATTTCAAATTTATTGTATCATAAACCTATAAATGGTGAAATCCGATAAGTTTTTGCTGCGATTCAATAGAGCCAGTAGTGTACTATATCAACCGCGGAGCGATGTTCTTTCAGAACTAATAGAAATCAATGTTTTATTACCGGGAGGTTCCCTGGCATGGGATGGGGGTAAAAGTTGAAACAGCAGGCCAGATGTTGTTGCAAAAAGCCGTGGAATAGCAGGCAACTGCGTTCAGTTGCTTCTGGCAGGAAACTGGCCCGCTTTCTAGGGCATTGAGATAAATTTGCTCCTGCTTCTATTAATATTTTAGCTATTTTATAACAATAACCAGCCCGCTTTCCAGGGCATTGAGATGCTAATTAATTTTATATTTAGAGGAAAACTCCAAAAATCTGGCAGGATTATGAAAATTTGTCGAGAATAATTAAGGAAAGAATACCTTGCAATAGACGCACCAGTTATCCTGCCACCTATCACTACACCTGCTATTTCTAGGCTCACAGAAATGATCCGAAAATAAAAATCATGATGTATCCTTTTAACTGTTCCCGTTGGAGGCGAGCTGTATTGCTGGCTATATTTTTAGATGAGAGCGGAATTTTTGAAACGGCAAAAGAATATGTCCAGCTTAATGCCGGTTAGTTTATAAAGGCGAAAACCAGGAGCAGGCCGCGAAAAAATTGCAAACATTGCTGGTCCAGATATGTTTCCAACATAAACTCACTTATCCAGAAGGTTTACATGGCAGCAAAATTAAAAACCTGAAATTGCGGCGCCAGATTCAGAATCAAATAAGGAGAGTTTTGGGGACATAATAAGGATTGGGCTATTATTGGCATTGTGGCTGGAGATTTTGAACAGGACCAGCGCTCCAATATCATTGATGAACGCCAGGCCAGCAACCTTTATCGCGATATGCTGATGCGTTTGCTTGATAACGCCATTTATTATAGCCTGCTGGCGCAGGGACAGAAAAAGACTCAACTGCACATTGCCAGCCGCATCGCCCTGGGTAAATGTTATAGTTCCCTGGGCCAGAATTATGCCTTCCTGGGCCGAAACAAAAAGGCCTTGCAAGCATTTCAACGGGCATTAGAGCATTTTGCCACCAACCCATGGGACATCGAAATCACCACTGCCCATATCCTGCAACTGGCATTGGCTACAGATAACCGGGAACTGTTTGATGAATATGTCCCCGGATATTTTGGTGAACTGCCCGGCCAAAATTATGCACTTTTGGACTGTTTCGCCGGATGATGATAACGCCTTAAAGTATGCTAGGCCAAATATAATGCCTGCTGAAAGCCTATCTTTACGGTACTGGAGGCAGCACTAAAAAGCAATCCCAATAACCAGAAATCCTGGTTCTACAGCTGTGTGAAAAATGCCGGTTCCAAAAGTTCGGTAAGAAAGAAGGTGCAGAGGTTTATAGGGCGGTTTACATTTGAGTATAGGTGAGAAGGTTAGAAATGGGAAGGAGATGATAGACATACACATAATCAACTTTACACATCCCCTTACGGAAGAGCAGCTTGTTGCAATAGAAAAAATGATAGGTAAGAAAGCAGCAAAAGTAATTCAAATTACTTTCCAGATTGACGTAAACCGGTTGCTGGTTGAACAGGTGGAGGCCAGGGTAGAAGAGGTGGGTTTGACTGGGGAAGAATGGCAGAGCCTGCCCCTGCTTATTAATCTTCCCTCACTTAATTACAGTACTGCGGTAATACTGGCTTTGCTTCACGGCAGGATGGGGTATTTCCCAGCCACGATACGCCTGCGCCCGGTAACAGGAGCCATCCCGCCGCGCTTTGAGGTAGCGGAGATTGTTAATTTGCAGGAGGCGCGGGAGAGAGGCAGGGTACAAAGAGAATCGAGGTGATAAGTGGAAATGGATAAAGGACAACTTGAAAATTATACGTGGGGCTATTGGAAACTTGAGGAAGGACAAGATAAATATACGTTGTTGCGTGAGTTTTACATAGGTTGCGGTCTTGAAATAAACGGCGGTAGAACTAGCCTGCTTGATGCTGAACTTGAATATGCCAAGGAAAAACTCGGGGAAAACTTTCCGGATAAAAAGTATAATAACTTGGTATTCCTGGTTGGATACAGCTTGGAGCCTCTATTTCAGCTTATTAAGATATATCAACCTAAAAGAGTATTTCTTTTATTAAGTAATAAATATGGTGAAAATGAGCGTGGTTGGGACCGTGGAACACACATTTGCGATTTAATTGAAATAAATCAAGCATTTCCGTCAGTAATTGAGGTGACAAACAATTTCTGTTTGAAGAATAGCATTGATCCTTCAAATCCAACCGGGGTATTCCAGATTCTGCAGATGTTTTATCAGTATTCCTTAGACCAGGACAATAACAGCAGCACCAGTGTATCAGCAGAGGGCAATGAAAAGGAACCATTTCTAATTGATATAACCGGTGCTAAAAAGAGCATGGTAGCTGGTGCTTTTCTGTTTGGGGCTTTTACCCGAACGCCTATTTCATACGTAGATTTCGATGAACCCTATGACAAATATCGAGGCCGTCCTTATGGGTTTCGATGCAAACCTTCACTTCTATCCAATCCGTATTCCTTCTTTAAACTCGGCGACTGGGAACAAATCAGGAAAATGTATAAAGACCATTTCTTTAAAACCTGCAGCCAAATGCTCGAAAGTGTTATTTCTGCTTTAAAAGAAACTCTACCTCAAAAGGAGATTGAAGGGTTAAGTGGCCTACGGATGATGATGGATTTCTATGATAAATGGGATAACAACCTTTATGCAGATGCCTTTGAATATCTTAATAAAGATGAATTTAAGCCTTTATGCAATAATGGATTTTGTTCTCCTATAGCTGTTCAAATACTTGGAGACAGATGGCCTAAACAAGGAGAAAATGCCATAGAAAAATATAATGAACTTGAGCGGGGCGATCTGTATGGTAACAATAATGTGGTACAAGTTTATGCCGAAGATGAGTTCAGGCGAATAAAACGTTTAATAGAGAACAATCGTGACTACAGATCAGCCTTATTGCGTGCTGCAGGTCTTAATGAATTCCTTATGAAAGCCAGGGTTGTACGCTGGTTAACTGTTTATTTTGAACAGGATTTAGAAGGATGCGAGATATGGTGGGATAAGGACAAAATTAATGAGCAAACAAAAAAAGAGTCAAGAAGTGAAATAAGAGAATTGATTATTAAAAAAGCTACTGCGGGTTTTTTTAATACGTTATTGAATGGGGGTAAAGCAAAGGGTCCGAAGAATAGTTCAGGTAAAAAGACATTATGGATGCAATTTAAAAAAGAAAAGCTTGAATACATTCTAGGATATGCTAAATGGAGTGAAGTGGAAAACCGCAATGGAGTCCAGATTAATAGTAATCAATTAGCCGAATTTAGAAATAAAACTATCCATGCGACACTTCCTGTCAATGAATCCAATGCTGTTAATGCACTTCAATTAGTTGAAATGAACTTGGATAATTTTAATGCCTGGGTTGAGAATTCGTTAAATAAGGATGGACACGATAAAGAGGAAGAACAGCAATGGGAAATACACACATGGGAAGAACTGGCGGACGTTTGCGGACTTCCAAAATATTATAGTTCAATGGGAAAGGGGGATTAGGGTGGCAAGGTATTTACTGGCTGCCGAGGCCGATAAGATTCAGGAGTTTCTTTTTCGCTCGACCCGCCTGGTTCAGGTGATAGGGGGGAGTGCTTTTCTTTCTCGGTTCTGTCAGGAAGAGGCACCCTTATTGTTGGGAAAAATCGGGGTTGATACTAATGATTGCATTATTATTGCTGATGGCGGGACATTTCGCCTGCAGTTTGATAACAAGGAGATTGCAGCACAATGTGGGGAACTGCTGGCCGAATATTATAGCAGAGCACTGGGAGGAACTCTTACTATAGCTGAACCGGTAGAAGTTATTGATAATGATTTCCACAAGGCGCAGCAAGAAGTGCAGTCGAAACTGGTGGAGGCCAAGATAAGGAGAAGATATCCGGTAACAAGTGCACATATGTCGTTCATGGCTTTCTGTGCCTCCTGTGGTATGGGTCTGGCAGGTGAATATATGGAGGATAATAAGTACCTATGTCCTTCCTGTGCCCAAAAAGAAAATGAGCGCAGAAGAGAATTTAAGTCATTTGTTCATTCTTTTTATCAACTGGTAAATGACCAAGTAAAAGAAATGAATAATGACTTAATTAGTGAAAAGATATTTAATCCTGATCCAGTTAAAGAATTAGAGCGTTTGCAGGGCCTGGATGCCGGGGGGTATATTGCTTATCTAGTGGCTGATGGCAATGATATGGGGATGCTGTTTGACGACTGTAAGAATCCTCAGCAAATGAGGAAATTTTCAGAGGGATTAAGCAAATCACTGGAAGAGGCACTGGCTAATAGTGCTGCTCTGGGTTTGAATTACCTTTACAACAAACAGACATACACGGACAAGCTACCTGTTCCGATATATCCTGCTATTCTGGGGGGCGATGATTGTTTGGCGGTTATGGCAGCCCCTATAGCATTATCTATGACTGAGAACTTTTGCCGAGTATTTAGCGTTAAAATGAAGAATGTGGTTGATAAAGGCAAATTAGGGGGAAAACGCCCGGGAATATCTGCTGCTCTGGTGTATTGTAAGGCTAACTACCCTTATGCGCTCGCATACCAGCGTGGTTTAGCATTATTATCCGAAGCAAAGCGATTGGCCCGAATTAGCCAGGATGGTGATGGACATCCCCAATTAACTATAAATTTCGAAGTTATTAGTGGCGATGGTTTGGAGCCGGAATATATAAGCGGTGCAAAGCATCGTAATTCTGTGCGCCCTTATTTTGTGGGGGAACCACCGAAAGATTACCTCGGATTGGACATTAAAACCCTGCATGAGAGTCGCTATCAAGGTGATTCATTTTCTTCGCAGCGACTGAATTCCCTACGGAGGTTATTTGATAATATTAACTTTGACGATCGGCAAAGGGAAAAGCAATGGGACGAACAATTCGCGTATCTTAAAAAACGTGTAGCACGTAACCCATCTGAATCAATTGCGCTGGAAAATATTTTACACGAGCTAGGTGGTGGGGAAAACAGCCCGTGGAGGAGTGTTAGACGTGAAAATGACAAGTATTATGCCTGCGGGTTGTCTGACTTAATTGAAATGTGGGATTTCCTTGAAAAAGTAACGGGAAATGAGCTATAGGAGGTGAAGCCGTTGTATGTGTTGGATTTTAAAATAGAGCTGAAGTCTGATTATCATATTGCTTCAGGAACCGGCTTGGGCTCGTGGTGCGATTCTACTCTACTAAGGGATCAAGCGGGCTCCCCTTATATTCCGGGAAGCAGCCTGGCAGGGCTTCTGCGCCAGGGCGCTCGAGATCTGCTGGAGCAGACCTTGCTAAAAAAGAAGTACAATTATTGTGGAATGGAAACATCCGTGGATAATTGTAAAAAAGGAGATAAGCCCTGTATTATGTGCTACCTATTTGGAAGCCCGAAGTATCCCGGTCGGTTAGGGGTAAGTACGGCAGTACCAGACATGGAGCAGGGAGTGGTTTCGGAGCACAATTTGGGCAAGGATAGCTCTTATCGGTATCGTTCCAGTGTGGATGTGCGAACCCGGCGTGCCCGGGAAAAGCATCTGTTTGGAAGAGAAGAAGGAACTGCTGCTCAGGTTTTTAGTTTCCGGGTCGATTGCCCGGATTTAGTATCGGCGAGTTTTGTGGTTGCTGCTGCCCGTATGGTAAGAGGCTTTGGATCGGGGCGTCGCCGGGGGAGCGGAGATTGTTTACTGCATGCAATAAAAATAGAACCATCATCGAACGGCATTTCGTCGGAAAATTTTGAGAAAGACATGTTGAGCCTTTTCAATAACTCATGGGTTCGGGGTAGAGTGGATTCTAATGCTCAAATGCAGGTTAACAATCAAGGACTAGAAACTAAGAATATTAATCTAAAAACTCATAATATAGACCAGAATAATTCTAAAAATCCCTGGCGTGCCCGCCTGGTAGTACATTTGGAAGAACCGCTGCTGGTATCGCGACGGGGAGAAACAGGAGCTTCTTTTGAAAGTTTTGAGGGAATACCTGGAAGCACTCTGGCAGGGGCTTTACTAGCACGATGGTTCAAAAACCAAAGTAATGGTTCTGATGAAAGTACTCTGATTGAGCTAATACGACAGGGGAAAATAAGCATCCCTTTTCTGACTCTAGCCAAACTAACAGATGTACGGTTAAATCCGGCTCTATCTGCTCCGCTCAATCTGGCAGGATGTAAAAAAGTAGATAGCTTTAGCCCTAATAATGGAGAACACCCTCCGGTAAACCGATTGGTAAATGCGAATAACCGATGCGCTTGTGGCTATCAGTTGGAAGAGCCTGGGGGTATGCTTATTCTCCAGGCTTCACCGTTTCATCACCAGCCGGTGAAGCGCCTGGAGACCCATATTCATATTAATCCCTTAACTGGCAGGGTTCCAGAGGATTCGCTATATCGCTACATAGTATTGACGGAAGAGCAGTGGCTTATAGGAGATATATTGTGTGATAGCGAAGAAACTTGGAGCCAGTTTAAAACATCTGCGGCTATTCCTGATGTCAACCAGGACTTCGAACTGCTTATAGGTAAAGCGTGGAGAAAAGGTTACGGGCGCTGCCGGGCAGCAGTTGCTGAAGAGGGTGCGGCGAGGGAATTGACGGATAGCTGGATTGGAGTTGATATTAAGGACCGTACTGGAGAAAGCCCTGAAAAGGGCCAACCTCTGACCATGACATTGCTTACTGATACCATTATCCCGGATCGCTGGGGACGTTTCCTTACCAGCCTGGATGAAATAAGCACTTTGGAAAGTGAATTAAGAAGAAGCAGTAATTTTCCTGTAATTAGTATAAAGGAAATCGGCCTTTCATTTAGCCGCAGCCGCCCGATAGATTCCTTTAATACCTGGAGCGGACTACCGCGTTCCCGTGATATAGCATTGGTTGCTGGATCTACTATTCAATTTGTAATTGATTTTGATGATCAGGATGTGCTTTCTTGTTTGCAGCAAATTGAAGTAAACGGTATAGGACTCAGGCGTACTGAAGGGTTTGGCCGCGTAGCGTTCAACCATCCATTATCTTTGATTGGCAACACTTATAATTTTAATCGACAGAAAGTACCCGAGAGTTTGTTATCCGAAAAACAAACGCAGAAAGAATCATTTGAATGGTTAGAACAGTATATGAGTAAATACCAGGAAAGTATTGGCGGTTTTATAACCGATAAAACTGCCGATAATTGGACTGCTTTTGCTCGTATATTGCGCAGTGCAGATAATTTAAATGCTGCTGAAGAAAAATTAGGAAAAGTTCCCGCAGGGATAGCTGGTGAACTTGAACATCGTGACAAAAAAGACTTTTTTGGGGATAAAGACAAAGGCCTAGAAGGAATCGAAAAGTTGCGGAAAATGTGGAATAAAACAAGCCAATGGGATAAATGGGAAAATAGTGGACTTGCCAATAAAGCAAAAGAACGCCTAATGGCACAACATTTGGCAGCACTTATCAGTTCAATTGCCGCCTCGAAAAGGAGGGATGGATAGTGGATTCAATGCGTTATTATTTTTCAGCTCAGCTTCACTTTAATACCCCACTGCACATCGGAGCGGGGTTATCTGATGATTTCACCGATTTACCCGTATACAGAAACGCCAATAGTCAACTCCTGATACCCGGGTCATCTCTGGCGGGAGTGCTCAGAGGGCAGGCTACGAGGTTGGCACCTCGTTTAGGATTCGAACCTTGTAAAGCACTATATGCCAGGGGTAAAAATGATGATGAAAAAGGCCGGCCCTGTGGTTGCCAGGTGTGCAAATTATTTGGCGATATTAATCCAGTTGATAACGAATCAACTTTGGCTAAATACAGTGCTGCAGCTTCCAAGGTCTGGATATACGATGCAGTTATGAAAAATAGCAGCGGTGTACCTATGGTAAGAGATCATGTTGGTATCCAGAGACAGACCGGCACCGCCAATCGAGCTGCTGTAGCCCGCTTTGATCAGGAAGTGATTTCTCAGGGGGCTATTTTTATCCTCAAATTGCAATGGAGCGGACTGGATGATAATCAAGAGATCCTGCTAGCCAGTATACTGGCTGAATGGCTGGAGAATAATGGACGCGGGAACCTGGGAGGGGGAGGCTCGCGAGGCCTGGGATCATTTTCCCTGCTTTACCCCAGTTTAAAAGGATGGGATTTTAATGAACCGGAACACTTGATGGCCTATTTAGAGAACGATGACCCCTGGGATGCCAAGTATATTGGTAGTAATGAAGAAAAAGCGGGTGGAAAAGCCCGAGAATGGCTGGAGGATAAACTGAAAAAGGGGCGGCAAAACATTGTCGCCAGTAATTATCCCCTCTCATCATCAGAAAGTTTAGCCAAGTTTATTAATAACAGCATTCTGTCATCATGCTGGGTCAGCTTTGATTTTACGCTTCAGGCCGAAGGACCTTTTCTAACCAATGACCTGGCGCAACAAGCCCTGACCGGTTTTGACCATGCCCCCTTGATGGGAGGGATTTTTAAAGCGGGAGGACCGGTATTACCTGGTTCCAGCCTGCGCGGGGCGATGCGTTCCCAGGCAGAGAAGATTCTCCGCACCCTGAGCAGTTACAGGGCCGGGAATGAGAAGGAGCCTGGCCAGTGTTTTCTTGATCATTGTCCGGCCTGTGATCCTTTGATTCGGGGTGATGAGGATGGGAAAAGCATGAATATACCCCTTGAGAGTTGTGACTCTTTATTAACGAGGAATGGGATTAAAACTGAAATAGAGCCTGAAGACGGAGATTTGTGTTTAGCCTGCCAGCTTTTCGGCAGTCCGCGGTGGGGCAGCAGATTAAGGGTAGAGGATGCTAGCCTGGTTCCTAATACGTATCCCAACTATAAAGCCTTGGATTTTCTAGCCATTGACCGGTTCACCGGGGGAGGTTTGGCTGGTGCAAAATTTGATGCTCTGGCACTGTGGAAGCCTGCTTTTCAAGTGCGTATATTGATAGAAAACCCGCAGAGGTGGGAATTAGGCCTATTGGCTCTGGTATTGCGTGATCTGGAAGAGGATATGATATCGGTAGGTTTCGGTGCATCCAAGGGTTTTGGCAAGGTAAAGGCTAATAATTGGAAGGTTACCTTTGATTTTTTAGATGACAAGGATCTGCCATTTGCGGCGAACAATTTATCGCGATTAAGCAACATACGGGGGGTTGGTCTTTATAGGAGAACTATATTAACCGAAAAGGGAGCTTTGGCAGGTAATGAGATATGGAATGAGCTTTGTCAAGAATGGCTAAAGGATTTCCAAACGGAGTGGCAAAGTTTTGTCCGTTCCAATAAAGTGCGTAATACTTGTGATAGCTATTTCGGAACTGAGTTAGAAGAGCTGTATCCCTTGCACACGGTAATGGGGGGTGAAAAAAATGAATAAGAGTGTTGATGCTACTAATGAATTAATGAAAACGCTTATTGATCCCGACAATCAGGTCAAAGCCGGGCAGCTTACAATTATTGGCGGGGAATTCACAGTAAATCTTTTGGACAATTTTATGAACCAATGGCCTTTGCATGAAATGCCTTATCGTATATGGGATAGTTTCGATCAGGTTAAATTTGAAAAGGGAACTCTACCGGATAGCAGGTTGTTGGAGCGGGGAAGAATCTTTGGCGGAGCTGGTGATCTGGATATCAGACGGGATGGTAATCGATTTCTCTGGAGGTTTGTGGGCGAATTAAAGCCGGATATTCAAAATGGCTTCAACTTCCATTATTTCTGGGACGAACAACCGGAAATAAAATATTTACATTGCTCGGAAGAAAAGGCCATGCTGTGGGGAAAATATGAAGCTGAAGTAGGTCGTTGGTACGATAATAGGGTAGGGAGCGCTAGATTGAAATACCCGCTCGATAATGATAGTGAGCGAGTAGTGCTGGTGTTCAAACAATATAGCTATGCGGGACAGGTACAGTTTATACAATTTATGGACATAAGGGGGTGGGAGAATGGAAAGCAGAGAACGCGGTAAGATAAAGGTGCTTAAGGAAGGCTTTGGATTTTTGGGGTCAGGAGAGGGCGACGAACTATTTTTTGCATATAGTTTTTTAAAATGCCGACCGGAAGATTTGGGCATTGGCACTGAAGTAACTTTTATTAGAAAAGAAAGCAAGAAAAAAGGCAAAGGATGGGAAGCGCATGATATTTGTATTACTGACCCCGTTCATTCCGGTTTGCAGGAATATACATTCTTAAATCCTTACAATTTTGTCCGTTACAATAAACCCTTCAAACCTGGAGAAAGCGATCCTCGCGAAGTGAGGATACTAGGCAAGTGCCCACCTCCGGGACATGACCGCTATCTAGGGCTTAATGGGCGAATAAACTGCATAATTACGGCAGCCACACCGTTATTTATATCAGACTCTCATGGGATCGAATCGGACTCAGATAATGCCGAACATAAAATCTACAGATTTTTTCAATATGAAGGTGAAAAAGCTATCCCCGCTTCCAGTTTACGGGGGATGATTCGCTCGGTTTTTGAGGCTGCTACCAATTCCTGTTTTACTGTTCTTGATAATAAACGTCTTAGCTATCGAACTCTGCCTCAGGAAGCGATTCGTCTAGTTCCAGGACGAGTTACAAAAGATAGTGAAGGGGACTTTAACTTGCAATTACTATGCGGTGACTCTACACTAAGTCCTGGTACCGCTCCCAAAGAATCGCAATATGCGGCATGGGTTCCTCAGTATAGACATAATAACAACCAGAATATTACGATTAATGAGGAATGGCGAGATGGACACAAATTATTATGGGCTATACTGGAAAACAAAACTCATCACAGAGGTAATTTTTCTTATTGGGAGATTATTAAAATAAGTGATAAGGAAGACAACATTGGTGAACCTAATCAGGATTTGAATCAGATTAAGAGATGTGGTTGGCTGTACTATACAGGAAAAAACATAAATGGTAAACATGATGAGCGTTTTTTCTGGTGCAACGAAGATGATCTTTTATGTTTACCAATAGCAAAAGCGGTAAAGGATGAATTTGAAAAAATTTTAAATGATTATCATGAACGTAAAGAACAAATTGAAACTGCTGCTCAGAACAGTACGGTTAGTCTGTTTATACAGAATAATAAATTGAAGTTGTTTGAAGGAGATTTAGTTTATGCTTTGGTTAAACAGGAAGGAGACAACTATTGCATAGAAAAGTTGGTTCCTGTACTTGTACCCAGGGTATACCATAAGAATAGCGTTGGAGACTTATTGGAGGCGGAGCTTCATAAATGCACCAGCTTTAATCAACTTTGCCCAGCCTGTCGGGTTTTCGGGTGGGTAAAAGGACAGGATAAACAGTCTGGTGGACAGGATAACCAAGAAATTGTAGCCTACCGGGGAAGGCTACAATTTTCCCATGGAATCAAAACCAAAGAAAATGGCTCATTCAACCAGACACTTGATATTTTAGGTGCGCCGAAACCAACTACTGGACGATTCTATCTCTTAAAGAAAGCTGAAAAAAAAGAATTAGATGGAGCTAGGGTATTGAAAGGAGCTAAGGTATTGGATGGAGCTAATGAATCCGATTGCAGATATGATAGCGATAACAATATCTTAAGAGGACGAAAATACTATTTGCATCACAGTAGTTTTAACGAGCAGGAATCAGTAAGACCAGGTGATAATGGTGGAATAAAAGATAGGCAGAACCGAACGGCAAAGGGCATTCAAAAAACCGGAACCCAGTTTAAATGCAACATAGACTTTAATAATCTGGCTGATGTTGAGTTAGGGGCTTTGTTATGGTCTTTGCAGTTGGACGGAGGTTTTCATAGGTTAGGATATGCAAAGCCCCTTGGTTTTGGCAGTGTACAGATTGAAATAAGCTCAATAGAATTATTCAACCCACAGGCTAGATATGAAACACCAGGGAGTAGCGCTGGTTGGTCTGATTATACTGGTCAGGAAATGAAAAGATTGAAGGATGGATTGGCTAGTTTATTTAAGTCGACTATAAGTAAGGCTTACAATGCTAGCTTATTTGACGATCTAGTGAATATAAAAGATATTAAAACAATATTAAATGAACCCAAGATTAACCTACCTATTCATTATCCACGTTCTTCAATAAAACCATCGAAAGATGGTAGAAATTATGAATGGTTTATGGGTAACAAACGAAGAGTGTATAAGGCCTTGCCTCTACCAGGAAAAAACGGATTGCCCATTATAGATAAGGATGGGAACCTTGTTTAAGGATGAGAAGCAAATCCATTTAAGTAGTTAAAATCGTAATTAACAACAGGACGCAGAGTTATTATTTGTTTATGGAATTTTAATGGGGAGAGCAACTTATGGACTACAAATACACCTTCGTAAAAATGGGGTCACCGCTTGAAGATGCACGTGATGAACCCAACCCCCTATACCCCACCCGCAACCGTATCATACTGGATGTGGGCAATGACCTGCGGCCGGGGGTTATCGATACCCACCACTTGCCGGGCGGGGTGATGGTTGACGGGAAACAGCTGAAAAGCACCACTGCAGTTTTGGCCAGTTATCCCTTCCTGGTATTGGACAACATTGATTCCGATGCTGGTAGCGTAGAATTGGTGATGCATCAGGAGCCGGATTTGGATTGTTTTGCCGCAGTTTACCTGGCTCGCAGTTTGATTGAGCAGGGGAATTTGCCACCGCATACTGCCCACCTGGCAGACTATGTAGAGCAGGTGGACCGAGGACTGGTATTGATAAACCGGAACACTATCTTCAGTCTGGCGGCCATTGCCTGTGCCATAGATGAGGTATTTAAAAACCAAAACCCAGAGCTGAGAGGTCCGGCTCTATGGGAGCGTAGCCTTCAGCGGGGGTTAGAGATGATAACATACATAATGCAGCGCCTAGCGGAGATGATGCCGGAGGAACGCAGTTTGTTTCATCCGGCTCTGTTTGCTGCCCAACATCCTTTTCAAGAGGAAATGGAACTGTTGAGGAATGATTATGAACAGTACTTAAAAGAAAGGGACAATAGGGACTGGACGGAAATCACAAGAACTCGTGTACCCGCCTGGACTAACGGAGGCCACGAATTACAGGAAGTTGATGCTCTATTTTGGAAGCGACCTCCACATTGTGTATTGCATAAACATTGGGCCAGAGGAGATTATTGGTGTTCAGTGGACGGCAAAGGATTTATACTTACCTTTATTCCCTTCGAGGGTAAGACAGTAGATTTGTCAGGAATAGAGATAAAACATCCTTCGGGGCAGACCAATATAAACACCTGTCGAACAGTTATATCCGTGAATCCTGCTCTGTCCTTTCACCTCAATGGTCTGGCTTCTGCTCTAGAAGCAGCCGAATGCGAACGGGAGGAAGAAGTATTCGGTGAAGATTTAAGCAAATGGCGTAGTCGGGAAAAACAGCGTTCTAATATTCCATATTGTGATAATGAAGACCCCTGGTATGATGGCCATGCTTTCGATTACACGATTGTCGATGCTCCTGGGACCGGAAGCTTGCTCACGGTTGCAGAAATCAAAGCCATCACCCTTGAGTTTACAAAACCGTCCCTTAAAAGCCATTACTGCAATTTGGTAATACCTTTCGAGTTTTCGCACAAAATTTATCCCGATCTGGTTAACTGGTGCCATAAAAATAAACAGATTAAAGATAATTCGGATAAAGAACTTGCCGAAACCTTTACCCAGGCGGTTCGCAATTACCTTTTTTCCGCCACCCCAGGTCAGGACGGTCTGCCTCACCGTATCTATCTCAAGATGGATAGAGAACCTTTTAACCAATATCTAGCGAAGATGCTAGCCCAGTTTAAATTAGATACAGGTGACAGTTGTCGCGGTATCAATCCCTGTGCCAATGCGGGAAATGAACCAGTACAAACAGATATAAATAATAGTAATTTACCTAATGAAGAAACTTTACGAGAAGCCGCTGCCGGTGAAGATTCCCAAGCGGGGGATAAATCCAACAGACACCAGGAAACGATAGAGCAAATGAAGTTCAAGGTATCAGACCTCAATGCCCTGATATTTCGCTATGGCAGTGGCTATATCATTGTTGAAATGGAATTACCAATAGAAAACGATATGCTGTTGGAGCAAGGAATGCAGTTTAATAACATCCTGACCCGGACTGGCAAGAAACTATTTGATGAGTTCTTACTACCCCAGGAGAAATTTTTGCAGGAAGCCTCCCGCCTGGCTGATAAGAAAAGAAAAAGAACTGATAACCATTCTGATAATCAATTCGTACCCTGGGAACCCCGGGTGTCGGCAGAATGCCTGGTCTTTACCGCTTCAGTTACTGACCGGGATTCCTTTTACATATCGGAAACCAAAGAAATATTATATAAGCTGTCAGGAGCTATGCGCTGGGATGAACCCTTTGGCCACACCCGCTACTATGAATCAATAGCAGATGAGAATATATTGGAATTAGGGAAGGATGTTTTTTATAGCTTTGCCAAAACTGGAGGGGCATTGCTTGTGCTTCAGGATGACTATAACAAAACACTGGACGCAGGCAGAAGAGAACAAATGAAAGAGCGGCAAACAGCAGCGGTGAAGAATTTTTGCCAGGTTGATTTTTGGTCGTTTATGCTGGCCTTGCATCAACGTCATACCCTGATGCGTTTCTCTTATGATCTGGCTGCCTATGTTAACAGCAACAATAAAAGGAAAATAGCCGAATTGCGCCATCTCTTGCTGGAATTTACCACTATCGGTTGGTTTGGCCAGGTTAGCCACAATCAAACCACTATGGAAGTATACCGGAGCTGGCGGGATACTTTCGAAAACGCCAGCCTTTATAAAGAGGTTTTTAACGAACTGGCAGCAGTAGATGACTATATTTCTGTGAAACGCACCCGCCGTATTGAAATTATTACTGCCACTACCTTGCCCCTGGTCGTTCTGGGTACTATTTTTGGTACCAACTTCGACCTGGTGGAGGGGCTTCCACTCTGGCCCTGGTGGGCTCTGGGTATATTTTTGACTCTTACCCTGGTATGGGGCTTATGGTACTGGTTTAGTTCCCGAAGCTAAGCAATTCGCAGGCAATATATAACGAGGAGTAAGCATGAAAAATATTTCATTACGTTTTGTGCCTCAAGAAAGGAATGGATATATTTGTGGAGAATTTTCGCCTAGCAAAATATCGATTCCATATCCGGGCGGGGGAGCGTGGATTGGATCTACCCCCTTTTAAAGGTTCGGCTCTACGGGGAGTGATGGGGCGGGTTATGCGGCAGATGTCCTGTGCCGATTCGGATTGGCAATGTTCGGATTGCCATCTGCGTCCGCAGTGTCCCTATGCTTATGTTTTCGAAACTGCTCCTTCGCCGGTAGCTGCCATGATGAGCGGTTATGACCAGGTAGCACGACCCTATGTAATTGAACCGCCACCAAGGGGACAGGAATTCCTGCCTCCAGGAAGGGAGATGGCTTTTGACCTGCTTTTATTTGGACGGGCTATCCCTTTGTTCCCCTACTTTTTGCTTGCATTCCGGGAAGGGGGGCGCATCGGACTGGGAAGTGGCAAGAAGAAGTATAAACTGGTAAGGGTAGAAGCGGTAAATGATTTTACCAGTAGCAGAGAAGACATTTTTTTAAGCGGAGGTAACCTGCGCTCGGGTTATGAGGTGGAATGGAGTGGCCAGGAGGTTCTTCTTGCCAGCGCTGCTATGCAACCAGTCCGGGAGGTGACAATTGATTTCATCACCCCTACCCAGTTGATGGCTGATGGGAATAAGCTATCCCAATTGCAAGAATTAGATTTTGTTGTACTGCTGCGTAACATATTGCGCCGCTATTCCAGTCTCTATGTTCACCACCATGATATACTGCCGGAAGAGAGTTTTGCAGCTTTATTGGAGAAGGCTGGGGAAGTCAGTTATGGCAGGGGTGAAGGACAGGTTGAGAGATGGGAACGTTATTCTATGCGCCGGGAACAACGCAATCCTATGGAAGGATTTATTGGTTGGTTGAAATATACCGGAGACCTATCACCGTTTGCGCCTTATCTAATGCTGGGGCAGTGGTTGCATATAGGTAAATGGTCGGTATTTGGGATGGGTAAATACAGCTGCGAATTTAGTTAGATGATGAAAAGCCACAATATTGAGGAAGATAAATGGCCACAGGTAGGAATAGAAGGTATAATGTGGAAAAAGTATATATAAAAACATATTAGGTATACTCCCAACAATAGCCAGCAAACGCCGAGAGTCCGTGGAGGTTAGCGATTTTAAAGAATGAGGGAGATTGAGCGAGGTTGATGAAGCATGAAGGATATAAAACACTTCGGAAAATGGGGTGGCAAACTCCTTATTTTAACTCCGGAGGGGGTCAAGAGAGGGGGTTAGCGATTCAGGGCTTACGAGCCTTAGAGCCACCGGCCTCTAAAACGGGGTCTGTAACAATGACCAGCCCGCTTTCCAGGGCATTGAGACACGGCAGGGGCATCAAGATTGACAGGGCTTCCGTTGACGTAACAATGACCAGCCCGCTTTCCAGGGCATTGAGACAGAGTGATAGTCTGACGGCATGCCGTAACAGCTATACCCCGGAGTAATGCTGATTTTTTTTATGCCCATTCTTCCCGAGTTTGACAGTTAGGGTAAAAGGTCAGCTTCTGGACATTTAACACCGTCTATTGCTGGACATTATGGGGTGGCAGTAATTATATAGCAAATAAGGGGCTTGCGCCCCTTATATTTGTTCAATGCTTATATTTAAACGAAGTTCCGAGTTAGACAACTTCTCGGATGCAAGCAATAGTTGAAGTGTTTCATTAATGAATCGGCCATTTCCCTGGGTGTCCAGATAGAAAGAAAACTTTGTTTCTTCTTTTTCCTCCTCCAGCTCGAGTGAAGACTTAAACCTGTCTGCGTCTTCTATTGGCGTGATATTGCTGTTGCTCGAACGCATTGTCTGAACAGGTTTATTTAATTCTTTTTCTGGTGATGTGTTTTCTTTTCGCTGCCTTCCTCTTTTAGAATCTACCGGGACATTAAAATCATGGAGCATACTGTATACTTTTGTTCTGGACATTTCCCATGCCTTGGCTATGCCGCTTACTCCTATTTCGTTCTTGAGTTCCTGAAGAATTTTTTGCTTATCTTTTTCGGACATACTTTCAAAATCAGATAAAGAAATTGCCATAAATTAACCTCCTATGTATTTTCCAATATTATATCCGTAACGGTTGAAAAATATTCCATTTGCCATCATTCGAATTCAAAAATTAATCACCCATTGCAGTACAGAACAAAATGTTGCGACATATCTTGAATGAAGTTATCATTTATAGAGATAAGATAGATATAGTATATTCAATAAATGCTGCCCAAATGGCAAAATTTAAAGACTGGTGAAAGTGGTGAAATGGTGACAGCCTTATCAATAATAAGGGAGGCAGAACACTCCCTGCAAATGGTGTTTAACGAGCTGGAGGAAATAGCTTATGCCAACCAGGTTAGGGTAATCGAAGCTTTTCACAAACACCGGGTCCGAGAGTATTATTTTTATCCTTCTACCGGCTATGGTTATGGAGACAGTGGCAGGGATGCTCTGGAAGATATATTTGCCGATATCTTTGGCGCTGAAGACGCACTGGTAAGGAGCCAAGTCGTGTCTGGGACCCATGCCATATCAGCCTGCCTATTCGCTCTATTAAGACCGGGCGATGAGCTGATATCTCTTACTGGCAGCCCCTATGACACCCTCTGCCGGATTATCGGCCATGAAGAGAAATCTCCTGGCACCTTGATAGATAAAGGGATAAAATACAGTGAAGTTGATTTGGATGAACGGGGCAAACCTGACCTGACAGCTATTGCTGCCGCCATAAAAGATACTACCAGAATGGTTTTAATACAGCGTTCCCGTGGTTATAAAACCCGGCCGCCGGTGGATTTGGAAACTATTGCGGTTATTACTAAATTGGTTAAAGCCAGAAATCCCGCCACTATTGTTATGCTGGATAATTGCTACGGTGAATTTACCGCAGTGCAAGAACCCGGACACTACGGAGTAGATATTATAGCGGGGTCATTAATAAAGAACCCGGGAGGCGGCCTTATACCTTCCGGGGGATATATAGCCGGTAACAAGGATTTGATTGAACAGCTAGCCTTTCATCTTACTGCGCCTGGATTGGGCAAAGAATTGGGTGCCAGCCTTTTGGACAAGCGTATTATGTATCAGGGTTTATTCCTGGCTCCCCACACGGTTTTGCAGGCTTTAAAGGGTGCTGTTCTTCTAGCCTATGTTTTTGAAGAGCATGGTTATGAGGTTTTTCCCCGTTGGAACGAAAAACGCTCTGATATTGTACAGGCGGTAAAACTGAGGGATGCAGCTGAGGTTTTGCGCTTCTGCCAGGAGGTACAGAACGCTTCCCCGGTGGATAGTGATGTTACTTTGGAGTATGGCGAGCTGCCAGCCTACCGGGATAAGATTGTAATGGCAGCCGGTACTTTTGTGCAAGGTTCTTCGATTGAACTTTCCTGTGATGCGCCTTTACGCTCACCCCACTGTGTATTTCTCCAGGGGGGACTCAGCTATGAACATTGTCGCTTTCTGCTGCAGCGTTTACTGGACAACTTTCTGCTGGCAAATGCTTGATTCTACTCCAAAACCCACTTTTGTTGCATAAAGGTTGCATAAATATGCATACAGATGTTTATTATTTTGCAGTATATCAATGCTTGAAAGAATCAAAAGCTAATTTGTATCCTTGGGGTATTGGGAGTATTATACTTATAGCGAAAGCTGTTAATCAGATATGAGAAGGAGGCGTTTTAGAAGTGGAAAGTAGTATCATGGCATTGATAATAGTAATGATTCTGCTCTTGCTGGGAATTGGCGGAACGATTCTGCCTCTATTGCCTGGCATACCATTAATGTTTGTATCCATTGCCGCTTATGGCTGGTATGAGGGCTTCAATACTATTACCCCCAAATACGTTTGTATACTGGCGGCATTGACCGTTATTTCGCTAATTGTGGACTATCTTTCCACTGTTCTGGGGGCTAAATATTTTGGGTCCAGCAAGAAAGGTATGTGGGGAGCCCTGTTGGGTACCTTCATCGGCTTATTTCTATTTCCCCCTCTGGGTCTTCTGCTAGGGCCATTCCTGGGAGCAATGATAGGAGAATACATCGAAATACAGGATGTGGAAAAAGCGGTTAAAATCGGTGTGGGTACTGTTGTGGGCTTGTTCTCCGGCATGGTGTTCAAGCTGGTGCTGGCTATCGGGATGTTTGTATCCTTTCTTATTGTGGTATTTTAATTTTAATAAGGCGGAGGTTGAGGTTGAATTTTGGATAGTAATTATATTTTCCAAAAAGTTAAAGAAGATAATGTCAAATTCATTCGTTTGCAGTTTACCGATATCTTAGGCGTTTTAAAGGCTATTTCCATAACGGCGGATCAACTGCAGAAGGCTTTGGATGGGGAACTCATGTTTGATGGGTCGTCGATTGAAGGATTTGTGCGTATTGAAGAATCAGATATGTACCTTAAACCCGACCCGTCGACATTTTTGGTTCTGCCCTGGAACAGTACCACCTCAAAAGCGAAAACCGCCAGGATAATCTGTGATATTTTTGATTCCAACGGAGAGCCTTTTATCGGTTGTCCTCGCTTTGCTCTATCCCGGGCTATTAAGGAAGCCGGAGAAATGGGCTTTAATATGCAGGTTGGGCCTGAACCCGAGTTTTTTATGTTTCACCTCGATGAAAATGGAATTCCCAGCTTGCAAACCAATGATAAAGCGGGTTATTTCGATCTCCCTCCCGTTGATAAAGGAGAGGAGGCCCGCCGGGATATGGTCGAGGTATTGCAAAGCCTGGGTTTTGAAATCGAGGCTTCGCATCATGAGGTAGCTCCCGGACAACATGAAATAGATTTTAAATATACTGATGCCTTGAGAACGGCGGATAATATCGTGACCTTTCGTATTGCCGTCAGGATTGTGGCCCGGCGTCATGGTCTTCATGCTACTTTTATGCCCAAACCGATATACGGAATAAATGGTTCAGGGATGCACCTGCATGTTTCGTTATTCCGGGGAGGGGAGAATGTATTCTTTGATCCCAACGCGTCCGATGGCCTGAGTGATACCTGCCGCTATTTCATCGGTGGAGTAATGAAGCATGCCCGCGCAATTGCGGCTATAACTAATCCCACCGTCAATTCCTACAAGCGACTGGTGCCCGGCTACGAGGCTCCCGTATATATTGCCTGGTCTCATCGCAATCGCAGCCCTTTGATCAGGATACCGGCACGGCGGGGTATTGGAACCAGAATAGAAATACGCAATCCTGACCCCAGTTGTAATCCTTATCTGGGTCTGGCGGTAATCTTAAAAGCAGGTTTGGATGGAATCCGCAAGCGGCTGGCACCGCCGCTGCCGGTAGAGCAAAACATTTACGAAATGGATCTGGCTACCAGAAAACAACAGGGAATAGAATCCCTGCCGGAGAACCTCTATGAGGCTATTGATGAGCTGCGCCGGAATGAGATAATCCAGGAGGCATTGGGTGCGCATATTTATTCTCGCTTTGTGCTTGCCAAGATGAAAGAGTGGGAAAGTTACAGCTCCCGGGTTTATGATTGGGAGCTGGCCGAATACCTGGAGAAGTTTTAAAGATATACCTATATTCTACGCAGTAAACCTGCGACCTTGCCGGCAATCTGAACATCGTTAACTGTAATGGTATCCATTGAAGTATTCTCCGGCTTTAGTTCCACATAATCATCTCTTCTATAAAATCGCTTAACCGTAGCTTCATTATCCAGAAGGGCTACAACGATTTCACCGTTGGATGCATCAGCTTGCTCTCTTACAATAAGATAATCTCCGTCCAGAATTCCGGCTTCAATCATGCTATCTCCTTTTACCTTCAATATGAAATGATTTCCGCTTCCCAGAAAATCCACCGGTATGGAAAGATAATTATCAATATTTTGTTCAGCCAGTATAGGTGAACCGGCGGCCACATTGCCAATTACAGGGACGGATAGGGCTTCGCTTTGAGGTAAAGGCTCATCATCCAATGGTATAATGGCCCTTGGTTTAGCGGGATCCCGGCGTAAAAGACCCTTTTCCTCAAGACGGACCAGGTGAGAATGAACGGTGGAACTAGATTTTAGCCCAACGGCCTGACCGATCTCCCTGACTGAAGGGGGATAACCCTTCTCTTTATAGCTTTGTTTAATAAAATCCAGGATTTGTTTTTGCCTTTTACCCAATTTTATTTCTTGGTTCATTTCTTACCTCCACAGGGATTTATTATGATTATAGCATGAAACAGGGATAAAAAAACAATTGTTCGCTTAAAATCCAGCAGTGGGTGACGGAAAGTATCCGGACAGCGCGGGATAAAAAACAATTGTTCGCTTTAACCACCCATGGCCCAGGGGCCACAACCATCGAGTTAGTAGGCGCTTAAATAGTAAGATGTAGTAGGAAATAAATTAACCCCCTCACACCTTACCCCTCACTCCTCACTTTTCTAAATCCAAAAAGATTCCCGATCTATGTTTTCAATACTGGCCAGAAACTTCTTGCGCGCGCCGGGGAAGTAAGATTCAATAAGATTCAGCAATTCCCCGACTTCAGCGCGCTTGCCGATTCCATCTGCGGGGCAGCGGTTGGGGGCAGGAGAGAGACCTTTGGCTTCGATAAAGCGTGTTATATCAGCTTCTTCTACATAAACCAGAGGCCGGATTATGGTGATATCCATGCGGTCCAGGTAGGTGCTGGGTTTAAATACCTTAAATCGACCCTCGAAAAGCATGGAGAGAAACATGGTATTGACTACATCATCCAGATGATGCCCCAGGGCCACCTTATTGCAATTAAGACCTTTGGCCAGCCGGTTCAGGGCTCCCCGTCGCAGGTTGGCACATAGGGAACAAGGGTTTTTCTCCTGGCGATTATCAAAAACTATTTGACCAATGTTGGTTTTCTCAACAGTCAAGGGGGTTCCCAGTTCCGCGCAAAATGCTGACATAACTTCAATATCATTCTCCCAACCGAGATCGAGATAAACCGGAAATACGGAAAAATCCAGGGGGGTATAGCGATACAGCAACAGCAAGAAATAGAGCAGGGTAAGACTGTCTTTACCCCCCGACATTCCTATAGCCACCCGGTCGCCATTCTCCAGCAGCCGGTATTTTAGATTGGCATCGCGAATATTTCTAAAAATCTTCTTCTCCAAACGCTTACTCATCCACTTGCTTCCCTAGAGGGTGTCAAGGGGACGGTCCTTTTGACACCGCAACCCCTCACCCCTTACCCCTCACTTTTCTTACTAATTAATGTTGGTTCTACTGCAAAAACCCCTTTTTGTTGCATAAGGGTTGCATAAATATGCAAAGCGAGCGTTGGCGAAGCATGGATGCAACACCCGGCGAAGACGAGCAGGCGAAAGGGGGCGAGCGACAGGA